>Ga0102590_1000704_pt1 | contig 64785 bp, 67 predicted proteins | sample AraplaMF_Col_mMF_FD_76859 | JGI IMG/M metagenome (GOLD analysis project Ga0102590, IMG submission 76859) | Arabidopsis root microbial communities from the University of North Carolina, USA - plate scrape MF_Col_mMF | ecosystem: Host-associated > Plants > Roots > Endosphere | place: USA...
ACATGGCCTCCAAGCGCTGGCTGTGGGAGCAGTACGACCGCCACGTGATGGCCGACACCCTGGAAGACAGCGCCACCGGCTGCGACGCCGGCATCGTGCGCATCCACGGCAAGGGCAAGGCCATCGCGGTGACCAGCGACGTCACCCCGCGCTACGTGCAGAACGACCCCTACGAGGGCGGCAAGCAGGCCGTGGCCGAAGCCTGGCGCAACCTGACGGCCGCCGGCTCGACGCCGATCGCCATCACCGACAACCTGAACTTCGGCAGCCCCGAAAAGCCCGAAACCATGGGCCAGATCGTCCGCGCCACCGACGGCATGGCCGAGGCCTGCCGGGCGCTGGACTTCCCGGTCGTGTCGGGCAATGTCAGCCTCTATAACGAGACCAACGGCGTCGCCATTCCGCCGACCCCGACCGTCGGCGCCGTGGGCCTGATCGACGACTACGACCTGCGCATGGGCTTCGGCAACGTGGCCGAGGGCGACACCCTGGTGCTGGTCGGCGAGACCCACGGCGAGCTGGGCGCCTCGATCTATCTGCGCGAGATCCTGGGCCGCGAGGACGGCGCCCCGCCGCCGGTCGACCTGGCCGTGGAGCGCAAGAACGGCGACTTCGTACGCGGCCTGATCCCCACGGGCCTGGTCGCCGGCCTGCACGACCTATCGGACGGCGGCCTGCTGATCGCCGCGGCCGACATCGCCCTGGCCAGCAAGGTCGGCGTCACCCTGAACGCCACCAGCCAAGCCCACGCCCATCCCTACCTGTTCGGCGAGGACCAGGCCCGCTACCTGGTCGCCACCCCCGATCCGGACGCGGTGCTGGCGGCGGCCAAGGAGGTCGGCGTCCACGCCATCGTGGCCGGCGTGGCCGGCGGCGACGCCTTCGCCTCGACCGACCTGTTCAGCATCCCGCTGGAAACCCTGCGCACGGCCCACGAGGCCTGGCTGCCGGGCTTCATGGGCGCGGCCGGCTAAAGGACCCTCAGTATGCGTATGATCTCCCTCCTGGCGACCGCCAGCCTCGCCCTGTCGCTGCTGGCCGCCTGCGCGCCGGCCGCCCAGGCCCCCGCGCCCGCCGCCCAGAGCGCCGACGCCTCGTGCGCCGCGCGCGGCGGCTCCATGCAGCCGGTCGGCCGCCTGCAGCGCCAAACCTGCGTCGTGCCCTATGCCGACGCCGGCAAGGCCTGCTCGGACAAGGCCGACTGCCAGGGCGCCTGCATCGCCGAGGGCAACCTGGAAGCCCAGGGCGCCACGACCGGCCAGTGCCAGAAGACCAACGTCCAGTTCGGCTGCTACGCCAAGATCGTCAACGGCAAGTCGACCGGCGCGATCTGCATCGACTAGGATTCGTCAAGATCCGCTCATCCCCGCGAAAGCCGGGATGAGCGGGCATATATCTCAGGCCACGGCGAACATGGCCTGGGGAGACGCCCGCAGGCGGGCGGCGTCGCGGCCCGGCGGCGCGCCGAACAGGCGGGCGTATTCGCGGCTGAACTGGCTGGCGCTGTCGTAGCCGACGGTGAACCCCGCCCCGGCCACGTCGCCCGGCTGGCTCAGCAGCAGGGTCCGGGCCGCCTGCAGACGCAACTGCTTCTGGTATTGCAACGGACTCATGGCGGTGACCGCCTTGAAGTGGCGATGGAACGAGGCCGGGCTCATTCCCGCCAGCCGGGCCAGCGCCTCCACCTGCATGGGCGCGGCGAAGTTCGCCTGCAGCCACTGGATGGCGCGGTTGACCTGCGACAGGCGGCTTTCGGCCAGGCCGATCTGCCGGACCGTCGGGCCGGTGGGCCCCTGCAGCAGCCGCCACAGCACCTCCCGCTCCAGCATCGGCGCCAGCACCGGAATGTCGGCGGGCCGGTCCAGCAGGCGCACCAGCCGCAGGATCGCGTCCACCAGGTCAGGTCCCGCCTCGTTGACCTGCAGGCCGCCCGCCGAAGCGAGCGGAGACGCCGGAACAGACGCCTCGAGAATCAGCTGGGCGATCTTGACCGGATCCAGGGCGAGGCTCAGCGCCGCATAGGGTCCCTCGACGACCTGGCCGCAGACCGGCAGGTCGACCGACACGGTCAGGAACTTGCCCGCGTCGTAGCGGAACAGCCGGTCGCCCAGGACCGCATGCTTGGCCCCGGCCGCGATCAGGCACAGCAGGGGCTGGTAGACGACCGGCATGGGTTCGGTCGGCGCGCTGGCCCGGTACAGCGTCAGGCCCGGGACCTGGGTTTCCCAGGTTCCCTCGCGGGCGTGGCGGTCGAGCACCGCGCGGATTTCGAGCAACGGATCCATGTTCGACACATGCGCCCGAGCGACGGCGAGCATCAAGCGCCGGAGGCAAGACTGATCGGATCGTGCAAGAGCCTGCGAGCAACGCCCTAACGCTGATGGGCGCTGGAGGCCTTCAATAGCGCCACCAACAAGGAGATTTTCCATGAGCAAGATCTGGTTCGTCACCGGCGCGGCCCGCGGCCTCGGCGCCGAAATTGCCAAGGCGGCCCTGGCCGCCGGCGACCGTGTGGTGGTCACCGGCCGCCGTCGCGAAGCGTTGCAGGCCACGTTCGGCCCGGACAGCGACCACCTGCTGTCGCTGCCCCTGGACGTCACCCGCGAGGCCGACGCCGAGGCCGCCGTCGGGGCAACCCTGGCCCGTTTCGGCCGCATCGACGCGCTGGTCAACAACGCCGGCTACGGCAACCTGGGCCTGTTCGAGGAGACGACCGACGCCGAGGCCCGGGCGCAGTACGACACCAACGTCTTCGGCCTCTACAACGTCACCCGCGCCGTCCTGCCGGTCCTGCGCCGCCAGCGGTCCGGCCGGATCTTCAACATCTCGTCGGTGGGCGGCCTGCTGGGCGGCGAAGGCGGCTCGCTCTATTGCGCCACCAAGTTCGCGGTCGAGGGGTACTCGGAGTCGATCGCCAAGGAAGTCGCTTCGTTCGGGATCCACGTGACCATCGTCGAGCCCGGCTTCTTCCGCACCGACTTCCTGGATGAACGCTCGGTCCGCTACGGTTCGCGCCAGATCGAGGACTATGCCGCGATCTCGGCCCAGATGAAGGCCTTCTGGGACGCGCGCAACCATACCCAGGCGGGCGATCCGGCCAAGCTGGGCCGGGTTCTGGTCGACCTGGCCAACCGGGCCGACCCGCCGCTGCGCTTCGCCGCCGGCTCGGACGCGGTGGCGATGATCGGCGGCAAGATCGCCGCGCTCCAGGCCGAGCTGGACGCCTGGCGCGCCCTGTCGGTCACCACCGACGGCGACGACGTTCCGGCCCCCGCCGAAGCCACGGCCGGGACCTGGGGCTGATCCCAGGGCGGGCCCCGGGCGACTCGCGGATCACTCCGCGGGCTGGGGCCCGTCGCCTTCGAAGATGACGCTCGAGGTGTTCTGGTCGCCGGTTCGATCGCCGATGCCGAGCGCCGCGTCGCCCTTCCGGTCGGGCGCCGGATGGGCGTCCCGCCACAGGTCGCGCAGCCACCTCCACAGCAGGGTCAAGATCATCGCTCCCTCCCAGGGCGGGTCTTCGCCTCTTAGCCGAGCTGGAACCCTACACCCACAGGCTGAAACGCCGCCACCGCAATCGGAAACAGTGCGGCTAGGCCCCCGCTCCTCGCCCCCGCGCGACCTGGGCCACGCGCTCCAGCACCACGGGGCCGGCGGCGGGACCGGCGGCGTAGACGAAGTCAGGGCTGTCCATCGCCTTGCCGCTGCGGCGGTCCACCAGCACCGGCTCGGCCGGCAGGCCGGTAGTCGCGTCGACCATCTGGTTGGCTATGCCCTCGGCCGCGAAATGGCGATTGCCGAACGCCATCAGCGCCGTCATCACCGGCGCGAAGTCCCGCGCCAGGTCGGTCAGCACATATTCGTGACGCATGGGGCGCTCCTGGTAGGGGCGGCGCTCCAGGAACCCCGCCGTGACCAGGGCCGCCAGCCGCTGGGTCAGGATATTGGGCGCCACGCCCAGGCTCTTCTCGAACTGGTCGAACCGGGTCAGGCCCTGGAAGGCGTCGCGCAGGATCATCAGGCTCCAGGTGTCGCCCACCCGCTCCAGCGTGCGGCCCACGGGGCATTGTCCAGGATCGAAGGCGCGTCGGGTCATGGGCTCAATATAGGTCGTCGCTAGCAAATCGAAAGTCAGTCACTTGCATTTTGAAAGTTACATACCACTTCAGCTCCACGACCGGGCCATGGGGCCTTGGCCAAACCCCTACGGGATGAAGACGATGAGCAAGCAAGACCTTCGCGGCGCGGCCCTGATCACCGGCGCCTCCACCGGCATCGGCGCCACCTATGCCGACCGCCTGGCCCGCATCGGCCATGACCTGGTGCTGGTGGCCCGCGACACCGCGCGGCTGGAAGCCCTGGCCGCCAAGCTAACCGCCGCCACGGGCGTCAAGATCGACATCATCACGGCCGACCTGACCGACAAGGCCGACCTGGCCAGGGTCGAGGCCCGGCTGGCCGAGGACGCCACGATCGACATCCTGATCAACAACGCCGGCGTCGCCCTGGCCGGGGCCTTCGTCGACCAGGACCTGGAGCGGATCGAGAGCATGATCCAGCTGAACGTCGTCTCGGTCACCCGCCTGGCCCACGCCGCCGCCAAGGCCTTCGCGGCCCGCGACCGCGGCGCGATCGTCAACATCTCGTCGGTGGTCGGCCTGGCCCCCGAGCTGCAGATGGCCGTCTACGGCGCGACCAAGGCCTATGTGACCTACTTCACCCAGACCCTGCGCCAGCAGCTGAGCCCCAAGGTCCGCCTCCAGGCGGTGCTGCCGGGCGCGACGCGCACCGAGATCTGGGACCGTTCGGGCAGCGGCGGCGCCGAGGCGCTGGATCCCAATGGGTTGATGGAGGTCGACGACCTGGTGGACGCGGCCCTGGCCGGCTTCTTCCAGGGCGAGCTGATCACCATCCCGTCCCTGCCCGACCCGGCCGACTTCGCCGCCTATGACGCCGCCCGGACCAAGTTGCTGCCGAACCTGTCGCGCAACCGCTCGGCCGACCGCTACAAGGCGGCCGAACCGGCCTGATCGACGACCCGCGGGCCGGGACCTTTCGCGGTCCCGGCCCGGATCGTCCCGGCCGTCACGACACTGGCGCATCGCGACACTATCTATCACCGGAGGACAAAAGGCCGCCCCGGGAACGAACGTCGCGCCCAGCCGCTTGCCCGGCAGCCAAGGAGACCGACATGGCCGTCATTCCGAACCTGGACGAGTTCATTCTCGAGGAAACCGCCGACGGCATCTTCCTCACCGTCACCGGCGACGACGAGCAGACCCTCAAGCTGCGGGTCACGCTGGACGACCTGGAGGAGATCGTCGAGGTCATCGACGATGTCTTCGGGCTGGAAGAGGACGACGGCGAGGCCGAAGCGGTGGACGAAAGCGCGGGGTGATTTGATCCGCGGAAACACCTGTCATCCCGGACAAGCTCGGCAAAGCCGAGCGCCGATCCGGGACCGCCGCAAGCTCCGAGTTCACGCCCCGGTCCCGGATCTTCGCGCTGCGCGCTCGTCCGGGATGACAATCGTATTTGGCCAGAACCTGAGCCCTACCGCCCCGCCGCCCTGCCGATCCCGTCCAGGTCGTCGTCCAGCGCGCGCGTCGCCGTGACCACGGTGGCCACCGCGTGCTTGAAGAAGTCCTGCGGCACGGTGGCGAAGTCGTCGGTGGGCTGGTGGTATTCGGGGTGGTCCTCGACGCCGAAATAAACCCAGGGCACGCCCTTCTCGGCGAAGGCGCCCTGGTCGGACTGCGCCGTCCAGTTGTTCTCCTTGCCCTGGGCGTCGGTGTCGTGGCCCAGCAGCAGCTTGACCGGAGCGGTCCTGGCCACGGTCTCCAGCACCGGCTTCAGATAGGGCTGGGGGCCGGCGCCGCTGACATAGAGCTGGCCCTTGGCGTTCTTGCTGAGCATGTCGAAATTGACGTTCAGCCCGATCGTCGCCAGCGGCACGGGCGGGTCGGCGACGAACGCCTTGGCGCCCTTCAGCCCACTCTCCTCGGCGTCGAAGGCGACGATCAGCACGGTGTGGCGCGGCGGCCGCGCCTTGAACGCCTCGGCCACGGCCAGCAGGCCGGCGACCCCCGAGGCGTTGTCGTCCGCCCCGTTATAGACCTGCCCCCTGCGCACCCCCAGGTGGTCGTAGTGCGCCGAGACCACCAGCACCTTGTCGGAGCTGGACGTGCCCTCGATCCGCGCCACCAGGTTGACGCCGGCGACCTCCCTGCCGAACCGGGGCTTGAAGGTGAACGGCCGCTCGAACGTCGTCCCCTGGGGCTGCAGCCCGATCTGGCCGAAGCGCTTGACGATATAGGCCCGCGCCTTGGCCCCGCCCGGCGTGCCGACGCCCCGACCCTCCATGTCGTCGGCCGACAGGATCCGGACGTCGTCCAGCGCATGGACGCCGGGTTTCGACGCGGCGTGGGCGGGAGCGGTCAGGGCGATGAAAACGGCCGAGACGGCGACGAGGTGGCGGAAGGCGCGAAGGGTCATGCCCCCTTCAATGCGTCCGGATTCCCTGGTCGGCAAGCCAGTCCGCCTCACCTTGGTCGCCGATACGCCAGTCGCGCAGCCATCGGATGGTCGGCGTATCGCTCCCCAGGGCGCGGCTGCGTTCGGCCGCCTTGCGTAACGTTCCGACATCGCGGGCGACGCAGCCGCCTTCGCGCTTCACGCTCAGGCCTGGCCAGGGACGACGGGTGACGGCGGCGGGGTGATCGCGGCGGGGCGGTCCGCAGAGCGTGGGCCAGTAACGCAGGACTACGGCGCGTCCTTCCTCATCTCGCTTCAGCGCGGCGACGCCGAAATAGAGATAGGCGTGTTGCGACGGCACGGCGGCGGTTTCCGATGTCGAGAACTCGTACTGCGCGATCATCGGATCCCCTTCGACGAGCATGTGCTGGGTCCCGTCGAACGCCCACAGGACACCCTTCCACTCCGAGGGCGCGAGTACGGTTTTCGCACAGTCCGGCCACGCCGTGTTCGGGGCGTCCAAGTCGATCCGACACCCGGGCGCGTCTTCCATCCACCAGCCGGGCCGCACCGCTCGCCCTCCGATGGCGTCGTCGGCGGTGAACCAAGGCTTTTCAGAGAACACCAGATTTTCGCAGCCGCCCAGGAACAGCGCGGCCACCACGGCCAGCATCGAAATCGATCGCATCGCCACCCCCGGCGCTATCACGTGAGGATCACGTAATAATCACGTATCTGTGATCATGCCGTGATGTCGCGTTACCCCGCAAGAAGAGAAAGCAACATTTCAGCCCGGACGGGCATTTTCACGTATGCCCGTTCTTAAGGTTTACGCCGCATACCGAGGTTGAGAGATTCGGAGTCTTCGCCCGTGCCCATGTCCTTCCCCGACCTCGAAGCCCGCCTGCATGACGCCTTTCCGGACGCCGAGATCGTGCTGACCGACCTGGCCGGCGACGGCGACCACTACAAGGCGCGGATCGTCTCGCCCGCCTTTCGCGGCCTGAACCGGGTCAAGCAGCACCAGATGGTCAACCGCGCCCTGGCCGACGTGCTGGGCGGGGCGCTGCACGCCCTGGCCCTCGAAACCGCCGCCCCGACGGAGTAGCGGCCATGCGCTATCGCCCCTTCGGCAGCGCGGGCGTGGCGGTCTCGGCGATCACGCTGAGGCTGGAAGACCAGCCGCGCCTGCGCGGGTCGGACTGGCGCAAGCTGATCTTCGCTGCCCTGGAAAGCGGGATCAACAGCTTCGAGATCGACGGCGTCTCGCCGGCCCTGATCGAGGGCGCGACTGAGGCCTTCGCCACGGTCGAGCGGCGCCTGCTGTTCATCGGCTGGCGGCTGCGGGGCTCGCTGGACCGGGCGCTGAAGGCCCAGGCGGTCCACGACATGATCGACCAGGCCCTGGATCGCACGGGCCTGGGCCATCTGGACCTGGCGACCCTGGACGACCCGGACGCCAACGCCTTTCCCGACGAGACCCTGGAGCAGCTGAAGGCCCTGCGCGGCGCGCGGCTGATCCGGCTGCTGGGCGTGGCCGGATCCGGCGACCAGTTCGACGCCTATGTCGCGTCGGGCCAGTTCGAGACCCTGGCCACGCCGTTCAACCTGGCCTCGGGCTGGGTGGAGCGCAATCGCGTGCGATCCGCCATGAGCCGCGAGATGGCGGTGATCGGCCTGGACTACTGGCCGGAGGTGCTGCGCGAGGCGCAAAAGCACACCTTCCTGCCCAAGCCCTCGCTGTGGCGGCGGCGCACCGATCCGCTGGCCGATGTCGGCGGCTACGACTTCCTGCGCAGCACGCCGGGCTGGAACGCCCAGCAGATCTGCCTGGCCTACGCCCTGACCGAGCCGTCCCTGGCCTCCGTCCAGGTCACGGCCAGTTCGCCCGCCGAGGTCGAGGCCCTGGCCGCGATCGTCGAGCGCGACCTGCCCACCGGCTGCGCCGCCCAGATCGAGATGGCCCGCTTCTCGGCCCAGGAAGCCGCCAAGGCAAAGCGTCGCGCCTGAGGCCGTCGGCCGCGCCAAGGCTTGACCCGGAGGGGCGCGGCGCCTAGCTGAGAGGCTACGCCCAAGGATCTTGTCCCATGACCGCCACCACCACCGAAGCCGCCGCCTCCCCCGCTCTCGATTTCATCGCCAAGACCGTGGCCGAAAACCCCGTGGTCCTGTTCATGAAGGGCGTGCCGGACCAGCCGCGCTGCGGCTTCTCGTCGATCACCGTCCAGATCCTCGACCACCTGGGCGTCTCGTTCGTCGGCGTCGACGTGCTGCAGGACGACGACCTGCGCCAGGGCGTCAAGACCTTCACCGACTGGCCGACCATTCCCCAGCTCTACGTCAAGGGCGAGTTCATCGGCGGCAGCGACATCGTCCGCGAGATGTTCCAGTCGGGTGAGCTGAAGACCCTGCTGGCCGAGCAGGGCCTGATCGAGGCTTGAGTCGGGTCTTCGTCCCGCCGGGCGACGCGTTCAAGCTGGCCTTCGAGCCGAAGGCGTCGGAGATCGACGCCAACGGCCACGTCAACAACGTGGTCTATCTGGCCTGGGCCCAGGACCTGGCCATCGCCCACTGGGACGCCTGGGCTTCGCCCGAGGAGCGGGCCCCGTGGAGCTGGGTCGCCCGCCGCCACGAGATCGACTACCGCCGCGAGCTGCTGCCCAGCGAGATCGCCACCGGCTACACCTGGGTGGGCGAGCTGAAAGGCCCGCGCTTCGAGCGCTACATCCGCATCGACGGCCCCGACGGCGAGATGTGCGCCCAGTGCCGCACCGACTGGGTGCTGATCGACGTCGCCGCCAAGCGCCCGGCGCGCGTGCCGCCCTGGATGGTCGAGCGGTTCACGCCGAAGGGCTAGGACCTCCCACCCGTTAAGATCCGCACATGCCGTGCCTTCGCCAGGATGAGCGGGGAGTAAAGCGTTCAGTTCACCGGGTTCAGAAGCCGGACGGCGCGCGCCCCGGCCAAACCCAGCTCGTCGTAGCTGAAGCTGACCTCCACCACGTTCGGCGCGCCCTTGCAGACATCCAGTCGCCTGCGGGCGAAGGCGATCGTTCGGGCATGGCCGTCTCGCCCCGCATAGAACGTGAAATCAGCCTTCGTCGTGCAGCCATGCGACAGAACTTTCAGGGCCAGTCCCGTGGCGCCCGCTTGAGCGCCCTTCAGCGTCTCGAGCTCGCCGGTTTCCGGCCCCGGCCGCACGACCAGGGTCACGCCCCCGCGTCCCGCGCAGCCGCCCAGGGCCAGCAACAGCCCGGCGGCCAGCAGTCGGCGTCGGTCGAGGGCCATGCACAACCTTGGCAAGAACGGAAAACTGAGCCCTAGTTTGCCCACGGCCCAGCCGCGCGCAACCGATGAGACCCCCGTGCTCCGTAAATTCGCTTCGATCGTCGGCGTCGCATTGCTGGCGACCACCCTGGCCTCCCCCGCCTTCGCCCGGCCCGCCGACTACAAGGCCCTGGACGCCGCCGCCGCCGACCTGATGGCCCAGGGCAAGATCCCCGGCCTGGCCTATGCGGTGATCGAGCACGGCAAGGTGGTCCACGTCTCGGCCCAGGGCTGGCGCAATGTCGAGAAGAAGCTGCCCCTGACGCCCGACACCATCCTGTATGCCGCCTCGATCAGCAAGGCGGTCTTCGGCCAGTACGTGCTGATGCTGGTCGACGACGGCAAGCTGGACCTCGACACGCCCATCAAGGCGTACCTGCCCAAGCCCCTGCCCGACTATCCGAAATACGCCGACCTGGCCGGCGACCGGCGCTGGGAGACGATCACCCCGCGCATGCTGATGACCCACACCTCGGGCCTGGCCGACCAGCGGTTCTATGATCCGGAGAACAAGCTCCGCTTCAACCTGGAACCCAATACCCGCTACGCCTACTCCGGCGAGGGAATCAACCTGCTGCAGTTCGTCATCGAGCAGGGCCTGGGACTGAACGTCGGCGACGAGATGAACCGGCGGATCTTCGTTCCCCTGGGCATGACCCGCAGCAGCATGATCTGGCGCGACGATTTCGCCGGAAACCTGGCCGACGGCTACAAGGCCGATGGGTCGTTCGAGGAACATGACGGGCGCGGCAGCGTCAAGGCGGCGGGCTCGCTGGACACCTCGATCCATGACCTGGCGCAGCTGACCGCCGCCATGGTGTCGGGCAAGGGTCTTTCAGCCAAGGCGCGCGCCGAACGCACCAAGCCGAGCTTCCCGATCGTCAGCCGCAATCAGTTTCCGCCGTTCCTGATCACCGACAATCCCGAGAACGCCAGGATCGGCCTGGCGGCCGGCATCGGCGTGGTGGTGTTCGACGGACCCCAGGGTCACGCCTTCTACAAGGGCGGCCACAACGACATCACCGACACCCAGATGATCTGCGTCGAACGCGGCGAGCGCTGCCTGCTGCTGATGAGCAACAGCGGCGTCGGGCAGCGGATCTTCCCGCCGCTGCTGAAGGCGGCGCTGGGCGAGGTGGGCATGCCGTGGACGTGGGAGTACACCTCGGTGCTCCCGGTGGCGGCGCGGTGAGGCGGCTTAGGCGGCCTTGGCGTCCAGCGTTTCGCGCAGGCGGGCGGCGACGTCGCCCAGGGTGATGCGCGACAGGGCGCCGTCGACATCGGGCTGGCCCTCGGCGGCGATCGAGCTGGCGAGACCGGCGGTGAAGTCGGTGATGGCGGTGATGTGCTGGGCCAGCATGTCGACCATGTGCAGTTCCTGCATCACCTTCAGCCGGCTCTCCAGCGGGACGGCTTCGAGCAACTGCCCCAGGGCGCTGTCCAGGTGGCCGCAGGAGACCGCGGCGATCGACAGCTCGGCCGACAGGGCCTCCAGCAGGCCGGCGATACCGGCGGTCTTCTGGACTTCGCGCGTCATGGTCATGGCTTTCCCCCAAGCGTAGCCCTGGATAGCGCCGAGGGCCTTGTCGCAGGGTTAAGACGGGAGAAAACCCGCCCCCGGGGAAAACCGGGGCCAGGGCGACAGATTGTCGCGGATCTCAGCTCCAGGGACCGATCCGGCGCCCGTCGCCGGCCGGCACGGCCGTCCCGACCCGCCCCCGCGTGGCCTGGCTGACGCCCAGCCGCAGCAGGGCCTCGACCCGGTTGTGGGTGGCCGGGTGGGTCGAGAACAGGCTGTCGCCGCCCTTCCCAGCCAGCGGGTTGATGATGAACAGGTGGGCCGTGGCCGGATTGCGCTCGGCCTCGACATTGACCGCGCCGCCGCGAGCATAGGCCTCGATCTTCTCCAGCGCCCGGGCCAGGGCCCGGCCGTCGCCGGCGATCTGCGCGCCCACCCGGTCGGCCTCGTATTCCCGCGAACGGCTGATGGCCATCTGCACCAGCATGGCGGCGATCGGCGCCAGGATGGCCAGGGCGATGGTCCCGATCAGCCCGCCCGGCCGCTCGTCGTCGTCGCGCGAGCCGCCGAAGAACAGGCCGAAATTGGCCAGGGCCGAGATCGCGCCGGCGATGGTGGCCGTCACGGTCATGGTCAGGGTGTCGCGGTTCTTCACGTGGGCCAGTTCGTGGGCCATGACGCCGCGGATCTCGTCGCGGTCCAGCAGGCCCAGCAGGCCCGTGCTGGCGGCCACCGCCGCGTGGTCGGGATCACGGCCGGTCGCGAAGGCGTTGGGCTGCTCGCTGTCGATCACCGTGATGCGCGGACGCGGCAGGCCGGCCCGGCGGGCCAGGTCCTCGATGTCGGCAACATAGGCCCGGACCAGCGGCTCGGGGTGGCCGGCGTCGACCTCGACCGCGCCGTACATCCGCAGCACGATCTTGTCGGCGTTCCAGTAGCTGAACAGGTTCATGCCCACGGCGAACACCAGGGCGATCAGCATGCCGGTCAGGCCGCCGATCAGGTAGCCGGCCCCGACGAACAGCGCCGTCAGGCCGGCCAGCAGGACGAAGGTCTTGAGGTGGTTCATGGCTTGGATCGTGGGGTCTGCGGTGGATCAGTCGAAGATGTCGAACAGGTCGAAGCGCTTCTTCTTGTGGCCGTAGTGGCCCTGGCCATGGTGGCGGCGCTCGTCGTCGTGACGATAGTCGGGGCGGCGATCGGGGCGATGATCCGGGCGCTCGCGGGGCCGGTCATAGTCGGGCAGGCGCGGCGTCGCGGCCTGGGGCTCGCCCCGCTCCATGGCCATCAGCTTCTCCAGTTCGCCGCGGTCCAGCCACACGCCCCGGCACTGGGGGCACATGTCGAACTCGACGCTGGCGCGCTGCACGGCCTGCATGGAGGCGTCGCAGTTGGGGCACATCAGAAGCGGCATTTCGGATCCCTGTCCTGTTGATGGACGGGTGTCCCCGAAGCTGGGCCGGCGGCGGAGGGAGGGGGACAGCCGGACCCAGACATCGAGAACACCCGATGCGGTCCGACATCACGAGTGCTTGCATCACTCGCCAGAGGGGCCCGGCCCGCCCACGAGATCTAGGCGCCCGCGAAAGCGGTTCAAGGGCGCGCGAAACGAAAAAGGCCCCGGATTGCTCCGGGGCCTTTCCGATCGTCTTCGACGTCGACGCTTACGAAGCGTAGAATTCGACGACGAGGTTCGGTTCCATCTTCACCGGATACGGCACTTCGGCCAGTTCCGGGGCGCGGACGAAGGTGGCGGTCATCGCCTTGGCTTCGACCGTGATGTAGTCGCAGAAATCGCGTTCCGACGAGGCCAGGGCCTCGATCACCAGCGCCATGTTGCGCGACTTTTCACGGACGCTGATCACGTCGCCGGCCTTCACGCGGTAGGAGGCGATGTTGACGCGCTTGCCGTTCACCAGCACGTGGCCGTGGTTGACGAACTGACGGGCCGCGAACGGGGTCGGCACGAACTTGGCGCGGTAGACGACGGCGTCCAGACGCGACTCGAGCAGGCCGATCAGGTTTTCCGAGGTGTTGCCCTTGCGGCGGGCGGCTTCCTCGTAGGTGCGCGAGAATTGCTTCTCGGTCAGGTTGCCGTAGTAGCCCTTCAGCTTCTGCTTGGCGCGCAGCTGCAGGCCGAAGTCCGAAACCTTCTGCTTGCGGCGCTGGCCGTGCTGGCCGGGGCCGTAGGACCGCTGGTTCACCGGCGACTTCGGCCGGCCCCAGAGGTTTTCGCCCATGCGGCGATCGATCTTGTACTTGGCGCTATGGCGCTTGGACATAAGTCACTCTTTCAGCTCGATCCGGGCCGGCTCCCCCGAAAGGGTGCGATCTCAACGGCGGCTTCGGGTCATTCCGTCATGCGATTTTCGCGCCGTCCGGCAAGCCGGCGGCGAGAAGGGGCGGTTTATGGCGGAGGGGCGGCGGGGAGTCAACGGCTCCAACAGCCGCCACGGCTTTACGGCGTCAATCGATGACCAGCGGAGGCTGGCGCCGGTCGCGCTTCAGCCGCATCCGCCCCCATCGCCACAGACCGTAGGCGCAGACCACGATGGTGACGATCAGACCAGGCCCGATCCACCATGGCGGCCCTGTGCGTCCGTCAAGCGTCAACCAACGGCAAACGCCGACTACAGAGACAATCCAGACAAGCCAGCCTGCCAAACGCCATGGACTGCCCTCCAGCGTGAACAGCCTCATGCCTGAACCCAACGCCGCCAGTAGGACTATGTAGGGAACAAGTTGTCCATTTAACGCCAGCAATCCGTAGACCGCGCCGATCCACAACAAGTGGCCCAGGGCATAGATGAGCCAGCGCGGACCGGGATCGGCCGTCACGGGGTTTACGATCGATTCGCCGACGTCCTCGCTGAGGTCCCGCTCGACGCGGGCCCAGTCGTCGAAATCCTCGTCGATGTCCGGATCCGTCGCCGGGTTAGGATCGGATGGGGTCACAGGCGTTTCCCAGAGCAGACGCCTCCAAGAGTGTCGGGGAAGTCGTCCTCGAGCAAGCTGCCCGCTGGAGTTGGCTGGCTCAGAGTCTCCCCGCGTGCCAGGCCACATGGTCGCCGATGAACGTCGCGATGAAGAAATAGCTGTGGTCGTAGCCCTCCTGCCGTCGCACCGTGACCTTGCGGCCGGCCTTGGCGGCGGCGGCTTCGATCAACTCCGGCTTCAGTTGGCTGTCCAGGAAGCTGTCGGCCAGGCCCTGGTCGATCAGGATCTCGTCGAAGCTCTCCCCCGCCCCGTCCTCGATCAGGGCGGTGGCGTCGTGAGCCCGCCAGGCGCCGCGGCCGGGGCCCACCCACGGGCAGTTCAGCGGCGAGACGATTGGCGAAAAGGCGCTGACCGACTTGAACAGGTCCGGATTGCGCAGGGCGATGGTCAGGGCCCCGTGGCCGCCCATCGAATGGCCGAAGATCCCCCGCCGCGCCGGGTCCAGCGGGAAGGCGCCGTCGACGGCCTCCAGCAGGTCCCGGGTGACGTAGGAATACATCCTGAAGTGCGGCGCCCACGGCGCCTGGGTGGCGTCGACATAGAACCCCGCCCCCTGCCCCAGGTCATAGGCCGGGTCGTCGGCCACGCCTTCCCCGCGGGGCGAGGTGTCGGGCGCGACGATGGCCACGCCGTGCCGGGCCGCGTGCGCGTAGACGCCCGACTTGGTGGTGAAGTTATCCTCGGTGCAGGTCAGGCCCGACAGCCAGACGAGATAGGGAAACGGCCCCTCCCCGTCCGGGGTCCACACCGTGAACCTCATCGGCGCGCCGGTGCTGGCGCTGTCGTGCTTGCAGTAGCGCAGGGTCCCGCCCTGGGTGCGGTGGGTGGCGAGGGTTTCGACGTTGAGCATCCTATGCGCCGGAGGTCCCCCTCCGGCCCTCCGGGCCACCTCCCCCAGAGGGGGAGGATCTGTTGCGCCAAGATGCTCCCCCTCTGGGGGAGCTGTCGCGAAGCGACTGAGGGGGTCTTCCGCCTCCCTAGAACGTCACCACCGTGCGGATGCTCTCGCCGCGATGCATCAGGTCGAAGGCCTCGTTGATGCGCTCCAGCGGCAGGACGTGGGTGATCATCGGGTCGATCTGGATCTTGCCGTCCATGTACCAGTCGACGATCTTCGGGGTGTCGGTGCGGCCCCGCGCGCCGCCGAAGGCCGTGCCACGCCAGACCCGGCCGGTGACCAGCTGGAACGGCCGCGTGGCGATCTCCTTGCCGGCCTCGGCCACGCCGATGATGATGCTCTCGCCCCAGCCGCGATGGCAGGCCTCCAGCGCCTGGCGCATGACCGTGGTGTTGCCGGTGGCGTCGAAGGTGTAGTCCGCCCCGCCGTCGGTCAGGGCCACCAGGTGAGCGACGAGGTCGCCGTCGATGGTCTTGGGATTGACGAAGTGGGTCATGCCAAACTGGCGGCCCCAGGCCTCGCGGTCGGGATTGAGGTCGACGCCGACGATCATGTTGGCGCCGACCAGCTTCAGGCCCTGGATGACGTTGAGGCCGATGCCGCCCAGGCCGAACACGATGGCGTTGGCCCCCGGCTCGACCTTGGCGGTGTTGGTCACCGCCCCGACGCCGGTGGTCACGCCGCAGCCGCAGTAGCAGGCGGTCTTGAACGGCGCGTCCTTGCGGATGCGGGCCACGGCGATCTCGGGCAGCACCGTATAGTTCGAGAAGGTCGAGCAGCCCATGTAGTGGTGGATGGTCTGGCCCTTGTAGGAGAAGCGGCTGGTGCCGTCGGGCATCAGGCCCTTGCCCTGGGTGGCGCGGATGGCCGTGCAGAGGTTGGTCTTGCCGGACAGGCAGCTTTTGCACTGGCGGCATTCGGGCGTGTAGAGCGGGATCACGTGGTCGCCGACCGCCAGGCTGGTGACGCCGGGGCCGACCTCGACCACCACCCCCGCGCCCTCGTGGCCCAGGATCGAGGGGAACAGGCCCTCGCTGTCCAGGCCGTCCAGCGTGTAGGCGTCGGTGTGGCACACGCCCGTGGCCTTGATCTCGATCAGCACCTCGCCGGCCTTGGGGCCTTCCAGGTCGACCTCGACGATCTCCAGCGGCTGCTTGGCGGCGAAAGCGACGGCGGCGCGGGTCTTCATGGCGAGGTCTCCGGAATCTGAAGTCGGCGGCACATTGCCAAGGCTTCGCGCCGAAGGTCGAGCCCGCACGCCCCGACCTCGGGAAATTTTTCGGCGAGCGATGTTAAAAATATTTGACTCCAAGACGATCCGGGCGCACTCCATGTACAAGATTTTTTACATCAAGGAGCGACCGATGCCGTATCGCGAGAAAAGCGCCTGGATCTCGTTCTGGACCACCCTGGTCGTCTACGGGGTCTATTTCACCCTCTTCGCCCATTCCGCCCTGGCCGGGCGGCCGTTCGGACTGCACGGGGCCTTCACCCTGTGCATCGCGATCCTGGTGACGCTGCAGATCGTGCTGCACGTGGCCGCCGCGATCCAGGCGCCCGACGACGCCCGGACGGCCGAGGACGAACGCGAACGCCTGATCAGCCTGCGCGCCACGTCGGGGGCCTTCTACGTCTTCCAGGTGGCGGCTATGCTGGCGGCGGTGACCGTCTATTTCTTCGACAAGGTGACCATGGCCAACGCCGTCCTGGCGGCCCTGGCGGTGTCGGAGCTGGCCCGGCACGGCGGCATCATCCTCGGCTACCGGCGGGCCTGCTGATGCCGGCCCCGCCCCCGATCCGCAACGACATCCGCCGCCTGCGCTTCGAAAACGGCGAGATGACCCAGGCCGACCTCGCCGCCCGGATCGGCATGACCCGCCAGACGGTCGCCGCCATCGAACAGGGCAAGTACTCGCCGTCGCTGGAGGCCGCCTTCCGCATCGCCCAGGTGTTCGGCGTGGGGCTGGAGCGGGTGTTCCAGTGGGAAGGTTGAGTTGGGAGCCATCCGCTCCCTCTCCCAAAGCTCGTCATCCCGGGCCTTGCGCCCGGGATGACGGACGTAAGGTGGATTGAACGTCGATAGACCCTAGGCCTTCTCCACCGGCTTGAACCGGAATCGGCCGTCCAGCAGCTCGGCCTTGGGCAGGTAGGTCCGCAGGTACAGGGCGAACGGCCCCGACTTCGGCGCCGGCAACCAGTTGGCCGACCGGTCGCCGCCGGGATCGGTCCGGCCGATCCACAGGGTGACCGAGCCGTCCGCCGCGCGCTTCAGGCCCGGGGTGCGGTCGCCGATCGCGTAGCGCCGGAGCGGGTTGTCGGTGAAGAAGAACTGGCCGTCCGGCGTGGCCTCGTACATCGACAGCGACCAGAAGCCGTCCAGGGGCAGCTCGGCCGGCAGGGTCAGGCGATAAAGGCCGTCGTCGCTGAACAGACCCGCCCCGTCGTCGCCCGCCGCCTTCAGGTACATGGCCTCGGCCACCGGCAGGGCGCCCAGCCCCATCAGGGCGACGATGGCGCGGTAGATGTAGTCCTGGCCGTAGTCGCCGAGATTGGCGCGAGGATAGGCCCAGCCGTTGGTGAACACCTGCCGCCCCTTGGCGAACTGGGCGATCATCCGGGCCTGGTCGGCGCCCTCGACCATGGCCGTGTCCTGGGCCGAGATCGGGCGATCCGCGCGGCGGGGCTCGAAGGGCGGCGTCAGCAGACCGCGCGTCCGGCGCAGGAAGGCCAGGTCGGTCGCGGGGAAGCCCTCCTGGGCCAACAGCGCCCGGGCGCCGTCGAAATAGAGCGCGGGCTCCGCGTCGCGGGTCGGATAGGCCGGCGGCGGCGGCGCCTTGGGCCCCGACATCACGAAGCCGTCCTGGACCTTGTGCGCCGCCGGCAGGTCGGCCGCGTCGCTCACCAGGGTGCGGATCAGCAACCAGGCGTGCGGCGTGGCCACGCGCACCGGGTTGGGGCCGGTCGACGCCTGACCCGGGCCCACCAGGGTGAAGGTCCCGCCCTCCCCGCCCACCGTGCGCAGGCCCAAGACGGCGTTGTTGTTGGTGAACATGTCCATGATCGCCGCCGACCAGTAGCGCGCGCCGGTCGGCGGGACGGTCAGGGTGACCGGACCCTGGGTCAGGTCCAGGAAGGCGTGCGAATAGAGCGTGTCGTTGTTGGGCGTGGTCACCGCCCGCGCGGCGTGGTCGGCCAGCACCCGCATGTGGCTGAGCTTGTTGATCGCCGCGCCGGGCGCCCGGAGCAGCCGCGCCCGGGTGGTGGCCATCTCGATCAGCGGCAGGGCGTAGAGCCAGGCCTCGGCGCCGGGCGAGATCTGGAAGCCCTGGCCGAAGGCCGGCCCGGCCATCGCGGCCAGGCCGGCCGCACCGGCGCTCAGCAGCAGCATCCGACGGTCCATGCCGCCCCTCCCAACATCTGTTTGACGGGAGAAGACGACTGAAGCCGGCGGGCCGCAAGCCCCGCTAGAAGGTGAACCGCGCCCCGCCGCCGATCACCAGCCCCTTGCCCTCGGACCGGCCGCGCAGCGACAGGTTCATCGGGAAGGCCGTGCCGTCGTACAGCACCTGGTCGCTGTGGATCGCGCTGTCCTTCAGCTTGATGTAGGCGGCGCTGAGGTCGAAGTGCATGCCGGGCCGGGGTGTGATGGTCGTGCCGACGCTGTAGAGCTTGCGGTCGCCGTCCGGCACGCGCGGATCGCGATAGAGGTCGTTGGTCGGGGTCGGGTCCTTCTGGGCGCCCGCCCGCACGGTCAGCCAGTCGGTGACGGCGAAGTCCGCGCCGACCGCCACGTTGGTGGTGTCGTTGTAGAACTCGTGGACCGTGATCGATTTCGGCAGCAGCGCGCCGGGCAGCAGCTGGCCCGCGCCCTTCAGGTCGACGCGGACGTTGTCGAAGTCGCTCCAGCCGAAGCGCTGGACCTGGGCGTGCAGGGCCAGGCGCTGCATCGGGCGCAGGGTGACGCCGGCCGTGGCGATCCACGGCAGGTCGAAATTGGTGGTGGCTTCCTGCTTGCTGGTGACCAGGGCGAACGGACCCTGGAAGCCGTAGATGGTCACGTCGCCGTCCAGGTGGTGCTTGTAGCCCGAGCGGTAGCTGGCGCCGATCGTCGCCCACTTGGCCGGCCGCAGCTGGGCCCCGGCGTTCCAGCCGAAGCGGGTGTCGCTGCCCTTGACCTCGATCTTGCCGTCCGGGAACGGCGCGATCAGGTCGGGCGCCATCTGGCTGAAGGTGGCGTCGAAATAGTCGACGTTCCCGCCCACCCCGACATTGAGCCAGTCGGTGACCCGCATCGACACGGCGGTCTGCATGTTGATGTTCAGGAACCGCGACTTGATGGCGCCGTAACGCACCCAGCTGTCGCCGTCATAGGTGGTGATGGCGTTGAACGGGGCGTTGATCCCGATGCCCACGGCGATCCGGTCGGTGACCGGCATGGCGAAGGCGAAGTTGGGCACCACCGACTTGGGGATCGGGTCCTTGGCCACGGGATTGCCGCCTACGGCCTGGGGCGGAAGAAGCGCGATGTTGGGCAGGCTGTTCAGGGTGGGGATCAGCACCCCGTTGGTCAGGCCGGGCAGCACGCCGCTGAGCAGGCCGGTGACGCCGCTGGGCAGGCCCGGGATGGGCGTCCCCAGCACCGACGGGATGTTCAGGGTGGGCCGCTGCAGGGTCGAGCCCTCGTCGGTCACCGTGCCGTCCACCTTGACGCCCGACAGGCCCGTATAGACCTCCTTGCCCTCCAGCCGCCCGATGGCCGCCGGGTTCCAAAACATCGACTCCGCGCCGGTGTCGGTGACCTCGCCCGAATAGGCGCGGCCCATGCCCTTCACCGACTGCTCCTGGATGTAGAACGCCCCCGCCGCCGCGCTCGAGGCGCAGACCATCACGCTCCCGGCCACGCCCAAGGCGAGCCAGGTCCGAAGACCCTTGATCACTGCACGTCCTCCCTGTCGGCCATCCGACATTGGCCGTCTCGAGCCCGAAACGTGGCTTGGGAGAATTTGGTTCCGGCTAGGTTTCGGAGCCTTCTTCGCCTTCCGTAACGGAAGTTTCGCCCGCTTTCCGGGCCTTCTGCTCGGCCAGCTTGGCCAGCACCCGGCCCCGCCCTTTCGACAGGGCGGTGACCACGCCGCGGAAGGTGCGCACCTCCTGCTCGGTCAGCCGGGCCCGCGCCAGGGGGGCGCGCAGGTTGCGGACCATCGACGGTTTCTTCTCCGGCGGATGGTAGAAGCCCGCCTTCTCCAGCTCGTCCTCCAGCTGGCCGTACAGGCCCAGCAGGCTGGACTGGTCGGCCGGCTCGGCGACGTTGTACTCGAACCGCGACCACGGCCGGTCGTCGACCGTCATCTTCCATTCGTAGGCGTTGATCGACACGGCCTGGGCCAGGTTCAGCGACCGGAAACGCTCGTCGATCGGGATCGAGACGATGGCCTGGCACAGGGCGATGTCGTCGGTCTCCAGTCCCGCCCGCTCGCCGCCGAACAGCAGGCCCACCGCGTGGCCCTGGGCGACGTCGGCCGCCAGGTGGCCGGCGGCCTCGCGCGGGGTGTAGACCGGCAGGCGGGTCTCGCGCGGCCGGGCCGTGGTGGCGAACACCAGCTTCAGGTCGGCGATGGCGTCTTCCAGGCGATCGAACACCTTGGCCTCGTCCAGCGGCCAGTTGGCGCCCGAGGCGCTGGCCCAGGCGCGCTCCTGGGGCCAGCCGTCGCGCGGCTTGACCAGGCGCAGGTCCGACAGGCCGAAATTGGCCATCACCCGGGCGACGGCCCCGATGTTCTCGGCCAGTTGCGGCTGGTTCAGGATCACGCAGGGCGGGAGGTGCTTCGAAGTCATCGCCACCCTTTGCCGCCGGACCGCCGCGCGGCGCAAGCCCCACGATGGCGGTTCGCGCGTTTAGCCCCGGTCCAGCTCGTGCTGAAGCTCACCGGGATCGCCATGCTCCGCCCCCTCGCCGCCCTTCTCCTGACCTTCGCCCTCGTCGCCCCGCTGGCCGGCTGCGGCGAGCCGCCGATGCTGGGCCAGGAGGATCCGCTGTTCGACCGCCAGAAGCTGACGGCCCAGTTCCAGCCCATCGCCGACCGCGTCGCCCCGGGGCAGCTAGGCGTGGGGCTCGAAGACCTCGGCACCGGCCAGATCATCTCGTTCAACGGCGAACGGCGCTTCCCCCTGCAGAACGTCGCCAAGGCCCCGCTGGGCGCGGCGGTGATGGCCGAGGTCGAGGGAAAGCGCCTGCGGCTGGACGACGTCCTGCTGATCGAGGACGTCGACCTGTCGCCGCCGCCCAGCCTGCTGGCCGACGCGTGGTCGGGCCCCTCGACCCACACCGTCCAGGAGCTTCTGGAGCGCGCCATCCGCGACGGCGACAACACCGCCGCCGACATCCTGATGAAGCGGGTCGGCGGCCCCGGGGCGGTGACCGCCTGGCTGCAGGGCCGCAAGGTCATGAACCTGGACATCGACCGCTACGAGCGCCAGCTGCAGCCCGACAGCCTGGGCCTGGCCTCGTTCCGCGCCGGCTGGAAGGGCGAGGCCGCCTACCGCGCCGCCCTCGGCCAAGTTCCGGCCGCCGAGCGTAGCCAGGCGGTCCATGCCTATCTGGCCGATCCGCGCGACACCGCCACGCCCCTGGGCGCCCTGCGCTTCTTGGAGGCCCTGAACCAGGCCGAGCTGTTGAACGCCGACTCCCGCCGGCTGCTGGGCGGGATCACCCGCCAGGTGACCGCCGGGCCCGACCGCCTGAGGGCCGCCCTCCCCCGCGACGCCCAGCTGGTCCACGTCCCGGGCACGGCCCGCACCGACCAGGGCTTCACCCCGGTGGTCAACGACATCGGCGTCTACACCCTGAAGGACGGCCGCAAGTTCGCCGTCGTGGTGTTCATCTCGGGTTCGCCCCTGCCGCTGGCCGAGCAGGAGAAGGCGATCGCCGACGTGGGCCGCGTGGTGATCAAGGCCGCGAAGTAGAGGCGCGGATCGCCTCGGCCAGGATCGCGACCGCCTCGTCGATGCGTCCGGCCTCGATCTGGCCGTAGCCCAGCGCCAGGCCCGGCGCCGGCGCGTCCCCGGCCGTGAAGGCGGCGAGGTCCTCCACCGCCACGCCCGACCGCGCCGCTCGCGCGATCGCCGCCGCGACGTCGACGCCGGCGGCAAGACGAGCGGCCAGGTGCAGGCCGGAAGCGGGCGCGACCGGGTCCAGCAGGCCGGCGCCATCGCGGGCCAGGGCCCGCAGCAGGACCGCGCGCCGCTCGGCGTAGACGCCCCGCATCCGCCGGACGTGGCGGGCCAGATGCCCCTCGCCGATGAAGTCGGCCAGGGTGGCGTGCTCGATCGCCGGCCCGTGCCAGTCGCTGTGGGCCCGGGCCTCGGTCAGGGCCGGGCGGAAGCGGCCGGGGGCGACGACGAAGCCGATGCGCAGGGCCGGCAGCAGGCTCTGCGAGAAGGTGCCGACATAGACCACGCGCTCGTCGCGATCGAGCATCCGCAGGGTGTCCAGAGGCGGGCCGTCGAAGCGGAACTCGCCGCCGTAGTCGTCCTCCACGACCAGCGCGTCATGGGCGGCGGCGAAGGCCAGCAGGGCCTGGCGGCGGCGCGGCGACAGGGTCACGCCGGTCGGGAACTGGGACGGCGTCACGCAGATCAGAGCCGCGTCGGGCGGCAGGGCCTCGACCACCAGCCCCTCGGCGTCGACAGGCACGGCGCGGACGTCGGCCCCGGCGGCGGCGAAGGCCGCGCGGGCGGCGGGATAGCCGGGATCCTCCACCACCACGACCCGGCGCTCGGGCGGGGTCAGGGCGCGGATCACCAGGTCGAAGGCCTGCTGGGCGCCGACCGTGACGACGACGTCCGCCGGGGCGCAGGCGATGGCGCGGGCGAACGACAGGTGGCCGGCGATGGCCTCGCGCAGGGCCGGATGGCCGCAGGGCTCGCGATAGACGGCCGGGTCGCGCGAATAGCGGCGCAGGGCCCGGCCGGTCAGCCGCCCCCAGATGTCGAACGGGAACCGCGTCGCGTCGGGTCGGCCGGGCCGCAGGTTGTGGGTGACGGCGGGGGCCGCGCGGATCGTCTCCCCGCCGGCCGGCCTGGACGCGGCGGGCGCCACGAACGTGCCCGCGCCCGGCCGGGCGACCAGGCAGCCCTCGCCCAGCAGCATGTCGTAGACCGCCATCACCGTGTTGCGCGACAGGCCAAGCTGGTCGGCCAGGGCGCGGCTGGCCGGCAGCTGGACGCCGGGCGCCAGCCGGCCGGCCAGGATCGCCTGGCGCAGTTGCTCGTGCAGCCGGCGGCGCACATCCCGCGACCCGGCGGCCGGCAATTGCAGTTCGAGTTCGAGAACGCCGTTCATCGTCGCTGTTGTGCGCGAGCGCCGCCGCCGGCTCAAGGCCGAGCAGCGCGCCAACGTGGCGCCCTAAGGTTCGCCGCCACTGGCTCTCGTCCGACGCCGCGTCCCTGCCATGCTCCTCGCGAACAGGGAGATGCCGACGATGACCGCTGGAATGAACGTCCTGGGCGCCGCGATCCTGGGCCTGGCGCTGGCGACCGCCGCCCCGGCCCTGGCCTCGCAGGACAACGTCAAGGCCAAGCCGCCGGCCGATCTTTCGGGCCTGCACGCCTTCGACCTGCGGGTCGGCAAGTGGCGCGTGAGCCACCGCCGCCTGAAGGAGCGCCTGGCCGGCAGCACCGAGTGGCAGGAGTTCACCGGCGAACAGGTCTGGTGGAAGACCCTGGACGGTCAGGGCAACGCCGACGACAACCTGCTGCGCCTGCCGGCCGGCGACTATTGGGGCTTCACGATGCGGGCCTACGATCCCGCGACGGGTCTCTGGGCGATCTGGTGGCTCGACAGCCGCAACCCGCACGGCCCCCTGGACCCGCCGGTGAAGGGCCGCTTCATCGACGGCGTCGGGACCTTCTATGCCGACGACACCCTGCGCGGGAAACCGATCAAGGTGCGGTTCACCTGGTCGGGCATCACCGCCACCTCGGCCCATTGGGAGCAGGCCTTCTCGCCCGACGGCGGCAAGACCTGGGAGACCAATTGGTACTCCGACTTCACCAAGGCCGACTGAGCATGGCCCGTCCCGATCCCGACCGGCGGACGCTGCTGGCCCTCGCGCTGGCGGCGTCGCCCGCCCTCGGCGCGGCCCGCCGGAGCTTCGCGCAAGATCTCGGGCCGCCGGGCGGCGGTTCGATCCGCGACTTCGACTTCTTCCTCGGCTCGTGGCGCGTGGCCCACCGGCGGCTGCGCAAGCGGCTGGCCGGGAGCGACGATTGGGAGACGTTCGAGGGCTCGACCGTCTGCCAGGCCCTGCTGGGCGGCGTCGTGAACCTGAACGAAAGCCTGGCCCGGCGCGCCAGCGGACCAACCAGCGGCCTGGGCCTGCGGGCCTACGACGCCAAGACCGACACCTGGGCCGACTGGTACCTCAGCGCCGCCGATCCGCTGACGATCGACAAGCCGGGGATCGGACGGTTCCGGGACGGGGTCGGGACCTTCCTGTCCGAGGACGTCTTCGAGGGGCGGCCGATCGTGGTGCGCGGTCGGTTCTCGTCGCTGTCGCCCGACGAGGCGCAATGGGACCAGGCCTTCTCGCCCGACGGCGGCAAGACCTGGGAGGTCAACTGGGTCATGCGCTATTCGCGGACGGCATGAGGCCATGGAGATTCGCCGCGCCCTGCCCGCCGACCTGCCGGCCCTGGCCCCGATGTTCGACCGCTATCGCCAGTTCTACGGCCGGGCGTCCGATCCGGAGCGCGCCTCGGCCTTCCTGGCGGCGCGGATGGACCGCGGGGAGTCTGTCGTGTTCCTGGCCCTCGAGGCCGGGCGCGCCGTGGGTTTCGTCCAGCTCTATCCCGGCTTCTCGTCGGTGGGCGCGGCCCGGACCTTCGTGCTCAACGACCTCTATGTCGAGCCGGACGCCCGGCGCGGCGGCGCGGGACGCGGCCTAGTCGCGGCGGCGATCGCCCATGCCCGGGCGGCGGGCGCGGCCGGCCTGTCGCTGCAGACCGGCGTCGGCAACCAGGCGGCCCAGCGACTCTACGAGCGGCTGGGCTGGCGGCGGCAGACGGATTTCCTGGAGTACGGGCTGAGCCTGGCCGAACCCTAGCCCGCGACGCTCAGGGCCGAGGCGCCGCGCGTCATCCGCGTCCGCGCCAGGGCCTCCAGCAGCTGGGCGGGGCGGACCGGCTTGGCCAGGTGGAGGTCGGCGCCGACGGCCTTGGCGGCCGTGACGTGCTCCTCCATGGCGTTGGCGGTTAGCATGATCAGCAGCACCGGCGGGACGCCGGCGGCGGCCTCGCGCTCGCGGATCAGCCGGGTGGCGGTCAGGCCGTCCATGACCGGCATCTGCATGTCCATCAGGATCGCGTCGAAGCCGCCCGGCGTGAAGGCGTCCAGCGCCGCCTGGCCGTCCTCGACCATGGTCAGGTCCACGTCGAACGGCTGGAGGATGATCTCGACCACCTTCTGGTTGGTGGGGTGGTCCTCGGCGACCAGCACCCGCAGGCCCTCCAGCGAGACCTCTTCCTCGTCGTCCGGCGCGGCGTCCTCGACGGCGCGGACGCGTTCCAGCGGCAGGTCGACCTGGAAGATCGCCCCGCGGCCCAGCACGGCGCGGGCGTCGATGCGACCGCCCATCATCTCGGCCAGGGCCGCGCAGATCGACAGGCCCAGGCCCGTGCCGCCGAACTGGCGGGTGATCGACTGGTCGGCCTGGACGAAGCGCTTGAACAGCCGCTGGCGCACGGTGTCGTCGAAGCCGACGCCGGTGTCGCTGACGATGAAGCTCAGGCCGTCGGCCGTGCGCTCGACGTTCAGCGCAACCTCGCCCAGGGCCGTGAACTTGACGGCGTTGGCCAGCAGGTTGTTGAGGATCTGGCTGATCCGGCCGGCGTCGCCCAGATAGCTGCCCGCCACGCCCGGCTCGATCGACCAGCGGAACAGCAGCGACTTGGCCTCGGCCGAGGCGCGGTGCAGCTCGGCCACGCCGCCCACCAGGGTGGCCAGGTCGAACGGCGCCGGGGTCAGCTGGAACTGGCCCGCCTCGATCTTGGAGACGTCCAGGATGTCGCTGAGCACCTGCTCCAGCAGCCGGCCCGACGAGGTGACCAGGGCGGCCAGCTCGCGGCGGCGTTCGGGGTCGTTCTCCTCGGCCAGGCGGTCGCCGATGGCGATGACCCCGTTCAGCGGCGTGCGCAGCTCGTGGGACATGTTGGCCAGGAACACCGACTTGGCCTGGTTGGCGCGCTCCAGCTCGATGGTGCGCTCGGCGACCCGCTCCTCCAGCGAGCGCAGCAGCTCGATATTGCCGTCGCGCTGGCTGCGCAGGGTGCGGGCCAGGGCGCCGATCTCGTCGGTGCGCGTCTCGATCGGCTCGGCCTGCTCGACCTCGCCGGTGCGGTGGGCGTCGGCCAGGACCCGCAGCGGCCGCTCGACCGTCAGGCGCATCACCCGGTACAGCAGGGCCACCTGGGCGATCACCCCCAGCACGCCGAACAGCAGCACCCAGGACGCCGTCTTGACCGCCGACCACACCAGGTCGTCGGACGGGAAGCTCATCAGGAAATACCAGTCGGGCTCCTTCAGGCGTCCGTAGGCGATGACCCGGTCACCGTGGCGCAGGGCCCCGGTGTCGGCCCCGATCGCCCGGATCTGCCGGACCACGTCGGCGACGTGCTCGTCGGCCTGGGCGCGCACCAGGGTCTGGGCGTCGACGACGCCGTCCTTGGCCAGTCCGGGGGCGGCGATCAGCTCGCCGTCCGAGGACACGATCATGTTGCGCCCGCCCGGCAGCGCGTCCTCGACGGCCCGCAGCAGGTAGGAGTCCAGCGACAGGCTGGTGCCCCAGGCTCCCAGCTGCTTGCCCCGATAGTCGAAGGGCGTCATGCACGCCGAGTTCAGGCCCCGGCCGCTGGGGTCCGACAGCACCTTGCGCAGCTTGGTGCACTTCATCACCCGCTGGGCGTTCTGCTGCGGCAGGGTCAGGAGGGTCATCTCCTCGCCGCTGACGTCGAAGGTGGGCGGGGCCTTCTGGCGGTAATAGGTCAGGCGGTCCCCGCGCCGCGGTCCGAACATCACCAGACGGGTGTCGGGCGTGAAGAAGTAGAAGTTGTCGTAGCGGTTCAGCTCGGCCTCGCCGGTGTGCGAGACGGTCTGGACGGCGGCCACGAACAGCGCCTTCTGCTGCTGGGTCAGGGTGTCGGCGTCGCGCAGGAAGCCGCCGATCCCGTAGGTGTAGTCGCCGGCCACCATGCCGCCGTCGTACAGCGCGTCGGGCGTGCGCCGCGTGCCGTCGCCGAACTTCGGGAACAAGGCGTCGAACTCGCCGTCCACCTTGGCGGGATCGATCGTCGCCAGGCGGCGGGCCAGGGAGTCGGACGCCGCCTCGTGCACCTTCACCAGGTCGGAGAACAGGCGGTCCTCGGTCTTGACCCGCTCGGCGGCGTATTCGGCCAGATGGCGGACCTGGGCGTCGGCGGCGGAGCGCTGGACGAAGACGAAAGTCACGGCCGTGGCCATGCCCGTCACCGCGATGGACAGGATCGCGACGATCGCCAACAGCCGCCGCGCGAGCGGCGACGTGACGTCGGCTATGGCTCCCCGCTTCTTCACGCCTTGTTCGTACCCCAAGAACCTCAATAAGGATTTACACCTGGATCAAAGACTTAGCTCGCCGAAACGGCTTCGTCACAGGTTCGGTTCGACCTCGGCTTTCCCCCCGGCTCGCAACAGTCTATAGGCACGCCGTCCGCGCCGCTCCCAGGCCCTGTGCGCCAAAGAGTCACAGGCGCGCCACCGCGAGAGGAAAGACCCCGCAATGGCCAAGATTAAAGTCGCCAACCCCGTCGTCGACATGGACGGCGATGAAATGACCCGGATCATCTGGAAGCTCATCAAGGATAAGCTGATCTTCCCGTACCTGGACCTGGAGCTCGACTACTACGACCTGTCGGTCGAAAACCGCGACGCCACCAACGACCAGGTGACGATCGACGCGGCCGAGGCGACCAAGAAGCACGGCGTGGCCGTCAAGTGCGCCACCATCACGCCCGACGAAGCCCGCGTGACGGAATTCAATCTGAAGAAGATGTGGAAGTCGCCGAACGGCACCATCCGCAACATCCTGGGCGGCGTGATCTTCCGCGAGCCGATCATCTGCCAGAACGTGCCGCGCCTGGTGCCGGGCTGGACCCAGCCGATCATCGTCGGCCGCCACGCGTTCGGCGACCAGTACAAGGCCACCGACTTCCTGTTCCCGGGCAAGGGCACGCTGTCGATCAAGTTCGTCGGCGAAGACGGCGCCACCATCGAGCACGAAGTGTTCAAGAGCCCGTCGGCCGGCGTCGCCATGGGCATGTACAACCTCGACGAGTCGATCCGCGACTTCGCCCACGCCTCGTTCGCCTACGGCCTGAACCGCAACTATCCGGTCTACCTCTCGACGAAGAACACCATCCTCAAGGCCTATGACGGCCGATTCAAGGACATCTTCCAGGAGATCTACGACGCCGAGTACGCCGAGAAGTTCAAGGCGGCCGGCATCCACTACGAGCACCGCCTGATCGACGACATGGTGGCCTCGGCGCTGAAGTGGTCGGGCGGCTACGTCTGGGCCTGCAAGAACTACGACGGCGACGTGCAGTCGGACATCGTCGCCCAGGGCTTCGGCTCGCTGGGCCTGATGACCTCGGTGCTGATGACCCCGGATGGCAAGACGGTGGAGGCCGAGGCCGCCCACGGCACCGTCACCCGCCACTACCGCCAGCACCAGAAGGGCGAGAGCACCTCGACCAACTCGATCGCCTCGATCTTCGCCTGGACTCGCGGCCTGGCCCACCGCGCCAAGCTGGACGGCAACCAGGACCTGGCCAATTTCGCCCACACCCTGGAAAAGGTCTGCGTCGACACCGTCGAAAGCGGCTTCATGACCAAGGACCTGGCCCTGCTGGTCGGCGACAAGCAGTCGTGGCTGACCACCGAAGGCTTCCTCGACAAGATCGACGAGAACCTGAAAAAGGCGATGGCTGCGGCCTAAGCCTTCAAGGCCCCGGACTCTCGCGACGCCTCCCCCGCAAGGGGGAGGCGTTTGCGTTTCAGCCCCTCGCCGGTACAACTAAGGTAGGGTCTTCTGGCGCCGCGACCTCATGCCGCGCGTTCCACGACCTCGACGTGGCGCCTCCGATCGAGAAGTTTCCCTATGGTCCCCGCATGACCGCGATCGCTTGTCTGAAGATCTTCGTGGGCGAAGAACTGGTCTTCGCCGACGCCGAAACCATGGCCGGCGTGGTCGCGAAGGTCGCTTCCGCCTACCTCGAAACCAACTGGACCTGGCCGCGCCGGTACGGCCTAGTGGCCCCGTTCTCCTTCGTCCTCGCCGATCCCAGGGCGACCAGCCTGGACGCCGAGGAACTGTGCCGGATGTCCCGGGATCTGCAGTACAAGCTTTTCGGCGAGCGCGGCGCGGGCGAGGTCACGCTGCTGATGCTGGAGGGCGACCAGGCCGAGGTCATGCGGTTCGCGGGCACGCCCGCCTTGGCGCTGAAGGCCCTGCTGGACGGCCTCGACGACGGCGCCTTCGCCGGCCGCGTCTGCAAGATCACGCCGGAGGGCGCGGTCAGCCTCGCGCCGCCGGACGGCCCGACGGCCGGGGCCCCGCCGGCGGAGGAACTGGCGGCCCTCTCGCCGGCTCCGGGCGACATCGACGACTTCCTGCAGGTCGAGGCGCCGCGGACCGGCTGGTGGGGCATCTACTACCTGCCCAAGGAGCGGTTCGTCGGCGGCGGCGTGGGCTGGGGGGCCGAGATCAACGGCGGTCCGGTCACGGACCTCGTCGAGGCGGTGGAACGCGACCAGGCCTGCCACGAGGCGGCCCTGGTCGAGGCGAAATCCGGCCCGTCCGGATACCTGTTCCTGCCCTTCTGCTTTTCGGCCCTGATCAAGCCCAGCCTGCAGCGGACCTATGAAACCAGCCTTCAGAAGCTGCCGCGCGCCCTGCGGCCCAGGCTGGCGGCCAACATCTACGACGTGCCGCGCGAGCCCAGCTACGGCGCGATCAACAAGGTCCGCTCGCTCCTGATGGACCGCTTCTCGCTGCTGGACCTGCACGTTTCCGACCCGGGTTTCCGGATCGAGAGCCTGCAGGTCGGCGCGGTGAACAGCGTGACCCTGGTGCTGAGCGGCGAGGACGAACGGCAGCGCGCGGCGGCGATCACCCGTTTCCTGCGCGATCCGGCCATCTACCGGACCAAGAAGGTCTGGCAGGGCATCGCCGGGGTCGGAAGCCTGCGTGAACTGGACCTCTGCCGACGGCTGAAGGCCCCCTTCCTCAGCGGCCCGATCGTCGCGCCGGTCTCGGCGAAGTTCACCGGCGAGGCGGCCTGCCCGTCGCTGAACCTCCCCTACCGCCATACCGTCTAGGGCAAGCCTTAGAAGGGGCCGCGCTCCGCGTAGAGGGCGGAAAGGCCGAGGAGGCCGCAGTCGGCCTCGAGCACCAGGTAAAGCGGGATGTCCTGCATATAGACGTCCATCCGCCCCTTGGCCTCGAAGCGGGCCCGGCACAGGTCCCGGTCGAACAGGTCGGTCCAGCCCAGCATCATCGGACTGAAGATGTAGACGCCGCTGCGGGCCCCGGCCACCAGCGCCAGATCGCCCGAGACCGCCCCCAGCCAGCCCGAGAACAGCGCGAAGGCTTCACGCGCGATCGGGTCTCCGGCGCGCGCCGCCGCGACCAGTTGGGCGAAATCCCCGGTCCGCGGGGCATGGCCGTCCAGGTGGGCTATGGCCGCGGCGGTCTCGAGCAGGCCGTCGTCCGACAGCACCCGGTCGGCCGAGACATAGGGGTTGGCCAGCCGCAGATGCTCGATGATGGCGCATTCGCGACCGTTGCCCGCCGCCAGGGCGGCGTGCCCGCCCTCGCTGGCCGTGGCCACCCAGCCCACGAACCCGTCCGGGTTCAGGATCGACACGCCCAGGCCCGTGCTCGGCCCCAAGGCCGCCGCCGGCGCCTGGCCCTTCGGCGGAGCCCCGCCGATCTGCTCCAGGGCTTCCGGCCCCAGCAGCGGCATCGCCATGGCGCGGGCGGTGAAGTCGTTGACCAGGCGCACATCGACGACGCCCAGCCTTTCGGACAGCACGTCCTCGTCGAGCCTCAGGCTCGCATGGGTGACTTGAAGGGTCTTGCCGAAGATTGGTCCCGGGGCCGAGAAGGCCGCCCCACGCAGAGCAGGCTCGCCCCGCTTCGACAGTTCCTCGCCCAGGGCCTCGATCAATTCGTCCAGGGACCTGGCCGGCACCACCTCGATCGTGGCGGGCGGCTCGCCGGCCTCGACGACGGCGAAACGCGCATGGGTTCCATCCGCATCGACCAACAGGAACTTATCGGGCACGGACACACCTCACTGGCTGCCGGGACGTTGGCGCGCCAAGAAACACGCATTTTCCCTGACTAGAGCAAGCCGCGCGATATGGGAAATCGCACGACGTGCCGCGATTTTTGTTGTCGCATCGCTTTTTGCGGAAAACCCGCCTCCACTTTTCCGCGCGATGCGCCCGGCCAGGACCTTGGCTCCCGAAACCGGACCTGGGCCGTGGGCGGAACGCGAGGCGGCTTGCCCACGGCCGGGGAATAGGGTGTCTTGCGGCCTTGCACCTTCGCGCGGGGCGGCGATGACCTTTCAGAAGCGGCTTTGGGACCTGGCGGTCCTCGCGATCGTGATCTTCGCCGCCGCCTTCGCCACCGCCCCGTGGTTCGCCTTTCGCGCCCTCAAGGCCGCCGCCCAGTACGAGGACGTGCAAGCGATCGGCGAACTGGTCGACTTCCCGGCGGTGCGCAGGAGCCTGACCGCCGAACTGAACGAGCCCGCGACCGCCGCTCCGGCCGAACCGCCGTCGGTCTGGCGCGATCCCCTGAGCGTGTTCAGGCGGGCCATCGAACCGATCGCCCCGCCGGAGCCCAGGGTCGACCGCTACCTGACCGTGCCCGGCCTGTCGGCCCTGACGCGGGGCTATGCGCCCGGCGCGGCGCCGGCCGCCCCGCCCAAGCCCGCCACCGCCCTGGACGAGGCCAAGGCCGCTGTGGCCGGTCCCCACGCCACCATCGCCTACTGGGACCCCAATCGGGTGCGCATCTCGGTGAAGCGACCGGGCCAGCCGTCCAAGGCGACGGTCTTCACCTTCCGCCGCGACAAGCTGTTCACCTGGCGGCTGGTGCACATCCGCCTGCCCTTGGACGAGCGGTAGAGGCCGTTGGGCTCGGCGACCCGGAAAACGGCCGAACTTTGACCGCCGACCGCGACCGATGCTATCGACGGGCGGCCCCTTCGGGCGGAGACCGCCACGCCTTGCGCCCTACGCCGGTGACCCTGTGATCGACCTGTTGCTCGACGTGCCGCAGCGGGTCGTGCCGTTCTTCCTGTTGGTGGCGGGCGGGGTGACCCTGGCCCGGTTGCGGCTGTTCGACGCCCGGATGTCGGCGGGGCTGTCGACCTACGTCTACTGGATCGGCTTTCCGGCCCTGCTGGTGCACTCGCTGTCGCGCGTGGGCGTTCCCGACCGCGCCCTGACCCTGGGCCTGCTGACCTACGGGGCCTGCGCCCTGCTGGTGGTGGCCCTGATGGTGGCGATCGGCATCGTCCTGCGCTGGACACGCGAGGAGCGGGCCGGGGGAGCCCTGTCGGCCAGCCTGGGCAACAGCGCCTTCCTGGGCCTGCCGATCGCCCTGGCCGTGCTCGGCCCGGAGGCCGCGCGCGTCTCGGCCGGCGTGGTGGCGGTGGACTTCGTGGTCGTGGCCGCCATCGGCGTGGGCCTGCTGGGCTGGGCCGGCGGGCGCTCGACCTGGCGCTCGCTGATGCAGGCCCTGCGCAATCCGATCGTGCTGGCGGCGATCACCGGCTCGGCCATGGCCCTGGCCGGCCTGTCCCTGCCGGACGTGCTGGACCGCGCTGTGGCCACCGCCGCCGCCTCGGGCAGCCCCGTCGCCCTGGTCGCCCTGGGCGTCGCCCTGGGCCTGACCGGCCTGCCGGCCGCCGGCGTGCCCTGCGAGCCGACCGACGAGGAGCCCTCGCCCATTCCCCGCTGGGGCCCGATCCTCATCGCCGCCGTCGGCAAGCTGATGGTGATGCCGACCCTGGCCTGGTTCGCCACCGGCCTGGTCCACGCGCCCCTGCCCTTCCGCCTGGGCGCCACCCTGCTGGCCGCCACCCCGACCGCGGTCAACGTCTTCATCCAGACCAAGGCCTACAGCGTGTTCGAGCGCGGCGGGGCGCGGATCGTGGCCCTGACCACCGCCGTCTCCTGCGTCAGCCTGTCGGCGATCGCGATCCTTCTGGAGCGATACGCGGGGGCGTGACCGCGCTTGGGAAGGCCAGGTCGCTCTCGTCCTTCAGCCCGACGCCGGTCAGGCCCAGCCGCAGGGCCTCGCGGGCGTGCCAGGCCAGCTTGAACGCCGCCGCCTCGTAGCTCAGCCCCTCGCCCCTGATGTTGGACACGCAATTGCGTTCGGCGTCGGTGCGGCCGACCCTGGGCGCGAAGGTGACATAGGCCCCCAGGCTGTCGGGCGACGACAGGCCCGGCCGCTCGCCGACCAGCAGGATCACCAGCCGAGCGCCCAAGAGCTCGCCCACGGCGTCGCCCAGCGCCACGCGCGCCTGGCGGGCGATGACCACGGGCGCCAGCCGCCAGCCGGCCTCGCGAACCGCTGGCAACAGGGCCTCGACCAGCGACGCGGCGTGGGCGTGGACGGCGGTGCTGGACAGGCCGTCGGCGATGACGATCGCCAGGTCGCACGTCCCCGGCGTCCGCGCGGCCAGGGCGACGCAACCGGCCTCCGACAGGGTTCGTCCCAGGTCCGGCCGCCGCAGGTAGGACGCCCGGTCCGGGGCGGCGCTGGCGACGAGCACGGTCTCCAGGTCCAGGGCCTGGATCGCCGCCGCGGTCGCCTCGGCCTCGAACGGCGCATGAACCGCGTCGCGGGCCTGGGCATGGGCCAGGGCGAAGCCCAGCACCTCGGACGTCGGCAGGCTCGCGCCCGTCCGCCCCAGGGCGATGCGCGCCGGGGTGTGGCGGCGCAGGGCGGTCCAGGGATCGGGGGTGACCGGAGCGCTCATCCGCCCGCCCCCGCGGTCAGCAGCGGATGGCCGGCGGCGCGCGGCGCCAGGCGTCCGTCCGCCCGGACGATCCGCGCCCGCTCCAGCCAGGCCTGGAATTCCGGCGCCCGCTTCAGGCCCAGCAGTTCGCGCACATAGAGGGCGTCGTGGAACGAGGTCGACTGGTAGTTCAGCATCACGTCGTCGGCGCCCGGCACGCCCATCACGAAGGTGACGCCCGCCGTCGCCAGCAGGGTCAGCAGGCTGTCCATGTCGTCCTGGTCGGCCTCGGCGTGGTTGGTGTAGCAGACGTCCACCCCCAGCGGCGCGCCCAGCAGCTTGCCGCAGAAATGATCCTCCAGCCCGGCCCGGATGATCTGCTTGCCGTCGTACAGGTATTCGGGGCCGATGAAGCCGACCACGCTGTTGACCAGCAGCGGCTCGAAGGCCCGGGCGACCCCGTAGGCGCGGGCCTCCAGGGTCTGCTGGTCCACGCCGTGATGCGCGCCGGCCGACAGGGCCGAGCCCTGGCCGGTCTCGAAATACATGACGTTGTCGCCCACCGTCCCGCGGCCCAGCGAGCGGCCGGCCTCCAGCCCCTCGCGCAGCAGATCCAGGGTCACGCCGAAGCTGGCGTTGGCGGCCTGGGTTCCGGCGATCGACTGGAACACCAGGTCGACCGGCGCGCCGCGCTCGATCAGCTGGATCGCCGTGGTCACATGGGTCAGCACGCAGGACTGGGTGGGGATCTCGAAGCGCCGGATCAGCTCATCCATCAGCCGCGACAGGTCGCCCAGCACGGCGAGGCTGTCGCTGGCCGGGTTGATGCCGATCACCGCGTCACCGCATCCGTAGAGCAGGCCGTCCAGGATCGAGGCGGTGACCCCAGCCGGGTCGTCGGTCGGGTGGTTGGGCTGCAGGCGCACGGCCATGGTCCCGGGCAGGCCGATGGTGTTGCGGAAACGGGTCGTCACCCTGCACTTCGAGGCCGCCAGGATCAGGTCCTGGTTGCGCATCAGCTTGCTGACCGCCGCGACCATCTCCGGCGTCAGGCCGGGCGCGAGGCGGGACAGGGCGGCGGGCGTCGCCAGCTCCGACAGCAGCCAGTCGCGGAACTCGCCCACCGTCAGCGAGGCGACCGGGGCGAAGGCCGCCACGTCGTGGCCGTCGAGGATCAGACGGGTCACCTCGTCGGTTTCGTAGGGCACGAGGGCCTCGTTCAGGAAGGTCTTCAGCGGCACGTCGGCCAGGGCCGTCTTGGCGGCGACGTTGTGCTGGGCGCCGTGGGCGGCGATCCCCGCCAGGGCGTCGCCCGAGCGCGGCGGCGAGGCCGTGGCCATCAGCTCGGCCAGGGTCTCGAAGGTCCAGGTGGTTCCGCCCAGGGTCGCGCGATAGGCCATGACGGCGAAGGTGGCGCCGATGGGAACGGCTGGGAAGCGGCCGGCCCGGACCCGGGCCCCGCAAAACCGACCTGCCGATTTGGCGGGCGCCGCCCGGGCCGGATCGCGGGCCGATCTACGACCATGCGAGGCTTGCGTCGACAACGCCGCCAGATACCTTGCCCGGCGCTCCGGAAGGGATGGACCCATGCTCAAGACCCTGGCCTTCACCCTGGCGCTGTTCGCCGCCGGCCCCGCCCTCGCCGCCCCGGCCCCGCCCCTGTCCCTGTCCCTGGCCGAGGTTCCCAAGCCCGCCGGCCCCGCGACCACGCTGTTCAACGGCAAGGACCTGGGCGGTTGGAACGCCTGGCTCGGCTATGCCGACCCGGCCCTGACCTACAGGCGCCCGCCCGTCGCCCCGATCGGGGCGGGTCCCCGGAGCGCCGAGATCTTCAAGGTGGTGGTCGAGGACGGCCGCCCGGCGATCTATGTCAACGGCAAGACCTGGGGCAGTCTGGTCCACAGGGGCGACTTCCGCGACTACCACCTGCGGCTCCAGTACAAGTGGGGCAAGGGCCGCTGGCCGCCGCGCGAGGCCCAGGCGCCCAACAACGGCCTGCTCTACCACTCCCACGGCGCGCCGGGCGCGGTCTGGGGCACCTGGAGCCAGGCGGTGGAGTTCGAGATCATGACCGGCTCGATCGGCATGGTCGTGCCGGTGGGCGAGGCGATCAGCGCCGCCACGACGGCCGTCGACGACCCGGCCCTGATCCCCCCCAAGCTGCGCTTCTCGCCCGGCGGCCGCGCCGTCACCGCCAAGGGCGGCACGGCGCTGTGGAACGTCGAGGCCTACAGCGACGCCGAAAAGCCGGCCGGCCAATGGAACACCCTGGACCTCTACGTGCTGGGCGACCGCGCCATCCACGTGGTCAACGGCGTGCCGGTCATGGAAGTCCGCGATCTCAAGGCCGACGGCGCCCCCCTGACCCACGGCGCGATCCAGCTGCAGTCGGAGGGGGCCGAGACCTTCTTCCGCGACATCATGCTGGAGCCGATCACGGCCTTGCCGAAGATCGCCGCCCCGTAAGCCTCAACTTGACCGCAAGCCAGACCGTGGCAAGCTCGCGACATGCCCCGCCCGTCGCACCGCCTCGCAGCCGCCCTCCTGCTGACAGGTCTGCTCGTCGCGTCCGCGATCCGGGCGGAGGAGACGGCGTACCGAGGCGCGCGGGCGGAAAACACCCGCCAGGTCGGCCCGTTCTCGGTCTGGTGCGCCCGGGACGGCACGCTGTCGGGACTGGATCACGAGGAATGCCGGATCTGGATCGAAGAGGGCGCCAATGGGATCAGCGCCTGGCGCACCTATGACCGCATGCACGTCTACGTCCACGGCGCCTGGTGCCGGAAGACCCCTCCCCTGACACCCTCGCCCGCCACCTCGCTGGAGCGCCGCGATCTGGCCGCCAAGACCGCCGTGACCCGTCTCCAGCGCGCCTTCGACGCGGCGGCCGACGCGTGCGGCGCACCGCGACGCACCTTTCGCCAGACCGACCTTCGCGCCTTGCTGCGCTTTACCTCGGGCCTGACGAACGAGGATTTCGGGGCCGGGTCAGGCGGCCCGTCCTAGTCGGCGATCACCCGAACACCGCCACCTTGAAGACCATGTTGGCGATCGCCGCGAGAATGTGCGGTCCCGCCCGCCCCGGTCCATCGGGGTATCCCCCAGTTTGCATCCCGGGATATCCGCAGAGAAGATGGTAGGCCTGGAGGGAAAACCTGTGGTTCACCCAGCGCTCAGGAAAATCAACAGCTTACGGTGAAGCTATGCTCCTGTGTGCTACAGGCTTGTGTATCAGTCAACCGCATCCTCTCGCGCCATGCGGGCTGCACCACTTCCATACACATCCTGGAGGTGCAACATTGCCCAAGCTAAGCCGTGGGGGGATAGGCGATGGGGTTGCGCTTCCGACAGTCGTTCACGCTGTTTCCAGGCGTTCGGCTTAACCTCGGGAAACGAGGCATGAGCGCCAGTTTCGGCGTGCCCGGCGCAACTGTGAACCTTAGCGGGCGTGGCCTGCGGGGAACCGTGGGCATCCCCGGCGGCGGCCTATCATATAGCGCCATGCTTGCCCCCAGCACGGGTGCCGCCCTCTCCGCAGAACCCGCCTACTGGCAACCGCCCCAGCGGCCCGACGACAAGCTGTCACCCGCGCCCGGACAAACGCCTAGTGCCTATGTCCGTGCGCCGGGAATGCGGGAAATCGGGAGCGCCGCCGTCGAGAGTCTCACGAGCGCTGGCCTGCTCGACTTCCGAGCGATGATCGTAGACGCCGGACGTCAACGTAAGGAAATTGACCAAGACCTGTCGGAGGCCCGAACGGAATATGGCGCGCGCAAAGGCGAACTGAGCCGCAAGAAGAAGAGCCTATTCCGGTTCCTCTTCAAGAAGCGCATCGCCAAATTGGAAGAGGACGTGCCGCAACTGGGCGCAGAGGTGGAGCGCCTCGAAGCGTGGCGCGAGGCGACCCATATTGAGGTGCAGTTCGACGCCGACGACGCTGCGCAACGCGCATACGCGGCGGTAATCCGCGCCTACGACGCCCTTCGCAGTTGCACCTTCGTTTGGGACGTCACGAGCGACCGCGACACCAACAGGGTCGCCGAGCGAACATCTGCCGCCAGGGTGGTGGAGCGGCGCAAGGTGAGCCTCGACTACTCCAAGTCCGACCTCATCCGCTTCGGTGGTCAAGCGATGCGGTTCGCCAACGCTAACGGCGAAGACATCCTGCTTTACCCCGGCGTAATCCTCATGCAGCGCGCCGACGGCGCCTTTGCCCTGCTCGATCTGCGCGAGATCAGCGTGGAATGCCACGGCGTGAACTTCATAGAGGACGAGCAGGTCCCCTCGGACTCCGAAGTTGTCAGCCGGACGTGGGCGAAGGTGAACAAAGATGGTTCGCCAGATCGTCGCTTCCGCGACAACTATCAAATCCCTGTCTGCCTCTACGGGCGCATCAAGCTCACGAGCCCGACAGGGTTGACCGAGGAGTATCAGTTCTCCAACGCCCGCTCCGCCGCCGCCTTTGGCCAGGCCTTCGACGACTATCAAGCGGCGCTACGCATGCTCGCAGATGCTTGATCATCACAGCGCGTTCATCGCGGCGGGCTGCGGTTCGAGTCCTGTAAGCGGCACCACTTTTTCAACGTCCATAAATTGCCAATTAAAACAACAGGTTAAGGAGCCTTGTCGACACGCCTGTGTGACTGCCGGCCGTGCGGCTGCGCTGGTAGCAGCTGCGCTTGGCGGACTTGATCGGGACCACAGCCAAGGGTGGAGCTGATTGCGGCAGCTCTAGTAAGAATCGATTGGATTCGGTAGCGTCGGCGATATGGCTAGATGCACAGCACCGAGACGAGGCCATCGCACAGCGAGTGGTCGAGCGGAATGTCCCGCATGCGGCGGCTCTGGCGGCTACAGGTCATTCTCCTCCTATCCGTCCTCACCATCGCGTTTCACGTCCTACCCCTCGTCGGGGGGCGGTATGGGGAGTAGCGGCGGCGGATCCAGCAGCAGCCCAAGGCCTCGCTGGTCGGGCCCAGGTTCGTCCTTGGCCTACACGGCAGCCGAGGTGCGGGCGCTAACGCCAGTCCGCGAGGGCGTCGAGAAACGAGCGACCCTTGACCTTCGGGACGCCTTCCTCTGCCACGCATGGGACGACCGGCAGGGGGCCGCCAAGGAGCTACACGACCTGCTCGAGTCACTCGGCGTCAAGGTCTGGTTCAGCGAGAAGGACGTGGGGCTTGGCATCCCTTTGCTCCGCGCCATCGACAAAGGCTTGGCGAACTCGCGGATCGGGATTGTGCTGGTGACGCCTGCGCTGCTGCGTAGCCTTCCCGCAGAAGGCATCGCCGACAAAGAGCTTTCGGCGCTCCTCGCCGGTGAGCGGCTCGTTCCTGTCGTGCACAACACGACATATATCGCCCTCCGGGAAGTCAGTCCCCTGCTCGCCTCGCGATCCGGCCTGAGCACCGCAGAAGAGACGATGGCGCAAGTCGCAGCCAAGCTCGCCGAGCTGGTGGCCCTTTAGGTTTAACGCCAGATTGGACGTCTGTTTCACTGCGGGATCCACGGCGGAGGCCGCTGCCGAGGAGGCCTAGCAATTGCAACTGAGGCGGAAGATGCCGCCGCTGAAGCACAGCAAGCGGCCGAACAGTCTCGGGCTTCCAGCAATTCTCGTTGGCAAGGGGTTCTCGCCGCGCGGCTGGGAGCAATAAAAAAGCAGGGACAGCCTCGGCCGTGGTGTTCGGTGAGCTGCATGCCAAGGGGGTTCTATGACCACTGCCCAGTTGCCGACGGACCATCAATTGCAGGCCCGCATAGCGCACTCGAACATGATCCAAGGCGTCATTGGACGTATCGCGGGCTACTCGGCAGCGGTTAAGAACTTCAATCTGACAATCGCAGCCGCTTTGATCGCAGTCGCCTTCGATAAGGACCTGCCGATGCTTCTGGTGGCCGGGGTAGCAGTTACAGTTGTGTTCTGTCTGCTAGACGCCTACTATCTCTCCCTCGAAAAGTGCTTTCGAGAGCTATACGGCGACGTCACTACACGCGATTGGGCATTAGCCCTGGATTTGTCCATCAAGCAGCGCGGAGTAAAGGCCGCCGATGCCTTTAAAGCTATGACCAGCGTTTCCGTGTTCGGATTCTACGTTCCGCTGCTTGTGGGACTCAGTGTGCTTGCCTACATTTCCTGTCATGACCAGCGCGCCGCCCCGGAAACCTCAAGGCCTCGGCCTCCTAGCGTCGCTGGGACAGGGCCAGCCAAGCCCGATCCCCAACACGCTCCTGGGCCTTCTGCAGCAGTCCAGTCCGCCGCTCCCGCCGGCAAGGCGGCAGTCGCCGAACCCGTTGGTGATGCAGCCGGTAAGCCCGCTAACTAATGCGCTCGCAAGATCGCGTGGTGGGGGCGGCCTCTTCGGCTCACGGCCCGTGCCGACGGCGAACTCGTTCCTGGCGGAGGCCGTGCGAAATAGAATGACGGGAGGAGCGGAGGGTGTGCGGAACGCTCTGGCAGATGCCCTCGCTCCTGCGCAGCAGCCCGTAGGGAGCATTTTCGACTTGGCGGCGCGCCGAGGCCTCAATGCCCTGAGTCCTCGGCAGGCTCCCCCCACGAAGAAGAGGCGCGTCTTCTTCTCGTTCCACTATCAGAACGACATCAACCGGGTGAACATCGTCCGCCAGTCCTGGCGGTTTCGGCCGGAAGATGGAACGAAGCCCGCCGACTGGTTCGATCACAGCATCTGGGAAAACGCCAAGAGGACCGGGCCTCTAGCTCTCAAGCGTTTGATACGTGGGGGAATGGCTGGGTCGTCAGTGACCTGTATCCTCGCAGGGGCGGAGACCTGGGCGCGCCCCTGGGTCCGCTATGAGATCGCTCACGGCTTGGCCCGAGGGAATGGTCTGTTGGTTGTCTACATCGACGGCCTTGAGTGCATGAGAAATGGCTCATGCATGCGAGGTGCCAACCCCCTCGACTATATGGGGCTTAGGTGGGGTGGCGACGGGCGAGCGCGCATCTGGGAATCGTTCCATGGGCGCTGGCGGCCCTATGCGCTTTATCCGGATCCGGTGGCTTGGCCCACATGGCTCCCGAACGTTTCCGACAGGCGGTTTATCATGCCGCTAAGTCGCGGTGTGGCGACCTACGACTACGTGGCTGACGACGGTTACAACAACCTGGCCCGGTGGGCGGATAGGGCTGCCGTCCGGGCTAACCGCTAAGGCCGCGTCACGGATTCAGGACCCTATACACGCTCGTCCGGCCGACTCCGAGCTGACGGGCGATCTCGGTCGGGTTCTTCCCTTCGCCGTGGAGGCGCTGGATCGCGGCGGCATCGACGCTCGGCTTCCGCCCCCGGTAGACGCCCGCCGCCTTGGCCTTGGCAATCCCCTCCAGCTGCCGCTCCTTGCGGATGGCGTGCTCGAACTCGGCGAAGACCCCGAGCATCTGAAGGAAGGCCTTTCCTGCCGCCGACGAGGTGTCGATGGGCTGTTCGGTGGCCCGCAGGGTCGCCCCCTTGGCCCCGATGGCGTCTACGATGCCGACCAGATCGCCGACCGAGCGGGCCAGCCGGTCGATGCGGGTGACCACCAGGATGTCGTCGGGACGGAGGAACTCCAGCACCGTCGCCAGTTCGTCCCGTCCGGCGGTGGTAGTGCCGCTCTTCCGCTCCGAGCGGATGACGTCGCATCCGGCGGCCTTCAGGGCAGCCTCTTGGATGGTGCAGTCCTGATCCGTGGTGCTGACGCGGGCATAGCCGATGGTGGTCATGGTGGCCTCGGGGTGTCCTTTAGGGTCCAGAGGTTGGACGGTTAGTGTTCCAAAATCCTCAAGTCAACCCTATTGGACACTCCAACGTGTTCCACGGCGTTGTTCCGGTAGGGTATACCCAAAGGGACGAAAGGGGCCATAAGCTTGACCGGGCGGCCGGAGGTGCTCAGGTTGCCGCCGCCGTGGAGCTAGAGCCTGTATGTTCGCACTCGCCGTCACCGACCTCCGCTGGCACCGTCGAATGCTGGACGAGCCCGTCGAGGGCCTTGTCAATTTCTGGACTCCCACGCCCTGGGGCGTCCGCCTTCAGCCGGGGTCGCGCTTCTTCTTCATGCTGAAGGCTCCGGTGCGGCGCATAGGCGGGTTTGGCACGCTGAACCGTTACGAGGAGGCGACCATCGAGGAAGCGTGGGACCGTTTCGGCCCCGCCAATGGCGTTGGCAGCTTGCAGGAACTAGACGAACGGGTCCGCAGCTTTGCGAAGGCGCGGTCTAAATTCGCGGTCGATGCAAATCCGACCATCGGCTGCGTGCTGCTGGAGGACTGCGTCTTCCTTTCCGATGACCTTCAGGTGCCCCCCGAGGCCGTCGGCGTGTCGTTTCCGAGCCAGGTGGTCAAGTTCAAAGGGTTCGATGGTGAACTCGTGCTGCCGTTCGAGGGCGAGACCGCGCCCACCGGCGAAGCCTTCAAGCTCGTCACCTCCGCCGAACCGAACTGGAGTCTGAGGATGAGCAAGAAGCGTGCGGGGCAGCCACAGTTTCGCCGACAGGTGCTCGACGCCTACGGCCGCGCCTGCGCATTCACTGGCACGAGGTGCGCTGAGGCGCTGGATGCCGCGCACATCCAACCGTTCCTCTCGCTCGCCAGCAATCATGTGCAGAACGGCCTAGCACTTCGAAAGGACGTTCACGCGCTCTTCGACGCGGGCCTGCTGACGGTGTCGGAAGTCGGGCGTGTGCGGGTCAGCCCGCTCCTTGCCTCGACCGAGTATCACGCCATGGACGGCGCGGTGGTTCGCGCCCCAACACAGAAAGAGCATGCGCCTTCGCCGCTCGCGCTGCACCACCACCGCACTGGCATCTACCGTGCAGGCGGCGCCTAGATCGGTGACACATCCAGACCGGCAGCCATTGCACCAGCCCGACCAAGGCCGACCAGCAAGAGCTTAGGGGTGGGCGGCGGGGCTTGAGTCCCCCCCTATGGGGGAGTCGCTGTGGCGAAGCCGGAGATACAAGCCTTCGCATAAGCAATGTGAAAACGATCCGGCGGCGCAGGCCGGCGGAGGCGATAACGTCTGTGGCGCGGCCAACCCTGGCGTGCGCCTGGTGACGGTGGAATTATCTCCCGCCCTCCTTGAAAAGGGGCCGCCGCCTTCTACGTAAATACCTAAAGGTATACTATAGGGAACTATAAGGTTCTATTAGTAAGCTATATATCGGTCTTCTTCAGCATCACCACCTAGTGGAACCATCGGGATACCCGAAGGTATCCTCTGACCTACCTCAAGGTATACCTAGCGGGGGCTTCCCCCTAAGATGAGCAGAAATCGACATGGCCCGTAAACGCCGCTAGATGCTCCAGGAGGCACGTGAGGCGATTTCAGCTACCAACCCAGCCGACACATCCGATTAGGCCGCCCCTGAGCCACCGGAGAGTCTTCCTGACGATGATCGGAAAGCTGGCAAGCTGGAGCGACCAAGAGATGACCTCGCGCACAAGTGATGCCCGACACAACGTGAAACGATAAATCCCCGACCGATCCATCATCTCACGCCCTTCCCTTTTCGGTCGGTGCTGCCGTCGCTGGCGCCTGTTTCAAGCAGGAGCAGACCATGAACGACACCAGGGCAGCCAACCCTCGCATTCGCGCGGCCCAGTATCTGAGAATGTCCACCGAGCATCAGCGCTACTCTCCTGACAATCAGGGCGCCGCTATTGCCAAATATGCCAATGAGCGGGGTTTCGAGGTCGTGGAGACCTACATCGACTCCGGGAAAAGCGGTCTCACCCTAGAGGGTCGCGAGGGTCTCAAGCGTTTGCTGAGCGACGCCGTGTCAGGGCAAGGGACCTTCAACGCGATCCTCGTGCTCGACGTCAGCCGTTGGGGACGATTTCAAGACGTGGACCAGGGCAGCCATTACGAGTGGCTCTGTCGGTCCGCCGGGGTGCCGGTCCACTATGTCGCCGAGCCCTTCGAGCAGGATGGGAGCATTGCATCGAGCCTAATCAAACAGCTCAAGCGGGTGATGGCGGGGGAGTTCAGCCGCGAGCTCTCGGCGAAGGTCTCCTACGCCCACGCCACCTATGCCGCGTCCGGCTTCCTCCAGGGCGGCACGCTGTCCTACGGAATCCGCAGGCTGGTGGTCGATGAGCACGGCGTCGCCAAGGGCATCCTTGAATCCGGCGAGCGGAAGGCGCTGCGAAGCGACCGGGTGGTTCCCATTCCCGGCCCCAAGCGGGAGATCGCGGTGATCAACCGGATCTTTCAGCTCTACCTGAGCAACAAGGGCTACCGGCAGATCGCCGAAATCCTGAACGAGAAGGGCATTCCCGCTGGCCGAGGCCTTCGGTGGACCCACGGGAAAATACAGGGGATCATCCACAACGATCTCGTGCTGGGGCGCTACGTCTACAACCGGACGACCCGCCGCCTGCGCGGACCATGGCGACGCAACTCCTCCGACAAGTGGAGCGCTGTGCAGGTGTTCCCGCCGCTCGTTGATCCCGAGACCGTGCGGCGCGCCCGCGCAAGCCGGCGCCAAGGGAAAGCCAACCTTATCAGCGACCGGAAGCTTCTAGGCGACCTGCGCAAGCTACTGGAGAAAAAGGGGTATCTCAGCCACAGACTGATCAAGACGACGCCCTGGATGGCGCACTCAAAGACTTATCAGAACCACTTCGGCAGCCTGCAGGTGGCATATCAGCTTGTCGGCTACACCTCGCCTTCATGGGTGTGGAATCGGATCACCACTGTCAAGCTGACGGAAGAGGAGATGTTGCAGGGTCTAAAGCGCTGCCATGACAATCACGGCTATCTCAATGCCAAGCTCATCAACGCCGAGCGGGGCATTCCCTCAGTGGATTTCTACAAGAAGAAGTTCGGGAGCCTGGAGGAAGCCTATCGCTTAGCCGGCGTGCCGTATGTTGATCTCCAAGCCAGCGCGACCGCAGGCAGGCTACGATACCACGCGAAGAGGCGAGCACAGCCAGACTAGCCCCGCGAGCACATCCTGCAAGACTCCCAGGGCGCCTGTGGGGGCGCGAAGCGCGTGCGTCGGCTAGGTGGGTAGCTGGCGACGCCCGTCTGCCCTCCCAGGACTCCCGGCGGGGCCAGTGGCGACGGCAGCAGCAGCGGCGCCGGAAGCCGCACGCGAGAACTCTGCGAGCCTGAACTCGTCGTGGTGCACCTTTTCGAGCGCGCGGTTGAGCACTTTCACCCACCCACGCCTGCCATACTGCGACGCCTGCCCTTTGGACGCCCAACCGCCAAGCGCCTCGGCCGTTTCGCTGTCGATGCCCGCTTCGCGGCACCGGTCACGGAAGCCGTGGCGGAAACTGTGGAAGACGAGCGACGGGGCGGACAGCCCGATCCGGTCCAAGTGGCGCCCAAACCATTTCGAAAGGTCGTGCGAATAGCCCCCGTCCTTGGCCATTCGCAGCTCTGGAAATAGCCGCTCCTGGCCGCGCGCACGCGCCGCCGTAACCAGATCGAGCAGCCCGGCTTCCAACACTTCAGGATGAATGGGCAGCACCCGCTCGCTCGCCTCCGTCTTGAGACGAGCCCCCTCAATCCGCCGACCTTCATCGTCGTATTCGGTCAGGTCCACGCAGTGGACGCCGTCGATGACAACGAACTCGGCGACCCTGAGTTGGCAGATTTCATTCGCCCGCGCGCCCGAGTAGGCGCTCATTGCGGGGACCCAGAACCGCCAGGGCGTCACCTCGCGCTCCTTGGCCAATGAGCCAAACAGAAGCGCCAGTTCGCTTGAAGTGAAGCCCCGGCGCTTCACCGTGGGCTTGCTCTTTTCGACGAGGTCGGCCGCTGGGTTGCGCTCCAGCAGCTCCTCCTTCACCGCCCACTTGAAGATAGCAGCGAGGTTCTGAACGTAGGTCTTCACGGTGCCAGAGGCGAGCTTTGGCTGCCCATCCCGCTCGCCCGCCTCGATAGCAGCAGAGATATCCAGGCCGGGATATCGCTTGCCCATATGCGTTGGCAGGCGTTCGAGCATGTCCCTGACCGCACGGCAGTCCTGCCGCTTGATCGACCGGATATCGCGCTCAGCGCCGAGCACCGCCCGCAGCGCCTTGAAGATGTGGTCGTATTTTCGGGCCGTGGACTCAGCGCCGTGCTTCCGCTCTCGATCCTTCCGGTAGGCGTCAATAAGCTCCCCAAGGGTGACCACCGGGCCGCTCAAGGCGGCCGAGGCGGGAAGCGGCAGGGGCGCGGCGGGGGCGCTGACCACCTCCCCCGCTTGGCGCTGCTTCAGCAAGTCCATCCACTGCACCTGAGCCGCCAGGAGCGCGCCCGCCAACTCGCGGATGCTGGGATGCTCCGCCGGATACCAGCGCCCGCTGTCGGCCAATAGCCGAACGGCCGTATCCCGCATCGTCCACCACTCGCCGAGCGCCAAAGCCTCTCTCGCCCCCGCTTCGCTCGCGAGCAGCATGACGTTGACGTTGCGCGCCGCCTCGCGCCCATCGGCTAGGCGGGCTTGTCGGTCGTTCTCCATCCATTCGCTGAGGGCGTGAGCCGCCAGGGTCTCCGCCTCCGCTCGTGTCAGGGGTTGCGCGACTTCTTTACGCAGCTGCCGCCGGGCCTGTTCGACCTCGGCGTCGGTGGCGACGGCGCGGGCACGGGCCAAACGCCCCGCCTCACGGTGATCTTTCGTGCCCAGAGACTCAAACCAGGCGGTCCGCCCAATGATTTCCGCGACGTCCCCAGGAACCCGCCGCCGGAACCAATAGACGGCCCCTCGCCGCTCGACATAAGCCTGCTTCGCCACCGCGCCCGCACCTGCATGTGTATCACTCGAATGCATCAGCGACGCCGTAGAACTAACTGAATTACCTAAACTTCTAGACGATCCAACACCTTACGGGAAGGGTGGTAGGCCTGGAGGGACTCGAACCCCCAACCAGACCGTTATGAGCGGTCGGCTCTAACCATTGAGCTACAGGCCCCCAAGACTCGAAAGAGGCGCGCGGCCCCTTTGGGAGGACGGGTCGATTAGCATGGGCTGCACGCGGCTTAAAGGTCCGGTTCAGGTTGAGCCTGTCAGGAATGCCACCGTCCGTCGTCGGCCGCGCTTGCCGTGGCCGGCGGACGGGACAATCAAGGTCGCGGCGCCTGTCCCCCCAGCCGCATGGAGAATAACGATCATGACCGCCCTGACTGCCGCCCGCCCCGCGATTCCCCTGGCGGCTTCCTTCGCCCTGGCGGCCGCCCTGCTGGCCTCCGCGGCCGCCCTGCCCGCCAAGGCCCAGACGGCGGACGCGGCCTTCCGCGCCACGACGCTGAACCTGTCGGCCTTCGGCGAGAGCAAGGTCACCCCCGACCTGGCGACCATCACCCTGGGCGTCCAGACCGACGGCGCGACCGCCGCCCAGGCCCTGTCGGCCAACGCCGCCCAGATGACCAAGGTCATCGCGGCGCTGAAGAAGGCCGGGATCGCCGAGCGCGACATCCAGACCTCGACCCTCAACGTCAATCCGCAATATGTCTACGTCCAGAACGAGCCGCCCAAGCTGAACGGCTACCAGGCCAGCAACCAGGTGACGATCCAGGTGCGCGACCTGGCCAGGCTGGGCCAGACCGTCGACGCCACGGTCAACGCCGGGGCCACCAATGTGGGCGGGATCAGCTTCGGCCTGCAGGATCCGCAGGCGGCCGAGGACGCGGCGCGGCTCGACGCGGTCAAGGCCCTGCAGGCCAAGGCCGACCTCTACGCCCGGGCCACCGGCTACAAGATCGTCCGCCTGGTCAGCCTGGGCGAAGGCGGCGGCTACACCCCCGCCCCGCCGATGCCGATGTACGCCATGGCCAAGCGCGAAATGGCCGACAGCAGCCCGGTCTCGGCCGGCGAACTGAAGGTGCGGGTCGACGTCTCGGCGACGTACGAGCTGGTGAAGTAGCGGCGGCTGGGGACAGGCCCATGGACCTGTCCCCAATCGTCTAGAGCCCCGCCTTGGCGAACGCTTCCTCGACCCGCTCCTGGACCTCGCGGCCCGGCAGGGCGCGTTCGCCCTCCATCACCGCGACATAGGACAGGCCCAGGTCCGGCTTACCCGCGCCGACCGGCACGGGGCCCATGGCCCAGCCGACGGTGTTGGCGCCCGGGCCCGACGGGCAGCTGGCGAAGCGGGCCGGCTTGCCGACCGCGCCCTCCAGCACGGTCTGGGCCGTGGTGGTCGCCCCCCCGCAGGTCGGCAGGTTGCGGGCGCAGGTGATGTAGCCGCCGCCGGTCCAGACCACCTTGCCGGCCTTGTCGGCCAGCAACACGCAGGTGTTGGGCCCGCCGATGGCGCGGCCGACGGCTTCCGACAGCTGCTGCTCGTCGACGCCCTTGGGCAGCTTGGGCGCGCAGCCGGCGAGGACGAGCCCCGCCGCGATCAGCAGGACGGCCGGGGCTCGCACGCTCAGGCGGCCTTCTTGATGCGGTTGCCGTCTTCCAGCAGCACCACGGTCGGGGCGTAGTTGCGAGCCTCCTCGGCCGGCATCTGGCAGTAGCTGACCACGATGACGATGTCGTTCTTCTGCACCAGGCGGGCGGCCGCGCCGTTGACGCCGATCACCTTCGAGCCGCGCGGCGCGGCGATGGCGTAGGTGGTGAAGCGGGCGCCGGTGGTGATGTTCAGCACGTCGACCTGCTCGTTGGGCAGGATGTTGGCGGCGTCCAGCAGGTCGGTGTCGATGGCGATCGAGCCTTCGTAGTCGAGGTCGGCCTGGGTGACGGTGGCCCGGTGAAGCTTGGCCTTCATCATGGTCAGCAGCATGGCGATATCCCCTTATCTTTTTGAAACGTTTCGGGATTTCCCGGGCCGCCACACACATGACCCGCGATCAGTCCCGGCCATATAGCCAGGAAGCGGCGCGCGTTCAATCAGGGTGCGACAAAGCGGCCGCTCCCGACAGGCCTCTCCGCGGATGCTGAACGCGGGGACGTGCGGCGGGGCGTGGGCCCCTGCACGTCCCCCAGGGTCAGGGCCGGACCTCGAACACCAGGTTGAATGGGGTCTGGGCCACGCGGCGGAAGCGGGTGAAGCCGGCGTCCAGGCAGACCTGGCGCAGGCGCGCCTCGCCCGCCTGGGCGCCCAGGCCCAGCCCCACCTCCTGGCTCAGCGACGCCGGCGTGCAGAGCATGGTCGAGGCCGCGTAGAACATCCGTCCAACCGGGTTGAGGTTGTCGGTCATCTCGTCGTTGGCGAACGGCTCGACCAGCATCCACGTGCCGTGGGGACTGAGGCAGGCGCGGATATGGGCGGCCGCCCCTACCGGATCGCCCATGTCATGCAGCGCGTCGAAGATGCAGATCAGGTCGTAGTGCTCGCCGGGGAAGGTCTTGGCCATGGCGGTCTGGAACACCGCGCGGTCGCCCAGCCCGGCGGTCTGGGCGGTCTCGCGGGCCCGCTCGACGGACGCGGCATGGTAGTCGAAGCCGAAGAACCGGGAATTCGGGAACGCCTGGGCCATCAGGAGGGTCGAGGCGCCGTGGCCGCAGCCCACGTCGGCGACCACGGCCCCCTGCCTCAGCTTGGCCTCGACGCCTTCCAGCGCCGGTATCCAGCTGGAGAGTAGGTTGGCGTTGTAGCCCGGCCGGAAGAACCGTTCGGTCCCGCGGAAGAGGCAAGCGTTGTGCTCGTGCCACCCGACGCCGTCGCCGGACTTGAAGGCGTCGGCGATCTTCGGCTCGTCGCGGAACATGGCGGCGATCAGGTCGAAGCCGCCGGCCAGGAACACCGGCCCGCCCTCGTCGGCGAACACCATGGTCTGGACGGGGTCGAGAGAGAACAGGTGCTCGTCCTCGTCATAGGTCACGTAGCCGGCGGCGGCCTGCCCCGCCAGCCATTCGCGCACGTACCGCTCGGTCGTGCCGGTGCGGGCCGCCAGCTGCGCCGGCGTGGCCGGGCCGCCGTCCGCCAGGGCGCGGTAGAGGCCGAGATGATCGCCCAGCAGCACCAGGGCGGCCGACATCGCCGCCCCCATGTCGCCGACCATCTTGCCCATGAAATCGTCGAGGGCGGCCGGACTGGGCTGCGCAAGCGGCCCCGAGCGGTCAGTGGGTGGGGATTGTCCAAGCATGATGACCTCCGATCATCGGCGCATAGCGCGGCCGGGCCGTGGTCACACCTGTTCGGCCCAAAGACGCGAAAGGACGCCGATCCTACGCCCGGCGACCGGAACGCCCAAGGTCAATCACCGCGTGGCGGGGAGCCTGAGGCGCTTTTCGCGTCGTCGCCTGCAGCCCTGGATATGCGTCGGCCGGGGATCGCCGGAAAGTGGCGGCAAGCCATCCCGGGCACGCTCTAGAGCCGGTAGCCGCCGGCCAGGATCTTGGCGTGCACGGCCTTGGTCAGCTTCACATAGCCCTTGGCCGGATCGCGGAAATAGAGCGGATCCTTGATCTTGGCCGGGTCGAAGCCTTCCTGGACCAGATCAATCTTGCGGTACTTGAAGGTGCCGGTCGTCTCGATCTCGGGCTGCAGCCGCACGAAGATCGGCCGGGCGTAGGCCGGCAGCTCGCGGTCGACATATTCGGCCAGGGCGGCGACCTCGAACTCCGCGCCCACGACCAGCGACGCCATGCCCGCCTTGCCGTCCAGCTCGCCCACCGGCACGCCGTAGACATTGACCTCCTTGACGCCGGCCACCGCCGATAGGCGCTCGGACACCTCGCTGGTGGCGACGTTCTCGCCCTTCCAGCGGAAGGTGTCGCCGATGCGGTCGACGAAATAGAGATAGCCGTCCCCGTCCGCTCGCATCAGGTCGCCGGTGCGGAACCAGGCGTCCCCCTTGTCGAAGACGTCATGCAGGATCTTCTTCTCGGTGGCGGCCTTGTCGGCGTAGCCGGTGAAGTTCGAGCGGGCGTCGCTGGCGATGTGGCCGATGCATTCGCCGATCTCGCCCGGCGCGGCCTCGATGCAGCAACCGTTGGGGCCGCGCACCGGGGTCTCGGTCTCGACGTCGAACTTGACGATGCGGATGTTGAACTTCTTGCGCAGATAGCGCGGAATGCGACCGATGGCCCCGCGCCGGCCGTCGAAATTGAACAGCGAGACATTGCCCTCGGTCGCGCCGTAGAATTCCAGCACCCCGCCGACCCTGAAGCGGTCCAGCATCACGTCCCAGACGTCCGGACGCAGACCGTTGCCGAAGATCAGCCGGATCTTGTGGGCGTGCTCGTTCGGCGTTTCCGGATGGTTGGCCAGATAGCGGCACAGCTCGCCGATATAGACGAACATCGTGCAGTTCTCGGCGACCACGTCGTCCCAGAACGCGCTGGCCGAGAACTTCTTGCGCAGCACCACCGCCCCGCCGTTCAGCAGGGCCGCGCCCATGGCGCACAGGCCGCCGGTGGCGTGGTAGAGCGGCAGGGTCACATAGATGCGGTCGGTGGCCCGCGCGTCGGTCGAACCGGCGAAGCCGCGCATGTAGAGCTGGGCCCGCATGTGGGTGATGCGCGCGGCCTTGGGCAGGCCCGTGGTCCCGCTGGTGAAGATGTAGAGCGCGGTGTCCTTGGCGACCAGGCCATTGCGGGCCGTCAGGCGGTCGGGGCGCAGCTGGCTGCAGCTCTTCAGCGCATTGGCCAGGTCGCGCTGGTCGCCGTGCGCCGGACCCAGCACCCACTGCTGGACGTGGCGCTCCAGGGTGGCCTTCACCTGTTCGAAACAGGGCGAGGTCTCGGGATCGACGATGCAGTGCAGGGCCTGGGAGATGTTCAGGCAGTGGGCCAGGGCGGGCCCCGTCAGCTGGTTGTTGATCAGGGCGGTGGCCACGCCGACTTTCGACAGGCCGTACCAGATCGCCAGGTATTCCATGCGGTTGGGCATGAACAGCGCCACGGTCTGGCCGCGGGTGATGCCCTGCCCCTTGGCCCAATGGGCGTAGCGGTTGGCGATGGCGTCCAGCTCGGCATAGGTCACCGACTTGCCTTCGAAGACGATGGCCTGGCTGTCGCGCCACTTGTCGACGGCGGCTTCCAGATCGTCGCAGATCAGGTTGGGGCTGTCCGGCGCGATGGACTTCACGCGCTTGAGCGTGCGCGAGAGCCCCTTCAGGAACTTCAACTCGCGTTTCAACCTGGCCGGCAAACTCATCGACGCACTCCGTTCAAACAACCATTGGAGAGCGGCGAGCGACCGGTCAAGACGTGGCGGCGTCCAAGGCGGCCTCCCGGCTGGTCGAGGACGACGGCAAGCGGAAGTGCACCTGGCCGCGGTTGAAATCCAGGGCCACGGATTCGAACACGTCCAGGACGTCCACGCCGATCAGAATCGCCGGCCTGGCGGTCAGGCCCCAATACTCGAAGGTATGGACCGGTCCGAACACCACCGGCACATTGCCCAGCTTCAGATTGCCCAGCTCCAGCGACTTGAGCGCGGCCAGGCGCCCCTGCAGGACCTGTCCCGTCAGGCTGAGCAGCTGGATGTCGGCCCAGTCGCGACTGGCCGCGCGTCGCCGCAGCGTCTGGTGCATCAGGGCGGTATTGCCCACGGTGGTGGTCGAGCCGGTGTCGAGAAAGGCCGTCACCGAGGCGCCGACCACCGAGGCGTCGATCAGGTGCAGACCGTTGCGCTGACTGACGATCGGCACGGTCACACTCAGGGAATCGGTTCTGCGGACCACCGATCCTAGCCGCATCTGGTTGCGGGCGAAGTCGAGCACCAGCCCTTGCGACCCCAACCAGTCCAGGCCCAGCACACCCGCGCTGCGGATATAGCGGCTGGGCAGCACCGACATCCGCATGCCTCGCCGGGTGCGACGCCCCACCGTGAGCCGATCCACGCCCACCGTCTCGACCAGTTCGGCGCCGGCGATGCTGTGGAAGGTGACTGGGCTGCGACGCGGCAAGTCCAGGCTGACGGCAAGATCCCTGGAAATCACCGAGGCGTTGGCGCCCGTATCGATCAGGAAGGGATAGGGGCCGGCGTCGTTGATCAGCACCTGGACGGTCAGTCGGCGATCGACCGCCTTCTTGGTCGCCTCGACCAGCGGGTCTTGCGCCGGATCCGGCAGATCTAGCGGCGCGGGGCGGGCCGTGGCCGGCAGGACGCCCCCCAGCCCCAGGGCGAGCATGGCGGCCAATCGCCGCCGGGAAAGCGCAAGACTGTCCATGGAGCAGCCTCCTTCCATGGAAGGAAGGCTATACCTCGCCGGAAACCTTAGCCAGGGCCTAGGAGAACGACGTTATCCCGTGGCGAGGCGACGCTGGTCGTCGCGCGCCGACTTCAGCTTCTCGGCCACCAGGAACGCCAGTTCCAGGGCTTGCTCGCCGTTCAGGCGCGGGTCGCAATGGGTGTGGTAGCGGTCGGCGAGATCGCCTTCCGACACCGCTCGCGCGCCGCCCAGGCACTCGGTGACGTTCTGGCCGGTCATCTCCAGGTGAACGCCGCCCGGATGGACCCCCTCGGCGTTGGCGATCTCGACGAACGACTTCACCTCCGAAAGGATGCGGTCGAACGGCCGGGTCTTGTAGCCGGTGGAGGCCTTCAGCGTATTGCCGTGCATCGGATCGGTGGCCCAGACCACCGAGCGGCCGGCCGCCTTGGTCGCCTTCATCAGGCGCGGCAGGCGGTCGGCGATCTTGTCCGAGCCGAAGCGGCCGTACAGGGTCAGGCGGCCGGGCTCGTTCTGCGGGTTGAGCACGTCGATCAGGCGCAGCAGGTCGTCGCCTTCCATGGTCGGGCCGCACTTCAGGCCGATCGGGTTCCTGACGCCGCGCATGAACTCGATGTGGGCGCCGTCCAACTGGCGGGTGCGCTCGCCGATCCACAGCAGGTGGGCGCTGGTGTCGTACCAGTCGCCCGAGGTGCTATCGACCCGGGTCATGGCCTCCTCGAAGCCCAGCAGCAGGGCCTCGTGGCTGGTGAAGAACTCCACCCGGCGCAGGTCGGGCTGGGTTTCCGGCGTGACGCCGACCGCGGCCATGAAGGTCAGGGCTTCGCTGATCTTTTCCGACAGCTCGCGATAGCGCGCGCCCTGCGGGCTGTCGCCCACGAAGCCCAGCGTCCAGCGATGGATGTTGTAGAGGTCGGCGTAGCCCCCGCTGGCGAAGGCGCGCAACAGGTTCAGCGTCGCGGCCGACTGGCCATAGGCGCGCAGCAGGCGGTCCGGATCGGGAATGCGATCCTGGGCCGTGAACTCCATGCCGTTGATGTTGTCGCCACGGTAGGACGGCAGGGTCACCTCGCCGATCGTCTCGATCGGCTCCGAACGCGGCTTGGCGAACTGGCCGGCGATGCGACCCACCTTCACGACCGGCTTGCCGCCGGCGAAGGTCAGCACCACGGCCATCTGCAGGATCAGACGGAAGGTGTCGCGGATGTTGTCCGCGTGGAATTCCTTGAAGCTCTCGGCGCAGTCGCCGCCCTGCAGCAGGAAGGCGCGGCCTTCCGCCACCTCGCCGAGGGCCGACTTCAGGCGGCGCGCTTCACCCGCAAAAACCAGCGGCGGCATCTGGCGAAGAGTCTGCTCGACGCGTTCGACCGCTCCCATGTCCGGGTAGTCGGTCGGGACGTGTTTCGCGGGCAGGGCTCTCCACGACGACGGGGTCCAGCGGCTGGTCATGACGGTCTCGAACTTCTCAAAAGGGAGCGGCTTTTATCCCAACCGCGACCCAAAGGCAAAATCGTTGCGACGAAAACGGAAAAATCAGCCCAGCGGGGTAAGTTCGTCCAATGAGACCCATTGCGGTTCGTCGAACGCGCGGGCCAGGCCGCAGGCGATCAGCGTCAAGGCGCCCAGGCCCAGCCACCACTCCTGCCAGACCCCGAAGCTCAGCCCCCCGATCACCAGGTAGCTGACCAGGGCGGCGGCGGCCATCGCCGCCTCCGTCCGTGACCGTTGGCTCAGACGCACGACGCCATAAGCCAGCCAGCAGAAGAACACCCCCGCCAGGGCCGCGCCGATCGCGCCCAGCTCCAGCCACAGCTGAAGCTGGGCGTTGTGGGTATGCAGCGGGATCGCTGAGCCGAAGGTGCGGCTGGCGTCCAGTCCCCAGCCCCGGAACGGATGGCTCTGGATATGGTCCGCGGCGAAGGTCCAGATGTTCAGCCTGGCGTCCCAGGAGGCCGGAACCATCCGGTGCAGCCAGGCGATGGCGCCGGTCTGGACAGCCACCAGCACCGCCAGGGGCGCCAGGACGAACGGCGCGGCCACCAACCCGACCAGCACCTTGGCGCCCGCCTGCCTGGCGAAATACACGAGCAGCCAGGCCAGCCCGCCTGCCGCCAAGGCGCCAAGGCAAGCGTCGGAGCTGCAGATCACCGAAATGACGATCGTGCCCGCCGCCATCAGCCAGATCAGGCCAGGACGCGAAAGGCGCGACAGGATCAGGGCCGCCGGCCAGAACAGCAGCGCCAGGATGTAGGTCGACAGCGAGACCTTGACCATCGCCAGGTCCGGCCGGATCGCTTCGCCGGTCACCAGGTGCAGTTTCTGGTAGATCGCCGCGCCGGTCAGCGAATCCAGGGCGGCGACGCCGGCCAGCGCCGTCATCCCGTAGGCCAGCACCGTCGCCGCGCGCCGGGCGCCGGCCTCCGACAGGCCGCGCAGGGCCACCACGGCCGCGCCGTAGGTCGCCAACTGCAGGAACAGCTTCAGGGCCGTCAGGCTCTCGATGTCGCCGTAGCCCTTGAGCTTCGACACGTCGATCGCCACCGGGCTCCAGGTCATGCTGGCCGCCGCCCACAGGGCCATGGCCACCAGGATCAGCAAGGGCGGAGCAGCGGCGCGGTTCAGCCTCAGGCCCGGCAAGGCCAGCAGGCCCGCCAGGGCCAGCAGCGGCGCGAAACCCAGCGGCGCCAGATAGGCCAGCAGCGGCGTCATCACGACGACGAAAATCGCCACGCCGCTCAGCCAGGGTGTGCGGCGGGCCGAAGCGTCGTTCGGCTCGGGCAAGGGCGCGGCGGTCATACGGTTCCCATTTCCGACGGCACGTACTTCTCGCGCATCGTCACCAGCTCCTCGGCCAGGGTCGGGTGCACCGCGCAGGTGGAATCCCATTGCGGCTTGGTCACGCCCATCTTCACCGCGATGGCCGCCATCTGGATGATTTCCGGCGAGTCCGGCCCGACCACGTGCACCCCGACCACCCGCTGGTCGTCCTGCTTGACCACCAGCTTCATCAGGCAGCGGTCCTGGCCGCCGTAGAAGGTGCTCTTCATGGGCCGGAAGACCGCGCGATAGATGTCGACCTTGCCGAACGCCTGGCGCGCCTGCGCCTCGCTCATGCCCACCGCGCCGACCGGCGGCTGCGAGAACACCGCCGAGGCGACCATGTCGTGGTCGAAGGTGGTGGGATTGTCGTGGAACTCGGTCTGGGCGAAGGCCGCGCCCTCGCGGATCGCCACCGGCGTCAGGTTGATGCGGTCGGTGACGTCGCCCACCGCCCAGATGTTGTCGGCCGTGGTCCGGGAATAGTCATCGACCATGATCGCGCCGCGATCGTTGAGCTTGACCCCCACCTTCTCCAGGCCCAGGCCCGCCACATAGGGGTCGCGGCCGGTGGCGAACATCACCGCGTCGGTCTCGAAGGTCAGGTCGTTGTTGAAGGTGCTGAGCAGGCCGGCGTCGGTCTTCTCCAGCTTCTCGTGCGAGCAGCCCAGCACCACCTTGATCCCGCGCTTCTCCAGCTCGTCGGCCAGGTGCGAGCGCACGTCGTCGTCAAAGCCGCGCAGGATGTTGGCGCCGCGGTAGCAGAGCGTGGTCTGCACGCCCAGGCCGTTGAAGATGCTGGCGAACTCGACGGCGATATAGCCGCCGCCGACCACCATCACCCGCTTGGGCAGCTCCGGAAGGTGGAAGGCCTCGTCCGAGGTGATGCCCAGCTCCGCGCCGGGGAAGTCCGGCCGCCACGGCCGGCCGCCGGTGGCGATCAGGATCTTGCGGGCGGTGTAGCGGCCGGCGTCCTTGGATCCTGACTTCGGCAGCACCTCGACGGTGTGGGCGTCGACGATCTCGGCCCGGCCGTGCAAGAGATGCGCGCCGGCCTTCTGCAGGTTGGTGACATAGATCCCCGACAGGCGGGCGATCTCGACGTCCTTGTCGTGCAGGAAGTTCTTCCAGTCGAAGCTGGCCTCGCCGATCGTCCAGCCATAGCCCTTGGCCGTCTTCAGCTGGGCCTTCACCTCGCTGGCGTAGACCATGAACTTCTTGGGCACGCAGCCGCGGATCACGCAGGTGCCGCCCACGCGGTACTCCTCGGCCACCGCGACCCGGGCGCCGCTCATCGCGGCCACGCGCGCGGCGCGCACGCCGCCCGAACCGGCGCCGATGACGAAGAGGTCGAAGTCGTACTCAGCCATCGGGCGCTCCGGGCTCACGGGATAAGGTCGGGATCCGGCTTGGCCATGACCCCTCAGGTGGGCGGATATGGGCCTAGGGGACCAGCTTGACCACCCCCTGGTCGGTTCCCACCAGGGCTTCGTCGGCCAGGTCGAGGAACAGGCCGTGGTCGACCACGCCCGTCACGGTCTTCAGCGCCGCGCCCAGGGCGGCCGGTTCGGCGATCACGCCGGACGGCAGGTCGTAGATCACGTTGCCGCCGTCGGTGACCACGATGCCGCGGTCGGCCATGCGCAGGCGCGGCGGCAGGAGGTCGAACTCGGCGGCGATGTCGGCCAGGCGGTGGCCGGTGTGGACGTGGCCGAAGCGCACGACCTCGATCGGCAGCGGGAACCTGCCCAGGGCGTCGACCTTCTTGGCGGCGTCGGCGATCACGACACAGCGCTTGGACGCCTCCCAGACCAGCTTCTCGCGCAGCAGGGCCGCGCCGCCGCCCTTGATCAGCGACAGGCCGGGCCCGACCTCGTCGGCGCCGTCCACGGTCAGGTCGATGGACTTCACGTCGTCCAGGGCTGTCAGCGGGATGCCCAGGTCGCGGGCCAGGTTGGCGGTGGCCTCGGAGGTCGGCACGCCGCGGATGTCCAGCTTGCGCGCGGCCAGGGCCTTGACGAACCAGGCGGCCGTCGAGCCGGTGCCCAGGCCCACCACCATGCCGGGTTCGACCAGCTGGGCCGCGGCCTCGCCCGAAATCCGCTTCTGATCGTCGGCGCTCATTTGCTGTCCTTCTTCGCCTGCTTCTTGGCTTTTTGGGCGGCCTTCATGTCCCGGAACTTGGTCGCCCAGCCCGGCTTGTCGCTTTGCGGCGCGCGGCTCAGGGCCAGCGCCCCGTCCTCGACGTCCTTGGTGATGACCGAGCCCGAGCCGGTCATCGCCCCGTCGCCCACCCGCACCGGCGCCACCAGGGCGCTGTTTGAGCCGATGAAGGCGCCGGCCCCGACATGGGTCTCGAACTTGTCGAAGCCGTCGTAGTTACAGAAGATCGTGCCGGCCCCGATATTGGCTTTTGGGCCAATCGAGCCGTCGCCCAGATAGGACAGGTGGTTGGCCTTGGCGCCGGCCCCGACCTTGACCTTCTTGACCTCGACGAAGTTGCCGATGTGGGCGTCCGGACCGATCTCGGCCCCCGGACGCAGGCGGGCGTAAGGACCGATCAGGGCCCCCTCGCCGACGGCCGCGCCCTCCAGGTGGCTGAAGGCCTTGATCACCGCGCCCGAGGCGACGCTGACGCCGGGGCCGAACACCACGAACTGCTCCACCGTGACGCCGGCCGCCAGCTTGGTGTCCCACGACAGATGGACCGTCTCCGGCGCGGGCATGGTCACGCCCTCGACCAGGAAGGCGTTGCGGCGGGCGGCCTGCCAGACGGCCTCGGCGGCGGCCAGCTCGGCCTGGGAATTGACCCCCTGCACCGAGGCTTCCGGCGCGAAGGCGGCGCGGGTCGACAGCGAACGGTCATGCGCCAGGCCGACCACGTCGGTCAGGTAGTATTCCTTGTTGGCGTTATCGTTGCCGACATTGGCCAGCAGGTCGAACAGCACGGCGCGGTCGGCGGCCAGGACGCCGGAATTGCAGTGCTTGACCTGCTTGACGGTGTCGTCGGCGTCCTTGGCCTCGACGATGCGCAGCAGCACGTGGCCGGGGGCCAGGATCAGCCGGCCGTAGGCGCCGGGATGGGCGGCCTCGAAGCCCAGCACCGCCACGTCCGCGCCCTTCGCGCGCAGATCGAACAGGGGCTGGATGACGGGGGCGCTCAGCAGGGGGCAGTCGGCGAAGGTCACCACCACGTCGCCGTCGAAGTCGGCCAGGGCCTCGCGGGCGGCCAGCACGGCGTGGCCGGTGCCTTGCGGCGGGTCCTGCAGGACCGTGGCGGCCTCGCCCAGGCGCTTCCTGGCGTGCTCGCCGACCTGCGGGCTGTGGGCCCCGACCACCACGACGATGCGCTCGCAGTTCAGGGCCTGGGCGGTGTCGATGGCGTGGTCCAGCAGGGTCCGCCCGCCGATCCGGTGCAGGACCTTGGGCGTGGGCGACTTCATCCGCGTGCCCTGGCCGGCGGCCAGGATGACGGCGGCGCGGGGACGCGCCGGTGAAGAAGCGGGGTTGGTCATGGGCGAAGCGACTCCCGAAGCACGGACCAAAGTTGCATTAGCCGCGCGTTTAGCCGAAAGGCCAGAGCCATGCATGCCCAGAACGACATTCTGACGACCGACCTCCTGAACGGCGCGACCATCGCCTTCGACCTCGACGGCACCCTGGTCGACACCGCGCCGGACCTGGTGGCCTCGCTGAACATCATCCTCGGCGAGGAGGGCCTGCCGCCCCTGCCGTTCGACGACGTGCGCAAGATGGTCGGCCGCGGGGCCAAGGCCCTGCTGGAGCGCGGCTTCGCCGCCGCCGGCGCGCCGCTCGACGCCGACCAGGCCCCCAAGCTGGTCGAGCGCTTCATCGCCCTCTATCTGGGCCGCATCGCCCACGAGAGCACGCCCTTCCCCGGCGTGGTCGACACCCTGGTCGCCCTGCGCGCGGCCGGCGCCAAGCTGGCGGTCTGCACCAACAAGCTGACCCACCTGTCGGTGGCCCTGCTCGACGCCCTGGACCTGACCCAGTATTTCGACGCCGTGGTCGGCGCCGACAGCGCCCCGGCCGCCAAGCCCGACCCGCGCCACGTGCTGGCGACGATCGCGGCGGTCGGCGGCGATCCGACCCGCGCCGTGATGGTCGGCGACAGCATCAACGACGCCCTGGCCGCCAAGGCCGCCAAGGTCCCCGCCCTGCTCGTGACGTTCGGCTACACCGAGGCGCCGGTCGAGACCCTGGGCGGAGATCTGTTGATAGACGCCTTCTCCGACGTCTCTTCGGCCTGCATCGCGCTTTTGGCCCCTTGCGCCCCCGAAAACGCCGGGCTATAGGCCCCCTCCTCTCGCGGCGGGGTCTTCACCGACCTCCCCACACGGCGGATGCGTAGCTCAGCGGGAGAGCACCTCGTTCACACCGAGGGGGTCACAGGTTCAATCCCTGTCGCATCCACCATTTCCCCCATCCCAGCCAGATCGACGTCCCCGGCGGGGTCGCGCCGTCGTCGCGCCCGCGCCCGCGCCCGTCAGGCGCCGGTCTCGTCCACGACGATGGCGACCGTCTTGCCGCGCGACAGCGGATCCCACCCCGCCGCGATGGCCGAGGCGATGGCGTTGGCGATGAGGGTCGGGGCGATCCGAGACGGCTTCAGCAGCGGCGCGCCGTAGCGCGGCTGGGGGCCGGGCGGGAACTCGACCAGGGCTTCGCGCTTGCCCTCCTGGTGGCGCACGACGATGGCCATGCCGTGCCGCTCGGCGGCCTCGCTGGACCAGCCGGGCTGACGATGGAGACGCCAGACATAGGGCTCTCCGCCGACCACGATCTCGAATTCAGGGGTCTGTTTGGTTCGCGACATCGGAAGGTGTTAGCCCGCCCGGCCCGCTTCATCCAGCCCACGGCGACGCGCGATCCATTCAACCTTTGAGGATATACTGGCTATTGCTCGCCCTTTAGTCTTGTGAATCACCGATTTCGAGCGTTCTCTAGCGCCCAAGCTTGGGGGACCGAGACGTCACGACTCTCGAGCCCATGCCGGACCGCCGTCCCACAACAGGGGCCACAACAGAGGTAAGACATGACGATCTTTCCGACCCGCCGCGTCCTGACCGCTTCGGCCTTCGCCGCCGCCGCCCTCCTGACCGCGACGGCCTGCACCCCCAGCAAGCCCGCGCCGGCGCCCAGCCAGGACATCACCAAGGAAGAGGTGGCGGCGGCCGAGAAGGCCTGGGGCAAGGCCCTGGTGGACATCTCGCTCGCCTACGACACCGGCGGCATCGAAAAGGCCAAGCCGCTGGCCCGCACGGTGATCGACACGGCCTACGGCTACGATCTGGGCCCGGTGCTGTTCAAGCCGACCCTGACCCAGGAGCCCCAGACCTTCCGCCTGACCAAGGAAGGCGCCCTGGCCTATTTCGTCGGCGACGATCCCAACTTCCCGAAGGACAGCGGCTTCGCGCTCAAGCACTGGCGCGACGTGAAGGTCGAAGACGTCGGCCTGCAGATCAACGGCAGCGTCGCCAACACGATGGGCAAGGTCACCTTCACCGACAACAAGGGCTGCTTCATCACGGTCGACAAGACCTGGGTCTTCAAGAAGGACGGGAAGAACGTGGTGCGGATCATCGTGCACCATTCGTCCCTGCAGTTCCCGGAGACGGGCGCGTTGACCTGCCCCAAGTCCGAGAAGGGCTAGGCCTCAGGCCGCGACGAACGCGTCCAGCGGCAGCGCCCGCAGATAGTCGGCGGCGTCGAAGACCTGGCCGGGCGCCACCGCCCCGGTCGCCTCGACGCCGCCCGCCAGCAGGCGCTCGACCGCCTCGCAGACCAGGGGCGCGGTGAAGCCGTAGATGTCGCGGCCGACCGCCGTGGCCCGCCGCGTCTCGCCGGCGTGCGACACGATCGCCTCGACCGCGAACCTCTGGGCCGACAGCCCGCGGTCATCGGCGGCGGCCGGCGGCGGCGTCGATGAGTCCCGCACGTCCTTCAGGGCCGTCTCGCTGAGGAAGGTGTCCAGCCGGGCGACCTTCAGGTGCCGGGCGACGACGACCACTTCGGAGAACGGGACCGCGACCATCGCCTGCCGCCCGAGGGGCTCGGGGAAGGTCCAGTCCGCGCGCGGCGCGGGATTGGCCAGCGGCGCCAGCCGGCCGTCGGCGATCACTTGGCGTGGCGCGGTGTTGCGCGCGCCAGTGACCCGCGTGCCCTCGGTCGGCCACCAGCGGTCGATGCCGATGCCGATCCGGACCGTGTCGGCCTGCGACCAGTCGCCCAGCGCCGCCGTGACCAGCAGGTCGGCGAACCCGCCGTAGAAGGCCATGGCCGGCAGGGCGACCAGGCCGGCGGCGCGGAACGGCGCGTCGAACCGGTCGAACACCGCCTGGGCGCTGGGCTGCTCGGCCGAGACGTCCAGATAGTGCGCGCCCGCCCGCAGCGCCGCCGACGCCACCGGCTGGGCGGTGTCGAGGAACGGCCCCGCGCAGTTGATCACCGCGGCCACGCCCGCGAAGGCCCGGTCCAGGGTGGCGGGGTCGTCGACGCTCGCCGCGTGAATCTCGACCGTCCCGCCCGCGAAGGCCGCCTCCAGCGCCTCGGCGCGGCGGCCCACGGCCACGGGCGGCAGACCCCGCCGCAGCAGTTCGTCGACCACGAACCGCCCCGTGTGGCCGGCGGCGCCGAACACGGCCACGCGCCCCTTGGAACCCTCGACTCTCGACATCATGAACCTCGCTACAGACCTGTCTGTTCGCAACAGCTACATACAGGTCTGTAGCGCGTCAACCCACCCCGTGCTATGGACCGGCGAAGAGGTGTTGTGATGACGCAGGAAACCGGACGCGCGGCGTCCATGGACAAGACGAACGCGGGCAAGCCCGACACGGTCGACGTGCGCGAGCGCATCCTCGATACGGCCTCCGGCCTGTTCTATCGGGAAGGCGTCCGGGCGGTCGGGGTCGACCTGGTGGTCGCCGCGGCCGGCGTGGCCAAGACCAGCCTCTATCGCCACTTCCGGACCAAGGACGACCTGATCGCCGCCTTCCTCAAGCGCGAGGACGAGGACTTCTGGCGCGTCTGGGGCGAGGTCGCGGACAAGCATCGCGCCGATCCGGCGGTCGAGCTGGACGCCCACATGGCGTGGATCGCCGAGCGGGTCGCCCGGCCCCGCTATCGCGGCTGCCCGCAGCTGAACGTCGCCGCCGAATTCCCCCAGGCCGACCACCCGGCCCGACTGGTGGCCACAGCGCACAAGACCGAGCTGCGCGACCGCCTGCTGGGGATCGCCCAGCGGCTGGGCGTCGCCCGCGCCGAGACCCTGGCCGGGCAGCTGGCGGTCCTGATCAACGGAGCCTTCGTCAGCGGACCGATCCTGTCGGCGGAAGAGGCCCTGGCCTTGCTGCAGGGGGCCGCCCGGGCCCTGGTCGCGGCGGCGCGCTGAAGGCGCGGCTTTTCTCCCTTTTCGCCCGCCCCTATTGTCGTACAAATAGTGAGACAACGACAGGGAGACGGGAATGCGCCGACGGGACCTGCTGACGCTCGGCGCGATGGCGATGGCCTCGCCCACCCTGGCCCAATCGAAACCCGTCGGGGGCAAGGAGCCGTCGGGCGATGCGACTCCGGCCGCGGCCCCGGCCGGGCCCAGCGGCCGCGATACGATCCTGCTGGACGCCGACTGGCGCTTCCATCGCGGCGACATCCCCTTCCCCAAGGTGCGCGGCGACAGCCCGACCTACGAGAGCACCAAGGCCGGGGCGGCGCGCGGCGCGGCGGCGATCAAGTACGACGACAGCGCCTGGCGCGGGCTGGACCTGCCGCACGACTTCGTCGTCGAGGGTCCCTTCGATCCCGACGAGAACCCGGCCCAGGGCTACCGCCCCAAGGGCGTGGCCTGGTACCGCCGGACCCTGGCCCTGGACCCGGCCGACCGCGGCAAGCACCTGGAGCTGGTGTTCGAGGGCGTGGCGGTGAACGCCACGGTCTGGGTCAACGGCGACGTCGTGGCCCACAGCTACAGCGCCTACAGCGCCATCACCGTCGACCTGACCGCCATCGCCCACTACGGCGACACGCCCAACGTCATCGCCGTGCGGGTGGACGCCGATCCGATCGAGGGCTGGTGGTACGAGGGCGGCGGCCTCTATCGCCACGTCTGGCTGGTCAAGCGCCCGCCCGTCCACCTGGTCGCCGACGGGGTCTACGCCCACCCGCGCAAGCGCGACGACGGCCGCTGGATCGTGCCCGTCGAGGCCACCGTCGGCAGCATCGCCGACACGGCCAAGGCGGCGACCCTCGACGTCGCCCTGCTCGATCCGGAAGGCCGCGTGGTCGCCCGCGCCCAGGCGTCGGGATCGGTCGCGCCGCTGGACACCGCCGTCCTGCGGACGGAGCTGGCGGTGGCGGCGCCGCGCCTGTGGTCGGTCGACGATCCCGCACTCTATAGCGTGCGCACCCGGGTGCTGGTCGACGGCCAGCCCGCCGACGAACTGGTCACGCCCGCCGGCTTCCGCACCCAGCGCTTCGACCCCGACAAGGGCTTCTTCCTCAACGACAGGCCGCTGAAGATCCAGGGCGTCTGCATCCACCAGGACCATGCGGGCCTGGGCGTGGCCCTGCCCGACTCGATCATCGAGTTCCGGCTGCGGCGGCTGAAG
>Ga0102590_1000707_pt1 | contig 64641 bp, 47 predicted proteins | sample AraplaMF_Col_mMF_FD_76859 | JGI IMG/M metagenome (GOLD analysis project Ga0102590, IMG submission 76859) | Arabidopsis root microbial communities from the University of North Carolina, USA - plate scrape MF_Col_mMF | ecosystem: Host-associated > Plants > Roots > Endosphere | place: USA...
TGCGCTGGAATCCATCATCAATGTCGTAGCCGGCGCTTTTGCCTGTTATAGCATTTACCTCACCGGCAAACCGCGGGATGCCAACCATCCCTACGGGCATGGCAAAGTGGAGTTTTTCTCCATAGGGGCGGAGGGGGCCATGATCTTTATTGCCGGATGCCTGATCCTTTTTAAAGCAGTACAATACTTTATAGGTACCTATCAGCTGGAGGATGTTACCAGTGGTATCTGGCTTATTGGCGCTACTACATTGGTAAACCTGCTGCTGGGTCAATACCTGGTAAGGGAGGGGCGTAAGCTGCCTTCTATTACCATTACCGGCAACGGGCAGCATATTATGACGGATGTGTACAGCAGCCTGGGATTGGTGGCCGCCCTTATTGTTATTCACTACACCGGCTGGACCTGGCTGGATCCTGTAGTGTCTGTAGCCATGGGCATCCTGATCCTGCGTAAAGGCTACCAGCTGCTGCGCCGCTCTATATCCGGCCTGATGGATGAAACCGATATGCAGGTGATAGACCAGGTCATTAACATCCTGAACCAGCACCGCCGGCCTGCCTGGATAGATGTGCATAATATGCGTGTGCAGCAATACGGCAATAATTATCATATCGATTGCCATATTACCTTACCTTATTACCTGGAGCTAAGCCAGGCGCATGATGAGCTGAAAGCGGTTGAAAAGCTGGTGAACCAGGAATTTCCCAATAGTGAAGTTGAGTTCTTTATCCACGCAGATCCCTGCCTGCCGGTGTGCTGCCACTATTGCCAGCTGATGGAATGTCCTGTACGTAAAGAAAATTTCAGTGGTAAGATCACCTGGACCCGCGAGAATGTGCTGCCGAACAGGAAACATGGGTAAATTATTCTTCCCCTTCTTCGTCTCCATCTCCATGCCCCATGATAGCACGGATCGGTTTTACTGCCTGGTAAATACCGCGGTCATATTTATTGCCTAAGATAATAATGGTGGTGCTATCCTGTACCAGCCGGCAGAACACAGTATTATTACCATGCCACCAGCCGTTATGGTATATAATCTTGCTGCTGTCGGGGTTTATCATTAAACGCCAGCCCAGGCCATAGTTGCGCACACCCGGTTTCTCATTGCTGTAAGGGGTAAAGGCCTGCTGCAGGGTTTCCGGCTTAAAGAAGCCGGTGTACAAAGCCTGGTCCCATTTCAGCATATCCTGTGCGGTGCTGTATATGCCTTTATCACCAAAAACGCCATCCAGGTAAGTATCCGGTTCGGGGCGCAGGTTATATTTATGACTGGTGGTCTGGTGCGGCCGCTTTGTACTGGTAGGGTCAAAAACAAAGGTGTTCGTCATGCCCAGCGGCTCAAAAAAGGTATGCCGCATAAAGTCCGGATACTTTTGCCCGCTTACCCTTTCAATAATAGAGGCCAGCAGCGCAAAATTGGTATTGCAATACTGGAAATGGGTGTTGGGCTGATGTTGTACCGGTGGTTTATGCTGCTCCATCATACGCAACAGCTCCGCATTGGTAAGAAAAATATCCTGGTTCTGCCACAGGCTATCGCTGAAGTATAGGTAGTTAGGCAGGCCGCTACGGTGGTTCAGCAGCATGCGAATGGTAATGCCCATATAAGGGAAGGTAGGGAAGTAGCGCTGCAGCGTATCTTCCAGGCTTAGCTGCCCGCGCTCCATTAACCACAGGATACCCATGCCCGTAAAGGTTTTGGATACAGATGCCAGCTGGAAGGAGGAGCTTTCGCCGATCAGCATTTTGCTCTGGTAATCTTCAATACCATGGTACTGTTCAAAGATCGTTACACCTTTTTTGGCTACCAGCATGGCGCCGTTAAACCCTGTTCTTAATAACTTATGGGAAAAGAAGTCAGAAAGTTCTGCCTGTTGTCTTTTAGTAGTGGGAGAGTTGAGAACAGCTGCTTTTTCTGCAGCGGTTTCTTCAAGATCATATACCGCTTCTGCTGGTGTATTGAGGGATTTTTTTTCTCGCGCCGCGTTGCTCTGGCATCCGGAAATGTATAATGCAATACCGGATATGGTCAAAATATAAACAAAAACTTTCAATCGCTTCATTGAACAATGACAACTAATAGACTATAAAATATAAAAGAAAGCCCGGTGCTTTCCCTCTTTTTAGCAATAATGGTGAATAATATTCTAAAAACGAAGCAAACTACAGCATATTTTTTGACAATATCAAATTTGCCGGAACCCCTGTTTGATTTTTGCCAGACTTCTGTTAGGTTTGCACCTTGTTTTAGCCCTAAACCACAATTATTAAGCCAATTGCGAATACACAACGTACGCATTAATAATACTATATATATGGAGCAGAAGTTGACAAGCTATCCAAAAGAAAAGATCAATATCCTCTTGCTGGAGAACATCAGTGATGCTGCTGTGGCAGAGTTTACGCACGCGGGCTATGTAAATACCCGCCGGCTGTCGGGGGCATTGGGCGAGGAGCAATTGATCAGCGAGATTAAGGATGTGCATTTACTGGGTATCCGGTCCAAAACGCAGATCACCGCTAAGGTGCTGGCCGCAGCTAAAAAGCTGCAGGCCATTGGCTGCTTTTGTATCGGCACCAACCAGGTAGATCTGAAGAATGCAAAAGAGCACGGCATTGCAGTATTTAATGCGCCCTATTCAAATACCCGTTCGGTAGCCGAGCTGGTAATAGGCCTGTCTATTATGCTGATACGCCGTATTCCTGATAAGAATAAAGCGGCACATGAAGGTGTGTGGAAAAAAGAAGCTGCCGGCAGCTATGAGCTCAGGGGTAAAACGCTGGGCATTGTAGGCTATGGCAACATTGGCAGCCAGGTAAGCGTGCTGGCGGAATCTATGGGCATGAACGTAATGTACTATGATGTGGAAACCAAGCTGCCGCTGGGAAATGCTGTACAGCAGAAAACCCTGAAGGACCTGTTTTCCCAGGCCGACATTATTTCCCTGCACGTACCCTCTACCAGGACCACCAGCAATATGATCAATGTAGAAACGCTGAAAGATGTTAAGAAAGGCGCCATTTTCATTAACTACGCCCGTGGCGAAGTGGTGGATCTGGATGCCCTGAAAGATGCATTAGTAAGCGGGCAGCTTTCCGGCGCAGCTATTGACGTATTTCCCGTAGAACCGGAAAAGAACGGCGCCGCCTTTAGCACCCCGCTGCAAAACCTGCCTAACGTGATCTTAACGCCACATATCGGCGGCAGCACAGAAGAAGCGCAGCATAACATTGGGCTGGATGTGAGCAGCAAAATGCTGAACTACCTGGAAAAGGGCGCCAGCTTTGGCTCTCATACCGTACCTGCCATCAGCATATCAGCGGTGGAAAACACGCACCGCATCCTGCACATTCACCAGAACGTGCCGGGCGTGCTGTCTGAGATCAATACCGCTTTATCTGCAAAAAAGATCAACATCCTGGGCCAGTACCTGAAAACAAACGAGCAGATAGGTTATGTGGTGCTGGACGTAGATACACAATTATCGCAGGATGCTTTTGCCGCGCTGAAAGAAGTAAAGCATACCATCAAAACGCGGTTATTGTATTAATATAATTAGCAATCATTACTTTAAATAAAAGAAGGAGCTCATTACGAGCTCCTTTCTTTTTTATGTCTGCATCTGAGAGTTTACTTAACCACGTTCACCAGGCCATTCAGGATCACCGGCGGCTCTTTCAGGTCTTTGGTATAGGTTACCCACCAAATGTAGGTGCCTACGTTCGCCTGATGAGATGTATTGTTCATAGAGCCATCCCAGCCTTTCCTGGGGTCTGAATCGCTGTACACCAGCTGTCCCCAGCGGTTGTAAATGCGCAGCAGGTAGCCGTACATCATACCGCGCTGTGTTACAGGTCTGAAACGGTCGTTAATACCATCGCCGTTAGGGGAGAAGGCATTGGCAAATACCGGTTTAGGATCACATACAGTGAAGTTCACGTTTATTTCGTCGGAGGCCTGTCCGCAGTCGTTGGCTACGGTTACGGAATAGGTGCCGGATTGCGTAACGGTAAGGGTAGGTTCAGTAGAACCGGTGGACCAGCGGTAGGTCATTACGCCGCCGTAGCTGGCGCCGCCATCATCTGCACGCAGGCGGATGGCTTCCCCGTTACAAAGGCTGGTATCATTGCCCAGGGCTATTTTCGGAATACCATCGCAGCTAACAGTGATCACCTGCTGAGCGGTGGTGGTGTTGCCGCATTCGTCTGTAGCCGTCCAGGTGCGGGTTATCTCGTAGCTGCCGCAGGCGCCGGGGATGTTAACCGGCCGTTGTGTTTGTGAACGGCTGATCTTTACACTGCCGCAGTTATCAGTAGCGGTTATGTTGGTAGCAGGTGCAGGTACGTTATCACAATCCACCAGCGCATCCGGCGGCGGCATTACGCTAAATACCGGGCGGGTGGTATCCTGTACAGTAATAGTCTGTGAAATGGTATTGCTGTTGCCGCATACATCCTGTGCCAGCCAGGTACGTACTATCTGGTAACCACAGCTTTTGCCGGGTATAGCTATACGTGTATCCGTTGCCGTTGCAGTGATGCTGGCGCCGGTGCAATACTCGGTAGCGGTCATTACAACCGGTGCGGGTATGGAGCCGCATTCTACCAGCGTATCATTAGGCGCTGCAGTGGTAAATGCAGGCGGCGTTAATTCTTTTACCGTGATGGTTTGTACCGCGGTTACGCTGTTACCGCAAGGGTCAGTAGCTGTCCAGGTGCGCAGGATCTTATAATTGCTGGCACATGCGCCGGCAATGGCCTGGTTTACATCCGTAGCTGTTACTGTGATCACGCCTGCGCAGTTATCCAGCGCATTCATGGTAATGGCAACAGGTATGGCGTCACAATTCACCGTTACATCGCCCGGTTTAGGCGTGGTAAATACCGGTGCTGTTTTATCTACAACATTAATAGTTTGCGCTGCTGTGCCGGTGAAGCCGCAGGCATCTGTAGCCGTCCAGGTACGGGTAAGCTTTTGCGTACAGCCGTTCATGATAGTCTGGTCGGTAGATGTTACGTTCAGCGCAATGGTGGTATAAGGTGCATGGCTGAACGTCGGTGTGCCGAACAGGGTAGTGTAGTCCTTACCTGCTTCACATTCCACCGTAATGGAATCCGGTACAAAGGTGGCCACAGGCGCTATGCTTACTACTGTTACTATTACAGCAGCGCAGCCTGAGTTACCGCATGCGCCGGCGCTTTCCGCACGCACATAGTAGGTAGTGGTTTTGGTTACCGCAGTTGTAAGCGTAAGGCCGGTGCCCAGCGGGGTGCCGGTACCACAGCCATCTGCATACCATACCCAGTTAGCGCCTGTTCCCAGGCTGCCATCCTGTACGGTTAAGGTTACATTATCACCCGCACATACTTCAGGCTTATCTGCAACTACAGTAGTAGGTGCTATGGAAGATGAGGTAACGGTAACGGAGAACGGTATATCTGTAGCGCAGCCAGCGCCATCATGTTTAACGGTCAGGTTAAAATCATAAGTGCCGGTAGCGGTAGCAGCAGGGTAGGCGGCCATCAGCGGGGAAGCAATTAAAGCTGAATCCGTGATGGTTATAAACCCAGGCATTGCATTCGTGGCAGCTGCCGTTACATCATATTTGGTCGGGTTGTCCGTAGGTGCGGTGTAAGGAATGGTAAATGCAGGCTCATTGCTGCAGGTATTGGGCACTACACCCAGCGTAACATTGGGCGCATTCTTTTTGCTCAGTATCACGGTATCCGGTTTGCCGGGGCAAACGGCGTTGGATACGGTCCAGGTGATCATGGCATCCTGTATACCGGTTACGGTAATAATGGTGTTCTCCTGGTTCAGGTTACCAACAGAGGCGGTGCCTTGTTTTACATCCCAGGTACCAATAGCGCCTGCCGGCGGTGTATTAGCGGCCATGGTAAAGGCATCTGACGTACCGCACTGGGTTTGGTCAGGGCCTGCCAGGCTGGTAATGGGTATGGCCACATTCATCAGCACAATGGTATCGGTACTGGTACAACCCGTGTTCAGCGTTTTTTGTACAGACCATACCAGGGTTACTGCCTGGCCGGCGGTAAGGCCGGTTACAGTTGTCAGCGGGTTTGCATTGTTGCCAATAACAGCGCCGTTAGCTGCACCTTCAATGGTCCACTTGCCGGTTTCGTCTGCACCCAGGGTGGCGGCCATGGTAAAGTTACCATCGTTACACTGGAACATGGTATCTGTAGCACCGGCATAAGCGGTTGGCATATCCAGCACCGTTATATCCTTATACGTTTTTATTACGCACATGCCGTTGGTTACGGTTACGCCGTAAGTATTAAGTCCCACGGTGGCAGGTGTATCTTTAATATCTGTAACAGCGGTTTCGCCGTTGGGTGTCCAGGCTATATCATACAGGGCAAGGGCAGGGTCTATGCTCAGGTCCACCTGGGTGCCTAAGCATATATTGTCGGGGCCTGTAATGCTGTCCACTACCGGGCGGTCATCTACAATTACCACAGCCTGGCCGGTACGCTGGCAGGTACGGCCTGCGCCATAGCTTTTATAACCGGTTACCGTGTATACGCTTGTTACATCCGGCGCTACCTTCACTTCTTCCGAAGTAGTATCCAGCGGCGAATCCCATATATAGGAATCAAAGCCACCTGTAGCTACCAGGGTAGCGGTATCGCCATTACAAATCTCATTATCAGGCACTACTACTTTCGGGTTGGGCAGCAGCGTTACCTTAATGGGCATGGAGGGTGCGGCGCAACTTTCCGTATTGCCATCCTCATAGATATTTAACCGGAAGAACAGGTGTGTAGTGGCTACCGCATCGCCTTCCAGTAACAGCGCACCTTCTACAAAGTGCAATATATCTGTACCGGTACCGCTGATGCCATCGCCGTCCCCGTTAATGGTGGTCCATAAAATGCTGTCTTTACTGTATTCCCAGAAATAATGCGGCACGGTAAAATAACCGGCTGGTGTATACTGGGAGGTAAGGTTGGTAGGAGAGCCGGCGCACATGGTGTACTCGCCGCCCAGCTGGTCGGTTTGCCCGTCAAAGAAAGAGTAGATATATGGTGTGCAATAAGAAAAGCTGATATCGTCAACCGCAAGGTTGTTACCACAACCGGCGGGCGCATTATTACGGATCTGTACAATTACATCCGTAAGGCCGGGCAGTGTTTTAAAGCTGAAAGCATATTCCTGCCAGCCAAAATTATTAACTACAGCCTGCAGGGGAATAGAAATATCGTTGGTGTTAAAAGTAGCAACTACCGCATTGGTGGCGGCATTTAATACTTCAAAGGTTACACCGGGGTTTTTATAGGCGGCGCCACAGCCTGTTTCAAAAAAAGTACGGGTATCCAGGTTCTTAAACCAGCCGCCCAAACGGTATACTGCACCTTTACAAAGGCCGCTCACTGTTCTGCGGAACAGCAGGTTCTTGGCTGCATCTGCATTTATCAGCAGCATGCCGCCATTAGTATTGCGGGTATGGTCGTTGGTAGTAATCCAGTCAGCGCTTTGACCGGTGGTATTGGCAGCTACTACATACTCCTCAGGCCCCAGCGGTCCAGTGGTGTTAGCAGCGTATTGTATGCTGCCGCGCAAGGGATCCAGCGGAATGGGGGTGGCGGTAGAGCCGAAATCTTCCACAAAACCAGCCATTGGGGTGGTGGTGTTGGCGCCTTTACACACTGGCATGCTACAATCCTTCACAGTTATAAAACTGTTGGCGTTGTAAGGGCCACTTGGGGTATTCATCGCAGCAGATGCGGTGTAAACACCAGGCTTTATAAACTCAATGGTCAAAGATGCACGACCCGCAACAACAGTATTGAGTGCGCCGTACAATACTTTAAAGTCCACTCCAGCCACGCCAGGTGTGATGGTCCACCTGGTATCTGTAACCGTTTCACCGGTTACATCTGCGGTAATAGTAGCGTAGCGTTCAGCATTGGTGCCGGCCGTTGTACACACGTTCGCAGGTGCGTTTACAAAAGCTTGTCCAAAAACAGTTTCACCACTCACAAAAGCCATGATCAGGCATAGGAAGGCTGATAGTCTTATCACTGGTTCAGAGTATTACAAAAAAAATAGGATTCCAATCAGGGAGCGGCTTTTACCTCTTGTAAATTGACATTTTAGTGTCCCTCGTAATTTGCATTGCTAACTGTTGTGATAGAGATATTTCATTTTAATTAATTTTTAAATAAATGAAAATTCTTATGTGTTATTTCAAAAAAGAGGGATCCGCGAGTTGGAATCCCTCTTTTCTGAAAATTTGTTATTACCTGATAACGGTTACCTCACCTTTTATAATGTTCGGATTACCGTTTGGCATTTTCTTGTAAGTAAGCCACCATACATAGGTGCCTATTGTTACCGGTTGACCCTGGTAGCGGCCATCCCAGCCTTTCTTGGAATCATATCCCAGGTAGATCAGTTCACCCCAGCGGTTGAAGATGCGCAGCTCGTATTCGTACATCGGTCCGCGAACAACCGGGCGGAAGAAGTCGTTCTTACCATCACCATTCGGTGAGAAGGCGTTCGGGAAGGTCGGTTTCGGATCGCACTGCGTATAGTCTACCGTGATCTGGTCTGTTGCGCTGCCGCAATCATTGAACACGGTTACTGCATAGGTGCCGGCTGTTTTCACATCCAGGTATGGTCCTGTAGAACCATCTGACCACAGCACACTCTTAATGTTAGTGCCTTCTGCACGTAAACGCAGCGTTTCTCCGTTACACATTACCGTATCCAGCCCCAGGTCTATTCTCGGCATATCAGCCACTCTCAGGTACACACTGTCATAGAATACGCGGTTACAGAACCTGTCCATTACACCCAGGCGGTATTTACCGGTTTCAAAGAGGTTCTTCACCGGGTTCGGATCACCATCATCCCACAGGTAGGAGATAGCATCCTGCGTAGTACCGTCTATCGTGATCTGGCTACCCGGACAAATTTCCTGGTTCGGGCCCAGCTCTACTTTAATGGAAGGCTGCAGGCGTACATTCACCGTGTCTTTGATCATACAGTTATCCCTGCTTACTGTTACCCAGTACTGGCCTGGCTCATTCACCACAATGGAGTTGGTGGTGGCGCCGGTTACCCAGCGGATGTTACCACCATTGTTCAGGTTTACGGTCAGCATTACGGATTGGTCCGGACAGATCGTAGTATCGCGGTTCAGTGTAATATCCGGCGGCGGATTCACAGTTACATTCACGGTATCGATGGTGATACAACCGCTCTTCACTACCTGCACCCAGAACTGTTCCTGTGTGCTTACCAGGATAGAGGAAGTAGTGGCTCCATTGCTCCACAGGTAAGTGCCGCCATCTACAAAGGCATCCAGCTTCACGCTCTGGCCGCGGCATATGGAAGCATCCGGAATATCAACCAGCGGCATGGGTATTACGGTTACCTGTATGGTATCTGTAGTGGTACAGATGCCGTTGGTTACAGATACCCAGTATTTACCGGCATTGGTGATGTTGATACGCTGTGTGGTTTCACCGGTTGACCAGCGGATGGTGTAGGCAAAGTTGCCGGCACCTGCATCCAGTATCAGGCTGTTGCCACCGCATATCGTTGTATCGCTGCCCAGGTTCACCATGGGAGAGGTGTTGTATTGCAGGTTATATACCACGGTATCGGATATACAACCGGTTACGCCGTCTCTTACTATAAAGCTGGCCTGGGTGGCGTTATTCAGGTTAAATGTGCCGTTCTGCTGTGACAATGGCACCTGTACCGCGTTGGCCGGTACCACGCCTACCAGTATGTAGGTCGGGTTAGTCACAGTATTCAGCGTTTTAATCGTAAAGGTCGGGTTGTCGGAACAGTTCACCGGCACGGCAGGGTCCAGCACTGGTTTCGGACAGGCATTTACTACAATGCGCTGTATTACTTCCATTGCCTGGTTACCACATGCGTCAGCTACTCTCCATCTTCTGATGATGGTATAACCGGAGCACACATCTTTCACATACGGATCTTCTGTCATAGTAGCCTGTTTCGGGAAGGCCGGATCACAGTTATCGGTAGCGGTTAAGACAGGTGCTGCAGGAATAGCGTCGCCACAGTTCAGTACCACATCCGCAGGCGGAGCGGCAATTACAGGGCGTGTAGTATCCTGTACGGTGATCACCTGGCGCCATACAGCCTGGTTACCACATTGGTCTATTGCTATCCAGGTGCGGATCAGGCGGTAGTTGCTTGCACAGGCGCCCGGTATGTTTTCGCGTACCTGTGTGCGGCTCAGCTTCACAGTACCGCATGCATCAGTAGCTACCACATTATTCGGTGGCGCAGGTACCGCATCACAATTCACGGTAGTATCAGCCGGAGGCCTTACTGTGAACACCGGTCTGGTGGTATCCTGTACGGTAATGGTCTGCGTCATGGTAGCGGTGTTACCACAGTTATCTGTTGCTTTCCAGGTGCGTACCAGGCGGTAGTTGCCGGCGCAGGCAGGCTGCGTTGCAAATTTCTGCTCGCTGGTCATTACCGGTACATTGGCAGTACAGTTATCTGTTGCGGTGATGGCCGGCCATGAAGGCACTTTATCACAATCTACGGTCACATTTGCCGGTTGTGGCATTGAGAACACCGGACGGGTAGTATCCTGTACGGTAATGTTCTGTACCAGGGTGGCCTTGTTGCCGCATTCGTCCATCGCTATCCAGGTACGTACTATCTGGTAGTTATCCGTACACTTGGCGCCCGGTATGTTCTTACGTACATCCGTAGCCGTTACTGTTATAACACCCGGTGTACAGTTGTCTACAGCCGTTAATGGTGCTGCAGGCGGTACCGCGTTACAGTTCACGATGGTATCTCTCGGAGCTGTGCCCGTGAACACCGGCGGTGTTTTATCCTGTACGGTAATGGTCTGTGTCAGCGTTGTGCGGTTGTTACAGCCATCTACAGCGGTCCAGGTACGTATTAATTTGTAGTTGTTTGCACATGCACCCGGTATATCCTGTCTGGTTTCAACCGGTGTTACTGACATGTTACCGAAACAATCATCTATTGCATTCAGGTTCACCGCTGCCGGGATCTTATCACATTCTACGGTTACGTCGGCAGGTTTCTGAGAGGTGAACACCGGTGCAGTTCGGTCTACCACGGTAATGGTCTGTGATGCAGTGGTTGTCATACCGCAACGGTCAGTAGCTGTCCAGGTGCGGGTAAAGGTCTGCGTACAACCATTTACGGAATTTGCATCCGTGAAGGTAACCGTCAGCGGCATATTCGTATACGGTGTGTGGCTGAACTGCGGTGTACCGAACAGGGTGGTGTAATCCATACCCATTCTGCAATCTACCGTCATCGGGCCAGGCACAAAGGTTACTACCGGCGGTTTGTTTATCACCGTTATCTTCACTGCATTGCTGGTTACGCTGGCGCAGAAGCCGGAAGTTACTACTCTCCTGTACCAGGTATCCTGTGTTAACAGTCCCGGTGCATAAGTTGCGGCAGTGGCGCCCGGTATGCTCACAAAACCAGCGGTTGCGCTTGTGGTGCTGCTCTGCCATTGGTAGGTATAGGTACCATTACCGCCGGTAGGCGTAGTGCCGGTTAAAGCGGCTGGTATTTCTGTTAAACATACTGTTTGATCGGCGCTGATGGTATTGTTTGTTATCAGGCTACGGTTAGCGATCACCACATCATCATTGCTCATAGCACAGGTTCCGTTGGTGATGGTCCAGCGCAGGGTTACCGTGCTGCCCACTGCTACCGTTACTGTGGTTGTTGGGTTATGAATGTCTGCAATAGTAGCAGTACCGCTTACAATAGTCCAGGTGCCTACCGCGCCGGTTACACCCGGTGCATTGGCCCTCATGGTAAAGCTTGTGGTATTGTTACACATATCCTGGTCAGGACCCGCATTGGCCATAGCCGGTGTTCTGTAATTCACCAGTACTACATCATCGCTGGTGGAAGGACATACACCGTTGCTGATAGTCCAGCGCAGGATCACGGAATCACCCGCAGCCACCGTTACCGTAGAGGTTGGGCTGGTGGGGGCGGTGATGGTAGCAGTACCATATACTACTGTCCACCTGCCAGTGCCCACAGCCGGTGTATTACCTGCCAGGGTAAAGGATGTTACATTACACATTTTCTGATCTGCACCTGCTGCTGCTACGGTAGGCATCCTGTAGCTTACTAATGTTATATTATCACTGGTTGCAGGACATGTACCGTTGGTGATAGTCCAGCGCAGTATTACAGAGTCGCCAGGTACTACTGTTATAGTAGTGGTTGGGCTGGTAAGGTTAGCAATTACCGGTGTACCGTAAATAACGCTCCAGCTACCTTTAGCTGTTGGTACACTTGGTGTGTTGGCAGCCAGGGTAAAGGATGTCACGTTACAGGCTTTCTGATCCGGGCCTGCAAGGGCAGGAGCGGCTGTTTTGTAACTTACTAATGTTACATCATCACTGCTCGGCGGACAGTTACCGTTGCTAATGGTCCAGCGCAGGATCACGGAGTCACCGGCTGCTACCGTGATGGTAGAAGTCGGGCTGTTCGGATTTGCGATAACCGGGTTACCATATATTTTGGTCCACACACCTTTACCTACTGTTGGTGTATTACCAGCCAGGGTGAAGGAGGTTATATTACACAATTTCTGATCTGCACCTGCTGCAGCAATCGTCGGCTGCGCGTAGCTTACCAGTGTTACATCATCCATAGAAGCCGCACAGGTACCGTTAGTGATAGTCCAGCGCAGTACTACGGAATCACCCGGAGCTACCGTTACAGTAGAGGTGGGGCTGGTAGGTGTAGTAATGGTTGGTGTACCATAAACCACGGTCCATCTGCCGGTACCTACTGTTGGCGTGTTGCCGGCCAGGGTAAAGGATGTTACGTTACACAATTTCTGGTCAGGGCCTGCTGCGGCTACTGTCGGCATCCTGTAGTTCACCAGTATCACATCATCTGTGCTGGGTACACAAGTACCGTTAGAGATAGTCCAGCGCAACACCACAGAGTCACCTGCAGCTACAGTTACTGTAGAAGCCGGGCTGGTAGGTGCGTTGATAGTAGCAGCGCCATATATTACTGACCACCTGCCGGTACCCACTGTTGGTGTGTTACCTGCCAGGGTAAAGGATGTTACGTTACACAGTTTCTGGTCAGGACCAGCGGCTGCTACGGTAGGCATCCTGTAGCTTACCAGCGTTATATCATCGGTGCTTGGCGGACAAGTGCCGTTGGCAATAGTCCAGCGCAGGATGATAGAATCACCTGGAACAACTGTAATAGTAGAAGTAGGGCTGGTCAGGTTAGCCGGAGCTTTACCACCGTAAATAGTGGTCCAGTAACCGTTACCTGCACCTGCAGCCGGTGTATTAGCCGCCAGGGTAAAGGATGTTACATTACACAGTTTCTGGTCAGGACCGGCGGCTGCTACTGTCGGTGTTCTATAGCTTACCAGTGTAATATCATCTGTGCTGGGCGGACATACGCCGTTAGCAATGGTCCAGCGCAGGATGATAGAATCACCTGGTGCTACTGTGATGGCAGAGGTTGGGCTGGTAAGGTTAGCCGGAGCTTTACCACCGTAAATTGTGGTCCAGTAACCGTAACCTGCACCTGCGGCAGGTGTGTTAGCAGCCAGGGTAAAGGATGTTACGTTACACAGTTTCTGGTCAGGACCAGCGGCTGCCACAGTTGGTGTTTTATAGCTTACCAGTGTGATATCATCGGTGCTGGGCGGACAAGTGCCGTTGGCAATGGTCCAGCGCAGGATGATGGAATCACCCGGTGCTACTGTAATGGTAGAAGTAGGACTGGTAAGGTTAGCCGGAGCTTTACCACCGTAAATGGTGGTCCAGTAACCGTTACCTGCACCTGCGGCCGGTGTGTTAGCAGCCAGGGTAAAGGATGTTACATTACAATTCTTCTGATCCGGGCCGGCTGCTGCCACAGTAGGTGTTCTATAGCTTACCAATGTTATATCATCAGTGCTTGGCGGACAGGTGCCATTGGCAATAGTCCAGCGCAGAATAATAGAATCACCCGGTGCTACCGTGATGGTAGAAGTCGGACTAGTCAGGTTAGCCGGAGCTTTACCGCCATAAATAGTGGTCCAGTAACCATTACCTGCACCTGCGGCCGGTGTGTTAGCAGCCAGGGTAAAGGAGGTTACGTTACACAGTTTCTGGTCAGGACCAGCTGCTGCTACCGTCGGTGTTTTATAGCTTACTAAAGTTACATCACTGGTGCTCGGCGGACAGTTGCCATTAGCAATGGTCCAGCGCAGGATGATAGAATCACCAGGAACAACTGTAATAGTAGAAGTAGGACTGGTCAGGTTAGCCGGAGCTTTACCACCGTAAATGGTGGTCCAGTAACCGTAACCTGCACCTGCTGCCGGTGTGTTAGCTGCCAGGGTAAAGGAGGTTACATTACACAGTTTCTGGTCAGGACCAGCAGCTGCGGTGGTAGGCGTTCTATAGCTTACCAGTGTTACATCATCGGTGCTTGGCGGACAGGTGCCGTTAGCAATTGTCCAGCGCAGAATGATAGAGTCACCCGGTGCTACCGTAATGGTAGATGCAGGATCCGTCAGGTTAGCCGGAGCTTTACCACCGTAAATAGTGGTCCAGTAACCGTGACCTGCACCTGCGGCCGGTGTATTAGCTGCCAGGGTAAAGGAGGTTACGTTACAATCCTTCTGATCTGGGCCGGCTGCAGCAACTGTAGGTGTTATATAACTTACTAATGTTACATCGCTGGTGCTGGGCGGACAGGTGCCGTTAGCAATGGTCCAGCGCAGGATAATGGAATCACCAGGAACAACTGCAATAGTAGAAGTTGGGCTGGTAAGGTTAGCCGGAGCTTTACCACCGTAAATAGTGGTCCAGTAACCGTTACCTGCACCTGCGGCCGGTGTATTGGCGGCCAGGGTAAAGGATGTTACGTTACACAGTTTCTGGTCAGGGCCAGCTGCTGCTACTGTAGGCGTTTTATAGCTTACCAGTGTTACATCATCGGTGCTTGGCGGACAGGTACCGTTAGAGATAGTCCAGCGCAGTACCACAGAGTCGCCCGGTGCTACCGTTACGGTAGAGGTGGCGGAGGTAAGGCTGGCAATAACCGGCGTACCATATAAAATGCTCCATCTGCCGGTGCCTATACTTGGTGTATTGGCAGCCAGGGTAAAGGAGGTTACGTTACACAATTTCTGGTCAGGACCAGCAGCAGCCACTGTGGGCTGTTCATAGCTTACCAGTATCACATCATCGCCGTTAGACGGGCAAAGCAAACCGTTGCTGATAGTCCAGCGCAGTACCACAGAGTCGCCCGGAGCCACCGTTACTGTAGAAGTGGGGCTCAGCAGATTAGCAATAACCGGTGTACCATATACAATGCTCCATGCACCAGTACCAATGGCCGGGGTATTAGCCGCCAGGGTAAAGGAGGTTACGTTACACAGTTTCTGGTCAGGGCCTGCTGCTGCAATGGTTGCAGATTCGTAGCTGATCAGCGTTACATCGTCAGTGCTTACGGCACAATTACCATTGGTAATGGTCCAGCGCAGGATCACAGAATCACCCTGGGCAATGGTAACTCCGGAGGCGGGGCTGGTAGGAGTAGCAATATTAGCCGTTCCGTACACAACACTCCATCTGCCGGTACCTGCATTTACAGCAGGCGTGTTAGCCGCCATGGTGAAGGAAGTAGTATAACACAGTTTCTGGTCAAGACCAGCATTTGCGGTAGTAGGCATTAAGTAGCTTACTAAAGTTACATCACTGGTGCTTGGCGGACAGTTGCCGTTGGCAATGTTCCAGCGCAGTATGATGGAATCACCCGGTGCTACCGTAATGGTAGAGGTGGGGCTGGTCAGGTTAGCCGGAGCTTTACCACCATAAACAGTAGACCAGTAACCATAACCGATGGTTGGTGTATTGGCTGCCAGGGTAAAGGATGTTACGTTACAATCCTTCTGGTTAGGACCTGCAGCTGCTACAGTAGGTGTTCTATAGCTTACTAAAGTTACATCACTGGTGCTTGGCGGACAGTTACCGTTGGCAATAGTCCAGCGCAGGATGATGGAATCACCTGGCGCCACCGTGATGGTAGAAGTCGGGCTGGTGAGGTTAGCCGGGGCTTTACCACCGTAAATAGTGGTCCAGTAACCATAACCCGCACCTGCGGCCGGTGTATTAGCTGCCAGGGTAAAGGATGTTACGTTACAAGCCTTCTGATCCAGGCCGGCATCTGCAACAGTAGGCGTTCTATAGCTTACTAATGTTACGTCATTGGTGCTGGGCGGACAGGTGCCGTTAGCAATGGTCCAGCGCAGGATGATAGAATCGCCCGGTGCTACTGTAATAGTAGAAGTGGGGCTGGTAAGGTTAGCCGGGGCTTTACCACCATAAACAGTGCTCCAGTAACCATAACCGATTGTTGGCGTATTGGCTGCCAGGGTAAAGGATGTTACGTTACAATCCTTCTGATCCAGACCGGCGTCGGCAACCGTAGGCGTTTCATAGCTTACTAATGTTACATCGCTGGTGCTGGGCGGACAGGTACCGTTGGCAATGTTCCAGCGCAGTATAATAGAATCGCCCGGTGCTACTGCAATAGTAGAAGTGGGGCTGGTAAGGTTAGCCGGGGCTTTACCGCCATAAACGGTGCTCCAGTAACCATAACCGATTGTTGGCGTATTAGCTGCCAGGGTAAAGGATGTTACGTTACACAGTTTCTGGCTAGGACCAGCTGCTGCAACGGTAGGAGTTCTATAGCTTACTAATGTTACATCACTTGTGCTTGGCGGACAGTTACCGTTAGCAATAGTCCAGCGCAGTACGATGGAATCACCTGGTACTACCGCAATGGTAGAGGTGGGGCTGGTCAGGTTAGCCGGAGCTTTACCACCGTAAATAGTGGTCCAGTAACCGTAACCCGCACCTGCGGCCGGTGTATTAGCCGCCAGGGTAAAGGAGGTTACGTTACACAGTTTCTGGTCAAGGCCAGCATCTGCAACAGTAGGCGTTCTATAGCTTACCAGCGTTACATCACTTGTGCTCGGCGGGCAACTACCGTTAGCAATAGTCCAGCGCAGTATAATAGAGTCACCCGGTGCTACCGTAATGGTAGAGGTTGGGCTGGTCAGGTTAGCCGGAGCTTTACCACCATAAATAGTGGTCCAGTAACCATAACCTGCACCTGCGGCTGGTGTATTAGCTGCCAGGGTAAAGGATGTTACGTTACACAGTTTCTGATCTGGGCCGGCGTCAGCTACAGTTGGCGTTCTATAGCTTACTAAAATAACATCGTCAGTGCTGGGCGGACAAGTGCCGTTGGCAATAGTCCAGCGCAGTACGATAGAATCACCCGGTACTACTGTAATGGTAGAAGTAGGGCTTGTAAGGTTAGCCGGAGCTTTACCACCATAAATGGTGGTCCAGTAACCGTAACCTGCACCTGCGGCCGGTGTGTTAGCCGCCAGGGTAAAGGAGGTTACATTACACAGCTTTTGGTCAAGACCTGCATTTGCAGTAGTAGGTGTTTTATAGCTTACCAGGGTTACATCATTGGTGCTGGGCGGACAGTTGCCGTTAGCAATGGTCCAGCGCAGTACGATAGAATCACCCGGTACTACTGTAATGGTAGAAGTAGGACTGGTAAGGTTAGCCGGAGCTTTACCGCCGTAAATGGTGGTCCAGTAACCGTAACCTGCACCTGCGGCCGGTGTATTAGCCGCCAGGGTAAAGGAGGTTACGTTACACAGCTTTTGGTCAAGACCTGCATCTGCTACAGTAGGCGTTCTATAGCTTACTAAAGTAACATCATCAGTGCTGGCCGGACATACGCCATTAGCAATGGTCCAGCGCAGTACGATAGAATCACCCGGTGCTACTGTAATGGTAGAAGTAGGGCTGGTAAGGTTAGCCGGAGCTTTACCACCATAAATAGTGGTCCAGTAACCGTAACCTGCACCTGCTGCCGGTGTGTTAGCCGCCAGGGTAAAGGAGGTTACGTTACACAGCTTCTGATCAAGACCTGCAGCTGCTACAGTTGGTGTTTTATAGCTTACTAAAGTAACATCGTCTGTGCTGGGCGTACAGTTGCCGTTAGCAATGGTCCAGCGCAGTACAATAGAGTCACCTGGTACTACGGTAATCGTAGAAGTCGGGCTGGTAAGGTTAGCGGGGGCTTTACCACCATAAATAGTGGTCCAGTAACCGTAACCTGCACCTGCGGCTGGTGTGTTAGCCGCCAGCGTAAAGGAAGTAACGTTACACAGCTTCTGGTCAAGACCAGCAGCTGCGGTGGTAGGCGTTTTATAGCTTACTAAAGTAACATCGTCAATGCTGGACGGACAGGCGCCGTTGGCAATGGTCCAGCGCAGTACGATAGAATCACCCGGTACTACGGTAATCGTAGAAGTGGGGCTGGTAAGGTTAGCCGGAGCTTTACCACCGTAAATAGTGGCCCAGTAACCGTAACCTGCACCTGCGGCCGGTGTGTTAGCAGCCAGGGTAAAGGAGGTTACGTTACACAGTTTCTGATCAAGACCTGCATTTGCGGTGGTAGGCGTTTTATAGCTTACCAAAGTAACATCATCAGTGCTGGGCGGGCAAGTGCCGTTAGCAATGGTCCAGCGAAGTACGATTGAGTCACCCGGTACTACCGTAATGGTAGAAGTGGGGCTGGTCAGGTTAGCCGGGGCTTTACCACCATAAATAGTGGTCCAGTAACCATTACCTGCACCTGCAGCCGGTGTATTGGCCGCCAGGGTAAAGGAGGTTACGTTACACAGTTTCTGGTCAAGACCAGCATTTGCGGTGGTAGGCGTTTTATAGCTTACCAAAATAACATCATCAGTGCTTGGCGGACAGGTGCCGTTAGCAATGGTCCAACGAAGTACGATTGAGTCACCCGGTACTACCGTAATGGTAGAGGTGGGGCTGGTCAGGTTAGCCGGGGCTTTACCACCATAAATAGTGGTCCAGTAACCATTACCTGCACCTGCAGCCGGTGTGTTAGCCGCGAGGGTAAAGGATGTTACGTTACACAGCTTCTGGTCAAGACCAGCATTTGCGGTGGTAGGCGTTCTGTAGCTTACCAGCGTTACATCACTGGTGCTGGGCGTACAGGGGCCATTGGCAATGGTCCAGCGTAATATAATAGAGTCGCCGGGTGTTATGCCGGTAACTGTAGTGGTTGGGCTGTTAGGGTTGGTGATAGTACCGGCGGTACCATATACCCTGCTCCATGTGCCTGTACCAATAGTGGCTGTATTAGCCGCCATAGTAAAGGATGTTACATTACACAGTTTCTGGTTGGTGCCCGCATTCGCTACAGTAGGCCTGCTATAGTTGGTCAGCACTACCTGGTCACTTGAAGGAGGACATACACCGTTGCTGACAGTCCAGGCCAGTGTAGCAGTAGCGCCATTGGGCACTGTTACATTTGATGACTGGTTGGTAGGACTGGTTATAATAATATTAGCCACAGGTACAGAAGCGCTGATCACACTCCAGGTACCTGTTGCGCTGGCCGGTGTGGCGGCAGTGGCACCCATCAGGAAGGTAGGCACCTCGCAATGATCCTGGTCAGGACCTGCTGCTGCAGCTGCCGGTTGCGGTAATACGGTTACCGTTGCAGAGGCACAGGTAGAGTTGCCGCAAGGGCCGGCGCTTTCAGCACGTACATAAAATGTAGTAGTGGATGAGATAGTGCCGGTAGTAATGCTTGGGCCGGTACCTAAAAGCGCGCCGCCGCAAGCACCTGCATACCATCTCCATACAGCGCCTGTTCCCAGTGAGCCGCCTTGTACGGTTAAGGTAACAGTACCGCTAACGCACAATTGCGTTTTGTCGGCCAGTATACCTGTAGGCGGTGTAGAAGGCGCCTGCACCACAACAGAGAATGGTTTGGTGCGGTCGCAGCTCAGCGTAGTATTATGTAATACCAGGTTAAAGGTATAAGTGCCGGGTGCAGTACCTACCGGGTAAGTTACCGTGATAGGAGAGGCGGGCAGAACCTGGTTCATAACAGCCACAAACCCGGGCATCGGGTTACCGGCAGCAGTTACCACATCGTAACGATTGGGATTATTGGTAGCCCCTGTATACGGAATAGTAAAGGTGCCACTGGTGCGGCAGCTGGCAGGAATAGAGCCGATCGTCAGATCAGGCAGATCCCGCACAGTTACGGTTCTGCTGTCACTAACCGAACAGGTACCATTTGTTATGGTAACGCCGTATGCTTTAGATCCTGGTGTAGTAGGAACATCATGTATAGAAGTAGTGGTTTCTCCGTTCGGTGTCCATAATATGTCATATCCCGCATTGATCGGGTCTATGCTCATATCCACCGCCTGGCCTAAACAGATAGTGGCCGGTGTGCTCATGTTAAGGTTGGGCACCGGCATATCATCCACAATTACCGGGGCATCGGCAGTACGGTAACAAGTACGGCCGCTACCATAGTCTTTTCTACCGGTAACGGTATAAACGGTAGTGGTAGTGGGCGCAACGGTCAGGTTATCACTTTCCGTAGCTGCAGGATCATCCCAGGTATAACTATCATATCCGCAACACGCGGTAAGCGTGGCGCTGGAGCCGATACATATTTGCGCCCCGGCCACCGATATTTTCGGGTTGGGGAGCAATATTACCTTTATCGGGACCGAAGGCTGGGCGCAGCTGGTGGTGTTCCCGTTCTCATAGATCATCAAACGGAACCAGCGTTGCGTGATCACGGTAGGGCTGCCCTGCAACAGCAATGCATCTGCTGCAAAATGTAATACATCAGTAGCAGAACCGGTTAAACCATCACCGTCACCGGAAATGGTGGTCCAGGTAGCATTGTCATCGCTATACTGCCAGAAATATTGAGGATTGGTAAAATAATCTGCCGGAGCATATACGGAGGTCAGGTTAGTAGGAGCGCCGGCACACATTGTATACTCGCCACCCAGCTGATCTGTTTGCCCGTCAAAGAATGAATAGATAAAAGGAGCACAATAAGAGAATGCGATATCATCTATCGCAATATCGTTACCGCAACCACCGGGGTTATTGTTCCGGATCCTTACGATAACGCTGCTTACACCAGGAGGTGTTTTGAAGCTACCGCCATATTGCTGCCAGCCGCGGTTTATAGGGTTGGCCTGCAATGGGGCAGATACATCATATGTATTAAACGTCTGCAATACGGCATTGGTAACCGCGTTCACAATTTCAAAGGTCACGCCGGCGTAGATCATACCGCCGGCACAGGCGCCTTCCATTACACCTTTACCATCCGCGTTGCGGAACCACGCGCTAAAATTATATACTGCACCTGTACACAAGCCATTTACACGGCGGGAATAGAATAGCTTCGGATCATAAGCGGAGTTAGCCACCAACATAGCGCCGTTGGTATTACCGGTATGGTCTATAGAAGCATCCCATTCAGGGCGTTGCTGCAATTGATTGGTTATAGTATAATACTCATCATTGAGGTCACCGGTAGGCTGATATATATATTCAATGGTACCTCTCGCTGGGTCCAGTGGTATACGGGTGGTTGTTTGCCCAAAATCTTCTGTAAAACCGGCCATTGTAGTGTTCTGGCCTTTACAAATGGTCATGGGACAAGCGGCAGCCACTACGTTTTTAGTAACTGTAGAGGTACTACCATTGGCATTTGTGATAACTGCCCTTACTCTATAAGTGGCAGGTTTCAAAAATTCAACGGTAATAGAGCGGTTGCCAACTGAGTTAGGCGCACCACCGGTCGAATAGGAGCCTACTACGCCATATAATACATTATAATCCACCCCGGGCACGGAGGTAACGCCTCCTACGGAAATACTCCAGTTGGTTCCCTGCATGTTTCCAATGCTAAGGCTCATGGAGGCCCACCGTTTATTAGTGGCGTCGGGTGAAATACAAACGGTAGCCGGCGCGTTCATGGTCTGCGCAACTGCAGTACCTGTCGTAAAGGCAATCAGTAAATATAGGAGAGCTAGTAGCTTTTTCATTTTTTCTGTAATCCGGTTGAGTGAAAAAAGTATCATTTTGATGAGGGTTCAAGCCCGCCAAAACGATGTTGATTTACAGGGTTTTGCAACCAAAAAAAGTACTTGCCTCCTTACCTGGCCGGCCTCTTGAGTTGTGTAAACTGGTTTCATAGGCATCGCTTAATCGTTCGGTTAATAATATATGATACGGCTAAAATATGAGACTATTTTAAAATTAAAATTAGTAATAATATACAAAATAAAAAATGTGTATATGCCAAAACGGCATCTACACAAACGTGTTAGTACATAAAAAGGCAGAAGGCGGATTTGATAGTCAATTGTTTACCGAAGCCTAAAAAATTGTAAAAAAGTGTTAAAAAGTTATCCACACGGCAAGTGGGGAATTTGGAAGTGGATAAAATATTTGAAGTGACGGTGTTATGTTTAAATTATTTCCCTACCTTTGCAGACCAAATTCGTATTTAAGATGCCTAAAGTAAAGACTCATTCCCGTGCGAAGAAAACGTTCAAGGTGACCGGGAGCGGACAGATCAAGAGGTACAAGGCTTTTAAAAGTCACCTGCTGACTAAGAAAGCTACCAAAAGAAAACGCAGCCTGAGAGGCAGCACGCTGGTTAGTGACGCTAACCTGAACCTGGTAAAGCGGCTGCTTTGCCTCCGTTAATTATAACTTATTTATTAATCTGATCAAAAAAGCAGCATATGCCTCGTTCAGTAAACGCCGTTGCTTCCCGTGCCCGCAGGAAGAAGATCTTAAAACAGGCGAAGGGCTTTTACGGTAAAAGAAAGAATGTATATACCGTAGCCAAAAACGTATTGGAAAAAGGGCTTACTTATAGCTATGTAGGCCGTAAGCTGAAGAAAAGAAATTACCGTCAGCTGTGGATTGCACGTATCAACGCTGCAGTACGCGCTGAAGGTATTACTTATTCTGAATTCATTCACAAGCTGTCTGAAAAGAAGATTGACCTGAACAGGAAAGTACTGGCAGACTTAGCGATGAATGAACCCGCAACTTTCAAAAGCCTGGTGGCTTCTGTAAAGTAATCACGCAACTCAGATTATTTCAAATACGCGATAGCTGGCGTCCCACAGGATGCCAGCTATTTTGTTTTTCGCAAAAATACCCACCATGGCAGATCCGCTGCCGCTCATAGTTGCGTATAAAGCCCCTGCTTCGTATAACTGCTCTTTTATTTCCCTTAATACGGGATGCGCGCTGAACACCGGCGCTTCAAAATCATTTGTAATAAGATCTTTCCAGGAAGTTACCGGCTGCAGAATGCTTTCCTGCAGCGATAGCTCCGGCTGCCGTGGTGTAATTTGTCCGAACGCCCAACCGGTATTTACATGAATACCGGGATACACCAATAGCATGGAATACCCGCTCAGGTCCAGTGCCAAAGGCTGTAACACTTCGCCCCGGCCGGTTGCATAACAGGGCTGGTTATGGATAAAGAATGCACAATCGCTTCCCAGCTGTGCTGCATAATTTATTAATTGCGCCGCGGATAATTCTAAACGGAACTTATCATTCAGCAGCTGCAGCATAAAGGCAGCATCCGCAGAACCACCGCCCAAACCGGCTCCTATGGGAATATGTTTGTGCAGGTGGATATTTACAGCAGGCAGCTCCGGAAAATCTTTTTTCAATAAGTGCCACGCTTTCAAGCACAGGTTATCCGCTGCGTTACCAGGTACCGTGATACCACTGCTGTTAAAGTGCAGCTCCTCATGGGCCAGTACTTCCAGCGCATCTTTTATCTGCACGGGGTAAAAAATGGTTTCCAGGTCATGAAAGCCATCTGCCCTGCGCCGCAGGATATGTAAGCCTAAATTTATTTTGCAATTGGGAAAAACGATCATGTAATTAGTCCATGGCCCATGGTAGATAGTCCATGGTGATTATCGTTTGTTTATTAAATACCTGGAGAAAATTCTTTGCCCGAAAAATGCCATGGACTATCGACTATGGACCATGGACTACGGCTACCGGCCTGCTTTACGGCTGTTGATCTCATCGCGGATGGCAATGGCGCGAATGTAATCTTCCTGCTCCAGCACATCCTGTAACAGGGTGCTCAGCTCTTCTACGCTCATCGCTTTCAGATCGTCTTCTGCGCCTTTTTCATGTTCTGAAATAGTAGGCGTAGTAGGTTTATTTACTTTTTTACCGGTAGGATCATCCAGCAGGATGCCGGCGCTGTTGAGGATATTTTCGTATGTGTAAATGGGACAGCCAAACCGTACTGCAAGTGCCAGCGCATCAGAAGTACGGGAATCTATTTCTATGGTTTCGTCGTTATTGTGGCAGATCAGTTTTGAGTAAAAGATGCCCTCCTGCAGGTTGCTGATAACTACTTCCGAAAGCTCAATATTAAAAGCATTCATGAAATTCTTCATCAGGTCGTGCGTTAAAGGGCGGCTGGGTTGCATTTTCTCAAGTGCCACGGCAATAGCCTGCGCTTCAAAGCCTCCAATAACAATAGGCAATCGGCGCAATCCGTTCACTTCTCCCAATACCACGGCATACGAGTGTGTTTGCGTAATGCTGTGTGATAAAGCAACTATTTCCAGTTCTATTTTTCTCATATTTGTTATCTGTCTCGCGTTGTCGGCTGATAATTTTGTAAGACCGTGAAGTTAGAAAAATATTTCCTGATCTAAAAACAAGCCGGGAGTTTGTTCGCTTGCCGCCAGGCAGCACCGGTACCGCTGTTCTGTTAAAAATAGCGCTGCCGGACTGCCCGGGACCAACTATCAACTTATTATCTTAGTTTTTTAACGGCTTCCGTGATCTTCGGCACTACTTCAAAAGCATCGCCCACAATGCCATAATCAGCTGCTTTAAAGAAAGGCGCTTCGGGGTCTTTATTGATCACCACGATCACCTTGCTGCCATTTACGCCGGCCAGGTGCTGTATAGCGCCGGAAATACCAATGGCAATATACAGGTTGGGGCGTACGGTTAACCCGGTTTGGCCTACGTGCTCATGATGCGGGCGCCAGCCGGTATCCGCTACCGGGCGGGAGCAGGCGGTTGCTGCACCCAGGGCTTTAGCCAGGTCTTCTACCAGGCCCCAGTTCTCAGGGCCTTTTAATCCACGGCCGCCGCTTACAATGATCTCTGCTTCTGTGAGCGGTACCTCACCACTTACGGTTTCTACCTTGCTTACTTTTACCTTAAAATCTGCATCGCTCACCGGTGCCTCAAAAGGCTGTACCGTGGCTGTAGCGTCTGTAGGCTCCAGGGCAAAGGTGTTGGGCATAACCGTGAGCACCTTTTTGGCAGAAGTTATATTTACGTTTGCAAAGGCCTTGCCGGAAAACACGGTTTTCTTTACCACAAAACCATTGGCGGTATCCGGTAATCCGATAGCACCGGTTACCAGGCCTGCCTGCAGGCGGGCAGCCACCCGGGGGGCTACTGCACGGCCGTCAAAATTATGGGAGAAAATGATCACCTGTGCATCTTCCTGGCTGGCGGCAGCTATGATCACTTTGGCAACTACACCGCTGTCAGATTCGTTGAGCTTAGCATTAGCAGCATGTAATACTTTTTGTGCACCATAATTGCCCAACGCGGCCAGCTCTGCGTTATCCGCTTCGCCTAATACTATAGCCGTGGCCGTTGTTCCTAACTTTTGTGCAACTTTGGCCCCATATTGTACGGCTTCAAAAGCAGCTTTTTTTATTTTTCCCTGGGATTGATCAGCGAATATTAAAACAGACATGAGATTTAGGATTTTTAGATTTTAGATTACGATTTGAGGTGTTTATGTGGGTTACAGATGAGCGGTCTTAGAACGTGTTTGTATACACCAGATCTAAGATCATAAATCTCAAATCGTAAATCAGATCACTTTGGCTTCTTCGTGCAATAATTTTACCAGTTCTTCAACATTGTCGGCCGGAATAAGCTTCACGCCTGCTTTTGCAGGGGGCAGCTCAAAACTTACAATGCTGGTAAGGGCTTCTACTGCAACAGGCTCTACTACGGTTAAAGGCTTGGTGCGGGCTGCCATAATACCGCGCATATTGGGTATACGTGCTTCCGCCATTCCTTTCTGGCAGGATACTGCTACCGGTAAGTTTACTGTTACAATTTCCTCACCGCCTTCAATTTCGCGGTTAATGGTGGCGGTGGTACCATTCAGCTCAAATTTAGCTGCAATAGAAATAAAGGGCAGGTCCAGCAGCTCTGCTACCATGCCGCCTATAGATGAACCGTTATAATCGATGGTTTCCTTACCGGTAAAAATAAGGTCATATCCCTGTTGTTTGGCATGGGCCGCGATCTGCGATGCAATGTAATAACTGTCCTGGCTATCCGCATTTATACGAAAAGCCTCATCGCCGCCAAGGGCCAGGGCTTTACGGATCACAGGCTCTGTATCTGCGCCGCCAACGGTTACCAGGTGCACGGTGGCGCCCTGTGTTTCTTTTAACTCCAATGCGCGTACCAGCGCATACCACTCATCGTAGGGGTTAATGATAAACTGTACACCGGCTTCACTGAATTTCGTGTTGTTGTCTGTGAAAGCTATTTTTGCAGTGGTATCCGGCGTTTTACTGATACATACTAAAATCTTCATAACCTTAAAACTGTTTGGTTTGGAAAAAGCGGTATCAGCAAATATAACGGATATTGGTTAACTAATAAAACCAACAATGGACCGGATCTCTAAACTAAAAGCCTTCCTGGAAAGCAGCCCTGATGATAGTTTTCTGAAGCATGCACTGGCACTGGAATATATAAAGCTGGAGGATGATGCGGCTGCCCGCTGGTTGTTTGAAGAGCTGCTGGAAAAAGAGCCGGAATATGTAGGCTCTTATTATCACCTGGGCAAGCTGCTGGAAAGGGCAGGAGAGGCCTCCCTGGCAGGAGCCATCTACGAAAAAGGTATGGCCATGGCCCGGTCTGTGAACGACAAACATGCCTATAACGAGCTGCAGGCAGCGTATGAGGACCTGATGTATTAGGCAATTGGGAGTGCTCCGCGTTCACAGCCTCCGGGAATACCATTGAAAGTGATCATGAGTTATGGGAAAGCGGTGGTTTGAAAAAGCAGCCAGTATATACCCTTTTGGCAGACAACTTAACTATTATGCAAAACAACCTTTTTACAGGTTTTTTAGAATATATTCAGCGGGAACAATTATTTACACCTGCACAACCCATCTTACTGGCTGTTAGCGGCGGTGCGGATTCTGTGGCAATGGCTCATTTATTCCATACCGCCGGTTTTTCCTTTGCCATAGCGCATTGCAACTTCCAGCTACGAGGTACGGAATCAGAGCGTGACGAAGCGTTTGTACAACAACTAGCCGCCCGTTATAGTGTGCCGTTTTATACAACAAAATTTGATACTGCCGCCTATATGGATCAGCAGCGTGTATCCGTTCAGGTAGCTGCCCGGGAGCTGCGTTACCAGTGGCTGGAGGCTACCCGTAAGGCGCAGCAATATGCCTTTATTGCCACTGCCCATCATATGCAGGATAATGTGGAAACAGCGCTGATGAACTTTTCCAAAGGTACGGGCCTGGCCGGCCTACACGGCATTTTACCCCGGCAGGGCAAGGTTATACGCCCATTGCTGTTTGCGCAAAAAAAAGCGTTACAGGATTTTATAAATACACAGGGACTTACGTTTGTAGAAGACAGCTCTAATATAACGGATAAATATACACGCAATTTTTTCCGTCATCATGTGCTACCGCCTATCCGGGAAGCTTATCCAGGTGCAGTGGCCAATATGGCCGCCACTATTGAGCGGATACGGGAAGCCGAACAGCTGTTCCAGGAAGCGGTAGACCGCCACAGGAAAAGATTGCTGGAACGCAAGGGGGATACCTGGATGATACCGGTGCTAAAACTGCAAAAAACCAAACCGCTGGTTACGCTTGCATACGAGCTCTTTAAAGGATTCGGCTGCCCGCCTACCCAGGTGAATGCCGTGCTGGAACTGCTGGAAAGCGGATCCGGCAGGTATGTGGATACAGCAACCCATCGTATTCTCCGCAACCGTGAATGGCTGCTGATAACGCCCCTTGAACAGCCGGAACCCGCTATACTGGTGATTGAGCCGGAACATTCCCATGTACACACCGGCAGCGGGCATTTAAAGCTGCGCGTGCAGGAGCGGACAGCCCTGGGCAATATTCCCACAGCAGCGGCTATTGCCTGTTTGGATAAGCAGCAGATCCGTTACCCGCTGTTGCTGCGCCGCTGGAAACAGGGCGATTATTTTTATCCCCTAGGTATGGCCAAAAAGAAAAAACTGAGCCGCTTTTTTATTGATCAGAAACTTTCTTTACCGCAGAAGGAAAAGGTATGGGTACTGGAATCTGCAAAGCGGATCGTGTGGGTAGTGGGTATGCGGATCGATGACCGGTTCAAGTTAACGGAACATACGAAAGAGGTGCTGTATTTAGAATGGGAGGAGGGGAGGTAGTTGCGCATTAGCAATTACGCCCCGCCCAAGAATACCATTGAAAGTAATTATCTCCACAAAGAGGAGATCTGCTCCATAAAATATCCTGCCAGCTGCGGTTTCAGCGCCAATGGAAATACTACGCCAAAAACAGCGCCCCAGAAGTGCGCATCATGGTTAATACCATCCCCACCTCGGCGCGACATATACACGGAATAACCCAGGAAAAGCACCCCGTATAAAATAGCCGGCATAGGTATCACAAACACAATGATCTTAGCCCAGGGCTGAAAAAGAATAAACGCAAATACCACTGCCGATACTGCGCCGGAAGCGCCGATAGAGCGGTAGCTATAGTTATTGCGGTGACGTATGTAAGAAGGAATATCGGAGATGATCAATGCCAGCACATAGAACAGCAGGAAATACAGTTTGCCGCCAAAGACCTGTTGAAACATGATCTCAATGTACTTGCCAAAAAACCACATCGTGAGCATGTTAAAACCCAGGTGCATGTAATCTGCGTGTACCAGTCCGGCTGTAATAAAACGGTAGTATTGATTATGTTCTTTTACCATGTAAGGCCACATACTCAGCTTATCTATTTCCCCGGGCCGGCTAAAGGCGGTAATAGAGATAATACAGGTAACAATGATGATCACTAAGCTTAAGGTCAGCATAAAAAGTTCTGTCCGGTTAAAAAATGTAAATGTAGTTATTGGTGATGATATTTCTCGTTATGTAATACAGAATAAGCGCGATAGAGCTGTTCTGTTACAATTAACCGCACCAGCTGATGGGGAAAGGTAAGCTGGGAGAGGGAGAGCTTGCCCTGCGCCCGTTGGAGGATAGTGGCATCCAGTCCGAACGCGCCGCCGATCAGCAATACCAGCTGACGGGTAGCCGCATTGGTACGCTGCTGCAGGAAATCGGCCAGCTGCAGGGTGGTCATCATTTTACCATGCTCATCCAGGGCCAGGAGGTAGTCCTGGGGTTGTAGCAGGTCCAGGATTATTTTGGCTTCCTGCTTTTTAAGTTCAGGGATCGACAAACTGGCCGCCTGTTTAACCGTAGGGATGAGACGCAGCTCAAAATCCACGTAATGTTGCAGACGTTTTTGGTAAATAGCAATGCCTTCTTTAATGTAAGGATCATTTTCTTTGCCGATGCTCCAGAGCTGTATCTTCATTTTTTTCTGTTGTATGATTTCCGGCCACGTGCCCGATGGCAGTGAATTTTATAATATTGTAAAAGTACAGGTTAATAGAAATTTGTAGAAATTTATGTACAACTATTTGTTAGTTTCAGAAAAACGCATACTTTTGCAATCCCAATCGAACAAATGGCCTCAGGGTCTGAAGTGAGAAAAAGGAATGGCTCCGTAGCTCAACTGAATAGAGCATCTGACTACGGATCAGAAGGTTTCAGGTTTGAATCCTGACGGAGTCACAGAAAAGGAAAGGTTCAACGAAAGTTGAGCCTTTTTTGTTTGGGATAAGTTCAACTGAATAGAGCATCCCGGGATCAAGTTGAATTCTTGGGGGATTAGCCTAAAAAATGTTGTTTTGCTGTATAAATCAACATTTTGGATCAGAACTACCGTCAGTTAATTGAATTAATGCTTCCTGCAGGTATTTTAGAATACTTCGAGTTAACCAATACCACAAAGGATTCCAAAGGAATTAATATCTTCCTGGAAGAGAAAAATATTGTTCCAGAAGAATATAAAGACCATTTACTGCACTCCAAAGGTTTCCTGCCGGAAATACAAGTACAGGACTTCCCTATTCGTGGGCACAAGGTTGCATTATGCATCAAACGCAGACGCTGGGAAGTACAATCCACTGGAGAAATAGTAACCAGAAATTGGACGCTTGTAAGAGCAGGAGCACGAATGACAACGGAATTCGGGCTTTTTTTAAAAGAAATATTTGGATAATTATCCTATCAGTCCGGTGCAGCTAGGCCACTTTTTTCAGGTAGATGGCAAGCAATTACAACAACAGTATAAGAATCATTTAAGCGACTACCAGCAGTGGGATCAGAAGGATCATGCTGAACACTGGATGGTCTTTGAGCAAAATATCGGGCCTTATCTGAGCATTGATGAAACAGCATTTTCCAGTGGAGAGCTGTATACCATAGTTACAAATAAGGCAGCAAAAGGCCGCAGCGGCTCTATCGTAGCTATGATTAAGGGAACACAGGCAGACTATCTGATCAGTATCTTAAATAAGATTCCCAAACGGCTTCGTAGAAAGGTGTTGGAAGTAACAATCGACATGTCTGCAAGCCTTAATCTGGCTATCAAGCGCTGCTTCCCTAATGCTCAACGTGTGATTGACCGCTTTCATGTTCAGCAACTGGCTTTCGATGCGGTACAAGAGACCCGTATAAAATACAGATGGGAAGCCCTAGAGGAAGAGAATATAGCCTATGAGCAAGCTAGAAAGCAGAAGGCTCCCTATCAGCCGGAAGTTCTTCATAATGGCGACACAGTTAAACAATTATTGGCACGTAGCAGATACTTATTGTTCAAACAGCCACGATTATGGACTAAAGAGCAAAAACAACGGGCGGAGTTATTATTCACCAGATATCCTGTTATACAAAAAGCCTATCAGTTATCGCTAGGCCTCGGAGATGTATTCAGAATATGTACTTGCAAAGAACAAGCCTTTAAAAGGCTTGCACTATGGTATAATGATGTAGACGGATCCGGAATACAATCCTTTAAAACGCTCTCCAGGACTGTACAAAATCATTATCACGGCATCCTGAACTTCTTTACAAACCGGGCTACCAATGCCGCTGCCGAGTCATTCAATGCTAAAGTAAAATCATTTAGAAACGCTATGAGAGGAGTAAGGGACGTGAATTTCTTTCTTTTTAGGCTTGTTAAACTATATGCCTAATGAGAATCCCCCAAGAATTCAACTTGATCCGCATCCCGATCTATGATCGGGAAGGTTTCAGGTTTGAATCTTGACGGAGTCACAGAAAGGAAAGGTTCAACGAAAGTTGAGCCTTTTTTGTTTGTGGTAAGTTCAACTGAATAGAGCATCCCGATCTATGATCGGGAAGGTTTCAGGTTTGAATCCTGACGGAGTCACAGAAAAGGAAAGGTTCAACGAAAGTTGAGCCTTTTTTGTTTGTGATAAGTTCAACTGAATAGAGCATCCCGATCTATGATCGGGAAGGTTTCAGGTTTGACTCCTGACGGAGTCACAGAAAGCAACGGTTCAACGAAAGTTGAGCCTTTTTTGTTTGTGGTAAGTTCAACTGAATGACGCATCCCGATCTATGATCGGGAAGGTTCTTGGCACTCGCGCTGGCAAATCCGGACATTTTTGAGATCCATCTTGGATTTACGCAGCAGCTTGATTTTGCATGATAGCTAACCTTCCACTAGTAAACGCAGCGCCCCCAAAAGTGTATAACTCTTGAGGGCACTACATTTTATTTACTTACTTCTTTTAAATTTTCTCCTATAAACGCAGCAGCTGTAATCTCTTCACTACTATCTTGCGTTTATCATCATACACCTCCAGCACATACATTCCTTTGCCGGCCACCTTACGCCCCGGCAATACTACTTTCCGGCTTTGGCTAAACGAGCGGTCTGTTAATACCAGCCACCCTTGTGCATCATACAGCCGCAGGGTATAGGTGCCATTGGCATCCAGTCCGTTAACGGTGAATTGTTCGCTGAAGGGATTTGGCCAAACAGCTACCGGCGCCGCTTCCTGGAACAGGTTATGTTTATCAGCATTTACCATTAACGGCGCAAAAGGAGTAGTTATATTAAAGCTCCGCTGTATGCTAATACTGTCCAGCTTATGCTTAAAGGTCACCTTTAATTGGTGTGCACCTACACTATAGGTAGATGGCTCAATAACAAAAGTATGGTTAGCTGCAATGGGCAGCATTCTTGAATTATCCACTACTGCCATTACATCTGTACGCGCCTGTGGTATGGGATAATTGGCTATCAGAATAGTATCAGCCGCGCCGGTTTGGCTGTACTGGCTTTCCACGGTCCTTAAAATGGGAGGGGTATTCAGCACAGGGTATACACGCAAAATGGCCGGTGTATCATTTGGCGTATAGCTGGTACCGTTATAGGCCATCCATTGTAAAGTGTCAACACCTACTATGTTGGGATAAGGGGTATAGTACATGCTATCCAGCTCTGCCAGCGTAACATCCCTGCTTCTTTCATAAAAGAGCTGTTTGCCGCCGATGGTCAGCTTGCCGTATGCAGGCAGGCGGTTTACGCGTATGCCTGCCAGTTTACCGGTAAAGTTCAGTTTAAAGTTACTGGCCCAGAAACGGATGGGCGTACCGGCCAGCGTATTTCGCTCAAAGGGTTTAATGGTATCCGGCGCAGGCAGTATGTTTACATAAATAGCCGTATCCTTAGTCCAGTTCATCCCATCAAATGCGCGCCAGCGTATGGTATCCTTACCCGGAAAAATGGAAGCGCTGTATTTGAGGGAGTCCAGCATGGCCCGGGTAAAAGTGGCATTAACGGTGTATATCGGCTGGTTATTAGCGCTGGAAAGTGTACCCCGTTTAGGCAGGGTAAGAAACTGTATCTGCTCCAGCTGCCCAATGCCACTGGCAGCACCGACATAGTGCTGCAGGAAATCGCTTGAAGTAATGGGCACCCGGTTACGCGTATATACCTGTTTGGTGATAGGCGTAATATAATGCTGGGTGGCAGTATCCAGGTTAACGGAGAACAGGATACCGTTGCCGGATATAAACCAGGTGCTGTCTTCATAATATGCCTGGCCGCTAACATCCGCTACCTTTTTCACGGAGCTGCCATCCTGTTTAATAATGTAAATACCATAGTTGTTACCCGACTTGGTGCTCACCGCAATATCACCCTGTGGCGAAATGTTTTTTATGTTGGCAATACCCACGGCTGTACTGGTTTGTATAGGCAATACGTAGCGCAGGTTTCCCTGCAGATCGCGCGTATAAACCTGTCCCAGTGTATGATAATAATAAGGCGCTGAAAGATAAATGCCCCCTATATACCCGTTATTAATAAGAGGAACAAAGTAACTCGTGGGAAAATCCGTATAGCCCCCGTAGTCACCCTGTGTCAGGACGTAGCTAACAGAATCGTGATCATACACGTACACACGGGTGCCTATGTCATCTGTGCTTCTCAGGTATGCGATCCGCTCTCCATCTGTATTAATACCATAAAACCGGGGCGGGTAATCGGGATTGGGAAAATCCAGCACCCACTGGTCTGTTAATGTGTTTACGCCATTCTGGTAACGGTAAAGATAGGTAGCCATATTATTGCTGCCGGTAGCGTAAGCCACAAACCCATTGGCCGCCACAGCGGCGCCGGTAATGCTGCTGTCTACCAACACCTGCTGTTGCTGGGTAGCCATATTACGCAATATCAGTGCAGGATTTGCCGGATCGGCATTTGCCCACACCACATAATCGCCTGCAGTGCTTACAGTGCTGGCTTCCGGCGAAAGCTGCGTAAAGCTGCCCTGCCTGTACTCGTATAAAGAAACATTAAAAGTACCTGGGGTTACGGGCGTCTGTAAAATGGCGCCATACGGGGTTACCCAGGCGCCGTTCTGGTAAGCGCCCGTGTAAGGTATCACCTCGGAGGCGCCGCTACCTACCTCCACAAGCCGGTAAGTATAGCTGTTACCATTTTGTTTTACCGTTAACACCTTACCATACCGGTAGTCCAGTATCAGGCTGCTATCCGGCGATGCATACACAGGTGTGAGTGAAAAGTTCTGGGCATAAGCGCTCATCTCCACCAGGAGAAGTAACAAAAAGGGGTAAATTTTTCGCATAGTTGTTATTTGAGAGTTGATCGAATGCTTACTTACTGGTTGCAAACATTACCGTGTCTTCAGATCAGGGGCCGTATTAGCATAGGAAAGCCTTGCGTATCTCTTGATTATGGATTGATGGGTATTGTGTAAGTAAGATAACAATTTCCTGTTTATATAGGATGGGTTCATTATTAACAAAGCATAAATTTTCAACTGCCCAGTTTGCTGATGTGATCGAATAGGGTTCTATGGACAACGCTCATATCCCGGATACGCCATCTTACTACAGTCATTTTAAAACAGCCTTTAACCTCCCAAGCGCATCCAGGATCTCTGCTTCATCCAACGAAGCAAAACCCATTCTAAGGCCGTTGGCAGAAAAAGATTCGTTCTTGTAAAATGTGCCGTCATCAATGCTAAGCCCCTTCTTTAACGCAGCAACGGACAGCTTTACCAGGTCTGTTCTTTTATCAAAACCGGCCCATACTGCAAGACCGCCTTCCGGCAAAGTAAACTCAATTTTGTTCTTAAACTCTGCTTTCAAAACCTGGCAAAAAAGATCTCTCCGGCTTTTATATATTTTCAGTGATTTTCTAAAGTACCGTTCCATTTCGCCATTATTGAACATAACAGCAAAAGCTTCCTCCAGCACCGTATCGCCCTGCTTATCGATTAGTTCCCGCAGGGCCGCAGCAGCATTAATAAACTGGGCCTGACCTATCATAAAGCCGATCCTTAGCGCCGGTGCAACCGTTTTGGTAACGGATCCAATGTAAATAACATTCTGGTGATGATCAATGCTGGCCAGCGGCAAATAAGGCTTGTTCTCATAGTGAAAGTCAAAATCGTAATCGTCTTCAATGATTGCGAATCTGTGTTCCCTGGCCAGCTCCAAAAGTTTTAATCTTCGCTCCATACTCATCGTAACCGTGGTGGGGCAATGATGGTGCGGTATAACGTAAACTGCTTTTAGCTTTCGTTTACGGAGCACCTTTTCAAGATGATCAATATCCATCCCGTGATCATCTACCGGAATACGGATAAGGTTAGCTCCATGGTGCTTAAAGGTATGATCAGCCAGCAGGTAATTGGATACACCAACCGCTATATTTTCGGAAGGGGCCAGCAGCAGCTGGGCAGCCAGGTAAATCCCCATCTGGCTGCCTTTTGTGATCAGTATATTTTCTGCTGATACGGCAATACCTCTGGTATTGTAAAGATAGCCCGCAATGGCCTGGCGCAGATGTTCTGACCCTTTGGCGCTTCCGTACTTCAAAAAATTCTTACCATATGATTTCCTGGAAATGCTCCGGTACTCCCGCATTAATTCATCGATAGGGGTGAGCCTTACATCCGGGAAACCGTCATCTATGGTGAGTATGGAGGTTTGAAGGTTTCTGCTGGGTACAGCGTCTTTAAACTTGTTTGTCCAGGTAAAGGGTTCTTTCTTTTGCAATGGCTCCCCGGCATTCGTTAACCTTCTCTTTGCAACAATCGGCAGTTTAGAGAGCACAAAGATGCCCTTTCGTGCAACGGAATCGGCCCAGCCCTGACTGATCAATTCTTCATATGCCAGCTTAACCGTATTCCTGTGAATACCGATGAGATCTGCCAGCACACGGGAGCTTGGCAGCATATCCGAAGGCTGCAGCGTACCACCGGAAATAAGTGCAATGAAGCTGTTGCAAACCTGGATATGCAACGATACAGAAGAGTTTCTGTCTACCTGGATTAAAGATCTGTATGGCAGCATCTGGGCTGTAGTTTTTGTTAAATCTGGGCTACAAATATAGCCCAGATCAGGAATACTTTTGTAGAAACAATTTGCAGTGAAAAAGGTATTAGTAATTAACGCAAGTGCAAGAAGGCAGCACTCCCACAGCAGAAAACTCACGGAGGTGTTTACGGGAGAGTGGATCAGGCTTCACAACGATCCGGAGATCAGGCATAGAGAGCTTGGCGATGCCAATGTTCCGCATATCAGTGAAGCCTGGATCCTGGCAAACGGTAAGCCCGAAACAAGCAGAACGGATGAAGATCATGAGGTCCTGGCCACCAGTGATACCTATATCGCGGAATTAAAAAATGCAGATCTTATTGTTTTGGGTACGCCCATGTACAACTGGTCAATTCCCAGCACATTAAAAGCCTATATTGACCAAATACTGCGTTTGAATGAAACTTTTAAAATAGATCCGGGTAACAGGCAGCAGCCATACACCGGCCTGCTGGAAAACAAAACCATGCTTTTACTGGTAGCCAGGGGCAGCCAGGGTTATGAAACCGGCGAACCAAATTCGCATTTAAACTTTCAAACGACCTATCTGCGTACGGTGTTGAATATGATGGGCATTCATAATATTCATGTAGTGGATGTCAGCGGCACCTCGCTGGATAAAGGAGCGCTTGAAAAAACTATTGAACAAGCTCACCGGCAAGTGAAAGCGGTGATAGAAATGGTGAAGTGAAATGAAAAACGATAAGCTTAAAGGCGGCCTGCTGATAACGTTTGGTGCAGGCTGCTACGGGATGCTGGGTACCTATGTAAAGATGGCGTATCTGGCGGGTTTCAATACTGCAGAAGTAACCATTTCACAATTCAGCCTTGGGGTAATAGGCCTTTTTATATTGACGCTGTTCCAAAAGAGAAGTCCAAACGCTCTTATCCCAACTATCAGGTCCAAAGTGCGGTTAACAATAGCAGGAACATCACTGGGCCTTACCAGTGTATTTTACTACCTGTCCGTAAAATATATTCCGGTTAGCGTAGCGATTGTACTCTTAGCACAATCTGTATGGATGGGCGTACTGCTGGAGTCTATTGTCCGGAGAAAGATCCCCGCAGCAGGCAGATTGCTGTCAGTGGCGGTAATTATGACCGGAACATTACTGGCCACCGCAGTGCTGGAACAATCTGTAAGCTTAAGCTGGAAAGGTTTTGCATTTGGTATTGCAGGTGCTTGCTGTTACACGGCAACCATGTATTCCACTAATCACCTGGATACACACTTTCCTCCATTAAAAAGAAGCTTATACATGATTGCAGGAGGACTGATCATCATATTATGTGTATTTCATGCATTTATCAACAAGGAGTTTTCATGGAAGATCTTCCCGGGCTGGGGATTGCTGGTATCGCTGTTTGGTACGGTGCTGCCTCCCTTATTGTTCACTCGTGGTATGCCACTGGCTGGTATGGGGTTGGGAGCCATTCTGGCCTCCATTGAAATTCCCGTTTCGGTGATCATGGCAAAGATCCTCCTGCATGAGCAGGTGATCGCCAGCCAATGGATGGGGGTTGGCTTAATCCTGGGCGCCGTTGTTCTGATGAACATACCCAGGCGTAATATTTCAAATTCAAATTTCAAATAAAACATATGGTAACACGAATTAAAATTGACCAGGTTGAACCGGCAGGCTACAAAGCGATCCTGGGGCTTGAAAAATTTATAGAAAGCACGCCGCTTTCTAAAACCCATAAAGACCTGATCAAGATCAGGGCATCTCAAATTAATGGCTGTGCATTCTGTATTGATATGCATACAAAAGAGGCACGTAAAACAGGCGAAACAGAACAACGGATCTATGCCCTGAATGCATGGCGGGATGCGCCTTTCTATACTGCGGAGGAAAAAGCTATACTGGCCATAACGGAGGAAGTGACTTTGATCAGTGAAAACCATGTAACGGATGCTACTTATGAGCAGGCAGTAAAATTGCTGGGTGAAACATACCTGGCCCAGGTTATCCTGTCAATTATCACTATTAATGTATGGAACAGAATAGGGATCACAACTAAGCTGATACCAGCTTAAGGTTGCTTCATTGTGTGGGCTGCTCCATTAATTTGGAGCAGCCTTTATTATTTTACCGTTGTTCCAATACTTTATGTTTACGGTGTTGTATTATTCATTGCCGTCCTGTTAAATAATCTTTGCATTAATTCCGGAAAACGCAGCACTGCCGCTATCCAAACAAAAGCCTCAATTGCTATTGGAAATACAATATTCTGCTGATGTTGCAAATGAGTAGCGATAGCACCGCCTAAATAGGACGATAATAATAATGTTCCCAGCAGCCCGGTTCCTGGATACAAGAACAGTAAAACCGATAAGATCTCAATTACGCCCAGCAGGGAATAGGTTGCTGCAAAAAGCCCGAACGAAGTTCCCATCTGCAAAGCATGCGCGCTTCCAATAATTTTATCAATTGCTGATGCCGCAAGCATCAGGCCTATCAATCCGCTTAGGATCCAGCCAACGGTATTCTTTGTTTTAAATGTCATACTTCAAATTTTTAAACAGCCAGGCCACCATCAATGAAAAATTCTGCACCGGTAATGAAGGAAGAGGTGCTGTCGTCCGCCAGGTAAGCAACCATCTTTGCTACGTCTTCGGCTGTGCCGATCTTTGCCAGCGGCATTTGCGCCAAGATACTTTCTCTCATTCCTTTTAAGGTAGCTTCATCAAAGCCGAATTTGCCGATCATTTCGGTCTGCGTGGGGCCTGGATTTACTGTGTTAACCCTTATCTTTCTCGGGGCCAGCTCTTTAGCTGCTATTTTGGCCAGGTGCCCAACTGCCGACTTACCAGCTGCATATACTGAGCTGCCGGGCATGGTCATGGCCGTGCTGTTCGATGTCAGGAAGATGACTGAAGCGCCATCACTCAACAGCGGAATGAACTGCTGCAGGGTGAAAAAACTGCCTTTGAAGTTAATGTCTGTCATAGTATCAAACTGTTCTTCGGTAGTATACTCAATGGGGGCAAAAAAGGCTACACCTGCATTGATAAACAGTACATCTACCTTATCGCTTATAGCCTTTACTTCGCCGGCCAGTTTTTTTATGTCCTGCAGATTTGCCTGGTCGGCCAATTTTCCGGTTACCTCTAGTTCCTGAGCTGCTTTATGTAATGCATCTTCCCGTTTTCCGGTTATAACTACCGTGGCTCCCTGCGATTTAAATTCTTTCGCGGCTGCATAGCCAATACCGCTATTTCCACCTGTAATTACAACTACCTTGTCTTTAAATTTTTCCATGTGAGCATATTTTAAGTACCGCACAAAGTTGATTGATTATACGGTATATTTGTAACCAGTTACAAAGTAGTAAGTAGTTACAAACAGGATAGTACATGAAAGACAATTTAGATGTGCCGTGCGAAAACGTACATTCCTTTATTCAGGATACATTGTACGTTGTTAATGGAAAATGGAAGCTGGTTATCCTTTCAATATTGGTAAATAGCGGAACCAAACGCTTCGGGGAGCTATCCAGAGAATCAGGAATTTCTCCGCGGATCTTATCGAAGGAATTACATGAGCTTGAAATGAATCAGCTGGTAAGCCGGAGGGTTTGCGATACCAAACCTGTTACAGTCGAATATTCTTCAACGGAGTATGCTGAAACACTTAAAGAAGTGATTGGCTCCATGATCCGCTGGGGTCAGAACCACCGGAAAAAGATCAGGGGACAGTAGAAGAGCTGATCTGCGCATGTTTTAAGTTTGCCATATTTCTTTATCATTTTCTCAGAGTGCCGGATCTTTACAACGTTATGATAAATAGTACGGATATATACACAGATGGCAGCTGTAACACGCAAAACGGGCTGGGCGCATGGGTTGCCATCATATTGTCGGGGGAAGAAAAGACTGTTCTATCCGGCAAAGTGCCGGATACCACACATAACAGAATGGAACTTTACGCGGTCATAGCGGGGATCAGTTATGCGGCAAAGACGTTCAGATCACTACGTATTTACTCAGACAGCCAGTATGTAACGGGCTTGATGGAACGAAGGGAGAAATTGATGGCTGCGGATTTTATCACCGGCAAAGGGACGGAAATGAGGAATGCAGATCTCGTAAAGGAATTCTATGCGTTGAGCCGGCACACCGAATTAATATTCATTAAAGTGAAAGCCCATCAAAAGAAAGGTGTTGACGTTAATGTCAATATTGAAGCAGATAAATTAGTGAGGAAGATCATGCGTGAAGGGATCTGATCATTTATTATTACAGATCACGCAACCAGCGTAATGCTTGTAAACCCTATGCTCATCGCATATTTTTCTGATGCAATGTCTGAACCCGCTAAACAAATTGTTTCAATAAAAACGGAGGTCAATCCATTACTCATAAGAATTGCGCGGTCGTTTATTTTTTCGTTTGTAATGATATTCCCCATGTGCTGAAATTACTGCTTACATCTAAACCTCAAAAGCTTTATTCAATTCTATAACATGCTTCCCGGCTCCAAAAATCTTAGGCGCCTTTGCCAGCTTCTCCGCGAGTGTTGATGTGGGTAAGGGCCGGAATTTCCTGATCAGTCCAAAGCCATTCAGGAATTTTAACACGCCTGCCATTAAACGTTCCCCGGCCCGGTCCGAATCTTTCCGTAACAACAAGCCGGGCCTGAAAATAATGTACTGATCAAATGCCAGGCTGGCAATGCCTTCTTCCAGCTTGCCCTTTATTTGAGAGTAAAAGAGCCCTAAATTAGCCGTTTTTGTTTGATGCTACAAAGCTCAGAAATAAATGAAAGAAGTACCTGACACAAATACGTCAAAAAATATGGATGGGCTAATTGCCGCTGCCGGACGGGTTTTTCATTTAGGCTTGTTGAACGAATTTTCCTATATTTACTAAGCCTGTAATTGCCAACAAACACAGGGTATATTTAAAATGATGCCACGTTAGAATGGATAGCAGCAAGGCCTTGATCAATACCCCATCAGGAATAAAAGTCCGGTTTAGAGTTAAAATGTCCACGTATTTCTTTCCCTGTACCTTTCCAGTAATAGCATAATATCATATAACGCTACGGCTTAAACGTTGTGACCTCAAAGCATCGGGAATTATTGTATATATCAACAGGCGGTAAAACATAACAAGCGGGCAATGGGTTTTGCTCCTTTATTCACAAGAGAATGGCTACAGAAAAATGTTTGTAAAACAAAAGTGTATTGGATGGCTGGTGGGGGTACTGTTTTGTAATGTACTTAAAGCCCAGTTGCCTGTACCGGTTCACGCACCTTGTGGCGCACCTGCTACTATTACAGGGGTAGTGAACACTTATTATCCGGGATTAAACGATCTGAATACCGGTGGCCGTACTATTAACTTAGGCCCTGCCACCGGCAATGTAACGCCCCTGGTGGCAGGCGATCGTGTGTTAATTATACAAATGCAGGATGCCACCATCAATACCAGCAACACACCGGCCTATGGCGGAAACGGCACCGGAGGTAACGGCCTCATAGATCCCGGCAACAGCGGACTGTTTGAATTTGGCCAGGTCAGAAGTTTTGCCGGCGGCGTGCTAACCCTGCGGGATCCGTTGCAGCACAGCTACCGGGCAGTGAGCGGCATACCCAACCGCAAATCTGCTTACCAGGTAGTGCGGGTACCGGCATACCAGAATGTTACTTTGGGAGGAACTGTTGCGGCTGCGGCCTGGGACGGAACAAGCGGCGGTATTGTAGCATTTCACGCCTGGCAGATCCTGAATATGAACGGCTATGAAATTACCGCTACAGGACTGGGTTTCAGGCCCGGCAAGATCAATTCCGCCGGCGGCTTATACAATATCCAGGATTATGTAAGTAATACCTATGGCAGCTACGGAGAAAAAGGCGAAGGTATTGCCGGCACACCCAACGGCACCTGGGCCGCCACCGCAGGAGGGTATGAGAACGGCAGCTTTGGAAGAGGCGCGCCCGCCAATGCAGGCGGCGGCGGCAATGCACACAACTCCGGGGGCGGAGGCGGCGCTAATTTCGGTGATGGCGGAAAAGGAGGCTACCAGTACTCCGACCCACAGGATGTAGGCGGACGTGGAGGCAAAGGATTTAAAACAGGCTTACCTGCCCATATCATCATGGGTGGCGGCGGTGGTGGCGGTCATCAGAATAATAATGCCGCCGAAGGCGGAGAACATGGCGGTGGCATTATTATGATCACTGCCAGCGCTATCCTTGGCACAGGCATTATAAGTGCCGATGGACTGAGCGCAGGCCCCTCAACAGATGATGGCGCTGGCGGCGGCGGAGCTGGTGGCAGCATTGTACTGTCCTATAACGGTACTTTAGCCGCCGGCATCACGTTAACAGCCAAAGGAGGAGCTGGTGGCAACGAAACCTTCCTGGCCCGCCATGGCTCCGGCGGCGGGGGCGGTGGAGGGGTGGTTATAACCAGTACACCTGCTGCAGCCAATGTTTCCGGCGGATTAAGAGGGCTCTCAAACGGAACAGAGTGGGGAACAGTAGACGGAGAACCGGGAACCACGCAGGATCTGGACCTTTCAACCCTGCAGCCTATCAGCACCCTGATACCACTGCTGCAGGTAAAGGATACCACCTTTTGCGCCCCGGCCACCATAGACATAACCGGCGCCAATGTTATTACTGACAGGGATCAGGGACCTGAATTTTTATTAAGCTTTTGGACAGATATCCTTACTACGATTCCTGTACCCACGCCACAGGCAATCAGCCAAAGCGGCACCTACTACATAAAGCTCACAAATACAAATACCAAATGCGAAGTGGTGGCGCCGGTACAGATCACAGTTCATTCACAGCCCTCATTAACATTGGCTGCAACACCGCCATCCTGCATGGGAAGCGGCAATGGCAGCATTACACCCACTCCCGGTAATGGCACAGGGCCCTATGAATACAGCAGTGACGGAGGACTTAGCTGGAACAGCGCTATTCCCAATAATCTGCCTGCCGGCGCTTACAGTATTATAACAAGAGATAGCTATGGCTGTATTTCCCAACCCGCATCCGTTACCCTTACTGATCCGCCTTTGCTGGTGCTCAGCGAAGTAACAAGCGCCCATACGGATATAAGCTGCTATGGTAACCGCAACGGGCAGCTACAGATCAATGCCGTAGGAGGTAGTAACGGTTACGTGTATACTATTACATCGCCGGTAACAGGTGCTATCTCCAACAACTCCGGTATATTCACCGGCCTGCCTGCAGGCATTTACAGCTCCACGGTAAGGGATAGTCATGACTGCATTTCCCAGCCTGTATCTATAACGCTAACCGAGCCACCCTTACTGGTGCTCAGCGAAGTAACAAGCGCCCATGCAGATGTAAGCTGCCATGGCAACAGGAGCGGGCAGCTGCAGCTCACTGCTACAGGCGGCGCTAACGGTTACGTGTATACGATTACTTCGCAAACAACTGGCAACATCACCAATAATTCCGGCTTGTTCACCGGCCTGCCTGCAGGCATTTATGCAGTTAGGGTAACAGATGCCGCGCAATGCAGCCAAAGTACGGAGCTTATTATCCTGGAGCCACCGCAGCTGAACGCAGCGCTTTTATCCAAAACAGATATTGAATGCGGCACACCGCTCAAAGGACACATCACGCTCACGGCAAACGGTGGTGTGCAGCCATACCTGTTCGGGATAGGGAATAACAGCTGGCAGCCGGACAGTGTATTCACCGGACTGGAGGCCGGCTCTTATACGCTGACAGTAAGAGACGGGAATAATTGCCTCTCCGCACCGCTGCTAACACAGATCTTCGTAGATGAAGGCTGCGACATCATTTTTCCTACTGCCTTCACACCGAACGGAGATGGACGGAACGACCTGTTCCGGCCGAAAAATTATGGACATATCAGCAATTACCAGCTAAGCATTTACAACAGGTGGGGGGTAACCATTTTTCAGAGTAATGATCCCGCGGCAGGATGGGATGGTCATTTTAAAGGCGTGTTAGCAGACACCGGCACCTTTGTTTGGGTGGCTACTTTTATGAACAAGGGAGGAGAGAAAAAAACGTTAAAGGGTACGGTTACACTGGTGAAATAATTTTGCAGGTTGATCAGATGCGCTATGGCGCAGTTTTTTCACGCATGAATAACCCCCTGTACCTAACGGTTACGAATATATGCAGATTGGCCACCACTATATATAATATATAATACCGTATTTTTTCAAAACAAAAAAAATAAATTATCCGGAATGCATTTTACTTTGTGTTTGTATTTAACCCGTTCACAAATTCTACGTATTTTAAAAATTATGTATGGCCTTATCTTTATGTAACCGTTAAACCACATCCAACTAATTTCAGATTCAAATGCGAGCAAGACCACGAAAGACCCTGGCAGAAGTGTGCACTGTACATCCGCCACAATGAGCTATTGCATTGAAAAGCTGATGTAACCTTTTTTACTTGTTTACCCATAAGACACACATGTTCTGATGAGCAGGTAGCATTGCCCGTCATGCACATGCCATGCCTTTATCACATGCATTTTTAACACCCTCAAAAAACTTTATCCATGTCCATCAATGTTCAATTCACAAAAGGGAGTGGCATCCGCCTTTACACGCCCGAAAAGGAAGAGTATCTTGATGCCGTATCCGGCACATTTAACCTGGCGCTTGGCTACAGCTATCCCGAGCTGGTAGATGCGCTGAAAAACCAGATGGAAGAACTGATCCACGTATCGTCCTCCTTCACCGGCCAGCTGGCGCAGGAGGTATTAAACAGTATCCTGGAGCATGCGCCGGAACATATTACCGACGGCTGGATGCGGGATATCATCGGCTCTACGGCCAATGAAGGCGCCGTGAAAATTGCCAACAAATACAACGGCAAAAATGAAGTGATCAGCCTTTCGCTGTCCCATCACGGGCAAACCTTGTTTGCCACCAGCATTTCCGGTAATGCATTCCGCCGCAAGTCATTTTCCAATACCCTGGTTACGCAGAATGGTATTGTACCGGCGCCTTACTGCTACCGTTGTCCGTATTCCGCAAAGGGCGCGCCGGCCTGCGGTTACCTCTGTGCAGAAGCGATCTATGATCATGCGCAGTATGCCAGTAACGGCAACGTATCCTGCATGATCATGGAGCCCATCCTTGGTAATGGCGGCAACATTATTCCGCCGGAAGGTTATTTTGAACGCATCCGTAAGATCTGCGATGAGCTGGACATTGTGCTCATAGCAGATGAAGTGCAAACCGGTATTGGCAGAACAGGCTACATGTTTGCCAGTGAGCATTATGATATACAGCCCGATATTATTACGCTGGCCAAAGGCCTGGGCGGTATTGGCATTCCGGCAGCGGCTATCATTTACCGCGCTGAGTTTGCCGTGCTTGAAAAGTTTGAGCATTCCTATACCTCCGGCGGCAACCTGCTTTCGCTCACCGCATCGCAGAAAACAATGGAAGTAGTATCCAGGGAAGGTTTCCTGGAAAACGTACGCGAAAATGGAAAAGTGCTTGGCAGCCTGCTGTTGCAGCTGAAAGAAAAGTATGGCCATGTTATTGGCGACGTGCGCGGTATTGGCTACATGTGGGGTATGGAGATCGTTGACCGGGAAGGCGCGCCGGATGTAAAGCTTACCAACCATATCATTGATACGGCGCTGGAAGAGCATAACCTTATACTCCGCGGCTCCCGCTACGGCTTTGGGAATGTTGTAAAGGTACGGCCTGCGCTCACCGCTACCCTCGACGATATAACCGAGATCTGCGCACGACTTGATAAACTATTCAGCCAGCTCTAAAACCAAACATCATGAAAGCCATCGTATATAACAATCCCTGGGATATTTGTATAGAAGAAAAAGAGGAACCCGCGATTATGTTACCGGATGAGGTGATCGTAGAAGTGCGCGCCACCGGCATTTGCGGCACAGACCTCAGCATTATTTCCGGTGAATACCTGGCGCGCCCCCGGGTTATTATCGGGCATGAATCTGCAGGTGTGATCGTAGATAAGGGCAGCAATGTTGATAATTGCAACATTGGCGACCGCGTGATCATTGACCCCACCTATTACTGCGGCTACTGTGAGAACTGCCGTAAAGGGCTGCGCAATCACTGCCTGTTAAAATCCACCACAGAAGCCGGCGTTTCTATTGACGGCACCTTTACCCGTTTCTTTAAAACCACGCAGCGTTTTATTTACCCTCTGCAGGATGGTGTTCCTTTTGAACAAGGGGCTTTATCCGAACCGTTAAGCTGTGTGCTTACCGCGGTAAAGAAGCTGGCCGTTACGCCGTTTATGCGTACAGCCGTACTGGGCGGCGGTCCCATAGGGCTCCTGTTTTACCTGGCGCTAAAACAATACGGCATCCAGGAAGGAGTGATCTACGAAGCATCCCCACAAAGAATAAAGTTGATAGAAGAAAACGATGTGCTGTCAAAAGGCTGGACGCTTTCCCCTGCATTTATACCGCAGAAGAACCAATATGATCTTATCATAGACACTACTGCCAGCCTGCTGGAAAAATCCATCCAGGCCATTGCAGACGGTGGTAAGATCTCGCTCATGGGCCTGCGCAACAACCGGCAAACCATTAACCCGCGGGAAATTGCCGACCGCAGTATTTCTATCATCGGCTCTATTGATTCGCAGGATACTTTCCGGCATGCGGTAGACCTGATCAACAGCGGCCGGCTGGAGCTGCACAAGATCATCACCAATGAGTACGACCTTAGCAATTTCAACGCAGCCGTAAAAGACCTGGGCTGCGATCTGCACACCCGGCAAAGGAGCAACAACATCAGCAGCCTTAAATCAGTAATACGCATTTCTTAAACACACCCACATGAAATATATTATTTTCGATATAGATGGTACGCTTACCGATACCACCGAAATAGACGATCATTGTTATACCCGCGCCATAGAGGATACCTTCGGCTTCCGTGACTTTGAAACCAATTACGGGTACTATAAGAATACTACTGATTCCGGTATCATTGATCAGCTGTTCCGGGAAAGAAAAGGCCGCACGTTTACGGAGCAGGAGCGCGAACAGTTCATTGCACACTTCTGCAGCTTACTGGAACGGGCTTACGAAGAAAAACCGGAGCGTATCCGTGAGATCCAAAAGGCCGGCAGCGTGCTAACAACCCTGTGCCGGCAGCAGCATATCAGCATAGGGCTGGCTACTGGCGGCTGGCGGGAATCGGCGCTGTTCAAGCTGCGCTGTGCCGGCATTAATATTGATGGATGTACTGCCGCATCCTTTGCCCAGGATGCGCTGGCAAGGCAGGATATCATAGGCCACACCATCCGTAAAATGAATGAGACGCATGGGCAGGAGCTTGCCTTAACCAGCATTACCTATGTGGGCGATGGCAACTGGGATTACCTGGCCACTAAAGACATGGGCATTCAATTCATAGGGATCGCCAATAAAAAGCTGGCGCACCTGGAAGATATTGTGAAGATCACGGATTATGACGACCTGTACCAGTACATCGGGCTGTATGCAGAGCGCCTGTAAATAAAACTGCTTATGCTTTCTTTAACGGTGAATGTAAAACGTACCTACCGCATAGCGGTGTGCATCTTCTTCTTTATTGCAGGCCTGACTTATTCAAGTTGGGCCTGCCGTATTCATGATATAAAAGCGCATTTTGGCCTGAACAATGCGGGCCTGGGAAGCGTGCTTTTTGCGCTGCCCATAGGCCTCATGGTAAGCCTGCCTGTATCCGGGTGGATGGTGACCCGCCTGGGCAGCCGCCGGGTGCTGATTGCCGCAGGACTTATTTTCCCTTTTGTATTGGGTATGATAGGGCTGGCCACCCACATCTGGCAGCTGGTGATCATTCTGTTCCTGTTCGGGTTTATGAATAACGTATTTGAGATTGCCATGAACACCCAGGCAGTAGGAGTGGAGGCCTTATACGGCCGTTCTGTAATGGCTTCTTTCCACGGCTTATGGAGCCTGGCAGGTTTTACCGGCGTAGGCATTGGTACGCTGGCGGTAAACCTGAACTGGCCGGTGGCTATGCATTTCTGGATCATTGGCGCTGCCTGCTGGCTGCTGGTATTGGGCAGCTGGAAATATTTATTACCGGAAGATGCCCCTGCGGAAGCGCAGCCGCTTTTTGCCAAACCAGACCGGCAGATCCTGCAGCTGGGACTAATAGCCTTTGCCAGCCTGGTAACAGAAGGCACTATGTTTGACTGGAGCGGTGTGTACTTCCAGAAGATTGTGCAGGTACCTGAATCATTAACCACAGTAGGGTATATTGCTTTTATGGGCACTATGGCCGGCGGGCGCTTCCTGGCCGATCGTATTGTAACCCGCTTTGGTGTAAAGCAGGTGCTGCAATGTGCAGGGATCATTAGCACAACCGGTTTGCTGCTAGCCATTTTTTTCCCGGATCTTTATACCGCTACGCTGGGTTTTCTGCTGGTAGGCATCGGCGTTTCATCGATTGTACCCCTGGTGCTGGCGCTGGCAGGCAAATCTAAAACATTACCGCCGGGCGTGGCCATTGCAGCTGTATCTACCGTAGGCTTCCTGGGATTCCTGATAGGCCCTCCGCTGATAGGTTTTATTGCAGAAGCGCTGAACCTGCGCTGGTCATTTGCATTGATCGCGCTATTTGGTACCGGCACTATTTTTCTGGCGTCTAAAATGGATTAATATGAAACCGGGCATGATACATTTTTTCAAACAGAGGCATGTTAATGCGAGGTTCCATCTGACCAATAAAAAATAAAAAGTTAACGGATGAAATGGTTTAATGAACCGGGTAAATGGTCCGGCAATGAAAACAAGCTGCAGGTAACGGTAGATTCCGATACCGATTACTGGCGGGTTACCCACTATGGTTTTATACGGGATAACGGTCCTTTTTATTTCCAGGAACAGGAAGGCGATTTTGAAGCCAGCGTAAAGATCAGCGGCGATTACCGGGAACTATACCACCAGGCTGGTTTAATGATCCGGATAGATGAAAAGAACTGGATAAAAACCGGTATTGAGTATGTGGATGGCGTGCAGAACGTAAGCGCCGTAGTAACCCGCGAAATGTCCGACTGGTCGGTAGTTCCGCGGCACGACAGCCCGGCGGCTGTTTGGCTCACGCTGTTACGCAAAGGCGATTTTGTGGAAATAAAATATTCCTTTGATGGCAAACAATATGAGATGTTACGCCTGGCTTATTTTCCACCGGGCGTAACCACGCAAATAGGCGTAGTGGCGGCAGCGCCGGGTAAGGAGCAGTTTAACGTGGTGTTTGAGGACTTTGCCGTAACAAGAATGTAAATGTAAAAGTGGAATGCAGCCAAGCAAATAGCCTTATGCGCTGCATTCCACTTTTACATTTATGATTTTACATTCTTTTATTCCGACTTCAAGCTTTTAACCGGGTTAGCCATAGCGGCTTTTACCGATTGAAAGCTGATAGTGATCAGCGCAATCAGCAGCGATATACAGCCGGCAAGCACAAACACCCAGCCGCTTATATTTATGTGATAGGCATATCCCTCCAGCCAGCGGTCCATTACCCACCATCCAACAGGCATCGCTATAAAGGAGGCCAGCAGCACCAGCTGTAAAAAGTCTTTTGAAAGTAAGGTAGTGATGCTGGCTACGCTTGCGCCTAACACCTTGCGTACGCCAATTTCCTTTACCCTTCTTTCTGCCATATAAGCTGCCAGTCCGAAAATGCCCAGGCAGGAAATAATGATGGCCAGCAGCGCAAACAGGCGCGATAATTTGCTGGCCAGCTGTTCACTTTTGAAAAATTCCTGGAACTGGTCATCCACAAATTTGTAATCGAAAGGATAACCGGGAACGGCTTGCTGTACTACGGCGCTTATTTTGGCAATAGCGGCTTCCGGTGCTGCATCCGGCTTTAGGCGTATTAACAGCTTTTCGGCATTGTCGGTGCGGCTAAAGAATACTACAGGATCGCTTTGCTGGTACATATCGCCGTATACAAAGTCCTTCAGCACGCCTACCACATGAAAAACGCCATCGCCCAACTGCAATGTTTTGCCAATGGCGCTGCCTTTGCCCATCAGGCGTGCCAGGGATGCGGTAATGATCACGTTGCCGCTGTCGCTTTTTATATTATCGTAAAAGCTGCGCCCTTCCACTATCTGCATACCCCAGGTATTGAACAGTTCAGGGGAAATATCGCGGAAAGAAATAAGCACATCACTTTGAGGATCTTTACCCTGCCAGGTGAAACCGGAGGTATTGTTACTGGTGTATAACATTTCGGAGCTGGCCAGGCCGGCATTTTCTACTGCGCCGGTTTGCAGCAGCGCCTGTTTTATGGCGCCAAAGTGCTTGTAAAGATCGCCCTTTACTTCCGCCTGTATAAGATGGTCTTTGTTATAACCCAGGTCGCGGTGCGTAACATGCTGGATCTGCTGGTAAATAACAATGGTGCTTACAATAAGCACAATGGAAGTAGCAAACTGGAACACCACCAGCCCTTTACGGATATAGGCAGCGCTGCCGGCTTTCATCTTAAAGCCTTTCAAAACTTTAATGGGGCTAAAGGAGGAAAGATATAGGGAAGGGTAGCTGCCTGCCACCAGGCCGCATAACAGGGCAATACCCAGCAGGAAGCCCGCATGTGCGGGCTGCAACAGCCCCAGTGCTAATTTTTTTTCTACCAGCATGTTAAAACCCGGCAGCAGTACGTACATAAATACAACCGCGATCAGCATAGACAGCAGCGCCATACATATGGCTTCGCCAATGAACTGTAAGGCCAGCAGCTGTTTGCCGGCGCCCATTACTTTACGTACACCCACTTCGCGGGCCCGCTTTTCACTGCGTGCAGTAGCCAGGTTCATGAAGTTGATGCAGGCTATCAGCAGAATGATCCAGGCAATAATAGAGAACATGCGTACATATACAATGCGGCCGCCTTTTTGTATGCCATCCGGGAACTCGCTGCGCAGGCGCCAGTCGTTCATAGCAAACAGGAAAGGCACAGCGCCCGCATCCGGATCCTTACTGCGTATAAGGCCTGACAGCTGTTTGCTGACCGCCGCTAAATTTGCCCTGGGCGACAGCTCCACATAGGTGTTCACCGCATTGGCTCCCCAGCGTTCGTAATAGTCGTGCTGGTTAGATGCAATATTGAACGGCACCATACAGGAAAACTGCAGGCTGGAGTTAGGCGCAAAATTCTTAACAACACCGGTGATCACCACGCTTTCCTTATGTTCCATCTGCAATGATTTTCCCATTGCATTCGCCGCGCTGCCGAAAAAACGCTTAGCCATATCTTCCGTAACCACAACGGACGATACGTTCCTGAATGCATTTTTTGCCGTGCCTTCCAGGAATTGCAGGTCCATCATCTCAAAGAAGGCAGCATCCGTATAACAGCCGGTTTCACTGATGGCTTTTTCACCCACGCTGAACACCGATTTCCAGCCACTCACCCGGGCGGTGTTCGCCACACCAGGTATCTCTGTTTTAATAGCTGCGGCCAGCTTAGCCGGGGACGACCGGAACGCACGGGTTTTGCCATCGTACGTTTGGTTGGTGAGTATCATGTACAGCTGATCCTTTTTGGGGTACTGGCTGTCAAAATGCAGCTCATCCTCTATCCATAAAAAAATAAAGGCGGCGCAAACAATACCGGTAGCCAGGCCAAAGATGTTTAGGAAACTATAAGTTTTATTCTTCCAGAGATGCCGGAAGGTAGCGCGGATAAAACTTTTAAACATGCGGATGGATTTGCAGCAGCAGCAACAAATACAGTACCCGCTACCTAAACCATTGAAAAACAATCGCCTGCCGGTTCAGGCATGTTCATTTCCGTTACAGCAGTGTTCATTACCGGACAAAGATGCTGCGACAGAATAGCGGCTGAACATTATCTTTAGCCCCCGGAAACTATAAGCATGAATGATATGAAAGGAATTTGGAGCCGGCTTTTATGCGGCGGTTTATTTTGCATAGCTGCCAGCATTGGTAAAGCAAACACCCTGGATACCAGCGCCGCTAAACCCGCGATGAGTGTAGCAGATTGTAAGCAATGCATTGTACTGGCGGAACAATTATATAACCGTGCAGCCATTGCCGATGTAAACACTCAACAGATCATCTGGGAATGGCGCCCGGAGCAATCCAATGTAAAACCGGCGCATGTAAAATGGTTCAGCAACACCAGCGATGTAAAGCCGGTATATAACGGCAAATACCTGCTGGTAACCGCATCCGGCGGTGGTGTGGCATTGGTGCGCATTGCCGATAAGAAAACCGTGTTCTACGCTTATGCCGGCGGCAATACCCATTCTGCCGAGCTGCTGCCGGATGGCAATATTGTGAGCGCATCCAGCACCGGTAACTACCTCACACTTTTTAAGGTGGATACCACACTGGCGCCGGAGCAGGTGTACCACCGGAATTACACGGTTGCTTTCGGACACAACGTAGTATGGGACCAGCAGCACCAGGTATTGTGGACGGCCGCTATGAACAAGCTGCTCACCTTCACCTATAACTTCAGCTGCACACAGCCGGCATTAACCCTGCGGGACTCTGTGGACCTTCCCGGCACGGAAGCGCATGACCTGTTCCCCGTACATGATAAAAATGTTTTGTGGCTTACCAACACCACCAATGTATATACCATCAATGCCGATACAAAGCAGGTAACGCAGGCCAATGTGCTGCAGGTGAATATTAAAAGTGTATCATCCGGCGAAGCAGCATGGCCGGTGATCGTGATCCGGCCAAAAACCAGCTGGTGGACGGACGAGGTGCTGGATGCCCAAGGCAATACCGTTTTCCGCCAAAGCGGGCTTAAAATATACAAAGCACGCTGGTTTATTAATAATACCTTCAGCTACCCGGCCGGGCATCATATAACGCAATGCAGGTAACGCTATTCGCCATTCATTAGCGCCTGGTATTTCTCTACGAACAGGCCCACATGATACCCATCCATCAAAGCATGATGCACGTGTATAGATACCGGCATCGTCCTTTGCCCGTTTTGTTCGGTTATCTTTCCAAAAGATATTTTAGGGCAGCTGTCGGGGAAGGTAAAGCTCCGCGCATGGGAAACGGAAGTAAAATTCAGCCAGGGCACGGCAGAAAAGTGAATAACATTTTCCCCGGAAACCGCGGGCACCAGCCCTTCCGACTGCTGAGTGGCCTGAATAACCTCCCGGGCGTTCCTGTAAAACAGATCTTCGTTCTTATCATAATCCATATAGGAAAAGCCGAAGGTTCCATTGCCCCGGTTAATGGTAGGTGCAGCGTTCACCGCATCAAACCGGAACACTTCCTTTTCAATAATGCGGTAACAGAAAGGTTCCGTTTCATTAGCAGCCTTTAATGCGCGGTATAAATAATACAGGAAAAAAGACCGGCCGCCGGCCTTTGCATCCTGGTATGCTTTTGTACAGTCCAGCTGCACAGTTACACCGAAGAAGGGTTCCTCAAATTGTGAAAAAAAGCGGAAATGATCCTTCCGGTTCCAGCTTTCAATGTCTATTTTTGTTTTCATCTTGTAGCAAAAATCGGTAACCTGCATCTGTAAAACGGGACATTTGTCCCAATGCGATATGATACGTACCAATCCTTCTGTTCTGTCTTTCATTGATGATCTGTATAAAGCGCATGAACGCAAAGAGAACATACAGCTTAAAAACTTTTCCAGCGGCCAGTTCCTTTTACAACAGGGGCAGCAGGTGGCCAGAACCCTGGTCATTAAGGAAGGCATTACCAAATGTTTCCTGAGCGAGGAAAATGATAAGGATTACATCGTAGAGTTTTTAGGGGAAGGGGAGACCTTAGGCGATATTGAAGTGATCCGGAACATAAAATGCCTTTGCAGCATTCAGGCCATTACACCGGTAAAGGCCTATCTTGTTTCCATTCCTTTTTTTAAGTCTCTGATGAATGAAAACTTCGAGTTTAATAAATTGCTGTTAGGCGAATTTGCAGAGCGTATCATCAATACCAGTACCCGCGCATCTTTCCAGCAATTGTATACGGTGGAGAGTGGCTTAGCCAGGCTACTGGAGCTGCAGGCCCAACAAAATATCACTATTTCCAAAGAAGATATGGCGGCTTACCTGGGCGTTACCATAAGAAGCCTGAACCGGGCTTTAAAAAACCTGAAATAAATGCTAGCGGCTAAACAGCAGCCTCAGGTAAAACATAGGCTGTGTTAATTTCTTGCGGATATCTACCTCATGGAACATGCTGGTAAGTAAGTTGCGGAACTCTTTATTGCGGGCAGCCATTTTCATCAGCATATTCAATATCCAGGGGTATTTGACCAGCTTTTGTAATTTGGCGCTCATGGTTAGTTCAGGTCCCAGCACACGGTACACATGAGCGTCATACGCACGCAGCGCAGCAGCGGAATAATCATCTGCAGCAATAGCAGCAATAGCCTGCTCCGCTGCCATTCTTCCGGAATAAAGCGCGTTGCCAATACCTTCACCGGTAAAGGGATCTATAAGATAAGCCGCATCGCCGGTAAGCATATACCGCTCGCCGGAAAGCGCCCGTTTCTTACTCCCCAGCGGAAGCCCGTAGCCATCTATCGTACCCATTAACACTGCATCTTTAAAACGCTCTCTCATTTCCGGGTCTTTTGTTACCGTATCCTGCAGCAGCTGTTTCAGGTTTACCTTTTTTTTGCGCAGGGAGCTGCTAAGCATGCCTACGCCTACATTAGCTTCCCCATTGGGCAGGGGAAAGATCCAGAAGTAACCGGGCAAAATGTTCTTCAGGAAATGCAGCTCTATCAATCTATCGGGGTGAATACCGCTGATGTTCTTATAATACGCCCGTATACCGGCTACATAATGTTCCGGCTCCATATGAATATCGGCCACTTCTTTGGTAAAGGATGAATAAGCGCCGTTAGCCGCAATAACCAGTTTGGCTTTTACCTGTACATCGCCGCCGGCATTGCCCAGCAAATAGCCGTCGGCTTCCAGGGTGTGTTTGGTAATGTTCACCCCTTCTATCAGCTGTACTTGCGGGCAGCGTTTTAGCTCATCTACCAGGAAGTTGTCAAAGTCCATTCGTTTGCACACAAAACCACGCGGCTCACCGGGCGCTTTCTGATAACCTGCTTTGTAAGGAATGTTAATGCCCATACGGTTGGCGGCTACAAAGTTAACGCCCCAGCTATCCAGCTTGAACGAGGCTGCCAGCAGGCGGGCGGCAATACCGGGATCAATGCGGCCCAGCAGGGTAAGCACTTTTCCGCTCAGCCCATCGCCACACACTTTATCGCGCGGAAAAACCGCTTTATCAATAATTACACAGGGCACGCCGCTGTAAGCAAGCTGCAGCGCAGCCGTAGCACCGGCCGGGCCGGCGCCTATGATGCAGATATCCGTTTTTATAATCGGCATTGATAGAATGGAGGTTGTAATCGCTTCTAAAGTAACGATTTATCTTCAGAGCGGCGCAATTCCCCGGTTAGAAGTGGTTACATTTTTGCATGTTATGCCTGCAAAGAGCAGCCATGACACATATAGCCCAGGGCAAATACTGGTCCGGCACCAGCGGCCTGGTACTGCCGGTACCCAATAAAAAGGCATTTCCACCAGCGTTCCAGGATAAAAGCCGGCTTACTTATTACAGCTCCCTGTTTAATAGCATAGAAATAAACAGCTCCTTTTACAAAGTGCCGCAAGCAGCCACTGTAGGTAAATGGGCTGCCAGTGTACCGGAGCGCTTTGTTTTTACTTTTAAGCTGTGGAGAGATATCACCCATGCCAAAGGATTTGTGTACGACCCGCAACAGGTGCTGCGCTTTATGGACGTGATCAGCGCCGCCGGCACTAAAAAGGGATGCCTGCTCATACAATTTCCGCCCTCTTTAACTATTGATAAATATGGCGAGGTAGAGGAATTGCTTGAGCTGCTGCAAAGTATAGACCCTTCCCATGGGTGGAAGGTAGCATTGGAATTCCGCCATCCATCCTGGTACATAGGGGAGGTGTATGAGCTGGCAGACGAGCATGCATGCAGTATTGTGCTGCATGATATTCCAAAATCAAGGAACACACGGCTAAATAAACAGGCGCCCTTTGTATACCTCCGTTTTCACGGACCGGCAGGGGATTATAAGGGTGGCTATACCAACAGCCATTTGCAGGAACAGGCAAAGCAGATCAAAACCTGGATGCAGGAAGGGAAGGAGGTATATGTTTACTTCAATAACACTATTGGAGATGCTATTCCCAATTTAATAACCCTGAACGGTTTGGTGGCGCAGCTTTGATACCCATTCCGCGGAAAAATTACCCTTTCTCCCAAATTCGCACAGAATTTCCCCCCAGATTTGTAGCGGATTTAAACAACAGACATGAGTAAGGGTATCTTTCGCAACAGGTTTTCAATCATCTGGCTGGTCACGGTTTTGTTCTTAGCGGTTTCTGTACTTACCCGCATAGCACTTTTAATCAGCACGCCGGCCCCCGGCATTACGGCCGCGCAGCTTACAGGGCTTTTTTTTATTGGATTGCTGTATGATCTGTCAGTAGCCGCTTTTGTTATTATTCCTTTTGTATTGCAGCTGTGGCTTCAGAATGATGTGGTGTACCGGAAAAGTATGGCGCCTTTCGTATGCCTTTTCTTTACCGGGCTGCTTGTGCTATTATTATTTACCAATCTTATTCCCAAAGATTACAGCCCGGAAGTATACAGGGCGCTGGTATGGTATATTGCTATCCGCTTTGCCATTTACCTGTGCCTGTTCTTTATGCCTTACCGTTTCCGGCTTTACTGGCGAACGACGGTGCTGTTTGCCGGGCTTTCGCTGGTGGTTTTTCTGATGCTGCTGAATGCAGTAAGCGAGTGGTTCTTCTGGCAGGAGTTTTACAGCCGGTATAATTTCATTGCCGTTGACTACCTGGTATATACCACTGAGGTGCTGGGCAATATTTCAGAATCGTACCCGGTTACTGCTATCATCACTACACTGGTAGTCTTATCCCTGTTGATCGCAGCGCTTTTCAGGCGGCCGGTGCGTAACAGCGTGCAGCTGCCTTTGCCTTTTGCAAAACGGTCTTTACTGGCAATAAGCCTGCTATTGGCCCCGCTGCTGCTGTATTACGCGCTGCAGGAGCAATGGCGGCATTTTAGCCGTAACGAATATGCCAATTCCTTAGCCGGCAATGGCCTTTATGAATTTGCCACTGCCTTTAACCAGAATGAGCTGGACTTTTATAAGTTCTATCAAACATTGCCGGATGTTACTGCTTTTAAGGTATTACGGCAGCAGCTGCAGGTGCCTAACAGCCATTTTGTAAGTAACGATCCCTATAGCATTGAAAGGGACATTACCTATGCGGAGCCGGAAAGAAAGCTGAATGTAGTGCTGATCAGCGTGGAAAGCCTGAGCGCTGATTTTATGCGGGCTTTTGGCGGTACCAAAAATATAACGCCTTACCTGGATTCACTGGCGCAGCAAAGCCTGCTCTTTACGCAGCTGTATTCCTCCGGAACCCGCACTGTACGCGGGCTGGAAGCCTTATCGCTTTCCATACCGCCCACACCGGGCCAAAGCATTGTAAAACGGCCGCATAATGCCCACCTGTTTTCCCTGGGCAGCGTGTTACGTTCCAAGGGGTATACCACCCAATACCTGTACGGCGGTTACAGCTACTTCGATAACATGAAAACCTTTTTCGGTGGTAATGGTTATACCGTGATCGACCGCTCGGCCATCCCCAAAGGCCGGGAGCATTACCAGAACATTTGGGGTGTGGCTGATGAAGACCTGTTCACCCTGGCGCTGCATGTGCTGGATGGCAACGGAGCTGGGGGAAAACCCTTTTTTGCACATATTATGACGGTCAGCAACCACCGCCCGTTCACCTATCCCGCCGGAAGGATCGATATTCCCCCATCCATGCAAATAAGGGAAGGCGCTGTTAAGTATACGGATTATGCCATCAACAGGTTTCTGCAGGAAGCCCGCCACAGAAAATGGTTCGACAGCACCCTGTTTGTAATTGTAGCAGACCATTGCGCCGGCAGCGCCGGTAGCGTTGAGCTGCCGGTAACCGGTTACCACATTCCCATGCTTATTTACGCGCCCAGGTGGTTAGCACCGCAGCCCGTGAATACACTTACGGCGCAGATTGACGTAGCGCCCACCATCCTGGGACTATTGAGGCTCCGGTACCGTTCTAAATTTTTTGGACTGGATGTGCTGAACATGCCTCCTGAAAAACAGCGCGCCTTCATCAGCACCTACCAGGGCCTGGGGTATTTACGCAAGGGCAGGCTGGTGATACAATCGCCCGTAAGAAAGCTGAGCGAATACGTACCGGACCTTGCAACCGGTGATGCTACAGCCGTGCCATTGAATGATACGCTTACCACAGAGGCGATTGCTTATTACCAGAGCATCAGCTGGCTGCTGAAACATAAAAAGCAATCGGAGTAACCGCTAAGGGAATATTAATGAAAAAACATGCCGCTGCTCCGCAAAGGAGTACTTTAAAGTAATGCCCGCTTGCGTGCAGATCTCACGAATAATGGAAAGGCCAATGCCATTGTTTTGACTGTGTTGCTCTTCCTTATAAAAGCGCCTGAAAAGCCGGGTGTCATCCAGCGGCTTTTCACTCCCCGAGTTTTCCAGGGTCAGGCAGCCTGGTGTAAGGGTAATGCAAAGTGTGCCGCCGGGATATTTGCCGGCAGGCTTTCCTCAATGGGTGAGGGTACCTGCGCGTAAAGCACCTGCAGCTATGAATGGTATAGCATGCGCCAAACCTATACCCGGAATCTGAATACTTTCTGTAGCAACATTTTTTTTCTAACTTAGATTGCTATCGCCACTGAGCACGATTGGACACTCCATTAAACCGCCAAATGAAAAAGAGATTTATTATCCCGCTTTTAATTTTTTGCTTACCCTGTTCCCTTAAAGCACAGTTACCCGGTATAAAAGATTCCATCTGGTCCGCAAGCCTGAAAGAACAGCGTATGCTGCAGGTACAGCTCCCCAAAGAATACCAACCCGGATCCTCTGAAAAATACAGCGTGTTGTACCTGCTGGATGGTGAATGGAATGCCGGTCTAATGGCTCAGGTACAATCCTGGTCAAGGCAGTGGGAATTTACGCCGCCCATTATCATGGTAGGCATAATGAACAGCTATGCAAACAATAATAACCAGCGGGGCCGGGACCTTACGCCTACCGCTGTTCCGGCCGTCAGAAATTCGGGTGGGGCGCCGGCTTTGCTTTCCTTTATAAAAAATGAGCTGATCCCGTATGTTGATAAAACCTACCCGTCCAACGGTTCCAACATTTTATGGGGACATTCATTTGGCGGCTTGTTTGTGCTCTACACGCTGTTTACAGAGCCCCAGCTATTTGATTCTTATATAGCGGCCGATCCTTCTGTTGGATGGGATAACGGTTATCTTTTAAAATTAGCCAATGAAAAGCTGCCAACACTAAAACAGGTAAGATCATTATTCATCACCGGCCGTAGCGGCCGCCCTTACCATGGAATGGGCATAGATTCATTAGAAGTGCTGCTGCGGCAAAAAGCACCCGCTAATCTTCAATGGAAAACAGTTGCCTACCCAAATGAAACCCATATATCACAACAATACAAAAGCGCTTATGACGGATTAAAATATTCCCTTGCACCGCTTTTCAATCATGAGCGCATCAGGATAGATCCCATGGGTGGCATTGTTATAAAAGACCAGCCTTTCAATGTTTCCTGCTATAATATACTGCCGGAAAAATATATGCACTATACTACTGACGGAACGGAACCGGTATTGTCTTCGCCGGTGCTGAGCGCAGAAAATGAGCTCAGGCTCAAGGGCAGCACAACGCTGCGCATAAGATCGTTCTTCCCAAATGAAGCTGATAACCGGTTATTCACTGCACAATTTACCAGCGGCAAAGCAGCCAGCGCATTTCCCAAACCCCACAATCTGCAGCCTGGTGCTGTAAAATATGCATGTTTCAAAGATTCTACAGCTACACAACCGCTCAGCGCCGGTATTCTTTCACCGGAAAAAGACCTTAACCAGCTGGATGAAAGTGACAGTTTTTATTGTCATTTATCCGGTTACCTGGAAACGGTTAAAGGCGGTTATTACATCTTCGAAATGGCAGGGGAGCAGGGCACAAGATTTTTCATTGGCAACAAGCTGCTGATGGAAATAGGGGCCGGCAGCAATTACCAATCCTTTATGATCCCGCTGGAACCTGGGTTTTATCCAATACGGGTTGAATATTACCACCGTAAGGGCGGCCATAATTTTGACTTCGGCTATGTAGTTCCCGGGGCAACAGTCGATGGGCCGCTACCACCTTCCGCACTATATTACGTGCCGTAGCGCCATTTTGTTAAACTACTTTAATTTTATTCCCGTTACCAGCCTGTTACTTTGCATAAGTAAACGTTCATAACAAACGCTCATGGTAACAGCAACTAAAATTAATGAGGCAGCCGTTCAGTCAGCCTCCAATACAGGCACGGACGATATGCCACTGCTTTACCTCACCGCAATGCGGCGCTGGAAAACCGGCGGCTGATCAAAACAATTATAATGGTCTTCTAATACTGAAGTTTCACTATATTTCAGGCAGTATATATTAAAGATGGATGATCTGATACTGGCTAATTTTGCAAAGCACATTACATTAGATCCGGCGGAAACCGAATATGTAAGATCGTTGCTGCAGCAAAAGCAGATAAAGAAAAACAGCGTGCTGTTAAAAAGCGGCGAAGTATGCAGGTGCGTTTACTTTGTTGTAAAAGGCTGCCTGCGTTTGTACAATACAGATGAAGCAGGCAAAGCGCACATTATTTCCTTTAGCCCTGAAAACTGGTGGGCAGTGGATATTGCCAGCTTTTATTCCCAAACACCAGCCGTTTATACAATAGATGCATTGGAGGATACCACGGTTTTCTGGCTCCGGCTGGATACGCTGGAAATGTTGTATGAAAAGATCCCAAAGTTTGAACGCTTCTTTCGCATTCTTACACAGAACGGGTTTATCCTTTACCAGCGGCGTATGACAGCCGCCCTGTCGCTTAGAGCAGAGGACCGCTATGCGCAGTTCCAGCGGCGCTATCCCGGCCTGGAGCAAAGAATTGCACAAAAGCATATTGCCTCTTACCTGGGTATTACGCCCGTTTTCTTAAGTATGCTGCGTAAAAAGCTGCTGTCCGCTACCGGTTTACCGGCCAATGAGCCCCATAAGCTGTAAGCCTTTTCAGGCTTCACGTGGTTTTTTCTTTTCAAAACTATACATCAGGTAACCCAACGCCGGCAAAATAAAGATGCTGCCTATCAGCAGGGCCCAGGCCAGCGATACAATCGCTTTTTCCTGCCCCTGGTGCTCAATAAGGGAAAGGTGCCCGCCGCCTTTCAGCAGCACAATATTGGGAAAGTGGCGGTAAGTAACTGCAAACAGGATCATACAAATTTCAAACCCACCCAACAGCCGCACAATGATGGCTTTCCCATGTGTAAGCCCGTACCACAGAAAAGGCAGGGACAAGCTGGCCGCTGCAATGGCAAAAATGCCGGGCGCCTTGCCAAACACCCATTCTGCCAGCGGAACATTTTCTTTAATGGACGCAAGGAATACCAACGCTCCGCATAACACGGCAGATACGATCATCCACTTTGCTTTGCGGGCAAAGAACTGCCGGTCTTCAACACTGTCGGTTTCCCCGATAATATAACCTGCAGCCAGGAAACCACAGATGCATACGGTGAATAATCCTACGGTTACAGAGAACCAGTTAAGCCAGCTGAAAATGTAAGCTGATAAAAAGTCCTGCGCCATCACATCCACATTCCGGGAAACCGTGCTGGCAGCAATAATGCCCAGGAAAAAAGGCGTGATCACACTGGAATAAATAAAAATGCGGTTATATACCTTTTGCATATCATCCTTCACCGCATCGTAATTGCGGAACACGAAAGCAGTGCCGCGGGCAATGATACCAAGCAGCATAGCGGTTAACGGAATGTGCAGGTATACGGATAAGGTAGCGTATATTTTTGGAAACCCTACGAACAGGATCACGATGGTGATGATCAGCCACATGTGGTTGGCTTCCCATACCGGCCCAATGGCCTGGTACATGGTTCTGCGCGTGCGGCCACGGTTGTTGCGCGAGGTAAAGAATTCAATGATACCGGCGCCAAAATCCGCCCCGCCTAACAGCAGATATAAGAGGATGGCCGCCCAGAGATAAACAATAACTACGTACAGCATGGTCAGATGGCATTGATTGGTTCAACAGAATGATCGTATAACTTACCCACCATGCTTATTTGCCGGTACAGCAAAAACGCCACAATGCAGGATAAGGAGATATATACGGCCGTAAAAATGTAAAAGGAATAAGCAATACCCGGCATGGGGGTAACGGCATGCGCCGTACGCATCACCCCATAAATGATCCAAGGCTGCCGGCCTACCTCTGTTACCGTCCACCCGGCTTCTACGGCAATAAATCCCATGGGGGTGGCAATAACAAAAAGCTTCAGCAGCCAGCGCTTTTCCAGCCAGCTTTTCTTTTTCCAGATGGTTATATAATACAATACGGAGATCAGCATCATAACAGTTCCCAGGCCCACCATCACCTGGAAGGCATAGTGGGTAACAGCTACCGGCGGATGGTTTTCTTCCGGGATCCGATCCAGCCCGGTAACCTCTGCATGAAAATTGCCATGCGCCAGAAAGCTCAGCGCACCGGGGATCTCAATAGCATAGTTTACTTTTTTCTCTTTTTCATCCGGGATACCGCCCAGGATCAGCGCTGCTTTTTCTTCTGTTTTAAAATGCGCTTCCATGGCAGCCAGCTTGGCCGGCTGGCGTTTGGCCACATCTTTTGCGGAAATATCACCGCTCAGGGGCTGTAGCAGGGCTGCTACTGTGGCAAATACTGCTGATATACGGAAAGCTCTTTTATGAAAGGTAACATGGCTTTTGCGCAGGATCATCAGCGCATGGATCCCTGCTACCGCAAAACCCGTGGAGGCAAAGGCAGCAATACACATATGCAGCGCCTGGGAAAACCAGGCATCATTGAGCATGGCCTTAATGGGATCAATGTTCAGGTACTGCCCGTTCACATAGTCAAACCCGGCAGGACTGTTCATCCAGGCGTTGGCGGCCACCACCAGTATGCCGGATACCAGCCCGCTAACGCCCACCACCACACCGGTGAACCAATGGAACCAGCGGTTAAAGCGGTTCCAGCCATATAAAAAGAATCCTAAGGCTATTGCTTCTATAAAAAAGGCCGTGCCTTCCAGTGAAAAGGGCATGCCGAAAATAGGACCTGCATGTTCCATGAACTTTGGCCACAGCAGGCCCAGCTCAAAAGATAATACCGTACCGGATACCGCGCCGGTGGCAAAGAAGATAGCTACCCCTTTGCTCCAGGCCTTGGTAATATCCCGGTACACCTCATTGCCGGTTTTAAGCCATATGTAATGCGCTACCGCCATAAAAAAAGGCATTACCATGCCAATGCAGGCAAAAATGATGTGAAAACCAAGCGACAAGGCCATCTGCGATCGGGCAGCAATAAAATTATCCATAAAGGAAAGGATTGAACCGGCACAAAAGTATCAATAATGCAGCCAGGAAGATATGATAAGTGTCAGTTTTGTTAAACTACCTGAACTTAATTGCGCTTGTTAACCCCGTTCTTTGCATTATGCAAACAGCCAGTACCCCGGTATATATAGTGAGCTTACTGCGTTATAAGGAGTATGCGGATTACGGCAACGCCGCCGGCAGCGGGCCCTGCTCGGGGCGGGAGATCTATTTCCACCGCTATGTTCGTGCATTTAAAGAGCTCACCGCCGCTGAGCAGGTGACCCTCTTGTTCCTTGGCAGGGTACAAGCTGCTTGGATGGCCCCGGAAGATGAGCAGTGGGATGAGATTGTTGTTACACAATACCCTGACCTTTCCAGCTTTCACCGTATTACGGAAAGTGAAGAATACCTGGCAATGGCAAAGCCTCACCTGGATGCTGCGCTGGACGATTGCCGCATTATGGTTACCGCAGGTTAAAGCAGCTATTTAAACCGGCCCTGCTGCTGCTTAAGAAAATCAACAACCTGGTTTTGTGCTGTTAACCCCTGCTCACTGAACCAGGCGCTGATCCTTTCCTGGATATTCTCCTTTGTATAAGGCTTTTGAACTTTATATGTTTTGGATCTGGGAATAATGCAAACAAGAATATTCTTACCCGTGCTTAATGCATAGGTCTGTTTCCGGGTAACAGGAAATTTATCCGTTCCCACCAGCTGCATGTTCAGGGCCACAGAACCTTCGCCCAGGTTCTCCGGCGGGCCAGAATCGCCGGTCACTGCATATACAAAGTTCCCGTTGGAAAGATTGTACGCCACCAGCAGATCACCTATCTGATAGTATTCAGCGCAATAGAATCTCCACGCAGGTCATCACAATCCCTTTCACTCGATTGCAAAACCACCCGGACAGAACTGCTACCATGGCTCATTAAAAAACTATAAAAAGTACAGGATAGATGTTACTTTAATGGTTTGTAATAAGATAGGCACCATGAATAATAAAAAGTTAACGATCTTCCTGTTTACAGCAATAGCAAACATGCT
>Ga0102590_1000708_pt1 | contig 64550 bp, 62 predicted proteins | sample AraplaMF_Col_mMF_FD_76859 | JGI IMG/M metagenome (GOLD analysis project Ga0102590, IMG submission 76859) | Arabidopsis root microbial communities from the University of North Carolina, USA - plate scrape MF_Col_mMF | ecosystem: Host-associated > Plants > Roots > Endosphere | place: USA...
AGGAAGAGAAGCTCTCGCTCGACCCGCTGCCCTACATCGTCATCATCGTCGACGAAATGGCCGACCTGATGATGGTCGCCGGCAAGGACATCGAAGGCGCGGTGCAGCGCCTCGCGCAGATGGCACGCGCCGCCGGCCTGCACGTGATCCTGGCGACGCAGCGTCCGTCGGTCGACGTCATCACCGGCACCATCAAGGCGAACTTCCCAACCCGCATCGCCTTCCAGGTGACGTCCAAGATCGACAGCCGCACGATCCTGGGCGAGATGGGCGCCGAGCAGCTGCTCGGCCAGGGCGACATGCTCTACATGGCCGGCGGCGGCCGCATCAGCCGCGTGCACGGACCCTTTGCGTCCGACGAGGAAGTCGAGAAGGTGGTGCGTCACCTCAAGACGCAGGGGCAACCGGAATATCTCGAGGCGGTGACCGCCGAAGAGCCGAGCGAGGACGAGGACGGCGGAGCCGTGTTCGACGCCAGCGGCATGGGCGCGGACGGCGGCGGCGATCTCTTCCAGCAGGCTGTTGCGATCGTCAAGCGCGACCGCAAGGCCTCGACCAGCTATATCCAGCGCCGCCTGCAAATCGGCTATAACCGCGCCGCATCGCTGATGGAGCGCATGGAACTGGAAGGCATCGTCGGACCCGCCAACCACGCCGGCAAGCGCGAGATTCTGGTCGAGGAAGAAGACAGCCATATGTGAGGCGGTCGCCTCGAAACATCATTTCACGCAAAATCGATATCTGCTTTTGCCCGAAATCACGCTAAAAGGCGCCCAGCCATACAGGACGACGCGTTGATCAGACATCCGGACATTCGATTCGCTGCCACCATCGCTGCGCGAAGCGCGCGCGTGGCTGGCGTGCTGCTCGTCACTGCCGCGATGGTGACCGCGACGTCGTTCGCGCAGACCGTGCCGGTGCCGAAGCCCGCGCCGAAGGGCCGCGACGGTGCTCAATCCGGAGGCGGTGGACCCGCTGTCACCGGCGCGACGCAGACGCCACCCAATCCGGTGATCCCGGATCCGCGCCGCAACGTACCGAGCAGCATCTTCCAGACCTTCGATGCCAACCAGAAGGCGCAGGCGGCCAAGGTCAGCGCTTATCTGTCGTCGCTGCAGACGCTGGTCGGAAATTTCGTCCAGGTCGGCCCCGACGGCAGCAAGACGCAGGGCGATTTCTACATTCAGAAGCCGGGCAAGGTGCGTTTCGAATATGATGCGCCGAGCCCGATCGACATCGTCGCCGACGGATCGTCCCTGGTGGTGCGCGACCGCAAGCTTGCGACGCAGGATGTCTATCCGCTGTCGCAGACGCCGCTGCGCTTCCTTTTGTCCGACCGCATCGACCTGATGAAGGACACCAACGTCGTCAACGTCTCCGCCGACGACGTCTTCGTCAGCGTCACCATCGAGGAGAAGCAGGCGCTGGTCGGCACCAGCCGCTTGCTGCTGATGTTCGGCGCCAAGGACGGCCAGCTCAAGCAATGGACCGTCACCGATCCGCAGGGCTACGACACCACGATCGCGGTCTACAATCTGGATTCGAGCAAGAAGCTCGATCCCGGCATGTTCAAGATCGATTTCACAAATTACGGCCCGTCGCCGGGTTAAGCTCGCGTGTCCCGGACCAGCGCAGCGAAGCGAAGCGCAGAGCCGGGACCCAGGATGCCGCAAGATGGGCCCCGGCTCTGCAGCGCGTCACTTCGTGCCGCGCAGCGTCCGGGACACGCAATCGGACCGACCGTTCGCATCAACTCCAAAAACGCGGTGGGCACGGCGCTTTGCGCCTTTGCCCACCCTACGAGAGCTTGCTAAGACGCATCCCTCATGCGTCTTTCCCTGACAACCTGGAACATCAATTCGGTGCGGCTGCGCATCGATCTGGTCGCGAAATTCCTCAAGAGCGCGCGGCCGGACGTGCTGTGCCTGCAGGAGACCAAGTGCATCGACGACGCCTTTCCGCTGAAGCGCTTCAAGCGGCTCGGCTATGAGCACGTCGCGCTGAACGGGCAGAAGGGCTATCACGGCGTCGCCATCGTCTCCAGGATTCCGTTCGACTCGAAGGACATCCGCACCTTCTGCGACAAGGTGGATTCGCGCCACATCTCCGTCTCGTTCGGCGAGAAGGCTCAAATCGCAAAGCCGCTGGTGCTGCATAATTTCTACGTGCCCGCCGGCGGCGACATTCCCGATCCCGCGCTGAACGAGAAGTTCGACCACAAGCTCCGCTTCCTGGACGAGATGAAGGCGTGCGAGCCGCTGCATCCGCGCGGGGAGGATCGCCACATCCTGGTCGGCGATCTCAACGTCGCCCCGCACGAGAACGACGTGTGGTCGCACAAGCAGCTGCTGAAGGTGGTCTCGCATACGCCGGTGGAAACCGAGAAGCTCAAGGCCGCGCTCGAAGCCGGCGAATGGGTCGACGTCGCGCGCGACCGCATTCCGATGTCCGAGAAGGTCTATACGTGGTGGAGCTACCGCTCGCCCGACTGGACCGTCGGTGACCGCGGTCGCAGGCTCGATCACATCTGGGTCTCGCGCGCGTTGAAGGACGCGGTCAGCGATTTCAAGATCCTGCGCGATGCGCGGAGCTGGGAGCGGCCGTCGGACCACGTGCCCGTGACGGTGACGCTGGAGGTTTGAACCCCTGCCGTCATTCCGGGGCGCGACGAAGTCGCGAGCCCGGAATCCATCGCGCAGCAGAGCCAGTGGATAAATGGATTCCGGGTTCGCGCTACGCGCGCCCCGGAATGACAGCGCGCTCAGCTGGTCAGCTTCGCACCTGCCATCAATATATCGCTGGCGATCTGGCTGGAGCGGACCGCGAATTCGTCGCGCAGGCGCACGGCGGCGGCGGGGTCGCTTTCGAGCACGCGCTGAAACAGGCTGCGGGCGACGCGGATGACGGAGGAATGCTCCAGCGCGATCGCGCTCGACGGCCGCTTCATCGGCACCACCAGCGCGAGCTCGCCGATCAACGCGCCGGGGCCGGCGATCATCTCGGCGCCGGCGCCGTCCTCGACCCGGAAGGCGCCGCGCTGCACCACGAAGCCGGCATCGGCATCATCGCCGAGATTGAACAGGGTGTCGCCGCGGACGAAGTCACGCTGCTCGGAGCCGATCGCCAGCATGCGCAACGAGGCGTCGCCCAACAGGCGCAGTGTCGGGACCCGCTCGAGAAGCGCTACGTCGTCGTCGATTGACATTCAGATCCGAGGCTCAAGGGCATGCGATCTAAAACGATTCGCACGCCCTTCGAGCGTATCACGGCACCAGCTTGTAGCCACCGGCTTCCGTGACCAGGATTTCCGGGTTGGCGGCGTCCTTCTCGATCTTCTGGCGCAGGCGGTAGATGTGGGTTTCCAGCGTGTGGGTGGTGACGCCGGAATTATAGCCCCAGACCTCCTGGAGGAGGGTCTCGCGGGAGACCGGCATCTGGCCGGCCCGGTAGAGGAAGCGGAGGATGGCGGTTTCCTTCTCCGTCAGCCGCACCTTGCGCGCATTGGCTGCGGTGAGCATTTTCGAGCCGGGACGGAAGGAATAGGGGCCGACCGAGAACACCGCGTCCTCGCTGGCCTCGTGCTGGCGGAGCTGGGCGCGAATGCGGGCCAGCAGGACAGCGAAGCGGAAGGGCTTGGCCACATAATCGTTGGCGCCGGATTCCAGCCCCAAAATCGTGTCGGAATCGGTGTCGTGCCCGGTCAGCATGATGATCGGGGCCTTGAAGCCGCCCTTGCGCAAGGAGCGGACCACCTCACGGCCGTCGGTGTCGGGCAGGCCGACATCCATCAGAACGAGATCGGGGGCATTGGCCTTGGCGGCGCTCGCGCCCTTGGCGCCGGTATCGACGGCGGAGGCTTCGAATTCTTCGTGTAGCGATAATTGCTCCACCAACGTATCGCGCAGATCGGTATCGTCATCCACGATCAGGATCTTGCGGGCATTGGCCATAGGGGGTCATCCTTTTGGGGTCCGGCTCGGCGGCGCATCCATGCCGCACCCAGCCGTGAGGGGAAGTTTAGGGGTCGCTGTTGTTATTGTTGTTCGTGTTGAAGTAGTGGGCTGTCACCGATTCACAAGCCAGAACCACTCTAACCCAGAATAGCAGGGCGTTTTGATGAATGTCCTGTAATGAATTCGACATTGCACGTTCACATGAAAAACAGAGCTGCTTCAGTCGGTTACACCATGAATCGAAGTGCCGGGCCGCTCTCCGCGATCCGCGTTAAGCCTGCCGCCGGCAATCCCAGGCGAGGCTGGCTGACGGCGGGATCGCTGACCATTCCGGTCGCGCTGGGGCGGGGCGGCATCCTCGCCAACAAGCGCGAGGGCGACGGCGGCACCCCCAGGGGCAGCTTCCGCCCCCGGCGATTGTGGTGGCGGGGCGACCGGCACAGCCGCCCGCAAAGCTTCCTGCCGGCCCGGGTCATCACTGGCGAGGACGCCTGGTGCGAAGATCCCCGAGACCGCCATTACAACCAGGGAATCCGGCTGAGCGAAGGGCAGGGCGGCGACCGGCTCAAGCGCACCGACCATCTCTATGACTTCATCATCGAGATCGACCACAACACGCGGCCACGGATCGCCGGCCGTGGCAGCGCGGTATTCCTGCACTTGGCCCGCGACAATTTCGGTCCGACCGCGGGCTGCGTCTCGATGACGAAATCGGCGATGCTGCAATTGCTGCGGCGCCTGGGCCCGCGAACGAAAATCATCATCGGGTGAGGATGCATGCTCGACAGGGATCAGATCGCGGCCGCTTCGCGCGTGCTCGTTCAACATTGGCGCGACGGCTCCAAGCTTGACGCGCTGGAAGCGCGGTTGCGGCCACAGAGCCGCACTGAGGGCTACGCCATCCAGGCTGCGCTCGAGACCCACTCGCCTGGAAAGCTGTTCGGCTGGAAGATCGCAGCCACCAGCGTATCAGGACAGCAGCACATCAATGTCACGGGACCGCTGGCCGGCCGCATCATGAGCGACACGGTCATCGCCGACGGCGGGACTGCGTCGATGAAGGGCAACGAGATGCGCGTCGGCGAGCCTGAATTCGCCTTCCGGATGGGACGCGATCTGCCACCGCGCGCAGCGTCGTACACGGCCTTCGAGGTACTGGCCGCCGTCGACAGCTTCCATCCCGCGATCGAGATTCCGGACTCGCGCTTTGCCGATTTCGCCCGGGCCGGCGAGGCGCAGCTGATTGCCGACAATGCCTGCGCGCATCTGTTCGTGCTGGGCGCGGCGACCGCTGCGAATTGGCGCGCGATGGATCTCGTCGAGGAGCGGCCACTGATCACGCTGCGCGGCGAGCGCTATGTCGGCCACGGCAAGAACGTGCTCGGCGACCCCCGCGCCGCACTCGCCTGGCTTGCCAATGAGCTCTCCGGGCTCGGCATCACCTTGCGGGCAGGGCAGGTGGTGACCACCGGCACATGCCATCCGCCGCTGCCGATTGCGGCCGGCGATCATCTTGCGGTGGACTTTGGGGTGCTGGGCAAAGTGTCGGTGGGGTTTGCGTAGGCGCGACACACACCGCGATCATAGCGAGCGCATCTCCCTCCGCGCGTCATCGCGACCGCGGCGCTTCGCTACTCGTGCCCCGGACGCAGCGCAGCGCCCTTAGCGGTGCGCTGCAGAGCCGGGGCCCATTTCGCGACACTTTCCCGCGTTGCTCTGGGTCCCGGCTCTGCGCCGCAACGCTTTGGCGTTGCAGCTTGTCCGGGACACGAGGGCTCATGGCTGCGGTGCACCTCTCACCTATGCCCGAAGATCGCGCTGCCCACACGCACATGGGTGGCACCCAGCATGATCGCGGTGGCGAAATCCGCGCTCATGCCCATCGAGAGATTCGTCAATCCGTTGCGCGCGGCGATCTTGGCGGTCAGCGCGAAATGCGCCGCCGGCGGTTCGTCGACCGGCGGGATGCACATCAACCCGGAGATCGTCAGCCCATAGGTGTCGCGGCAGCTGGCGAGGAAGGCGTCGGCTTCGCCGGGCGCCACGCCGGCCTTCTGCGGCTCTTCGCCGGTGTTGATCTGGACGAAGAGCTGCGGGTGCTTGTTCTGGGATTCGATTTCCTTGGCTAACGCTTGGCAAATGCTCGGACGGTCCACCGAGTGGATGGCATCGAACAACGCGACCGCCTCTTTCGCCTTGTTGGATTGCAGCGGTCCGATCAGATGCAGCGCGATGCCCGGGTAAACAGACGTTAACGCGGGCCACTTGCCTTTGGCCTCCTGCACCCGATTCTCGCCGAATACGCGCTGTCCGGCCTCGATGATCGGGGTAATGGCATCCGCGGCGAAAGTCTTGGACACGGCGATCAGCGTCACGGAGGCGCGGTCGCGCCGCGCATCCTTGCAGGCGCGGGCGATTTCGGCTTCGACCGCGGCGAGCGCGTTTGGTGAATGGCCGGTTACCGGCGCGGCGTTGGCTTCTGTCATGACGTCGATTGGCTGTAGTCCTAACCGAGGTAAGTCTAATTTTACCGAGTTCAAGAAAGAGTTTTTGAACCCTTCGCTTTACCTTGCCCTCGGGGTGGGTAACGAAGATGGCAAGCATAAGTCTCAACCGCAAGCGAGCGAAACTCAAGCAGGTTCTCGGAATCCGGGCGCGGCTGGCGTTGCTTGCGGTGATTCTGGTGGCGCCCTTGATGTTCGAGCGTATCCGCTCGCTCGAGGACACCCGCGCGCGGCAGATCGCGCAGGCCACGGCTGAATTCACCACCGTCGCAAGACATAGCGCCGATGCGCAACGCGAGGTGATCTCGTCGGTCGAGACCATCCTGAAAGCGGAAGCTTTCATCCGCGCCTCCGCCGGCGGCGTCACCAAGAGCTGCGACGTGCTGCGCGCGAGCCTGCCGTCGAACCTGCCCTGGATCCGCACGCTCTTGATCGCGGGCCAGGACGGACGCATCCAATGCGCCACCAACAACATGTATGTCGGCCTCGACCTCAGCGACCGGCCCTATTTTCAGCAGGCCCAGGAGAGCGGCCGCTTCGTGCTGAGCGATTTCATCCTGTCGCGCCCGGCACCGACGCCGACGGTGATGGCGGTCTACCCGGTGTCCGCGTTCAGCGGCGTCGCCGATGCCGTCGTGCTCGCCACGGTCAACCTCGACTGGATGTCGAAGGTGATGAGCAATCTGGGCGGTCGCGCCGGCATCACCGCCGTGCTGGTCGACAGCGCAGGCACCGTGCTGGCCGCGCCGGCCGATCAGCACAGCACGATCGGTCGTCCCCTCGACAGCATGCCGCTGATGGCGGCCATCGCCGACCGGGCGCTGCGATCGGACCAGGACGAGGGCTCACTGTCTTTCCTCGCCGCCGACGGCTCGCGCCGCGCGGTCAGCTACATCCGCATCGCCGGCACCAATGCCCGCCTGATCGCCAGCATCGACGAAGACAAGGTGTCGGCGGCGGTCAGCCGCGACATCCGCACCGCCTATCTCCAGCTCGCTTTCGTCGTCGTGTTCGTCCTGCTCGGCGCGCTGATCGCTGCCGAGAAGCTCGTCATCAAGCCGATCGAGATGCTCGTCGACATGGCCAAGCGCCTCGGCGAGGGCGATCTGTCGGCCCGCGCCGCGCGCAATCGCCTGCCGGCCGAGTTCGTGCCGCTGGCCCGCGCCTTCAACGCGATGGCCGCGCAACTGAGCCAGCGCGAACGCGAGCTGATCGCGAGCAACGACCGGCTGACGGTGATGGCCTCGATCGACATGCTGTCCGGCCTCGCCAACCGCCGCGGCTTCCAGAGCCGGCTCGACTTCGAATGGATGCGCGCGCAGCAATATGGCAGCGACCTCGCGCTTCTGATGATCGACGTCGACCATTTTAAGCTGTTCAACGACACCTATGGTCATCTCGAAGGCGATTCCTGCCTGACCAGGCTCGGCGAATCGCTGTCCGGCATCGCCGCCGACACGATGGGCTTTGCGGCACGCTATGGCGGCGAGGAATTCTGCCTCTTGCTGCCGAACACCGACGTGACTCGCGCCGTGAAAATCGGCGAACAGGTGCGCGCGACGGTGCTGAAGCTGTGCCTGCCGCACATCACCTCGGCCCATATGATCGTCACCGTCTCGATCGGCGTTGCCGCGACAAAGCCGAACGAAAGTCTGCGTCCCGGCGACCTGATCGAAGCCGCCGACGCCGCGCTCTACGCCGCCAAACACCGCGGCCGCAACAACGTCGTCGAGCACGGCATCCAGGCGATCGAGAGCGGCGCGGCGGATATGATCATGGCGGCGAGCGCCTAGTGGGCTGTTGCTTCACCTCGCCCCGCTCGCGGGGAGAGGGAGCGCACCGTCATCGTCTCGCCCGAACCTAGCCCGCAGCTTGCGCGCGATCGAGCTCGGTCTCCGTCACGACGCGATTGCGGCCGCCGCCCTTGGCAAGATAGAGCGCGCGGTCGCAGCGCTCGATGAGATCGGTGATCGCTTCGCCGGGCCGGTACTGCGCTACGCCGATCGACACGCTGATGTTGGGCAGGATCTCGCCGGTCGAGCGGCGCGTGATCGTGCATTCGGCGAGCGCGCGCCTGATGCGCTCGGCGATCTCGGCGCAACTGGCGAGATTGGCGGCCGGCAGCACCGCGATCAGCTCCTCGCCGCCATAGCGAGCCGGCAGATCCTGAGGGCGAACCTTCTCGCGCAGCACCTTGGCCATCAGGCGCAGCACCTGGTCGCCGACGCCGTGGCCGAAATTGTCGTTGAAAGATTTGAAGTGGTCGATGTCGAGCATCAGCACGCTGAGCGGCTCGCCCCAATCCGCGGTCGCCTGCGCCTTGCGCAGGAATTCGTCGAGCGCCCGCCGGTTTGCAAGGCCTGTCAGGGTGTCGGTCCGGGCGCGTTCCTCCGACCTCGTGAGCGAATCCCTGATGACGTCGAGCTCGCGGGTCTTCTCGGCAAAGCCTGCCTCGAGCTGGGTCGCCTTCGTGGCGGCCCGGGCCAGCTCGTTCATGAGCTGGGCGACCAGCGCCTTCGGATCGACGCCAGCCTTGCCCTGGTCCGCCACCGCGCTGATGACCCGCATCTGCGAATGGTTGTCAGCGATCGCGGTCGCCAGAAATTCCCTCGCCGTACCCATGAGCGCATGCAGCCGTTCGGAGGTGTCGACGGCGGTGGCGCTCACCTGGGGCGCGACATATGTCTCGAACAGGTCCTGATTGGTTCTGGCGTCAAAGGGACGATTGTGGTCGATCAGGAGATCGATCGCGTTGCGCAGATCGTCATGGCTGCCCGCGAAATATTGGTACCAGACCGCAAAATTGGTCGCGGTCGGCGCGATCCGCTGTTCGGCCATGCTGCGCATCGCCCGTCCGGCGATGGAGGCGGCATAGTCGTAGTCGGGATCGTCGAAGCTCGAATCCATCGCGGTCGTCCTGTCGGGCCGCAACATGGCATCGAGCCCTTAATCGCGCCCCAACATCGATCCTCGTAGTTATGCGGAGGCCGACGGTCATGGTTCCAAATCGCGGCAACCCATTGACCCCTTGAGGACTTCTATGGCCTAGTCCGCCGTCTTGAGACGGCCGGACCCACAAAAACCCCAACGATTCCATGACCTCCGAACGCTATAACGCCCGCGACGCCGAACCGCGCTGGCAACGCCTCTGGGACGAGCAGGCGATCTTCGTCTCCAAGAACGATGATTCGCGGCCGAAATATTATGTGCTCGAGATGTTCCCCTACCCGTCCGGGCGCATCCATATCGGCCATGTCCGGAATTACACGCTCGGCGACGTGCTGGCCCGCTTCATGCGCGCCAAGGGGTTCAACGTGCTGCACCCGATGGGGTGGGACGCCTTCGGCCTGCCGGCCGAGAATGCCGCGATCGAGCGCAAGGTCGCGCCCAAGGCCTGGACCTACGACAACATCGCCGCGATGAAGAAGCAGCTCCGCTCGATCGGGCTGTCGCTGGACTGGTCCAGAGAGATCGCGACCTGCGATCCCTCCTATTACAAGCATCAGCAGAAGATGTTCCTGGACTTCCTGCGCGAAGGCCTCGCGGAGCGCGAGAAGCGCAAGGTGAACTGGGATCCCGTCGACATGACCGTGCTCGCCAACGAGCAGGTGATCGACGGCCGCGGCTGGCGTTCGGGCGCTGTCGTCGAGCAGCGAGAGATGAATCAGTGGGTCTTCAAGATCACGAGATACTCGCAGGAGCTGTTGTCGGCGCTGGATACGCTGGACCGCTGGCCGGACAAGGTGCGGCTGATGCAGCGCAACTGGATCGGCCGCTCCGAAGGCCTGCTGATCCGCTTCGCGCTGGATGCGGCGACGACGCCGGCCGGCGAGAGCGAGCTGAAGATCTTCACGACGCGCCCGGACACGCTGTTCGGCGCGAAATTCATGGCGATCTCGGCCGATCATCCGCTGGCACAGGCCGCAGCCGCGAAGAACCCCGAGCTTGCCGCGTTCACTGCCGAGATCAAGAAGATCGGCACCGCGCAGGAGATCATCGACACCGCGGAGAAGCAGGGCTTCGACACCGGCATCCGCGCGGTGCATCCGTTCGATCCCTCCTGGAAGCTGCCGGTCTATGTCGCCAATTTCGTGCTGATGGAATACGGCACCGGCGCGATCTTCGGTTGCCCCGCGCACGACCAGCGCGACCTCGACTTCGTCAACAAGTACGGTCTCGGCAACACGCCCGTGGTGTGTCCGGAGGGCCAGGACCCGAAGTCGTTCGTCATCACCGACACCGCCTATGACGGCGACGGCCGCATGATCAATTCGCGCTTCCTCGACGGCATGACCATCGAGCAGGCCAAGGACGAGGTGGCGAAGCGCCTCGAGACCGAGCTGCGCGGCAACGCGCCGGTCGGCGAGCGGCAGGTCAATTTCCGCCTGCGCGACTGGGGCATTTCGCGGCAGCGCTATTGGGGCTGCCCGATTCCCGTCATCCATTGCCCGAAATGCGACGTGGTGCCGGTGCCGGATGCCGACCTGCCGGTGAAGCTACCTGACGACGCGACCTTCGACCGGCCGGGCAACGCGCTCGACCATCATCCGACCTGGAAGCACGTCACCTGCCCCAAATGCGGAGGCAAGGCCCAGCGCGAAACCGACACCATGGACACCTTCGTGGATTCGTCTTGGTATTTTGCGCGCTTCACCGATCCCTGGAACGAGAACGCGCCGACCACGCCCGCGGTCGCCAACCGGATGCTGCCGGTCGACCAGTATATCGGCGGCGTCGAGCACGCCATCCTGCATCTGCTCTACAGCCGCTTCTTCACCCGCGCCATGAAGGCGACAGGGCACATCGCGCTGGACGAGCCGTTCGCCGGCATGTTCACGCAAGGCATGGTGGTGCACGAAACCTACCAGAAGGCCGACGGTACCTATGTGCAGCCGGCCGACGTGAAGGTCGAGGTTGGCGGCAATGGACGCCGCGCGACGCTGCTCGGCACAGGCGAGGACATCACGATCGGCCCGATCGAGAAGATGTCGAAGTCGAAGAAGAACACGGTCGACCCCGACGACATCATCGAGACCTACGGCGCCGACGTCGCCCGCTGGTTCATGCTGTCGGACTCCCCGCCCGACCGCGACGTGATCTGGAGCGACGAGCGTGTCCAGGGCGCCTCGCGCTTCGTGCAGCGGCTGTGGCGGCTGGTGAACGATTCCGTCGCGCTCGGCAAGGGCGCGCCGACGGCCCGGCCGGCCGGCTTCGGCCCGGATGCCACCCTCTTGCGCAAGGCCGCCCATGGTGCGCTGGACAAGGTGACCACCGGGATCGAGCGGCTGCACTTCAACGTCTGCCTCGCCCATATCCGCGAATTCGCCAATAGCTTCTCGGAGATCCTGCAGCGCCCCGGCCAGCCATCCGCAGACCTGGCCTGGGCGATCCAGGAAGCCGGCCAGATCCTGGTCCAGCTGTTCTCCCCGATGATGCCGCACCTCGCCGAGGAGTGCTGGCAGGTTCTGGGCCAGAGCGGGCTGGTTTCCGAGGCCAATTGGCCCCAAATCGAACGCGATTTGCTGGTTGAAGACAGCGTGACCCTGGTGGTCCAGGTCAATGGCAAGAAGCGGGGTGAGGTCACAGTTGCAACAGCGGCCCAGAATCCGGAAATCGAGGCTGCCGTTTTGGCCCTCGATGCGGTAAAGCTGGCCCTGGACGGCAAGCCCGTCCGCAAGGTGATCATCGTCCCCAAGAGGATCGTAAATGTTGTCGGCTAGGATCCGCATCGCAGCCCGCTTGCTGGCGGTCGCCGCCCTGGCCGCGTTGACGGCCGGCTGCTTCCAGCCGATGTATGCCGAACGAAACGACGGCACTCCCGGCCTGCGCGAGAAGCTGATGGGCGTCGAGCTGCCCCCGATCAGCAAACCCAATGCCTCCCGCGAGGCCCGCGTCGGCGTCGAGATCCGCAACGCGCTTGCTTTCAAGCTCTACGGCACGGCGACGGGCATGCCGCCGACCCACCGGCTGGACATCCGCTTCACCACCAGCCGCTCCTCACTGATCGTCAGCACCGCGACGGGACTGCCGACCAGCGAAAATCTCGGCATCGACGCCCAATACAATCTGATCGACGTCGCAACCGGCAAGTCCGTCATCACCGGCTCGACTTTCTCGCGCGTGTCCTATGACATGCCGGGATCCTATCAGCGCTTCTCCCGCACCCGCGCCGTGCGCGATGCGGAGGACCGTGCCGCCAACGAGATCGCCGAGAACATCACGACCCGGCTCGCCTCGTTCTTTACCGCGGGGACGTAAACACTCCCCGGGGCGCCCGCTGGGCGAACTATGGTGCGCAATTGCGCACCTGAGAATCTCGATCCAAAATCTCCGGATTCCGGGTTCGCGCGCTGCGCGCCCCGGAATGACGATGGGGCCCGATGGTCGCGCTGCGCGGAAAAGAGATCGACAGCTTCCTGGCCCGCCCCGATGCGGGCCGTCCGATCATCCTGCTCTACGGTCCCGACGCCGGCCTCGTGCGCGAGCGCGCCGATGCGTTGATCGCTTCCAGCGTCGACGATCCCAACGATCCGTTCTCGCTGGTCAGGCTCGACGGCGACGAGCTTTCCGCCGAACCCTCGCGCCTCGTCGACGAGGCGATGACGGTGCCGCTGTTCGGCGGCCGCCGCGCGATTCGCGTTCGCGCCGGCTCGCGCAGCTTTGCCGGCGGAATCGACACGCTGGCCGAGATGAACGTGAAGGATTGCCGCATCGTGATCGAGGCCGGCGAGCTCCGTCCGGAATCGCCGCTGCGCAAGGCCTGCGAGCGCGCCAAGACGGCTGTGGCGATCGGCTGCTATCCCGACACCGAGCGCGATCTCGCCAGGCTGATGGATGACGAGCTGCGCATCGCCAACCTGCGTATCGCGCAGGACGCCCGCGCGGCGCTGATGTCGTTCCTCGGCGGCGACCGCCAGGCCTCGCGCAACGAGCTGCGCAAGCTGACGCTCTACGCCCACGGCAAAGGCGAGGTTACGCTGGACGACGTGATGGCCGTGGTTGCGGACGCGTCCGAGCTGAAGCTCGACCCGATCGTCGACGGCGCCTTCGCCGGGCGGCCCGACATCGTCGAGACCGAATTCGCGAAAGCCATGATCGCCGGCACCTATCCCGGCGTGATCATCTCCGCCGCGCAGCGCCAGGCTGCGTGGCTGCACAAATCCGCGCTCGCCATCGCCGACGGCCAGCCCGCCTCCGCCGTGCTCGATGGCGGCTTTCCGCGCCTGCATTTCTCACGAAAGCCCGCGGTCGAAACGGCGCTGCGCAATTTCAGCGTAGCGAAGCTCGCCGCCGTCATCGAGCAGCTCGCGACCGCGGCACTCGACACCCGCAAGCAATCGACGCTCGCCGCCGCCATCGCCCAGCGCACGCTGCTGGCGATCGCGGCGAACGCAAAGCGGCGGGGCTGAGCACTCTCAGCGTCACTGCGAATACAACAAAGCAAGGGGGCCAAATCCGTCATCCTGAGGCGCGAGCGGCACGATGCTACGCATCGTGCCGGGAGCCTCGAAGGATGAACGACCGCGCTGCTGCAGCCAGGCCGTCGCCCTTCGAGGGCCGCTGAAGAAGCGGCCACCTCAGGATGACGGGGGAGAGATCAATGCCCGCGCCACGAGGCAGTCGAAACTACAGCGCGCCCTTGGCCAGCCGCTTCATCACCTCGTCGAGCTGATCGAGGTTGCGATAGTTGATCTGGACCGAGCCGCCGGGGTCGCGGTGGTTGACGGTGACCTTGAGGCCGAGCGCATCGCTGACGCGCTTCTCCAGGTCGATCGTGTCGGGGTCTTTTTCCTTCCCTCCAGACGCGCGCGCCTTTTGCGGCTTGCGCTCCGGCACACCCTCTTCATGCGCGAGCGCTTCGGCCTGGCGGACATTGAGTCCCTCCTCGACGATGCGCTTGGCGGCGGCGAGCGGATCCGGCACGCCGATCAATGCGCGGGCGTGACCGGCCGTCAGCTCGCCGGTCGCGATGAAGGCCTGCACCTCCGCCGGCAGCTTGGTCAGCCGCATCATGTTGGCGACGTGGCTGCGGCTCTTGCCGACGACCTTTGCGATGTCGTCCTGGCTGCGTTTGAACTCGTTGGCGAGCGCGTGATAGCCCTGCGCCTCTTCCATCGGGTTGAGGTCCTCGCGCTGCACGTTCTCGACGATCGCGAACTCCAGCGCATCGCTGTCGCTGATGTCGACCGGGACGATCGGCACCTCGTGCAGACCAGCCATCTGCGAAGCGCGCCAGCGCCGCTCGCCGGCGATGATCTCGTAGCGGTCCTGTGCGCCCTTCACCGGACGCACCACGATCGGCTGGATCACGCCATGCTGCTTGATGGACTCGCTGAGCTCCTTCAGCTCGGCGTCCGAAAAGGTGCGGCGCGGATTGCGCGGGTTGGCCTTGATGAATTCGATCGGCACCTTGCGCTGCGCGCGCGGACGATCGACATGCTGAGCCTCGCCGCCGACGTCGCCGATCAGGCTTGCAAGTCCCCGGCCCAGTCGCGAACGCGCTTCATCGGCCATCGCCAGCTCCCTTGGATTCACGGTGCAGCACTCCAGAACTGAATTGTCGCAGGGTGGGCAAAGCGAAGCGTGCCCACCGATTGTTTGCGGAAGACGGTGGGCACGGCGAAGGCGCCTTTGCCCACCTACGGCAGCTTCAATGCGTCGTACGCAGCTCGCGCTCGCGCTGGATCACTTCGGTGGCGAGCCGCAAGTAAGCTTCGCTGCCCACGCATTTGAGATCGTAGACCAGCACCGGCTTGCCGTAGGACGGCGCCTCCGAGATGCGCACGTTGCGCGGGATCATCGTCTTGTAGACCTTCTCGCCCATGAACTGCCGGACGTCGGCGACGACCTGGTTCGAGAGGTTGTTGCGGGAGTCGAACATGGTCAGCACGATGCCGTGGATCGACAGGTTCGGATTCAGCGTCGAGCGCACCTGCTCCACGGTCTGCAGCAATTGCGACAGACCTTCGAGCGCGAAGAACTCGCACTGCAGCGGCACCAGGATCGCGTCGGAGGCCGCCATCGCGTTCACCGTGAGCAGGTTCAGCGAAGGCGGGCAGTCGATCAGCACATAGGTGTAGTCGGCATCCGGCGAGACGTTGTTGTTGAGCGCGCCGATGGCGTCGCGCAGCTTGAAGGCGCGGCCAGGCGTGGTGCCGAGCTCGAGCTCGAGACCGGAGAGGTCCATGGTCGAGGGCGCGATATGCAGCCGCGGCACGGCGGTCGAGACCACGGCCTCGCGCAAGGCGGCTTCGCCGATCAGCACGTCATAGGTCGAGCAGGAGCGGTTGCGCCGGTCGATGCCGAGGCCGGTCGAGGCGTTGCCCTGGGGATCGAGATCGACGATCAGGACGCGTTCGCCGATCGCCGCGAGCGCCGTGCCCAAGTTGATCGCTGTGGTTGTTTTTCCCACGCCGCCCTTTTGATTCGCCAGCGCCAGGATGCGCGGGTGGCCATGCGGCACCTCCGCGGTCGGTTCTTGCGTCTTGTCTTGCTGCGGCTCGTCAATCACGGTCATCGAAATTTCCCCACTCAACCCTTGAGCGCCTCAGCTGCGCCGTTCGGCGGCATTGAGCTCCACGATCCAGCCGTCACCCGTGCGGCTCTGGTGCAGCTGAGGCTCAATATTCCAATATTTAGCGGCTTCGGTCAATTCAGCCTCTACATCTTGGCCCTTGAGAAACAGCGCCGTCGCGCCTTGGCGCATCAGCGGCTCTGCAAAGCCGATGAGTTGGTGTAGCGGAGCCAACGCACGCGCGGTCACGCAATCGACGGGGCCGGTGATTCTATCCACATTATCCCCGATCTCAGCGAGATGTACGACTCCCGGCGATGAGGTGATGCGAATTGCTTCGCGCAGGAAGGCCGCCTTCTTGGCGATCCGCTCGACGAGATGGACGCTGGCACCGGGGGTCGCGGCCATGGCACAGGCCAGGACGACGCCGGGAAACCCGCCGCCGCTGCCGAGATCGGCCCAGCGTCTGGCCGTGGGCGCGAGATCGACCAACTGGAGCGAGTCGGCGATGTGCCGGGTCCAGAGGTGCGGCAAGGTCGAGGGCGCGACCAGGTTGGTCTTGGCCTGCCACTCCCGCAGCAGCGCAATGTAGCGGTCGAGCCGCACTTCCGTTTCATGTGAAACAGGTGCGAGCTTCAATGCTGCTAGCTTGTCGGCGGCGATGATGGAATCCAGCGCCTGATCGTTTGCGCTTGCCTTGTCGATTTTCGGTTTGGCCGGCGCGGGGTCCGATCGGCGCCCCGCGCCCTCACCTGTTCCGGGTCGTCGTGATAGCGGTCTGTCCCCGCCCGGTCCGCGCTGTTTCACGTGAAACGCCTATGCGATTGGCTGATGCAATTGCCTTATGCAATTGCCTTGGAGCTCTTCCGTGCCTCACGCCGGAGATAGGCCGCGAGGATGCCGAGTGCAGCCGGTGTCATGCCGTCGATCCGGCCGGCCTGGCCGACCGTGAACGGCCGCGCCTTCTCCAGCTTGGCCCGCACTTCGTTGGAAAGACCCGGGACGAGGCTATAGTCGACCTCCGACAGCACCATCCCCTCGTCGCGCCGGAAGGCCTCGACGTCGGCGCTCTGGCGCTCGAGATAGACATCGTACTTGGCATCGATCTCGAGATGGGTTGCGATCACGGGATCGATCCCCGCCAGCTCCGGCCAGATCGCCCGGACCTGGCTCCAGCCGATGTCCGGATAGGCCATCAGCTCGAAGGCCGACCGGCGCTGGCCGTCCCGGTTCAGGGACAATCCGTGCTTGATGGCCTCGTTCGGGGTGATCGTCAGCGACTTCGAGAGCGTCCGGGCCGCGTTCAGGGCGTCCATCTTGGCGCGGTGGTGCAAGGTCCGGGCGCGTCCAACGCACCCCAAGGCGATGCCCTTCTCGGTCAGACGCTGATCCGCATTGTCAGCCCGCAGCGTAAGCCGGTATTCGGCCCGCGAGGTGAACATCCGATACGGCTCGCTGATCCCGCGGGTGATGAGATCGTCGATCATCACACCGAGATAGCCGTCGGCCCGGTCGAACACCGTCAGTGCCGCCCCGCTCGCAGCAAGCGCCGCGTTCAGGCCGGCGACGATGCCCTGCCCGGCGGCCTCTTCGTATCCGGTGGTGCCGTTGATCTGGCCGGCCAGGAACAGACCGCGCAGGCGCTTGGTCTGCAGGGTCGGATCGAGCTCGCGGGGATCGATGTGGTCATACTCGATGGCATAGCCCGGACGGACCATCTTGACCCGCTCCAGGCCAGGGATGCTGGCGAGGATCGCGAGCTGGACCTCCTCGGGAAGCGAGGTCGAGATGCCGTTGGGATAGACCGTGCTGTCGTCGAGCCCTTCCGGCTCCAGGAAGATCTGGTGGCCGTCGCGGTCGCCGAAGCGGACGATCTTGTCCTCGATCGACGGGCAATAGCGCGGCCCGGAGCTCTTGATCTGGCCGGAGTACATCGGAGAGCGGTGGACATTGGCCCGGATCACCTCGTGGGTTGCCGCCGTGGTCCGGGTGATCCCGCACTGGATCTGCGGGGTCGTGATCCGCTCGGTCATGACCGAGAATGGCTCCGGCGGCTCGTCTCCGGGCTGCATCTCGACCGCGGACCAGTCGATCGTGGTGCCGTCCAGACGCGGCGGGGTGCCCGTCTTGAGCCGTCCCAAGCTGAAGCCGGCGCGCTCAAACGACGAGGAAAGACCCATCGCCGGGGCCTCACCGACACGGCCGGCGGGCCAATTCTTCTCGCCGAGATGAATGAGGCCGCGGAGGAAAGTGCCGGTGGTGACCACCACGGCCCCTGCCCGAAGCTCGCGGCCGTCGGCCAGACGCAGACCCGTGACCCGGCCCTCGGCCACGATCAGCTCATCAGCCTCGCCCTCAATCACGGAAAGGCCCTCGGTCTCGCGGATCGCGGCCTGCATGGCCGCGGCATAGAGCTTTCGATCGGCCTGAGCCCGGGGACCACGGACAGCCGGACCTTTGCGACGATTGAGCACGCGAAACTGGATGCCTCCGGCATCGCCGACCCGGCCCATCAGACCGTCGAGCGCATCGACCTCACGAACCAGATGGCCCTTGCCGAGACCGCCGATAGCGGGATTGCAGGACATGGCGCCGACGGTCGAGAAGCGGTGCGTGACCAGGGCGGTCGTTGCGCCCATCCGGGCAGACGCCGCCGCGGCTTCACAGCCGGCGTGGCCACCGCCAATCACGATGACGTCGAAGCTCTCTCGCTCGGTTCGCATGGGCGAACTTCTAGCTCACAGGCGGGAATGCCGGAAGTGGAAACTGGGAGGCAACGTGTTTCACGTGAAACGAACGGGGGAATGAAACTGATTTCGCGAAAACAACCCCTGCACAGTAGAATGGGCATTGTTGCGAGTGGCGTTTTCGACGTGCTGAAACCGGGAAGATCGACCACGTTTCACGTGAAACAAGCTGGCCGTGAGGCGGATGGGGACTTGATCACGGATGGTGAGTTAGCCGGCGTAACTTTTGCCCATCTCCCGTCATTGGGCGTTGAGACCGGTGTAGTCCCGCGTACCGTCACGCCTGGTCGAATTCGATGAGGCCACCCACCCTTCTCTCACGCAGCGAACGCACTCGGGAGTCTTCCACCGGTATCCCGGACAAGCAGCAACGCGCGCGTTGCTGCGCAGAGCCGGGATCCAGGAGCTCCGAACTCCTGCGACCTTGGGCCCCGGCTCAGCAGCGCACCGTCGAAGAGACGCTGCGCTGCGTCCGGGACACGTGGAACAGTGAAGAGAGGAACTACTGTTTCACGTGAAACAAGGGGGTGCGAGGAATCCGTGGCTGGTTGGGTTCGTCCGGTACGCAGCCAGCATTCCCCTGGGCCGCCGACGGCTCCCTGGAACTATCCGTTTCACGTGAAACACCAAGAAATGGAACAAGTCCTAGTTCTACAATGAAGAACTAGGTCTACTTTCCAATACAGAACTTCTGGAAGATCGCCCCGAGGACATCCTCGACGTCCACCCGGCCCAGCAGCCGGCCGAGCGCATAAGCGGCGGCCCGCAATTCCTCGGCGGCCAGCTCCTCGCCCTCTTCTACAAGCTCGAGGCTCCGGCGCAAGCTGTCCGAAGCCTGGCTCAACAGCTCGCGCTGGCGCGCCCGGGTCACCATGGCGCCCTCGCTGGCTCCGAAGAACTCGGCGGCGAATTCGACGAGGGCCTGGACCAGATCTGGGATGCCGTCGCCTTCACGCGCCGAGACCGCAAACTCGCCGCGCGCCGCAGCGCCCCCGGCCCCGGCCAGATCGATCTTGTTGCGGATGATCCAGACCGGGCCGCTGCCGTCCTGCTCGGAATTCCGAAGCAACCGCTTCGTCTCGGGATCGACGGCTTGCCCGGACTCGACCAGCCACAACACCAGGTCGGCATCCTCGGCCCGCGCCCGCGCCCGGCGCACGCCCTCCTGCTCGACCGGATCGTCGGTCTCGCGGATGCCGGCGGTGTCGATGATCGTGACCGGATAGCCGTCGAGGTCGAGCTGGACCTCGATCACGTCGCGCGTCGTGCCGGCATGCGGCGAGACGATCGCGACCTCGCGGCGTGCAAGCTGGTTCATCAGCGTCGACTTGCCGACATTCGGCTCGCCCGCGATCGCAACCACGAGCCCGTCGCGAAGGCGTTCGGAATGTCCCTGTGCCGCAAGGACATTTGCAATTTCGTCGTGCAGCGCTTTGATCGCCTCCACGGCCGGCGCCGTCAATTCGGCCGGCACATCGCCTTCGTCGGAGAAATCGATGCCGGCTTCGATCAGCGCCGATGCCTCGATGATGCGCTCGCGCCAGTCGCGCGCGCGGTCGCCGAGCAGGCCCTGCAATTGCCGCAGCGCCTGGCGCCGCTGGCGGTCGGTGTCGGCGTGAATCAGATCGTCGAGACCCTCGGCTTCCGTGAGGTCGAGCTTGCCGTTCTCGAATGCCCGCCGCGTGAACTCACCCGGTTCGGCCGCGCGCGTATTCTGAATAACCGAAATTGAGGCAAAGAGCGCCGCCAGCACCGCGCGGCCGCCATGGACGTGAAATTCGGCGATGTCCTCCCCGGTCGCGCTGGCCGGTCCTGGAAACCAGAGCACGACCCCATCGTCGATCGGATGGCCCACCCCGTCACGGAGCAGCCGGCGGCTGGCGAGCCGCGGGGCCGGCAGCTTGCCGGCAAGCGTCGTCAGCACCGTGCCGGCCTGCGGGCCCGACACACGCACCACAGCTATCGCGCTCGGGGCCCGACCGGACGACAATGCAAAGATGGTTTGGTCTCGCGGATGCATGGCCTATTTGTCCGGCTGCCGATCAAAAGGCAAATGTCCGCTCGGGCGACGGGCAGCCGGGTTTGCTGCACCGTCTGAAGCGGCAAGCCTATTTGTTGCAATGCAGCATATCGGCGAATTTTGCTGCAATTATTCCCGGCGGCGATCCACGTGGGCAGCGGGCCGTCACCTATTACGTAGTTAAATCAATACATTACGTCGATCGCCGCCCCGGCCTCACCTCGCATTTCATGCTGCGCATCCGCTGCAACAAACCTGCACAATAAAAAGGGCGCCCGCAGGCGCCCTCTGAACTCAAGCAGCTTATGCTGCATCGCACTCAGGTATTCATGGAGTCGAAGAACTCCGAATTGCTCTTGGTCGAGCGCAGTTTGTCGAGCAGGAAGTCGATCGCGTCCATCGTGCCCATCGGATTGAGGATGCGGCGGAGCACGTACATCTTCTTGAGCACCTGCGGATCGGTGATGAGCTCCTCCTTGCGGGTGCCGGAGCGCGAGATGTCGATCGCCGGGAAAGTACGCTTGTCCGAGACCTTGCGGTCCAGGATCAGTTCCGAGTTACCGGTGCCCTTGAATTCTTCGAAGATGACTTCGTCCATGCGGCTGCCGGTATCGACCAGCGCGGTCGCGATGATGGTCAGCGAGCCGCCCTCCTCGATGTTGCGGGCGGCACCGAAGAAGCGCTTCGGGCGCTGCAGCGCATTGGCGTCGACACCGCCGGTCAGCACCTTGCCGGAGGACGGCACCACGGTGTTGTAGGCGCGGCCGAGACGGGTGATCGAATCGAGCAGGATCACGACGTCGCGGCCATGCTCGACCAGGCGCTTTGCTTTCTCGATCACCATCTCGGCGACCTGGACGTGGCGCACCGCCGGCTCGTCGAAGGTCGACGACACGACCTCGCCCTTCACCGAGCGCTGCATGTCCGTGACTTCTTCCGGACGCTCGTCGATCAACAGCACGATCAGATAGCATTCGGGATGATTGTGCGTGATCGAGTGCGCGATGTTCTGCATCAGCACGGTCTTACCCGTGCGCGGCGGCGCCACGATCAAGGCGCGCTGGCCCTTGCCGATCGGAGCGACGATGTCGATCACCCGTGCAGAAAGGTCTTTCCGCGTCGGGTCGTCGATTTCCATGCGGAAACGCTGATTCGGAAACAGCGGTGTGAGGTTGTCGAAATTGACCTTGTGCTTGGCCTTTTCCGGGTCCTCGAAATTGAGCGTGTTGACCTTCAGCAGCGCGAAATAGCGCTCGCCCTCTTTCGGGCTGCGGATGTGACCTTCGATGGTGTCGCCGGTGCGTAGGCCGAAACGGCGGATCTGCGATGGCGAAACGTAGATGTCGTCCGGGCCCGGCAGATAATTCGCATCGGGCGAGCGGAGGAAGCCGAAGCCGTCGGAGAGAACCTCGACGACACCCTCGCCGACGATGTCGGTTTCGGCGAGCGCAAGTTGCTTGAGGATGGCGAACAGCAGCTCCTGCTTGCGCATCGTGCTGGCGTTCTCGACCCCATGCTCTTCCGCGAACGAGACGAGCTCGGCCGGCGTCTTCGACTTGAGGTCCTGAAGTTTAATTTCCCGCATTGGGGTGGTCCTGTGGGGTAACCTTGGAAGGGGGGTGCGAGGAGGCTCTGAAATGCGGACGTGAGAAGGTAAGGTCCGCAGGTCTGGCAAGGTTAAGTGCCGATGAGGCTTCAAACCTGATGCGGTGTCCGGCCTCTGGAAAGCTCAGACACAACCACATCCGCCTGCGTTGGGTGGGATGTCGCCAATATAGAAAATCGCTTCCTGCTCCGCAAGCCGAAGCGCTGAGCTTATCGTCACGGGCCTTGCCTAGAACGGCTTCACGATCACCATGATGACGATGAAAATCATCAGCACGGTCGGCACCTCATTGATAATGCGATAGAATTTCTGAGTGCGCGGGCGCCGGTCGGCGGCGAAATCCTTCAGCCAGCGGGAAAAAAAGCCGTGGACCGCAGACATCGCCAGGACCAATGCCAGTTTTACGTGCAGCCAGCCGAATGAGAACCAATGGCCGGACCAGGCGAGATAGAGCCCGGCGAGCCAGGTGACGGTCATCGCAGGGTTGATGATGGCCTTGAGGAGCCGGCGTTCCATCACCTTGAACGTTTCCGACTGCTTCGAGCCGATCTCGGCCTCGGAATGATAGACGAACAGTCGCGGCAGATAGAGCATGCCGGCCATCCAGGCGATGACGGCGATCACGTGCAGCGCCTTGATCCAGAGATAGACGTCTTCGAACATTTTCGCGGGTCCGGCCTTCTGCGCAGTGACGGGAACTGGGGATAGTAAGAACTCGTTAAGGTCTCACCGTGCACACATATCCGTCCGTAGCGCCTTCCTCAAATCTAGAATCTTAGATTCTTAAGGTTTGAGTCTATGTGACCGTGGATTGGACTCATGCAATTCCATCCGCGAGTTCACGCGCGCTTGTTCACATCCATCCACATATCCCGATAAGGTCCGCCGACTTCCGATAAGTCAGGCGGCTGCAAAGACTTGCGCGATTCTGTCGGCAGCTTATCAAGGCGGTTGTCCGCGCAATCCCGTTTCCGGTCCGATCGGGCGGCAAACTTGTTCTGAGGGGCAGCGGTGTGAACAAAATTGGCACTTGTCCCGCCCCCGGTGTCGCGCAACCCTTTCCGAGGGGTTAAGCTCCACAGAAATCCACAATCCACACCGCCCTCATACAAAGAGTTTTTGTGCCGACCTCGAACAATTATTTCCATCTGCACCTCGTCTCCGACTCCACCGGCGAGACGCTGATCACCGTGGCGCGCGCGGTTGCGGCCCAGTACGCCAACGTCACGCCGGTCGAGCATGTCTATCCGCTGGTGCGCAGCCAGAAGCAGCTGGACCGCGTGCTCGACGAGATCGAGGAAGCCCCGGGAATCGTGCTGTTCACGCTGCTGGAGAAGGATCTAGTCTCCAGGCTCGAGGACAAGTGCAAGGAGATCAACGTTCCGAGCCTATCGATCATCGGCCCGGTGATGCAGCTGTTCGAAGCCTATCTCGGGGCTGCGACCACGGGCCGCGTCGGCGCTCAGCACGTCCTCAACGCGGAATATTTCAAGCGCATCGACGCGCTGAACTACACCATGATCCACGACGACGGCCAGCATGTCGAAGGTCTCAACGATGCCGACGTCGTCCTGGTCGGCGTCTCCCGCACCTCGAAAACGCCGACGTCGATTTATCTCGCCAATCGCGGCATCCGCACCGCCAACGTGCCGCTGGTTCCGGGCATTCCGGTCCCCTCGCAATTGGAGACGCTGACGCGGCCGCTGGTCGTCAGCCTGCACGCGACGCCGGAACGCCTGATCCAGATTCGTCAGAACCGCCTGCTCTCGATGGGAGCGGAATCCGGCAGCGAAACCTACACCGACAAGCAGTCGGTCACCGAGGAGGTCGCGTTTGCGCGCAAGCTCAGCGCCAAGCACGATTGGCCGCTGCTGGACGTCACGCGCCGCTCGATCGAGGAAACCGCGGCAGCGATCATGAAGCTCTACAGCGATCGCCAACGCCACCGGCCTTCCGAATAGGTGTCGCGATGGGGCTGTGGCTCGGCACATCTCCGTTGATCCTGGCCTCGCAGAGCAGCGCGCGTAAAATGCTGCTGGCCAATGCCGGGCTGGAGTTCAAGGCTGTTACCGCCGATATCGACGAACGCGGTATTCAAGCCGCCTCGGAGCTTTCAAATCCGCGCGAGATCGCTCTGTTGCTCGCGCGCGAAAAGGCCAAGGCGATCTGCGCCCGTCATCCCGGGAGCTACGTGATCGGCGCCGATCAGACCCTGGCTCTTGGCAACCGCCTCTTCAACAAGCCCGCCGGCCGCGACCAGGCATTGGCGCAATTGCGCGACCTCGCCGGCAACAGCCATGAGCTGAATTCCGCGGTCGCTATGGCGCATGATGGCAAGATTGTCTTTGAAGACGTCTCGATTGCCCGCATGACCATGCGCGGGATGACCGAGGCGGAGCTATCGGCCTATCTCGACGCTGCCGGCGACGCCGTCACGACCAGCGTCGGCGCCTATCAGCTCGAGGGGCTGGGCGTCCATCTGTTTGAGCGCATCGAGGGCGACCATTTCACCATTCTCGGGCTGCCACTGCTGCCGCTGCTTGCGTTTCTGCGGCGTGAGCGGCTAGTTGCGGTGTGACTGACGGAGATGGCTGCGCGCTGATGCGGATCCTGGGACTGACCGGCTCGATCGGGATGGGAAAATCCACCACCGCGAAACTGTTCGCGGAGGCCGGTGTGCCCGTCTACGATGCCGATGCCGCGGTGCATCAGCTCTATGAGGGCGAAGCAGCGCCCGCGATCGAGGCTGCCTTTCCCGGCACCACCGTGAACGGCAAGGTGGACCGGTCAAAGCTGTCGGCGCGCGTCGTGCACGATCCTGCCGCGATCAAGCAGCTCGAGCAGATCGTGCATCCGATGCTCGGCGCCTCCCGGCAAAAATTCTTCGCCGAGGCCGAGGCAGCCAAGGCGCCGGTCGTGGTGCTCGACATCCCGCTGCTGTTCGAGACCGGCGGTGAGAAGCGGGTCGACGCCGTGGTCGTGGTGTCGACTTCGCCGGAACTCCAGCGCGAGCGGGTGCTGGCGCGGGGCACGATGGACGAAGCCAAGCTCGATGCCATCATCGCCAAGCAGACGCCGGACGCCGAGAAGCGCAAGCGGGCCGATTTCGTGGTGGATACCTCGCACGGACTTGAGCCGGTGCGGGCGCAAATCGCGCAGATCCTGACCGAGGTCGTTAAGATGCCGCAGCGGCGAACCTGATTCGCCGCCTCATAACGGCTCTCACGACACTGATCTCAAGAGACTGATCTCAAGAGACTGATCTCAAGACATGCGCGAAATCGTCCTCGACACCGAAACCACCGGCCTCGATCCGCTTCGCGGCGATCGTCTGGTCGAAATCGGCTGCGTCGAGATCCTCAACCGCATGCCGACGGGCCAGACTTATCACGTCTATATCAATCCTGAGCGGGACATGCCGGCGGAAGCCTTCGCGGTGCACGGGCTGTCGGCCGAATTCCTGTCGACCAAGCCGCTGTTCCATGAGGTCGTCGATGGGTTTCTGGAGTTCATCGGCGACGACCCGCTGGTGATCCACAACGCCTCGTTCGATATCAGCTTCATCAATGCCGAGCTCGACCGGATCAAGCGCGCAGCGATCCCGCGGGAGCGGCTGGTCGATACGCTGTTGCTGGCACGGCGCAAGCATCCGGGCGTGTCGAACCGGCTCGACGATCTCTGCTCGCGCTATGCAATCGACAATTCACACCGCACCAAGCACGGCGCGTTGCTGGACGCCGAGCTGCTGGCCGAGGTCTATGTCGACCTGGTCGGAGCCCGGCAGTCGCAGCTGCTTCTGGCGTCGGAGAGGGAAGAGATTCGCGTCAACGCGGCGGGCGATACGCCGCGGCGGCAGCGCCTGGTGCCGCTCGCGCCGCGGGTTTCGGATGCCGAGAGGGAGGCCCATCGGGCCTTCATCGCAACGATGGGTGAAAAGGCGATCTGGAACGAGTATCTCGCCGCTCCAGTCGCCCCTCCGGCCGGTTCAGCTTGATTTAGGCCTGGCCGGTCTGGCCACCGCCCTGGGCGGCCATTTGCCGCTCCATGTTCTGGCGATAGAGACCGACGAAGTCGACCGGATCCAGCATCAGGGGCGGGAACCCGCCGTCGCGCACTGCGGTCGCGATGATCTCGCGCGCGAACGGGAAGAGCAGGCGCGGGCACTCGATCATGACCAGCGGATGCAGATTCTCCTTCGGCACGTTGGCGATGCGGAACACGCCGGCATAGGCGAGCTCAAACGAGAACATGATCTTGCCAGCAGTGTCGGCCTTGCCCTCGACCGACAGCGTCACCTCGAATTCCTGCTCGCTGAGATTGTTGGCGCTGACGTTGATCTGGATGTTGATCTGGGGCGGCTGGCTCTGCTGCTGGAGCGAGCCCGGCGCGTTCGGATTTTCGAACGACAGGTCCTTGGTATATTGCGCCAGCACGTTGAGCTGGGGAGCCTGGGCCGCCTCGGGAGGGGTGCCGTTACCGTTGGTCATGAGAGTCTCTCCTTACCCGATTGGGGCTGAATTTCGCGGCGGTTGGCTAACATAGGGCCGCCTCGTTCCACAAGGACGAACGGTCCCGGGGGCGGGGATTCGGTCCGCGCCGACACCTTTGACGGTCACCCTGCCTTTTCCGTAAAATTGCGCCTTAAACGATTGAAGATACGCGATTTCCGGGCAGGATCGGGTTTCCCCTTAAGCATAAAACGCGCTACACTCGGTGCTGTGCCAAAAGGCGCCATTGGCCGGGCAAGATTTCGTGCCTACATCCCAAGGACCTGATGTGGACCTAAATTGGCGATGTAGACTTGCCGTTCCCGTAGGGAACGGTCTACTGGCCGGATTGATTTTCCCGGCGACGACCCCGAAAGCGAAGACCCAGAGCAAAGACCAGAAAGCGAATCTGACGTGGACATCTACACCATTATCTTCCTGGCGCTGGCGGTCTTTATCTTTCTGCGGCTGCGCAGCGTGCTCGGGCAGCGAACCGGCAACGAACGGCCGCCGTTCGACCGGACCGCGGCCCGCAATGCGCTGGGGGGTGCCCAGGACAACAACGTCGTGACCATGCCGGGCAAGGTGATCGACCAGGCACCTCTGGCGCCGTCGGCCGACCCGACCCCGCCCTCCGACCGCTGGAAGGGCCTGGCCGAGCCCGGCACCGCGCTGGCGCAGGGCCTGGATGCCATCGTCGACAAGGATTCCACGTTCGACCCGCGTCATTTCATCTCGGGTGCCCGCGGCGCCTACGAGATGATCGTGCTGGCCTTTGCCAATGGCGACCGCCGCGCGCTGCGCGACCTGCTGTCGTCGGAGGTCTACGAAAGCTTCGACGCCGCGATCAAGGAGCGCGAGAAGAACGAGCAGAAGACCGAGACCCGCTTCGTCTCGATCGACAAGGCCGAGCTCGTCGGCGCCGAGCTGCGCGACCGTACCGCCCAGCTCACGATCCGTTTCGTCTCGCAGATGATCTCGGCCACCCGCGACAAGGCTGGCAACATCGTCGACGGCAGCGCCGACACGGTCGCCGACATCACCGACATCTGGACTTTCGCCCGCGACGTCACCTCTCGCGATCCGAACTGGAAGCTGGTTGGCACCGGAAGCGCGAATTAAGATCTTTCTGAAGACCAGCGCGACCGCGCTTTGCGCAGGCGCCGTCGCGCTGTCATCGTTTTCGCTCGGCGCAGAGGCGGCGCGGCGCCACTATCGCAACCATCACCATCATCATCCGCCGCAATTGCCTGCCGCGCCATTGCGCGCCTTGCCCTACCCGCAGCTCCCGCTGCCGTTCGACATTCCCGGCGCGCAATATTTGCCGCTCGCCTGGGCTGACGTGAAGGGCTGGGGCGACGACAATCACCTCGCCGCTTACAAGACATTCCGTGCCAGCTGCCGCTCGATCAACGCGCAGAACGGATCGGCTGAACCCAAGGCGCTCGGCGGCTCGCTGAGCGAGCCTTGCCGGGTCGCCAAATCGCTCGAGATCGGCGACGACGCCAAGGCCAAAACCTTCTTCGAGGAGAATTTCGCGCCGCTGCGGATTTCGCGTCTCGGCGAGCCCGACGGTTTCGTCACCGGCTATTATGAGCCGGTGCTGGAGGGATCGCGCACCCAGACCGACGTCTACAACGTTCCGGTCTACCGCCGTCCCTCGAATCTGTTCGTGCGTGGCTACAAGCAGGATTCGTTGAGCCTGCCCAACAAGGGCCCGGTCTATCGCAAGATCGGCCGCCGCAAGCTGGTGCCCTATTACGACCGCGGCGAGATCGAGGACGGCAAGATCGCCGGCCGCGGGCTGGAGATCGCCTGGCTGAAGGACCCGACCGATCTCCTGTTCGCGCAGATCCAGGGCTCGGCGCGGATCAAGTTCGACGACGGCAGCACGGTCCGGCTGAACTACGACGCCTATAACGGCTATCCCTACACCGCCGTCGGGCGCATCCTGATCGAGCGCGGCATCATCCCGAAAGAGGAGATGTCGATGCAGAAGATCAGGGAATGGATGGCGCAGAATCCTGACGGCGCCAAGGAGCTGCGCCGTGCGAACCGCGCCTATATCTTCTTCCGCGAGGTCAACCTCTCCGACAAGGACGAGGCGGTGGGCGCGCAAGGCATTCCGCTGACGGCGGGACGTTCGATCGCCGTCGACAAGTCGCTGCATGTCTACGGCACGCCGTTCTTCATCGAGGGCGAGCTGCCGATCGAATCCGAGCGCGCAAAGACGCCGTTCCATCGGCTGATGATCGCGCAGGATACCGGCTCGGCCATCATCGGCCCCGCGCGCGCCGATCTGTTTTTCGGCGCAGGTCAGGAAGCCGGCCGGGTCTCAGGGCGGCTGCGCCATCCCATGCACTTTGTGATGCTGGTGCCGAAGGGCCTCGACCCTACAGCGCGGGCTGCGCGGCTGCCCGTGCCGGACCCGCGCCCCTCGGAGAAGATCGCAAAGCTGTTTCCGCAAAACGATCCGGGCAAGGGGACCGCGAAGCCGGCCGCTGTCGCCGGCGCAATGGACAACAAGAACGAAACCGTTGCCATCGCAGGCCCTGTCCCGCTGCCGGTGCCCCGCCCCGCGATCGAGCCTGCCTCGGAGCCGCAGCGGCCGGTGAAGAAACGTCCCCCTCGACAGCAATGAAGCAATCGTCCCGTCCGCCCGTGCTCGAGCCTCGCCCCTCGCCGCGCCGCCGCGCGCTGAGCGAGGAGGAGCGCGAGCTGTGGGATACGGTCGCCAAGCAGGTCAAGCCGCTGCGGAAGCAGCGCGCGGTAAAAGCGCATGCCGCTCCGCGCACCGAGCCTTTGCCCGCAGCATCTGTCTCGCGGCCTGCGTCATCGCCACGGCCGATCGCCGCCGCGCCGCGTGCCGCGAAACCGGCCGTCCCGCCCTTGGCGCCGCTCGGCAAGCGCGAGCGCACAAAATTGTCGCGCGGCCGCAGTGAGATCGAGGCGCGGCTCGATCTGCACGGCATGACGCAGACGCGCGCCCATCGCGCGCTGACCGTCTTTCTGCACCGCGCCCATCACGACGGCCTGACCTTCGTGCTCGTCATCACCGGCAAGGGCCGCAGCGGCGGCGAAAGCGGCGTGCTGCGGCGTCAGGTGCCGGAATGGCTGAGCCTGCCGGAATTCCGCGCCTTCGTCGTCGGCTTCGAGACGGCGCATATCGGCCACGGCGGCGAGGGCGCGCTGTATGTGCGGATCAGGCGGGCGAGAGTCTGAAGCCCGACGCGTGCGGTCTCTCTTGCCTCTCCCGCTTGCGGGAGAGGCCGACGCGCGAAGCGCGGCGGGTGAGGGTTCTCTCCTCTTGGGGAATCCCTATGCGGAGAAAGCCCTCTCCGCAACCCTCTCTCGCAAGCGGGAGAGGGAGCGCACCGCCGCTGCAGCTGCAAGCGAAGCTTCAAAACGGCCGGATGATGCCGACGCGCGGGATCAGCGTGAGGATCAAACCGAAGATGTTGGTGTTGCGATCCTCCGCCGGAATCAACTCCGTCTCCCGTGCCGCCGGCAGCATCTTCACGGCGTGCAGGATCAGGAACATGCAGACCGCCCAGTTCGAGATCCAGCGCGAATAGTCGAACACCATCGCGAACATCACGAGGTAGCCGAGGCTGACGCCGGCCAGCGCCACGATCACCAGGCGGCGGTGGATCTCGCTGGCAAGCGCCCCGATCAGCTTGGCAAAATAGCGCCACAGCGGCGTATGCAGCCAGATCAGCAGCGCGAATACGGGCACGCCGAGGCTGTTGTGCGGCAGGCGGCCCCAGGTGTCCGAAATCTCCTTCGCCAGCGGCTGATACCAGATATAGGCGAATTGCAGGAGGTCGGTTCGGGACGGATCGGCCATTCGGCTCTTCAGATACGCGATGAAATCCGCTTCCGGGATCGGCATCGTCCCCCAGAATTGCGCGGCAAAGAACAGCGCGGAGACGATGAGCAAGGCAACGATGCCGAAGGCGACATTGCTGCGATCGAACCCGCAGGCGAGATAATGCCTGACCACGACGATGGTGAAGATCGTCGGCACGTACATCAGCAGATGAATGTGGTGGATCAGCACGAGAATGACCGCGAACAGCGCTGCCGTGGCGACGAACAGCAGCGAGCGCGCCGGCATCAGCAGCAGGACGAGCGCCAGCGCACAGCCGTAGATGTCGAAATGGCCGAGCGTGTGCATGAAGTTCTTCAGGAAGAACGGCGATCCTGCCATGAAGACGAACAGCGGCAGCGTCCTCGCGGTGAAGCCGAACGTTTTCTGAAAGAGTCTTGAGAACAGCGCTGATGTCACGAGCCATGTCACGCCGCCGAGCGCAAAGACCAGCCAGACCGGCACCTTGTCCGTGACCAGCGCGACGATGGCTCCGATCAGTGCGCGCTTGATGAAGCCGAAATGGTAGTCGACCAGGAGGTGGATGTAGGGGACGTAGGGCGGCAGCTGGATCTTGTGAACGAACACGCCGACGATGACCGCCGCGTTGATCGCGAGCAGCAGCCGCCAGGGATTTTGCCAGATGTTAGCGGACACGTGGCACCCGCCGCACGCCAACCTCCGCTGTCGTCCCGGGCAAGCCACCGGGTCCGCGCAAAGCGCGGCCCGATGACAGGCTCCGCGCGACCCGGGACCCATAACCACAGGAGGTCGTGTGTGCCGGGATCGGAGCCGCCATCTGTTTCAACAAGGACCGCTGGTGGTTATGGATCCCTGCTTTCGCAGGGACGACAGCGGATAGATAGCGGACTGAACCGGAATTACAAAATGAACCGGCTCAGATCCGCGTTCTTGGCGAGGTCGCCGACGTGCTTCTGCACGAAATCGGCGTCGACCTTGACGGTCTCGCCGCTGCGGTCAGGGGCGGTGAAGGAGATTTCGTCCAGCACCCGCTCCATCACGGTCTGCAGCCGCCGCGCGCCGATGTTCTCGACGGTTGAATTGACGGCAACTGCGACATCGGCGAGAGCGTCGATCGCGCTGTCGGTGATGTCGAGCGTCACGCCCTCGGTCTGCATCAAGGCGATATATTGCTTGATCAGCGAGGCCTCGGGCTCGGTCAGGATGCGACGCATGTCGTCGCGGGTCAGCGCCTGCAATTCGACGCGGATCGGCAGCCGGCCCTGCAATTCCGGCAGCAGGTCGGACGGTTTTGCGACGTGGAAGGCGCCGGAGGCGATGAACAGGATGTGGTCGGTCTTCACCGCGCCGTGCTTGGTCGAGACCGTGGTGCCCTCGATCAGGGGCAAGAGATCGCGCTGCACGCCCTCGCGCGAGACGTCGCCGCCGACGCGGCCGTCACGGGCGCAGATCTTGTCGATCTCGTCGAGGAACACGATGCCGTTGTTCTCGACCGCGCTGATCGCCTCCAGCGTCAGCTGCTCGGTGTCCAGCAGCTTGTCGGATTCCTCGTTGACGAGGATCTCGTGCGAGCTCTCGACCGTCAGCCGCCGCGTCTTGCTGCGGCCGCCGAGCTTGCCGAAGATGTCGCCGAGCGAGATCGCGCCCATCTGCGCGCCCGGCATGCCCGGGATCTCGAACATCGGCATGCCGCCGCCTGAGGACTGCGTCTCGATCTCGATCTCCTTGTCGTTGAGCTCGCCGGCGCGCAGCTTCTTGCGAAAGGATTCACGCGTCGTGGACGAGGCATTGGCGCCGACCAGGGCGTCGAGCACCCGCTCCTCGGCGGCGAGCTGCGCGCGGGCGTGCACGTCCTTGCGCTTCTTCTCGCGGACCTGGGCGATCGCGACCTCGACGAGATCGCGCACGATCTGCTCGACGTCCCGGCCGACATAGCCGACCTCGGTGAACTTGGTCGCTTCGACTTTCAGGAACGGTGCGTTTGCGAGTTTTGCCAATCGCCGCGCGATCTCGGTCTTTCCGACGCCGGTCGGGCCGATCATCAGAATGTTCTTCGGCAGCACCTCCTCGCGCAAGGAGCCGGACAGCTGTTGCCGCCGCCAGCGGTTGCGCAGCGCGATCGAGACGGCGCGCTTGGCATCGGCCTGGCCGACGATGAAACGGTCGAGTTCGGAAACGATTTCACGCGGAGAGAAGTCTGTCATGGGACCTTAGCTAGGGGCAGTTGCGGGGTAGGACAAGCCGCTTTTTCGGCCGTCAGATGATCGGCGGGCCGGATTGCCATTGCTTCACGGCCTCGATCGGATGGATCAGCATCAGGATGTTGAGCGTCAGATTGTCGCGAATGTGAAGCGCCAGCATGATCTCGAAGGCGAGCCCGAGCAGGACGGTCGCGGTGACGGGCAGCCCACGCGCGGCGAGGAACCCGAACACCATGGCCAGATTGTCGGAGACCGAGTTGACGATGCTGTCGCCGAAATAATCCAGCGAGATCGTGCCGGCGCGGTAGCGCTCGATGATGAAGGGCGAGTTCTCGACGATCTCCCAGGCACCTTCGATCAGCATGGCGACGATCAGCCGTGCCGGCCAGGAGAGGGGCAGGAACGGCAGGCGCGCGAACAGCAGCCAGGTCAGGCCGTAGAACAGAAAGCCGTGCAGAACGTGCGAGAAAGTGTACCAGTCGGCGATGTGCTGGGAGTTCTCCGAGCTGTTGACCACCCCGTGCCACAGCTTGACATAGCCGCAGGTGCAGATCGGCACGCGGCCCATCGCAAGCAGGATCGCGGCCTGCAGCGCCAGCAGCAGCAGCGCGATGCCGGCCCAGGCGAGCGGCGGAAACGAGACCCTGCTCTCGCGCGGGTGGACCAGCGTCATGGTTCGCGCACCATCAGCAGCGCGGACCCCTCCGGCGTCTCCACCATGCGGTCGCGGACGAAACCGGCCTTCTCATAGGCACGCAAGGCGCGGGCGTTGAGCGGATCGGGATCGGTGACCATGCGCGGCAGGCCGCTGCGAAACTGCTCATCGACAAACTGGCGGATGAAGGCCGAGCCGTGACCGCGTTCGATCATGTCGGTTTCGCCGATGAACAGGTCAATCCCACGCGTGCCCTCCGGTTGCGGCCCAAAGCCCGTATTCCAGGCGGTGAGGCGGTAGCACTGAAGATAGCCCAGGGGCTGCTGGTCGGCCAACACGATGAACTGCTCCATGGCCGGTTCATCGAGATCGCCGCTGACGAGCGCAAACTGCTCGTCCGGATCGCCCCACCAGTCCCGCACATGGGCCTCGCCCAGCCACCGCCGGATCAGCGGCAGGTCGGCCGGGGTCATGGGCTGGAAGGTGTAGGTGTGGACCATCTATCGACCACGGCGGCACTGCGCTCCCTCTCCCGTCTGGCAAGCGAGAGAGGTTACAGCCGGTCCGGAGCTCCGCTGTTGGGTCACAGGTAGGTCCTACCCCGTCGCCAGGCTCTCGATGGTCAAGCTGCGGTTGGTGTAGACGCAGATATCGGCGGCGATGTCCATGGCGCGGCGGACGATGGTCTCGGCGTCCTTGTCGGTGTCGAGCAGGGCCCGTGCCGCCGCCAGCGCGTAATTGCCGCCGGAGCCGATCGCCATCACGCCGGCCTCGGGCTCCAGCACGTCGCCGGTGCCTGTCAGCACCAGAGAGACGTCCTTGTCGGCCACGATCATCATGGCCTCGAGCCGCCGCAAATAGCGGTCGGTGCGCCAGTCCTTGGCCAGCTCCACCGCGGCCCGGGTCAGCTGACCCGGATATTGCTCGAGCTTGGCCTCGAGCCGCTCGAACAGGGTGAAGGCGTCGGCGGTTGCGCCGGCAAAGCCGCCGATCACGTCGCCCTTGCCGAGCTTTCGGACCTTCTTGGCGTTGGACTTGATCACGGTCTGGCCGATCGAAACCTGGCCGTCGCCGCCAACCACCACCCTGCCGCCCTTGCGGACCGTCAAGATCGTGGTGCCGTGCCAGCCAGGGGAGCTGTTCTGGGAAACCTGCATGAATGATCCTCGTTGTCCGCTTGATTTAGGCGGTCGCGGACAAGGGGACAACCTGGGCACAACGGGCCGTTCCGGGCCGAATTTCGCTCACCATAGGCAGAAGTAGAGGCCCGGCCGGCCGTTCCCGCAGTAGCGAAGGTGTCATTTGGCTGTTAAGAGACTGGCGTTTTCGGCCCCGAGCATGATCCCGGATAAGTGGGTACCGGTTTTCCGAGCAGGATCATGCTCAAATAGAAGCGAAAGCCTTCAATGCGCACCGCGACGATCAAGCGCAAGACCAAGGAAACCGAGATCGAGGTCTCCGTGAACCTCGATGGCACCGGCGTGGCCAATATCGCGACCGGCATCGGCTTTTTCGACCATATGCTCGATCTCCTCGCCCGCCATTCCCGCATCGACCTCACGGTCAAGGCGGTGGGCGATCTGCACATTGATTATCACCATACCACCGAAGACACCGGCATCGCGCTCGGCCAGGCGGTCAAGCAGGCGCTCGGCAACATGGCGGGCATCACCCGCTATGCCGGCGTGCACATGCCCATGGACGAGACGCTGTCGCGCGTGGTCATCGACATTTCGGGCCGCCCGTTCCTGGTGTTCAAGGCCGACTTCCCCCGCGACAAGATCGGCGAGTTCGACACCGAGCTGGTGCGCGAGTGGTTCCAGGCCTTTGCCATCAACGCCGGCGTGACTCTGCACGTCGAGACCCTATATGGCGATAACAGCCATCATATCGCCGAGTCTTGCTTCAAGGGTCTGGCGCGGGCGCTGCGCACGGCGGTCGCGATCGATCCGAAAGCGGCGGGCGAGATTCCGTCCACCAAGGGCTCGCTCGGCGGCTGACGTCTCTCCCCGGCGGCACGCGCCGCCTGCGGTATCACTGACTTGCTAGGAACGGGGCATCACCATGCCTGTCTACACAGTTCATGCGCCCTCCCCTGCCGGAGCCGATCTGCGGGCGACCGACAAGTTCGTGTTCGTGCGCGACGGTTTCCATTTCTGGGCGATGATCTTCGGTCCGTTCTGGCTGCTGTGGAATCGGCTGTGGCTGGCGCTGATCGGCTATCTGATCTTCTTCGCCGCGTTCAATGCGGGGCTGTCGAGCCTCGGTATGGGACGTTCTTCGATCTTCTTCGCCGATGTCATCATCGCGTTGCTGATGGGTCTGGAGGCCTCCAGCCTGCGGCGCTGGACGCTGTCGCGCGGCAAATGGCGCCAGCTCGACGTGGTGGTCGCCGACGACGAGGACACCGCCGAGCGCCGCTTCTTCGAGCGCTGGAGCCAGAAGCAGCACGGCATCGTCAACGATCAATGGGCCGTCGACCGCGGCGGCCCGCCGCCGACCCGCAACGTGCCGGGCCAGCAATTCTCGAACCCGCCGCCGATTCCGGCCGGCGGCATCATCGGGTTGTTTCCAGAACCGGGAGGGTCAAGATGAGCGTCGCCATCATCGATTACGGTTCCGGCAATCTGCATTCCGCCGCCAAGGCTTTCGAGCGCGCCGCGCGCAGCCTGGACAACCCGCAAAAAGTCTTTGTTACCAGCGATCCCGATCAGGCTTACGAGGCTGACCGTCTGGTGCTGCCGGGCGTCGGCGCGTTCGCCGATTGCCGGCGCGGGCTCGATGCCGTCAACGGCATGGTCGAGGCGATCACGGAAGCGGTGCGCGTCAAGGCGCGGCCGTTCTTCGGCATCTGTGTCGGCATGCAGCTGATGGCGAGCCGCGGCAAGGAGCACGTCATCACCGAGGGCCTGAACTGGATCGGCGGCGACGTCGAGAAGATCACGCCGCGCGACGAGAGCCTGAAGATCCCGCACATGGGCTGGAATACGCTCGACCTGCTGCAGGAGCATCCGGTGCTGAACAAGCTGCCGCTCGGCCCGAAGGGCCAGCACGCTTATTTCGTGCACTCCTATCACCTCAATGCGGCCAACGAGGCCGACGTGCTCGCGCGCGCCGATTACGGCGGGCCCGTCACCGCGATCGTGGGCAAGGACACCGCCATCGGCACGCAATTTCACCCCGAGAAGAGCCAGCGTTTCGGCCTGGCCCTGATCTCGAACTTCTTGCGATGGAAACCGTGATTCTCTTCCCCGCGATCGACCTCAAGAACGGCCAATGCGTGCGCCTTGAGCAAGGCGACATGGCGCGCGCGACCGTGTTCAACCTCAATCCGGCGGCGCAGGCGCAGAGCTTCGTCGAGCAGGGCTTTGAGTATCTCCACGTCGTCGATCTCGATGGCGCCTTTGCCGGCAAGCCGGTGAATGCCGAGGCCGTCGAGGCGATGCTGAACGCGATCAGGATTCCGGTGCAGCTCGGCGGCGGCATTCGCGATCTCAAGACCGTCGAAGCCTGGCTCGACAAGGGCATCACCCGCGTCATCATCGGCACGGCGGCGGTGCGTGATCCCGAGCTGGTGAAATCCGCCGCGAAGAAATTCCCCGGCCGCGTCGCGGTCGGGTTAGATGCCCGCGACGGCAAGGTCGCGGTCGAAGGCTGGGCCGAGACCTCGCAAGTGACCGTGCTGGAGATCGCAAGGCGGTTCGAGGATGCCGGCGTCGCCGCCATCATCTTCACCGACATCGCGCGCGACGGCCTGCTCAAGGGCCTGAATCTGGACGCGACCATTGCGCTCGCGGACGCCATCTCGATTCCAGTGATCGCCTCCGGCGGCCTGGCCTCGATCGAGGACGTCAAGGCGATGCTCACGCCGCGCGCGAACAAGCTCGCCGGCGCGATCGCCGGACGTGCGCTCTATGACGGCCGCCTCGATCCCGCGGCCGCCCTCACTTTGATCCGCGACGCGCGCAGGAGCTGACACATGTTCAAGGTGCGCGTGATCCCCTGCCTCGACGTCAAGGACGGCCGCGTCGTCAAGGGCGTCAATTTCGTCGATCTCAGGGATGCCGGCGACCCCGTCGAGGCTGCGATCGCCTATGATGCGGCCGGCGCCGACGAGCTCACCTTCCTCGACATCACGGCGACCCACGAGAACCGCGGCATCATGCTGGACGTGGTCCGGCGCACCGCGGAAGCCTGCTTCATGCCTGTCACCGTCGGCGGCGGCGTGCGTGAGGTCAACGACATCAAGACGCTGCTGCGCGCCGGCGCCGACAAGGTCTCGATCAACAGCGCCGCAGTATCCCGGCGCGAGTTCGTCAAGGAAGCGGCCGAGAAATTCGGCGAACAATGCGTCGTGGTCGCGATCGACGCCAAGCGGGTGAAGCGCCCGGGCGGCGACCGCTGGGAGATTTTTACCCATGGCGGCCGCAACTCGACCGGCATCGACGCGATCGAATATGCCCAGGAAGTCGTCGCGCTCGGTGCCGGTGAAATCCTGCTCACCTCGATGGATCGTGACGGCACCAGGCAGGGTTTCGACATCCCCCTGACCCGGGCGATCGCCGACAGCGTGCCCGTTCCGGTGATCGCCTCGGGCGGCGTCGGCAATCTCGACCATCTCGTCGACGGTATCCGCGACGGACACGCCACCGCTGTGCTGGCGGCCTCGATCTTCCATTTCGGGGAATTCACCATCCGTGAAGCCAAGGAGCATATGGCGCGGCGCGGGCTGCCGATGCGCCTCGATGCCTGACGACTCCCGCTAGCAAAAATGCTACACAAGCCGGTGGGCAACGGCCTCTGTGGCCCCATGTGTTTCCGAGTAATCCGATGCCGCGTTTCACGATCCATGATCTGGCCGAGACCATCGACGTCCGCGCGGCGGACGGCGGCGAGGCGTCCTATACCCGCAAGCTGCTCGACAAGGGCGCCGAGCATTGCGCCAAGAAGTTCGGTGAAGAGGCAATCGAAACCGTAATCGCAGCAGTCGAAAACGATCGCGCGCATCTGGTCGCTGAAAGTGCCGACCTGCTCTATCATTTCCTTGTGCTTCTGAAGGCACGCGGCATAAAGCTGGAAGAGGTCGAGGCGGCGCTGGGTAAGCGCACTTCGATGTCAGGGTTGGAAGAAAAGGCGTCGCGCAAGCGCGATTGAGGTTATTGTTTGAGCATGATCTTGTCGGAAAACCGCTTCACACTTTTCCGGATCATGCTCTAGAGCAACGGAAAGGCGGCGTCATGGATATCCGCGCACCCGAGCAGCAGTATAATCCCTACCGGGTCTATACGCGCGAAGAATGGGCGCGCCTGCGTGACGACACGCCGATGACGCTGGAGCCGGGCGAGTTCGACCGGCTGCGTTCGCTGCACGATCGCCTTGACTTGCAGGAAGTCGAGGACATTTACCTGCCGCTGTCGCGCCTGCTCTCGATCTACGTCGATGCGATGCAGCGCCTGTATTACGCCGAGCGCCAGTTCCTCAACATCCGCGACCGCAAGGTGCCCTACATCATCGGCGTCGCCGGATCGGTCGCCGTCGGGAAATCCACCACGGCCCGCGTGCTCCAGGCCCTGCTGGCGCGCTGGTCGCCGCGCCCGAAGGTCGAGCTGATCACCACCGACGGGTTTCTCTATCCCAACGCCGTGCTCGATCGGCAGGGCATCATGCAGAAGAAGGGTTTCCCTGAGAGCTACGACCTTCCGCTGCTGCTCAGCTTCCTCTCCGATATCAAGTCCGGTCGCGGTCATGTGCGTGCGCCGGTCTATTCGCATCTGACCTACGACATCGTGCCGAACCAGTGGGCCGAGGTCGATCAGCCCGACATCCTGATCGTCGAGGGCGTCAACGTGCTGCAGACCGGCAAGCTGCCGCGCGACGGCAAGGCGGTGCCTGTGGTCTCCGACTTCTTCGATTTCTCGGTCTATATCGACGCCGAGGAGGCGGCGCTGCGGCAATGGTACATCAAGCGCTTCCTGGCGCTCCGCGACACCGCGTTCACCAACCCGAAATCCTACTTCAACCGCTACGCGCTGCTGTCGGACGAGGAAGCCACCGCCACCGCCATCGCGATCTGGGAGCGCACCAACCTCGCCAATCTCGAGGACAACATTTTGCCGACCCGGCCCCGCGCGACGCTGATCCTCAAGAAGGGCGCCGACCATACGGTGGAGAGCGTGGCGTTGCGACGGCTGTAATCGCGCCGGTTGCCGAGCTCCTGGTTCGTCCGGGCAGAGTGTCTTTTGTTGCAGACCGGCAAAAGGTATTCGACTATGAGCGTACGAAACGCGAGGGCGCCATGGTTGACCGTCTCAGAAGTGCTGCCGAGTTGCTTGAAGCGCCGAGCTGCCCGGACTGCCATATCGAGATGAAATGGTTCCGCTCAGAATTGCTCGCGGACGAGCCGGTTCCGATCATCGCGCATCTCTTCGTGTGCCCTCATTGCAAGCGCGCCGCCCAGGCGGATACGGTCTTCAAGCCAACCCCGGTGAAGCCGGATAAGCTCTCCGCGCCGCGGTTCGCTGCCTACGCCGTGACAGTTCATTCCCGGACCTTCTGTCGTTCTTTCGAGCCGGCGTAGATGTGCCACGTCGTCAGGAACATCGCGGCGACGAGCGGGCCGATGACGAAGCCGTTGGCTCCGAAGGTCGCGAGGCCGCCCAGGGTGGCAAGCAGCACGACATAGCTCGGCATCTGGATCGACTGGCCGACCAGGATCGGGCGGAGAAAATTGTCCGCGAGGCCAATCACGAAGGTACCGAAAGCGAGCAGAATGAGGCCCTTCGTGACTGCGCCTGCCACAAGCAGATAAAGTGCGGCCGGAACCCAAATCAGGGCGGAGCCCAGCACGGGCAGCAGCGAAACCAGCGCCATGAGCGCGCCCGCAAGCAGCGGCGCGGTCAAGCCGAGCAGCCAGAAGATGAGCCCGCCAAGCGCCCCCTGTATCAGGGCGACGAGAACGATCCCCTTGATCGTTCCGCGAACCGCGAGGGTGAACGCATCGAGGATCTCGGCGGTCTGGCTCGGGCGCAGCGGGAGCGCGTCGCGAATGCGTGCGCTCAGGTCTTCGCCGTCGCGCAGCAGGAAGAACAGCAGATACAGCATCACGAGCAGGCTCGCGACGAACTCCAGCGTCAGCTGGCCGATGTTGATCGCATGCCCGGCCAGCTGCTGGCCGGCCGGGACCACCAGGCTCGACAGGCGTTCTTTCAGGGCCGAGAGATCAATCCCGGCCAGGCGACCTGAGATGGAGGTGGCCCAGTCCGGCAGCGCGGCCTTCAGTTGCTGCAGCGGATGAGCCAGATTGATCTCGCCGGCCTGAACGCGCTGATATAGCTCGCCGCCCTGGTCGACGAGCGAAGCGATCACGATCCCGACCGGGATCAGGACCAAGACGACCACCACGATCACGGTGGAAAGCGCGGCAAGGTTGCGCCATTCCGGAAACCTTTCCAGGAAACGGCGATAGACGGGCGCGAAGATGATCGCCAGCAGCGTGGCCCATAGCAATGCGCCGGAGAACGGCCAAAGCAGCCAGCCGAACGCGAGGGTGATGAGGCCGAGCCAGATGAGGAATGAGCGGTCTTCCGATGTTCTCACGTGTCGCCGGGCTCCAGTCGCACCTCACGGCACGTTGGTAGCACAGGATCGTGACGGAGCGGCAAGTCTCGCCACGCCTCCGTCGTGCCGGCGGCCGGATCGGATGCGGCCTGTCACTGGCCGGTCTTCGCAGTCCAATCCGCGATCTTGATACGTCCTGCAAAGGTGGCGGGGCCGGAGCCGCCGGCCTTGTAGACGAAGGCCTCGCCTTCCTGGACGTCGCCGGCCTCCTTGCCAAAGGCATCGGCGATGTTGGTCTTGTGAGTGACCAGAAACGTGTTGGCGCCTGCCTTCGGCGGCGCATCGACGAGCTGACGCACGGCCTGTCCGGCCTTTGCATTGGCGCCGGTCGGGTTTGCCATTCCCGACGCGCTGGCATTGCTGCTGTCCGTCAAGGCATCGACCGGCTTGACCTCGCGGCCGGAGATCAGCTTGCCGGCCTCGATCGCGCGGTTCAGCCGGCTGGTGTAGACCTCGCCGATCGGGATCGCGAGCTCCTTGACCGCCGCCCCGAGCTGGCGTGCCATGTCCCTGCCCTTGTCGCTGAGCTGACGCTGGGCGCTCATATCGTCGAACTTGAACGGGTAGATGTCCTTTTGGCTGTCGTCGGTGGCGGTGTGCCGAAAGATCAGTACAAAGCCGCCTTGCTTGAGCGAGGCTATGAGCTCAGGCGTATCGGCCGCGGCGTGTCGGGAGAAACCGGCGAGAACAACAATCAATGCGAGGCGGCAAAGCACATTCATGCGCAAAATCCTCTATGGCAAATGCCCCCGAGGATGGTGACGCGTAACGCGGTCGATTTCAATTCTAGATGGCGGCCCGAGCCGGGTTCCCGCGAGGTTCCCGATCAGACCGACAGCCGCTGTGATGCCGCGAGCTCAGCAAGCGCTTCGTCGAGCTTGTCGCGATCGAGCGGCTTGATCAGAAATCCGGTCATGCCCGCCTCGAAGCAGGCATAGCGATCCTCCACCAGCGTATTGGCGGTGAGCGCGAGGATCGGTGTGTGATGGCTGCCCGTGGCCGCCTCATGCGCACGGATGCGCTTCGTCGCCTCGATGCCGTCGAGCTGCGGCATCTGGATATCCATCAGCACGAGATCATAGGGCGTGCTGGCCGACGAAGCGGCGAGCCAGGACTCCAGCGCGGCCTCGCCGTGGACGGCGATGACGACGCGATGGCCGAGCTTCGTCAGCAGCGAGCGCATCAACAGCGCGTTGATCTCGTTGTCCTCGGCGACGAGGATCGAGAGGCCCTTCGCTTGTGTCGCGCGGGCAGCTTCAGCCATCGGTTCCGGCGCAAGCTCCGGCGAGGCGATCTCCGGCGTCAGCGCAAGGCGCGCGGCGAGCGAAGCCGCCCGCAGCGGCTTCACCAGAAACCCGGTGAAGGCCGGCGACAGCTTTTCATGGCGCGAGCTCGACGTCAGCAGCACGAGGCGCTGCAGCGAATGCGCGCGGGCCATCTCGCCCAGATGGTCGGCCATGGCAGGGCCGGTCGCGCGATCGATCAGCACCGCGTGCCATGAGCGCTCCGGCAGCAGCGCTTCGGCAACCGCCGCGTCCGCAACCAGGCAGGTCTGGCCGCCCCAGCGCTCCAGTCGCCGCGCGATCAGCGCGGCTTCGATGCCGTCGGCGACGACGAGGATCGACTTGCCGGCAAGGTCGGGGCTCGGAAAGGCCGTCTGTCCCGCGCTGGCTTGCGAGGCCGGAAGCGGCACTGCGATCTCGAAGGTCGAGCCTTTGCTCGGCTCGCTTTCGAGCGTGATGCGGCCGCCCATCCGTTTGACGATGCGCTCGCTGATGGCAAGGCCGAGCCCGGTGCCGCCATAGGTGCGGGCGACGCGCTCGTCAGCCTGCTCGAATTCGCGGAAGATGCGCTGCTGTGCCTCCGGCGCGATGCCGATACCGGTGTCGCGGACCAGGAAGCTGATCTCGTTCGGCCAGATGCCGGGCTCGACGATCAGCGCGACGCCACCGCTTGCGGTGAACTTGATGGCGTTGCCGGCGAGGTTGAGCAGCACCTGGCGCAGCCGCGCGGGATCGCCGACCACCTCCAGAGGCAGTCGCTCGTCGACATAGGCGGCGATCTCGAGCGACTTCGCCTGCGCTCGCGGCGCGAGCAGCTCGGTGATCTCCTCGATCAGGGTCGAGAGCGCGAAGGGGCGCTGCTCGAGATCGAGCTTGCCGGCCTCGATCTTGGAATAGTCGAGCAATTCCTCGATCAGCGCCATCAAGGCTTCGCCCGAGGTCTTGACCGCCTTGGCATAGGTCGCCTGCTCCGGCGTCAGATTGGTGTCGAGCAGGAGGCCGCCCATGCCGATGATGCCGTTGAGCGGGGTCCTGATCTCGTGCGAGGCCATCGCGAGGAAGCGCGATTTGGCGCGGTTGGCGGCATCGGCCTGGTCGCGCGCGTCGGACAAGGCGCGCTCGGTTTCGGTGCGATCGGTGACGTCGCGCCCCACGCTCTGCAATTCGGCGGGCTGGCCGGCATCGAGGCGGACATAGCCCTCGCGCCAGGCGATCCAGCGCGCGCCGAGCGGGGTTGCGATCTTCTGGTCGTGGATCCGCGTGCCGCTGCTCTCGCGCGCGCTGTCGCCCTGCTCCAGCACGTCGAAATCGAAACGCGTGCCGACCAGCGCGCCGCGCGTCTGTCCCGCGAGCGCGCAATAGGCCTCGTTGGCGAAGGTGATGCGGCCATCGGTCGCGCGCAGCACGATGAGATCGCCCTGCTGCTCGAACAGGCTGCGGGCGCGTTCTTCCGCTTCCTTCAGCTCCCAATTGCGGTCGATCAGGGTCTCGTTGTGGGCGGCGAGCGTACGCAGCCGCTTGGCCACGAAACGCAGGCGCATGCTCAGCGTCGCAAGCCCGAGGCAGGCGAGCGCGAACAGGAAGCTCGCGCCGATCGCAAAGGTGTGGGGATCGTAGCCGGAGTTTTCCGACCGGCTGCCGGACACGAACCCATAGGCGCCGCCGAAGGTCGCCGAGAAGATCATGAAGGAGCGGATCGCGAAGGCGATGCGTGGGTGCTGTCGCCTGAAACGGCGCATGCGCACCTTGATCCGGAACGTCCGACCCATCGTCACCGACCCTTGTCTGAAACCCGCCGCCGCGTGCGACGATGTCGCGTCGACCTTGCGAACAGTTTGAGGCTTTGGCTCAGCCTCCAAACAGAGTTGACGAAGTGTTAACGCTTCAGAGCGAAGCGGCCTGGAGCTGGCGGTGACTGCCGTGGGCGCCGACGATCAGCGCCGCCGCCTCGCGCAGCGAGACCGACTTCGAGCGCACATAGATGCGGTAATCCGCCGGCCCTTCGCTGGAGAGATAGATCACCTGGCCGCCATCGACGGGCTGAGCGGCAATCGAGACGAGGCGCCTCGAAGGATTGGCCTGACAGGTCTCCGGCTCGGAACCGAGGCCGTCGTCGACCAATGCGAAGTCCGCGGCGTCAGCGTCGTCGGTGACCTGGACCCGGACCGTGGCCCGCGCGGGATCTTCGGTGAAGGCGACATGCATGCCGGCGGTCCAGAACAGCGAGGTGAGCTCGACCGAGATCTCGCCCACGGCGATGCAGGGATGCGAGACCGATCCGATCTCGGCGCGGGCAAACACTGCAGCCGCCAGCAGGGGAACAACCGAGGCAAGGATCTTGAAACGCAACATGACACTCTACTCGCCGGGCCCCCGGGGAACTCGCAGCCGAAATGAGCGGGCCCTATGGTTTGCAGAGCGTAAAGGAAACTCGTTACCGCCGGGTTGACGCGCGGTGTCAAGCCATCTGGCGTACATCCTCCGCGAGTGCGCGGTAGGACAGCGCTTCGGCGAGGTGCAGCCGGCCGATCTTGTCGGCATGATCGAGATCGGCCAGCGTGCGCGCCACCCGCAGCACGCGGTGATAGCCGCGGGCCGACAGCCGCATGGTCTCGGCGGCGTCGCGCAGCAGTTTTTGACCCTGCGCGTCCGGCTTGGCGATCTCCTCCAGCACCGAAGCGGGCGCCTCGGCATTGGTCCGAACATTGGGCAGGCCGGCATCGGCATAGCGTGCGAGCTGGATGTCGCGCGCCGCCGCCACGCGCGCGGCGACCTCGACCGAGCCTTCCGCCGGCGGCGGCAGGATCAGATCGGCCGCGGTCACGGCCGGCACCTCGATGCGCAGATCGATGCGGTCCATCAACGGGCCCGAGATGCGCGCCTGGTAATCGCCGGTGCAGCGGTCGATGCGGCCGCGCTTGCAGGCATAGCCGGGCTCGAACGCGTTGCCGCAGCGGCACGGATTCATCGCCGCGACCAGCATGAAGCGGGCAGGGTAGGTGACGCGATGATTGGCACGCGACACAGCGACCTCGCCGTTCTCCAGCGGTTGCCGCAGCGAATCCAGCACGCGCGGATCGAATTCGGGCAGCTCGTCGAGGAACAGCACGCCCTGATGCGCCAGCGAGATCTCGCCGGGCTTGGCGCGCATGCCGCCGCCGGTGAGCGCGGCCATGCTCGCGGAATGATGCGGCGAGCGGAACGGCCGCCGTGCCGTCAGCGCGCCGCCTTCGATCTCGCCGGCAACGGAGGCGATCATCGAGACCTCGAGCAGCTCGCCCGGGGACAGCGGCGGCAGGATCGAGGGCAGCCGCGCGGCCAGCATCGACTTGCCGGCGCCGGGCGCGCCGATCATGAGCAGATGATGCCCGCCGGCGGCCGCGATCTCCAGCGCCCGCTTGGCGCTTTCCTGGCCCTTGATGTCGCGCAGGTCGAGCGTGGAGGCGGCGGCTTCATGCACCTTCGGCGAGGGCCGCGACAGCACCTGCGTGCCCTTGAAATGGTTGGCGATCTGGATCAGCGAGTGTGCTGCGATGATCTGGATGTCCGGGCTCGCCCAGGCGGCTTCGGAGCCGCAGGCCGCCGGGCAGATCAGCCCCTCCTCGCGCATATTGGCGCCGATCGCGGCAGGAAGAACGCCGGCCACGGGCGCGATCGAGCCGTCGAGGCCAAGCTCGCCGAGAACCGTGAAGCCGGTCAGCGCATCAGGCGGGATCGCCCCGATCGCCGCCATCAGGCCGAGCGCGATCGGCAGGTCGTAATGGCTGCCCTCCTTGGGCAGGTCGGCGGGCGCCAGATTGACGATGATCCGGCGCGCCGGCAGTGCCAGCCCCGAGGCGATCAGCGCCGAGCGCACCCGCTCGCGGGCCTCCGACACCGCTTTGTCCGGCAGGCCGACGATGGCGAAGGCCGGCAGGCCCGGCGCGACCTGGACCTGCACGTCGACCGCGCGGGCCTCGATCCCCTCAAAAGCGACGGTGGAAACCCGCTGCACCATGCTCAAACCAGCCTGCCCCTTTCGCACAATTAGGGGTAGCAGGGCGTGGCTCTTTTCGCAAGAACAATACAGGAACATTCCGCAGGGGCGGACAAGCCCTAACCAATCGTAAACACCACGCCGACACTACGCCTCGAATGCCAGCTTCTGTCCTCAGCACATTCCAACGAATGTCCGCTACTCGTAAGGCTGCGGGATGGGCCGTGGTCTAACGGGTGAACAATTCAAATGCTTGCAAATCGCCGGAGAAGCGAACGTCGGGTGTGCAGTCGCCTCGCCAAGATCCATTTTGGCGCGGGCTCGTTGCCGCGGGACTGCACGATCACCGATATTTCGGATGGTGGCGTGAAAGTGGTGGCGGAATTTCTGGAAGTGCCGCCGCAATTCACCATCATCTTCGCCCCGGACTATTCCCGGCAATGCCGCCTGCGCTGGCGCATCGGCTGCGAGTTCGGCGCTGAATTCGTCGACTGAGACGCAAGGGCCCGCGTCCTTAACGGGACTTTAGCGTTAATCGGTAAGCATCTCTGATCAGTTGCCGAGTGATCAGAGTATGTCCACGCGTTCGTCCCTCGCCTTTCCGCCGGCGAGATTGCTGTTTCCCGCACTCCTGGTGCTCGTCCTCGGCGGCTGCCAGACCGCCGGCATCGAGGATGTGACCGGCGCGCTTGGCGTCCGATCGGAAACGGCTGTCAAGGCCGATCCCAAGCCGGACATGGACGCATTGCGCGAGCGTTACCGCGCCAAGCCCAGCGATCCCGCCATTGCGCTCGAGTACGGCAAGGCGCTGCGCGACAGCGGTCAGCGCGCGCAGGCGGTCGCGGTGCTGGAGCAGGCCGTGCTCGCCCATCCCAGCAACAAGGCGCTGCTCGCCGGCTATGGCCGCGCGCTCGCCGACAGCGGCAATTTCCAGCAGGCCTTCGACGTCCTCAGCCGCGCGCATTCGCCCGAGGATCCCGACTGGCGCATCCTGTCGGCGCAAGGCGCAGCGCTCGATCAGCTCGGCCGCAACGAGGAGGCGCAGCAATATTACGCGAGCGCCCTGAAGATCGTGCCCGACGAGCCGCAGGTCCTGTCCAATCTCGGCCTGTCCTACATGCTCCAGAACAATTTGCCGCGCGCCGAGCAGGTACTCGGCCGCGCCCATCAGCGCAATCAGAACGATTTGCGGATCCGTGCCAACCTCGCGCTCGTGCTGGGATTGCAAGGCCGCCAGGCCGAGGCTGAAATCCTGGTCAAGGCAGATTTGCCGCCGGACCAGGCGGCGGCCAAAGTCACGGCGCTGCGGCAAATGCTGGCGAAGAAGCAGCAGCAGCGGGCCGAGAAGTAACCCGCCAGCCGATCGCATTCTTGCTCGTCGCGTTCTCGCGACGCGAAAACGCTATCGCGATTACGACGCCTTGCGGTGCGGGGCCGATGGGCGGCCCGATCGGCCCTTCAGCTTCTTCAGCAGCGGCTCGAGCAGCGAGCGCTTCGGCTTCTTCACCTCGCCGCGGCCGGCGAGGCGGTTCGCCATGTTCTGAAACAGCGCGGTGGTGCGGTGGTTCTTGGCGACTTCCGCGATCATCTGGCCGTTATTGGCCGCGGTCGAGAACAGCTTCGAATCGAACGGGATCACCGCGATCGGCTGGCTCTCCATCGTCTTGGCGAAGGCCTTGACGTCGATCTCCGCGCGCTTGTGCATGCCGACCTGGTTGAGGCAGTACAGCGGCGGCCGGTCGTTCGGCCGTGCCGCTTTCAGCACGCTCAGCATGTTCTTGGTGTTGCGCAAGTTCGCGAGATCGGGCTCGGCGACGATCACGATGTCGTCGGCGTTCACCAGCGCGCGCCGCGTCCAGCCGGACCATTGGTGGGGAACGTCGAGCACGATGCAGGGCGTGGTCATGCGCAGCGTGTCGAACACGGCATCGAAGGCTTCGGCGCCGAAATCGTAGACGCGGTCAAGAGAGGCAGGCGAAGCGAGGAGGCTGAGGCGCTCGGTGCATTTGGCGAGCAGGCGCTCCATCAGCGCCGTGTCCGGCCGGTCCTGCGACAGCACCGCGTTGGCGATGCCCTGTACCGGATCCTGGTTGTAGTCGAGGCCCGCGGTGCCGAAGGCGAGGTCGAGGTCGATCACGACCGAATCGAGCGAAAGGTCGCGGGCGATGGTCCAGGCTACGTTGTGCGCGACGGTGGAGGCGCCGACGCCGCCCTTGGCGCCGACCACGGCGATGACGCGGCCGGTGATGATGGCCTCGGAGGCCGAGAACAGGCTGCAGATCGAGCGGACGACGTCGAGGGTCTCGACCGGTCCGACCACATAATCGTTGACGCCGCGGCGCACCAGCTCGCGATAGGGCGCCGTGTCGTTGGGATTGCCGATCACGACCACGCGGGTGCCGGGGTCGCAGACGCCGGCGAGGTCGTCCAAGCCCTCGAGGATGTCGCGCGTGCCGTCGGATTCGATCACGATCACGTTCGGCGTCGGCATCGATTCATAGACTTCGATCGCCGCGGCAAGGCCGCCGTCCTTGGCGGTGAGGTGCGCCTTGGCGAGTCGGCGGTCCTGCCCCGCCGCGGTCACCGCGGCGAGCGTCTGCTCGGTCTCGCAAAAGGCCTGCACGGAGATGCGAGGAACCGGCGCGATGTGTTCCTCGGGGTGCAGCGGATCGTCCGAATCTTCGTCGTGGAGCCGTGTCATTTGCCGGTATCGCTGAGCTTGGCCTTGTCGGCGTCGGGATTGGGAGTCGCGATCGCGGTGCCCTTGCGATAGCGCTCGAAGGCGATGTCGCGCCGCGCGGTATAGGCCGGCGTTTCGGATCGCGGCTGCTCGAGATCGGCGGGGTTGTCGATCATTGCCGCGAGGTTGCGCTGGCTGGCGCAGCCGAGATTGAAATAGGGCCGGTTCTCGTTGTAGCCGGGATCGAGGATGGAGGGACCGATGTCTTCCGGCCACAGACCGCAGGGACCCGCGACCGCGGTGATCTTCGAATAGCTGAGGCGGATGGTGGGCAGCAGCCCGGGGTCTTCAGGACGATAGGGATGCTGGACGATGGCGCGCGACGGCACGCCGCCGGATGTGAGCACGGAGCGGATCTCCCGATAGGTCGCGGCCGCCGCGCGCGAATTCGCGGTGTCGACGGGGACGTCGATGACGACGGAGCCGGTGCCTTCGCGCACCCAGTCCCGCGCAATGCCGGCGACATCCGAATGCTGCGCGGCCGACAGGCCGCCGCGCGCCTTGCCGACGAAGATCACGATCGACTTCCTGCCCTCTTGCACCGCGATCGGGTGGCGCTGGCGGTAGTCGGTCGGCACCGTCTGCGTAACGATGTCGCCGGTGGTATTGCAGGCACCGAGCATGACGGACAGCCCCGCCAGTGCCAGCGCGAGCCCAAAGCTGCGACGTCGATCGGCCGATGTTGTCGTCATCGCCTGGTCCCCTCTTGCCCCGTTCCTTGCCCCGGTCCCCAAACCGTTCGCCTCAGTCGATGATGAAGCCGAAATCGCCGGGCGCGCCGTTGATCGGATCGACGCGCCGCGTGGTGCCATAGAGCCGGTTCATGCGGCCGAGCAGCGCCGTCTGCGCGTCGGAAGCCGGCGCGAAGCCGTCGTCGGGCCGCGACAATTCCTTCTGCGCGACTGCGCGCACTACATAGGGCGTCACGATCACCATCAGCTCGGTCTCGTTGTTGACGAAGTCCTGGCTGCGGAACAGCGCGCCGATGATCGGCACCTGGTCGACGCCGGGCAGGCCGTTGATCGCCTGCTTGGTCTGCTGCTGGATCAGGCCGGCCATCGCCATCGAGCCGCCCGAGGGAATCTCGAGCGTGGTCTCGGCGCGGCGGGTCTGGACCGAGGGAATGGTGATCGAGTTGCTCGAGGTCGAGGACACCGCCTGGGTCAACGTGATCGCATTCGTATTCGACAGCTCCGACACCTCGGTCATCACGCGCAGGCTGATGCGGCCTTCGCTCAGCACGACCGGCGTGAAGTTCAGGGAAATGCCGAACTTCTTGTAGGTGACCTGGGTGGTGCAGACATGGGTGACCGGATCGCAGGAATAGCCTGCGGGGATCGGGAATTCGCCGCCGGCGATGAAGGTGGCGGATTCGCCCGAGATCGCCGTCAGGCTCGGTTCGGCGAGCGTCCGCATCACACCGGCGCTTTCCATCGCGCGCATGGTGGCGCTGACGGTGGCGACGCCCTTGGCGAGGCCGGCGACGCCGAGCCCGTTGCTGCCGACGATCGGTCCGCCCGAGACCGAGAACGGGTTGGAATTGTTGAAATTCACCACGGCCGTGCCGGCGTTCAGGCTGGCGCTGAGATCGACGCCGAGCTGCTTGACGATGTCGCGGCGCACTTCGCCGACCACGACCTTGAGCATCACCTGGTCGCGACCGCGCACGACGATGTTGTTGACGACCTTGTCCGATCCGCCGACCAGCTTCGCGGCGACGTCGCCGGCCTGCTGCGCCTCGACCGGGCTCGACACCGATCCGGTCAGCATCACGCTGTCGCCGACGCCTTCGATCTGCACGCCCGGCAGCGACTGGCGCAGGGCCGTGCGCATGCCGTTGAGATCGCGCTTCACCGCGATGTCATAGGAGGCGACCTGCTGGCCGTCGGCGGCGAAGAACACGACGTTGGTCTGGCCGACCTGGCCACCGATGATATAGGCGCGCTGGGCCGAGCGGATCACCGCATTGGCGATCTTGGGATCGGCCACCAGCACGTCCTTGACCTCGCGGGGCAGGTCGATAACGACGGATTTGCCGATACCGAGCGAGAGAAAGCGCGTTTTCGCCGACGCGATCGTCGCGACCGGCGATACACCGAGATCCGGCGCCTGGATCGGCGCCTGGTCGCCGACCGGCGCATCGGCGGCGTTGACGCAGCCGGGCGTTGCGAGCAGCCCCAGCATCAGCATCGTCCCCGTCCAGAACGAGCGCGCGCGCTTCCCCCGAATGCGCAGGCCCGTCCGATCATCCCCGTAATTCATCATGTCCCCATCACTTCTGTGACGTCAGTTGCCGCGTCTGCACGCCGTAGCGGATGACGTTGACGCCTCCGGAGCGTTTTGCCGCTTGGTCCTCGACGGTGACTTCCGCCGCGTTGGCATCGACGATGCTTCGCAGCGCAAGCTGCAGCGTGCCGCCCTGGCGCGCGGCCGAAAGCGTGGCGACCTGGTCGGGCTTGAGCTCGAGCGTGACGGTCTTGCCGACCACGGCGGTCTGACCGTCCTTTTCCTTCGGCGCCTGGTCGATCGCGAGCACGCGGATATTGGTCAGGATGACCTCGGACACGATGAGGTCGTTGCCGGCGGTCGGGCCGTTGGTGTCGGGGTTCTTCAGGCGACGGGTTAGCACGATGTCGACGCGGTCGTTCGGCAGGATGAAGCCGCCGGCGCCGGTCTCGGCGGAGATCTCGGTCGAAACGGCGCGCATGCCGGACGGCAGGATCGCGGCCATGAAGCCGGAGCCTTCGGCCTTGACCAGCTTCTGCTCGCGGATCGGCTCGCCTTGCATCAGGGGAACGCGCGCGATCGAGCCGGCGATCTGGCTCTGCGCCTCGGGCCTGTTGTCACGACGGATGAAGGCGCTGCTTGCGGTCGCCGCCGGCCAGGTCTGCCATTGCAGATCGTCAGGCTTGAGCGCCTGGCCGAGCTGGATGTCGTTCTTGGCAATGAGGACTTCGACCGTCGGCAGCTTCTCGGCGACGGCCTCGACTGGCGCGGGGGCATTCTGATAGCCGCTCGCCAGATACGCAGCGACGCCGCCGGCGGCCAGCGCGATGACGAGAACGACAATGCGTGCGGTGTTCATACGCTTTACTCATACGCGGGGCACTCGAACCGCACCTGGCGGGTTCCCCGTGTCGATGAGTAGGGAGTAAAAGTATAAGGGGTGTTGCGAGGCCGAGCGGGCCGACCGGCCGCGATGCTGGTTTTCGGCAGATGGTGAACGCGGCGTTATTGGGTTGGCCAGCGGCCCCGTAGTTTCACGCAGAGCGCGCTCGCGCGTTGGCCCGATGCGGAGGGCGTCATGGTGAATGGGCGGTTAGTGATGGGTGGGCGCGAGGGTGCCCAGCATCTGCGATGACAGTGGCAGTCCGTCACCTCCGCGCAATGGCGAAGCCATTGTCGCTGGAGGGGGCGGCGGCATCAGCCGGGGCCGTCGCCCTGCGAGGGCCGCTGAAGAGGCGGCCACCTCAGGCTGACGGTGTTGGAGTAAGTCTGCAATCCACGAAGTGACGAGTGCTTACTTCGTCCGCTTCGCTTCGATCACGTCCCAGATCTTCGCCGCCACATCAGGACCGCCGAGCCGCGCGATGGCGCGGATGCCGGTGGGGGAGGTCACGTTGATCTCGGTGAGGTTGCCGTTGATGACGTCGATGCCGACGAACAACAGCCCGCGTTCGCGCAAGGCCGGGCCCAGGGTGGCGCAGATCTCGCGCTCGCGCGGGGTGAGCTCGGTCTCCTGCGCCGCGCCGCCGCGCACCATGTTGGAGCGGAGGTCGTCGGCGGCCGGCACGCGGTTCACCGCGCCGGCGAACTCGCCGTTGACCAGGATGATGCGCTTGTCGCCGTGCCTCACCTCGGGGATGAACTGCTGGATCACCCAGGCCTCCTTGAAGGTGACCGAGAACATGTCGAACAGTGAGCCGAAATTCATGTCCTGCGGCATCACGCGGAACACCGCCGCGCCGCCATGACCGTGCAGCGGCTTCATCACGACGGCACCATGCTTGTCCCGAAACGCGTTGATCTCATCGACGTCGCGCGAGATCAGTGTCGGCGGCATCAGCTGCGGAAAGTTCATCACGAACAGCTTTTCCGGCGCGTTGCGGACCGAGCAGGGATCGTTGACCACCAGCGTCTTCGGGTGGATGCGTTCCAGAAAATGCGTCGAGGTGATGTAGGCGAGGTCGAACGGCGGATCCTGCCGCAGCAGCACCACGTCGAAGCCGTTCAACGCCTCGCGCGTCGGCTCCCCGAGCGTGAAGTGGTTGCCGGGCTCGTCGCGCACGGTCAGCAGCTGAACGGGAGCGACGATCTCCTCGCCGACCATCGAGAGCTTGTCCGGCGTGTAATAGGACAGGCCATGGCCGCGTTTCTGCGCCTCCAGCAGCAGCGCAAAGGTGGAATCGCCCTTGATGTTGATGCGGGCAATGGGGTCCATCTGGACGGCGACGTTCAGTTTCATGGTCTGCCTTTCAGGTCGAGGCGTCGAATGCCGCCAACACATGGCGCGGAAGTGAGCGCGGCGCAATCAGCATGGCGTCGAATCGCAATTCGAATTCGGCATGCTCGGGATGCGCTACAAGCCAGCCTTGCGCGGCGTCGATGATGCGCTGCTGCTGGCGCGGCGTCACGGCAAAGGCGGCATCGTCCAGCGTTGCGCGGGCCTTGACCTCGACGAAGGCGATCAGGTTGCGGCGGCGCGCCACGATGTCGATCTCGCCATGCGCCGTGCGGTAGCGCTTGGCCAGAATGCGATAGCCCTTGGCCATGAGATAGGCGGCCGCGCGGCTTTCCGCGGAGATGCCGGTATGGAACGCGGCGACGCGCTCGGGCGAGGCGGCCTTTGGCTCCCTGGGGATCTCAGTCTTCGCCATCGCCGCCCCGCGAATCCTTTGCAAGCTCGAGCGCGCGGGCATAGACCTCGCGGCGCGGCCGGCCCGAGAGCGCGACGGCATGCGCCACGGCATCCTTGACGCTGTGCGCGGCCAGCTGCTCGCGCAAGAGATCATCGAGCGCATCCATTGTCAGCACCTCGGCATCCGCGGGAGGTGGGCCGATCACCAGAACGAACTCGCCGCGCGTCTCCGGCGCGTCCGCCTGTCGCGCAAGCTCGGCGACGGGCGCGCGTCTGACCTCCTCGTGCAACTTCGTGAGCTCGCGGCAGACCGCGGCGTCTCGCTCACCCATGATCTCGGCGAGATCGGTCAAGGTGGCCTGCATCCGATTTCCCGACTCGAACATCACCAGCGTCGCGTCGATGCGTGCAAGCTCGGCCAGGCGCGTGCGGCGCGCGGCGGATTTCGCCGGCAGGAAACCCTCGAAGAAGAAGCGGTCGGTCGGCAGCGCCGCCACCGACAGCGCGGCCAGGACGGAGGACGGGCCAGGCAGCGCGTACACGGAGTGGCCCGCGGCGCAGACCTCGCGCACCAGCTTGAAGCCGGGATCGGAGATCAGCGGCGTGCCGGCATCCGAGACCAGCGCGACCGAGCCGCCGGCCGCGAGCGCCTCCAGGATCTTTGGACGGGCGGCTTCGGCATTGTGCTCGTGATATTGCTTGAGCTGCGCCGCGATGGCGTAGCGTTCGGTCAGGCGCCGCGTGATCCGGGTGTCCTCGCAGGCGATGACGTCGACGCCGGCGAGGGTCTGCAGCGCACGCAGCGTGATGTCGCCGAGATTGCCGATCGGGGTCGCGACCAGATGCAGGCCCGGGGCCGCCTTCGGCGCCGTGAGCCGATGGGCATCGATGGAGAATCCGCGCGAGGCGGCCTCTTGAGCTTCAGACGTATTTATCGGGGCCGGCTTTGCGCGCATAATAAGTTCAACTTAGGCACGATCCGCAGGGCTGGGAACCGGCTCGCCGAAAAAGATCGTACCCAGGTGGGCTGGGAAGGGACGGGAATGTGATCGGTCAGGATCACGTCGGGAGGGGGTGAGGGCCCTCGCGCCATATTCGCGACGGAAACTCCGCCTTGATGCTGGATGAACGACGGCGAACAGCTGCCGGGACAGGAGGGCGGCCGCGTTAAGCGGCTATTATCCTTTTGTTTTGGTTAACTATTTGCCGACAATATGCCTGAATCCGCGGCCTGCGTCGTGGAAGGAAGATCGTGACCGGCCGGCGACGGCGGGTCAGAAGAGAAGCTGCCATGGTGGGCCCGCGTTTTCCTAAGTCTCCCATTCCCGGGTCCCTGATGTCGGGGGCGACCCGCCGGAGCGCGCTCGGCCTGTTGCTCGGTGCGCCCCTGCTGTCGGCCTGCGCCGGCGTGCAGCAGAGTCTCAGCCAGTTCTCCAACCCGTTCTCGAGCTCGGCACCGCCGGCCCAGCCGGCCGGTCCTCCGCAGCAGGCGACGACCGCCGGCACCGGCGGCGTCAAGGTCGCCGTGATCCTGCCGCTGTCCGCGGCCGGCAATGCCGGCCTTGCCGCACAATCCATGCGCAACGCCGCCGAGATGGCGCTGGCCGAGTTCCAGAACCCGAACATCCAGCTCCTGATCAAGGACGACAACGGCAGCCCGCAAGGCGCCCAGGCCGGCGCGCAGCAGGCGGTCGACGAGGGCGCCGAGATCATCCTCGGGCCGCTGTTCGCGCAATCGGTGCCGGCGGTGGCGCAGGTCGCGCGCACGCGCGGCATCCCGGTGATCGCGTTCTCGACCGATTCCAGCATCGCCGGCCGCGGCGTCTATCTGCTCTCCTTCCTGCCCGAATCCGACGTCAATCGCATCGTCGAATATTCCGCCAGCATCGGAAAGCGCTCGTTCGCCGTGCTCGTGCCCGACAATGCCTATGGCAATGTCGTCGAGGCCGCGGTGAAGGTGGCGGCGCCGCGTCGTGGCGGGCGCATCGTCGCGTTCGAGAAATACGGCGCCGATCGCGCCGCGCCGGCGCGCACGGTGGCGCAGCAGCTCGGCAGTGCGGACGCGCTGTTCATCGCCGATGACGGCGATGCCGTGGTGACGGTCGCCGATGCGATGACCGCCGCGGGCGCGAACCTGCGCAATATCCAGCTGCTGGGCACCGGCCTGTGGGACAATCCGCGGGTCTATGCCAATGCGAGCCTGCAAGGCGGCCTCTACGCCGCGCCCGACCCTGCCGGCTTCCGCGCCTTCTCGGGCCGCTATCGCACCAAATACGGCGCCGAGCCGATCCGCACCGCGACGCTCGCCTACGACGCCGTCGCCCTCGTCGCCGCGCTCGCGCGCACGCAAGGCACCACGCGCTTCTCGCCCGACGTGCTCACCAATCCTTCCGGCTTTGCCGGCATCGACGGCCTGTTTCGCTTCCGCGCCGACGGCACCAACGAACGCGGTCTTGCGGTGATGAAGGTGACGCAAGGCGGCGGCGTTGCGATCGCAGGCTCGCCGAAGAGCTTTGGGGCTTAGCTCCGGACGACGGTGCCGTAGGGTGGGCAAAGGCGCACTCGCGCCGTGCCCACGTCCTTTTTCGATTGCCGCAAATCGTGGGCACGCTTCCGCCTTCGCTCTTCGAGCTACGGCGGACAAGTCGCTTTGCCCACCCTACCGGCAGCTCGCTACGCCGCGAGATCCGCGACCACCGCATCGAGCACCGGAAAACCGCTGCTGGTCACGCGCAACCGGCCGGTCGGATCCACAATGATCGCGCCTTCTTCGCGTAGCAGCGCGATGCGCTTGGGATCGAGCGGGCGGCCGGAGAGGGCCTTGTAGCGCTCGGGGTCGATGCCCTCGGCGAGCCGCAATCCCATCAGCAGGAATTCGTCGGCGCGTTCCTCGCTGTTGAGCAGATCGTCCGTGACGATTCCATCGCCGTTGGTCTCGACCCGCATCAGCCAGGCCTCGGGACGCTTCTCCGTGGCGGTCGCATGCCTGATACCGTCGATGTCGAGGCGACCATGCGCGCCGGGGCCGATGCCGGCATATTCATCGCCGCGCCAGTACACCAGATTGTGCCGGCACTCGGCGCCGCGCCGCGCGTGGTTTGAGATCTCGTAGGCGGGCAGCCCGAGCTTGTCGCAGGTTTCCTGCGTGACGTCGTAGAGCGCGCGCGCCACCGCTTCATCCGGCGTCTTCAACTTGCCGGCCTGGTGCAGGCCGAAGAATGGCGTGCCTTCCTCGATCGTGAGCTGATAGAGCGACAGATGCTCGGCCGCCTCATCGATGGCGAGACGCAGCTCATCGGCCCACATCGCCGGCGTCTGGTCGGGGCGGGCATAGATCAGGTCGAACGAATAGCGCTCGAACGAGCGGCGCGCGATAGCGACGGCATCGAGCGCCTCGCGCGCGCTGTGCAGGCGTCCGAGCGCCTTCAGCGAGGCGTCATCGAGCGCCTGCACGCCGAGCGAGACGCGGTTGACGCCGGCGCTGCGATAGCCGGCAAAGCGTGTGGCTTCGACGCTGGTGGGATTGGCTTCGAGCGTCACTTCGACGTCGCCTGCAACGCTCCAGTGCTTGCCGATCGCATCGAGCACCGCGCCGACAGTTGCGGGCTGCATCAAGGATGGCGTGCCGCCGCCAAGGAAGATCGAGGTGACCTCGCGGCCGGATGCACGCGCCGCGGTCGTTTCGATTTCGCGCGCGAAGGCGGAGGCGAAGCGCGCTTCGTCGATCGCGGCATGGCGGACATGGCTGTTGAAGTCGCAATAGGGGCACTTCGACAGGCAGAACGGCCAGTGCACGTAGACGCCGAAGGCTTCAGATTCTTGTTTTGACGCGTTTTCCTGGCGCGAACCGGTATCCACTTCGCTTGAAAACGCTCTAGCGCGGCTCAAGGCAGATCTCCGCCAGTTTCACGAAGGCGCGGGCACGGTGCGACAGGCCGAGACCCAGCGGCGGCAGGCCGTGCTTCTCGATGCTTTCCATCTCGCCGAAGGTGCGGCTGTGACCATCCGGCAGGAACATCGGATCGTAGCCGAAGCCGGCAGTCCCGCGCGGCGGCCAGACCAGCGTGCCGTCGACGCGCGCCTCGACCTGTTCGAGATGATGGTCGGGCCAGGCGACGCAGAGCGCGGAGACGAAGTGCGCTCTTCGGCGGTCCGGCGTGGTGGCGCCGCGCTCCTGCAACAGGCGCTCGATCTGCGCCATCGCCGCGTTGAAGTCCTTGGTGGGGCCGGCCCAGCGCGCGCTGTAGATGCCGGGCGCGCCGTCGAGCGCGTCGACCACGATGCCGGAATCGTCGGCGAAGGCGGGCAGCCTGGTTGCCTGCGCCGCCGCGATCGCCTTGATCGCGGCGTTGCTGCGGAAATCGTTGCCGGTCTCCTCCGGCTCGCCGAGGCCGAGCTCGCCGGCCGACACCGCCTCGACGCCGTGGGGCGCCAACAGTTCCCGCATCTCGGCAAGCTTGCCGGGATTGTGGGTGGCGATGACGAGCTTTCCGGTGATTCGGCGGTGCATGGGCCTATTGACTACGCCACAGCCAGTTTCTGCAAGTCCACGAGACGCGCAACGCCCTTGCGGGCCAGCGCCATCAGCGCCAGGAACTCGCCTTCCGTGAACGGTTCGCGTTCCGCCGTGCCCTGCACCTCGATGATGCGGCCGTCGCCGGTCATGACGAAATTGGCGTCGGTCTGGGCTTCCGAATCCTCGGCATAATCGAGATCGAGCACCGGCGTACCGTTGTAGATGCCGCAGGAGATCGCGGCGACGTTGTCGCGCATGACGCTGGACTTGATCATGTTGCGCGCCTTCATCCAGTTGACGCAATCGGCAAGTGCGACCCAGGCGCCGGTGATCGAGGCCGTCCGGGTGCCGCCGTCGGCCTGCAGCACGTCGCAATCGACCGTGATCTGGCGCTCGCCGAGTGCCTCGAGGTCGACGATGGTGCGAAGCGAGCGGCCGATCAGGCGCTGGATCTCGACGGTGCGGCCGCTCTGCTTGCCGGCGGCGGCCTCGCGGCGGGTGCGTTCCGAGGTGGCGCGTGGCAGCATGCCGTATTCGGCGGTGACCCAGCCGCGGCCCTGGCCCTTCAGCCACGGCGGCAGGCGGTCTTCCAGCGTGGCGGTGACCAGCACATGGGTGTCGCCGAACTTCACCAGGCAGGAGCCTTCCGCATATTTGACCACGCCGCGCTCCAGCGTCACGGGGCGCAATTCGTCGGGCGCACGGCGGCTTGGCCGCATGGGAAATCCTCCAAAACTCACGGGAAAGGCTGTTGGCGGTGCTTGTAGGTGGGGCGAAGGTGGGCGGCAAGGGCTTATTCGGCCCCTGATTCCGCGCCGGCGAACGCCACGCTTGTCAGAAGCGCCCCGGATAGACAAATTATGAGGATCTGAGAGGAGTTACCGCTGTGGCCCATCACGATCCGATCCATCTGATCGCGCCGCGCGCAGGCCTCGCCCAGCTCAACGAGCGTTCCCGCGACATCTTTCGTCAAATTGTCGAAAGTTACCTCGCGACCGGTGAGCCCGTGGGTTCGCGCAATATCTCGCGCCTGATCGCGATGCCGCTGTCGCCGGCCTCGGTCCGCAACGTCATGGCCGATCTGGAACAGCTCGGCCTGATCTATGCGCCCCATACCTCCGCCGGCCGGCTGCCGACGGAACTCGGCCTGCGCTTCTTCGTCGATGCCTTGATGCAGGTCGGCGACCTCAACGAGGCCGAGCGGCAGTCGATCCAGAGCCAGCTTACGTCCGTAGGCCAGGCGCATTCGGTCGAGGCGGCGCTGGACCAGGCGCTGACGCGGCTATCCGGATTGACCCGCGCCGCGGCGGTGGTGCTGACGCCAAAATCCAATGCGCGGCTCAAGCACATCGAATTCGTCCGCCTGGAACCGGAGAAAGCGCTGGTCATCCTCGTCGGCGAGGACGGCCAGGTCGAGAACCGCGTGCTGACGCTGCCCCCTGGAGTTCCCTCCTCGGCGATCACCGAGGCCGGCAATTTCCTCAACGCGCGAATCCGCGGCCGGACCCTGGCCGAGGCGCGGCTCGAGCTCGAGACGGCGCTGGGCGAGGCCCGGGCCGAGCTCGATCAGCTCGCACAGAAGGTGATTTCCGCCGGCATCGCCAGCTGGTCCGGCGGCGAGAACGAGGACCGCCAGCTCATCGTGCGCGGCCACGCCAACCTGCTCGAAGATCTGCACGCGCTGGAGGATCTGGAGCGGGTGCGCCTGTTGTTCGACGATCTCGAGACCAAGCGCGGCGTGATCGATCTGCTCGGCCGGGCCGAGACGGCCGAGGGCGTGCGCATCTTCATCGGCAGCGAGAACAAGCTGTTCTCGCTGTCGGGGTCCTCCACCATCATCGCGCCCTATCGGGATGCCGCCGGCCACATCGTCGGTGTCCTCGGCGTGATCGGCCCGACGCGGCTGAATTATGCCCGCGTGATCCCGACCGTGGATTATGCCGCCCGCATCGTCAGCCGCCTCTTGGGGGGCTGACCGGCGTCTCCTTCCGATCACGGGCGCTTGATTTTCGCTGCTCAAAGCACGATATCCGGGCCAACAATCCCTGGAAACGAGTTCGAGATTTAGCCGATGACCGATCGAGACCGGCAACCCGAAGACGCGGCCGCACCGAGTGGCGAGCCCGTGGTGTCAAAGCCCTACATCATGCCCGACGATCCCGAGCCCGGCTCGGTCGAGACCTTGCAGAAGGAAGCCGCCGAGGCGCGCGATCGCATGCTGCGGACGCTGGCCGAGATGGAGAATCTGCGCAAGCGCACCGCCAAGGAAGTCGCTGACGCCCGCCTCTACGGCATCACCGGCTTTGCCCGCGACGTGCTCGACATCGCCGACAATCTTCAGCGCGCGCTCGATGCCGTTCCGGCCGAAGCCCGTGCCACCGCCGATCCCGGCCTGATCTCGCTGATCGAGGGCGTCGAGCTCACCGAGCGCGCGCTGCATAGCGCGCTGGAAAAGCATGGCGTGAAGAAGCTCGATCCGCAGGGCCAGAAGTTCGACCCGAACTTCCACCAGGCGATGTACGAAGTGCCTGATCCGTCGGTGCCGTCGGGCACCGTGGTCCAGATCATGCAGGCCGGCTACACCATCGGCGACCGTGTGCTGCGGCCGGCTTTGGTCGGCGTCGCCAAGGGTGGCGCGAAGCCAGCGCCTGCGGCGAACAACAACGAATCGAGCAGCGCGGCCAATTGAGTTTCAACCGTCATGGTGAGGAGCCGCGCTCTTGCGCGGCGTCTCGAACCATGAAGGCCAGGGTGCCGCAGCGGGGGCCTTCATCCTTCGAGACGCGCGCGAAGTAGCGCGCTCCTCAGGATGGAGGGTTTTGCAGTGTTGTGCGTCGCTTACGCACCCGCCGCGATATCCGCAGACTGGATCCGCTTCACGCCGGCCTTGGCCATATCGGCCCAGGCCTTGGCGAGCGAACCCTGGGTGTCGATGCCGCGGCAGGCGTCTTCCACCACATAGACCTCGAAGCCGGCCTTGCGCGCGTCGAGCGCCGTCCAGGCAACGCAGAAATCTGTCGCAAGCCCTGCGACGAAGACGCGCTTGATCTTGCGTCCCTTCAAATATCCGGCAAGGCCCGTCGAGGTCTTGCCGTCGGCCTCAACGAAGGCCGAATAGCTGTCGACGTTCTTGTGAAAACCCTTGCGGATGATGAGCTCGGCGTGCGGGATCGCAAGGTCCTTGGACAGCGCCGCGCCGTCGGTGCCCTGCACGCAATGATCGGGCCACAGCACTTGTTTGCCGTAGGGAAGGTCGACGGTCTCGAACGGCTTCTTGCCGGAGTGGACTGAGGCAAACGAGACGTGGCCCGGCGTGTGCCAGTCCTGCGTCATCACCACGTTCGCGAACGCCTTCGAGATCTTGTTGATGACCGGCACCACCTGCTCGCCTTCCTTCACCGCGAGGCTGCCGCCAGGCAGGAAGCAGTTCTGCACGTCGATCACGAGCAGCGCGGAGGCGTCATCCGGCTTGATGGATGTCGCTGCGAGCAACGTGCTCGGCGCGAGAGTCGCCAGCGCCGTCGTTCCAAGCATTGCCAAAACTTGCCGCCGATCCAGCATCATTCGCCTCCCTTGGGATGATCCAATGGGGGAAGCCTAGTTCCGTTCGTACACGAACAGAAGCCCGAAAATGCGGCCGGTACTGGTGAGGGGTTGGGCTCGCCACGAGCTTGGTGCACCTCTCCCGCCTTGCGGGAGAGGTCGGCGCGTCCGGGCGATGCGAAGCATCGTCCCGCGCGACGGGTGAGGGTTCTATCCTCTGGGTGATTGTCCCTTTGCGGAGACACCCTCTCCCCAGCCCTCCCCCGCAAGCGGGGAGGGAGCGCATCTCGTTCGCAGACGCAGCTAGCCCTTCGGCTGAATCCCGTCGCGCACGGCGCGGAAGCGGGTGAAGGCGGCCTGCCACTGGTCGCGCGGGGCGCTGGCGATGATGCGCAGCGAAGCGCCGCCGCTCGCAAAGCGGATCCACTGCACCACGGTCACCGGCGTCTTGTCCTTGCCGCTGACGCCGTCGATCCGGGTCTCGAAGCCTTGCTGGCCGTTGATGCGGATCGGCTCCGACATGGTGACGCGGGATTCGCGCACGCCGGGGATCTGCAGCGCGGCCTCCTGGGCGAATCGGGCGCGGTCGTCGGCGGCTTGCGGGGTGGCGCCGATCAGGCCGAGGATCATGAACGGCTTCGATTCATAGCCTGCGCTCTCATTGCCGTCGGCGAGGATAATGCTGGAGCCCGGCGCGAGGGTGCGGACGTCCTTGAAGTCGGCGAGATCGGTGATCTTGAACGGCATCAGCGCGATCTGCTCCTCGGCCGAGACCTGCTTGCGGGTGGTGGCGGTCGCGAACATCTGCCGCACCGCCTCGTCGGTGTAGATCTTGGTCGCATTCTCCGGGACTTGCACCGCGACATAGCCGGAGAAGCCGGCGCCCGGCACGATCATCGAATAGCGCTTCACCGGGGTGTCTCCGGCCTTGCCGCTCTCGGTGGTGAAATAGGCAAGGCCGGCGGGGGTCTCGACCTTGTCCTGCTTGACGCCGTTCGCTCCGGCCGGATTGGAATTGAAGGCGCTCGCGACCTCGCCATAGGCGGCCGGCGGCAGCTCGGTGACCAGCACCTTGACGCTGCCGTCCTCGCTCTCGAAGCCCGGAAAGGTCTTGGCCGTGCTGAGACCGACCAGCGGCACCATGCCGAGGCGCAAGCCGGGCGGAAACACGGCGTCGGCGGCGAGGGCCGGGAGCGCAGAGGCGGCGAGAAGGGCGAGCGCGGCGAGGGGGCGGATCAGCTTCATGGGCACTCTGATTGGTTCACATTGAGGCCGTTCGATGGTCGGCCACCGGGCCGCTTTGTCGCGCGAAGCGGCTGTGGCGGCTGCCCGGCCGGTCCGCCTTTTAGCGGGTTTGGGCTTGCGGCAACAGGGCGGACGGGCTTGCGGTAGCGGGGGCTTGCCGAAGCCCGAACCTGTTAATAATTCCTCACCCGCAAGTGCGGTGAAGCCCGAATATGATCTTCCAGAACCCGATGTTTTAGCCGCAGAAACGTAGCTTCGGTCCTTGCGGGCCCCTCCCCCCCTCCTATATGAGCCTCAATCATCGCAATATCGCGGATGTTTGATCTTAGGGGGTTTCGGTTTGGGTGCCTTCTGGGCCCAGCCAACCTGCCGCAAAAAGAAGGATATCAGGACCATGGGAAAGGTCATTGGGATCGACCTCGGCACCACGAATTCGTGCGTCGCCGTGATGGATGGCAAAAACGCCAAAGTCATCGAGAATTCCGAAGGCATGCGCACGACGCCCTCGATCGTCGCCGTCACGGACGACGGTGAGCGTCTCGTCGGCCAGCCGGCCAAGCGCCAGGCCGTTACCAATCCCGAGCGCACCTTCTTCGCAGTGAAGCGCCTGATCGGCCGCCGCTACGACGACCCGATGGTCGAGAAGGACAAGAAGCTCGTCCCCTACAAGATCGTGAAGGCTTCCAACGGCGACGCCTGGGTCGAGGCCGACGGCCAGACCTACTCGCCCTCGCAGGTCTCGGCGTTCATCTTGCAGAAGATGAAGGAGACCGCGGAAGCCCATCTCGGGCAGAAGGTCGATCAGGCCGTCATCACCGTTCCCGCCTACTTCAACGACGCCCAGCGCCAGGCGACCAAGGACGCCGGCAAGATCGCGGGCCTCGAAGTGCTGCGCATCATCAACGAGCCGACCGCGGCCGCGCTCGCCTATGGCCTCGACAAGACCAAGACCGGCACCATCGCGGTGTACGATCTCGGCGGCGGCACGTTCGATATTTCGATCCTCGAGATCGGCGACGGCGTGTTCGAGGTGAAGTCGACCAACGGCGACACCTTCCTCGGCGGCGAAGACTTCGACATGCGCCTGGTCGGCTATCTCGCCGACGAATTCCAGAAGGAGCAGGGCATCAACCTGCGCAACGACAAGCTCGCGTTGCAGCGCCTGAAGGAAGCCGCTGAAAAGGCCAAGATCGAGCTGTCGTCGACGACGCAGACCGAGATCAACCTGCCCTTCA
>Ga0102590_1000709_pt1 | contig 64536 bp, 72 predicted proteins | sample AraplaMF_Col_mMF_FD_76859 | JGI IMG/M metagenome (GOLD analysis project Ga0102590, IMG submission 76859) | Arabidopsis root microbial communities from the University of North Carolina, USA - plate scrape MF_Col_mMF | ecosystem: Host-associated > Plants > Roots > Endosphere | place: USA...
GCATTGACGCCGCCCTTCATCCAGACCCGTCCAGCCATTCAAGGCAGACCCCTCATCGGGGTCGGGCAGTGACCGCGCCTCCTGGGACGAGGTCACGAGCCTCGCCTGCAGGCGCCGCAGTCCCCGCTCCGCCAACGGCTCGTCTCCGGAGACGCCCTCAGTGAGCGGGGATGAACGAGAACATAGCAGGAACGATTATGTGCGTCAAGCGTACATATGTATTTTAAAATCCCAATTATGAGAGCAACTGGCGGACGGGATTTAAGCCTTAGAATCAAGATTTCGAAGGCAATGCTCGCCGCCGTACCCGTCGCGATCCGGCGACAGCTTTGGGCTGAGACGCTTCCACCGTCCGAATCAGGCGAAGAGACCTTAGCCGAGGTCTACCGGGCCATGTCTTCTTCATTCCAATCATCTCGCGGTTTCGCTGCTTATAATCGAGTCCATCAATGTGCCGCACGACGAACTCGACGTAATCACTCAGATTAAGAAGATCAGTTCGAACGGCCTGCCAAAACCGTAAGCTTTTGATTGCGCTCAATCGCGCCCGGTGCGATGGCCTTGTGCTATTCCCGCCAAACGATGGGATACCAATGATATGTTTTCCTTTTTGGACACCTCGAAACATGATCGCGTTGTGGGCGACCATGTTTCTGTATTCGGCAAGCTTGTCGGCTTTGATTCTTGCCCATTCCAACCGTTGGACCCCGGACTTTAGATTCAGCGAACTCGGAATGGACGAGATGGCCGCTAAAGCCAACTTGCGCTGCTGATTGTCAGACTGAACGACGTGCCACATTTTAAGCGCATGGTCATAGAATCGTATGGCTGCTCCGAATTCGTCAGGCCGCTCCAGTGCTACACCCAGCAAAAATACATTGAAGAATTTGTCTTGAAGTAAATTGTATGCGTAGACCACTTCTCCTTGAGCGATGATATGATCTCGGGCAGCCAACAAGGTGCCCTTCCAGGCAGAATCTCGTTTTTTCATAGCTATAACTCAAACTCACGAATAACGAGACGGGTGACCAAAGGCGTAAAGCGCGGTGCCTACGCGTTCGTTCGGCGTGACGGACCAACAGACCGGTGCCGGGATCAGCAAGGGTCAGTCAACGAGCCGTGACATCCGAGCTTAAAGCTACAGATTGGCGGACACCGCGATTGTGTCGCGTTCACCCGCCTACGAAGACTGTCCTGATTTTGTGTACGTGAAGAACTCGTCATTTTGATCGACGAAGTAGATCGTATCGAACGCGGAACTATCGATCTGATCCTTTAAGCGCGCCAAAGCAGCGTTGACGACGTCTCCTAGGGAGAAGTCCATCGTATGGATTACATAGTCACGGGCGTAAACAAGCAGCCTAGTCCCTGCTGTTCCTCGCTTCAGCTTTCTTTGTAGTGCTTCAACCAGCCCTTGAGCGCATGCCTGAAATTCTTGTTCGAACGACTTCACGGGCAGCCCGGAGACAATTTTTCCATCATTTTCTCTACGCATAAGAGCGGAGCCATACACAACGCCAAAGCGGTTGAGCGCCTCCATTGCTAGCCTATGGTCGTAGCCTCCATTCTGAGTGCTTCCATTTTCATCGGTCCAAATCGGGTCTGCGATCGTGATTTGCAGATGGAACTTCTCATTAGCCGATTTAATTTCGGCATCGATCGCCGGATGCGCAAAAGGACTTAAAGAGAACGTCGTGTCATCGGAGTACTTCTTGCAATCAGCCAAGAGCTTAATTGGATAGGTTTCTTCGCGCACCTTGACCCAACGTTTCATTTCGTCAGTCCTAGGAACGCGCCAAGCCTCAGTTAGACGTTTGTCGCTTTGACGAGCGGTTAGAAGCTGGGCCTCAAATTGGCGCAACTGGACAATAGAGTAGGTCCCGCCGAATTCGAATGGAAAATTGATCATCTTTCTCGTGGCCTGAAATCATCCCAAGGGCGGTAGGCTGGCGTGCCCCAGGCGTCGAGCCAGCGCGCGACATCCGCGTCCGGAACGGTCGGCTCGCCAGCCTTGATCGCGGCCCATTGGCGGTCGAACCCGGGAGGATCGTCAAGCAGAAGCTTTGCTGGCGTGCGCTGCAGCGCGACTAGGTCGGCTAACAGCTCCGACACGGAGAGCCCCTCTTCAGCCGCACGCGACTCGAGCGCGGCGGCCGTGGCATCGTCCGCTTCAATGGTGCGTTTGGCTGCGATCATGCGATAAATATAGCACGTCGCGCAGCATTGAAAATTGCATACCGATAGACTGCGCTGATCAGGTGGCTTTTCATGAGCAAATCTCCACTGACACTGCAGATGCCGTCGCAACCGGACCCGGTCCCGGTGGCCCTCGATCCCGCGACAACGGCGCTGCTCGTCTTCGACATCATCGAGCACATTGCCGCGCGGCAGCCGAACTGCCGGAAGCAACTCGCGCCGACGGTCGCCGCGCTGCTGGCGCGGGCACGGCAGGCGGGCGTCACCGTCGCCTACGGGACGCGGGCCGCCAACATGTCGACATGGCTGCCGGAGGTCGCTCCCGCGCCCGGCGACATCAGAATCGAAAATCACGCGCAGGACCGGTTCTACAACACCGAGCTCGACAAGACGCTGAAGGCCAAGGGGATCACGACGCTGATCCTGACCGGCTGGAAGGTGAGCGGCTCGGTGACCTATACGTCGGTCGGAGCAACGCTGCGCGGCTACACCGTCGTGGTCCCGGTCGACGCGACGTCGGACGCCACCGACTACGAAATCGTCATCGGCAAGCATCAGATCCTGAATCAGAACAGCGCGAATGCGGCGAACGAGCCGTTGAAGGCCAAGGCTTCGACGCTGAGCCGCACGGATTTGATCACGTTCAAATAGCGGGGCAAGCGCAGGGTGCGCGGCTCTCTCCCGGCCTCATGGTGAGGAGCGCAGCGAAGCTGCGCGTCTCGAACCATGGGGCCGCCCTCGTCCTTCGAGACGCATCGCTTCGCGATGCTCCTCAGGATGAGGGCGGAGAGAGATTGGCGTGCTTGGAAGCACCCCTCGGTAAGCGAGCGCCGGGCCTATGTTTATTTTTTGTACGCCCCTGCGCGCCGACATCGCCATGAGATAGGCTATTCCCCGCGCCGCCGCCGGAGGGCCTGCCGAAACCCTCCCCTTCTGATGTTGCGGCGGCACTCGTGCCCTCGGCCGTACGTACTTTGAAAATTCGGACTGCATCGCGTGGGGCGACCAACGCCCGCTCTGCAACGTCGTGACCGACTTCGGAGGACGCCATGACACTTCCGATGCCACTTGCCCGCCGTCGTTTCCTGCAGCTTGCTATCTCGGGCCTCGCACTGCCCGCGGTGCCGCGCGCAGCGCACGCGCAAGCCTATCCGTCGAAGCCGCTGCGCTGGGTGATCGGCTTTCCGCCGGGCGGCGGCGCCGACACGGTCGCGCGCGTGGTCGAGCCGTGGCTGACCAGGCGCCTCGGCCAACCGGTCATCATCGAGAACCGGCCGGGCGCTTCGACCAACATCGCGGTGCAGGCCGTCGTGAACGCCGCGCCCGACGGCTACACGCTGCTCTGGCACGGCCTGTCGTCGGTGGTGAACGCGAGCCTGTTCAACAACCTGCCGTTCGACATCCAGCGCGACATCGCCCCCGTCGCGGGCGTGGTCGACTATCCGATGATCATGGTCGCCAACCCGGCAGTGCCCGCGAACAACGTCGCCGAGTTGATCGCCCTCGCCAAGGCCAATCCGGGCAAGGTCACGATGGCGTCGTTCGGCACCGGCACGGCGTCGCATCTGGCGGGCGAGCTGTTCAAGCACATGGCCGGCATCAACATGGTGCACGTGCCCTATCGCGGCGGCGCGCCGATGACCAACGACCTGATCGGCGGCCAGGTCAATGTCGGCTTCGACGTGATGGTGACGGCGCTGCCGCAGGTGCGCGCCGGCAAGCTCAAGGCGCTGGGCGTGCTCGGACGGAAACGGTTCGAGCCGCTGCCGGACGTCGCGGCGGTGGCCGAGACATTGCCGGGCTACGAGGCGAGCACCTGGGGCGGGATGGGCGTGCCGCGGGGAACGCCGCCGGAGATCATTGCGCGGCTCAACCGCGAGGTGAACGCGGTGCTGAAGGAGCCGGAGCTCAAGGCGCGCTTCGCCGATGTCGGCACGCTGCCCATGGTGCTCAGCGCGGACGAGTTCCGCGCTTACATCGCCGCCGAGTTCGAGAAATGGGACAAGGTGGTGAAGGTCGCGGGCATCAAGCCGGATTGAGCGGATGTTGGATGAATTGCGGCGCTGCCGCATCGCCGGCGTTCTTACTTATGTTTGCCGAAGCAAGAAATCGCGCCTGTAGTTCAGCCATAGGCAGCGCGCCGGCGGATTGCCGGCAGCAGCAGACCGGCAATGGCGAAGCCCCAACGAAAGCGCATCATCCAGCCCCGACGCAGCGCCTATTTCACGCCCTTCAATTCCATCGGCACCATCGGGGCGTCCTTGGAGTTGCGCAGCACCAGCGACGTCTTGACGTTGCGCACGTTCGGCGCGCCGGTGAGCTCGGCGACGAAGGCCTGGAAGGTCTTCAGATCCGGCGCCACGCATTTGAGAACGAAGTCGATCTCGCCGGAGAGCATCCAGCATTCGCGCACGAGCTGCGCGTTGCGCACGAAATCCTCGAAGGCCTTGAGATCGGGCTCGGCCTGGCTGGTCAGGTGCACCATGGCGAACACGGTGACCTCGTAGCCCAGCATCTTCTCGTCGAGCAGCCCGCGGTAGCCCTTGATGAAGCCCGCCTCCTCCAGCGCCCGCACCCGGCGCAGGCAGGGCGGCGCCGAGATGCCGACCCGGCGGGCCAGCTCCACATTGGTGATGCGGCCGTCGTCCTGAAGCTCTTTCAGGATCTTGAGATCGATGGCATCCAGGCGGTCGGACACGGCGGCTCCGGGCTCAAAATTGCGCGTCAAATCGACCCATTATCCCTGGGCTGCGGCCGTCGCGAAAGAATATTGCGCGAAAACCCCACCGAAAACGCCGCGTGGGGGAAGTGATTAAGGACAAAATCGGGAAATCCCGGCCCGAACTGTGGACCCAGAGGGTTGCGAAACTTGCATAGCTGCGGCGAAAGCTTAAATTGGGTGCGGGGGTATGGCCCCGGCCGCCCACGGCGCCGGCAGCATCCCCCAATCGCGCAGCATGCCGAAATGTTGTGTCCGGCCCGAGGGATGTATGAGCAAGAAAACCCATGCAAAGCTTGTGATTATCGGCTCCGGGCCGGCGGGCTATACGGCCGCGATCTACGCGGCGCGTGCGATGCTCGAGCCGATCCTGATCCAGGGCATCCAGCCGGGCGGCCAGCTCACCATCACGACCGACGTCGAGAACTATCCGGGCTTCGCCGACGTCATCCAGGGCCCCTGGCTGATGGAGCAGATGCAGAAGCAGGCCGAGCATGTCGGCACCAGGATCGTCACCGATCACGTCAACGATCTCGATCTGAGCGGGCGGCCGTTCCGGATCACCTGCGATTCCGGCGACACCTACATCGCCGACACCGTGGTGCTCGCCACCGGCGCGCAGGCGCGCTGGCTCGACCTTCCGTCGGAGCAGAAGTTCAAGGGCTATGGCGTGTCGGCCTGCGCCACCTGCGACGGCTTCTTCTACAAGAACAAGGAAGTGCTGGTGATCGGCGGCGGCAACACCGCGGTCGAGGAAGCGCTGTTCCTGACCAATTTCGCCACCAAGGTGACGATCGTACACCGGCGCGATTCGTTCCGCGCCGAGAAGATCCTGCAGGACCGGCTGTTCAAGAACCCCAAGATCCGCGTGGTCTGGGACAGCGAGCTGCACGACGTGCTCGGCCACGAGAATCCGCTCAAGGTGCGCGGCGTCGTGCTGCGCAACGTCAAGACCGGCGCGACGCAGGAGATGGCGGCCGACGGCGTGTTCATCGCCATCGGCCATCAGCCATCGACCGACCTGGTCGCCGGCAAGGCGAAGATGAAGCCTTCGGGCTATGTGTGGACCGCGCCGCATTCGACCGCGACGTCGGTGGAAGGCCTGTTCGCGGCCGGCGACGTCACCGACGACGTCTATCGCCAGGCCGTGACGGCGGCAGGACTGGGCTGCATGGCAGCTCTCGAGGCCGAGCGCTTCCTTGCGCATCACGGCACACAACAACAAGCAGCTGAATAAATAGAACAGGCAACGATGCCAGGCGGTAAGGGAATGGATTGGGACAAGCTGAAAGTGTTTCACGCGGCCGCCGAGGCCGGCAGCTTCACCCACGCGGGCGAACAATTGGGATTGTCTCAATCGGCGGTGTCGCGTCAGGTGAGCGCACTCGAGCAGGAGCTGGCGGTGTCGCTGTTTCACCGCCACGCCCGCGGCCTGATCCTCACCGAGCAGGGCGAGTTGCTGTACCGCACCGCCCACGACGTGTTCATGAAGCTCGAGGCGGCGCGCGCCAAGCTGACCGACAGCCGCGAGAAGCCGCACGGTGAATTGAAGGTCACCACGACGCCCGGCATCGGCATCCACTGGCTGACGCCGCGGCTCGGCGAGTTCATGGATCTGTTCCCGGACATCCGCGTCACCCTGATCACCACCGACGAGGAGCTCGACCTCGCGATGCGCGAGGCCGACGTCGCGATCCGGCTGCGCCAGCCGACGCAGCCCGATCTGATCCAGCGCAAGCTGTTCTCGGTGCATTTCCACGCCTACGCGTCGGCGGACTATCTGAAGCGCCTCGGCACGCCGCGCACGCTGGAAGAGCTCGACAGTCACCGCATCATCCAGCTCGGCGGCACGACGGTGCCGTCTTACCTCGCCAACCGGACCTGGCTCACCGAGGTCGGTCGCAACGGCAAAGGCCCGCGCCAGCCGGTGTTCCTGATCAACAACATCCTCGGCCTGCTGCGCGCCTGCCAGCGCGGGCTCGGCATCGCGCTCTTGCCCGACTATCTGATCGAGGAGAACGTCGGCCTCGTGCAGCTGTTCGGCGAAGAGGAAAGTCCTGCGCTCGACGCATACTTCGTCTACCCGGAAGAGCTGAAGTCGGTCGCGCGCGTGCAGGCGTTCCGCGACTTCCTGGTCAGCAATGCACAGCGCTGGAGCTTCTAAGCGCCTTTGCGATAACGCGAAAAAATTCACACACGTCCGGCGCTGATTTTTGTGATCGAGTTTCCGTGCCGGATCGAGCGCGTGGTATTCAGCATTCCACGCCGCGTCGCATGGCTGGCATGTCTCGCTTCGCGTTGTGCACGCGCCGGTCAACTCGCATTATGTCGTTGTGCTGTCGATCACGGGGTTGTCGCATCCCCCCAGATTAAGCCAACTCTGTATCGGCAGCTGTTCCCCTCTGGAAGGTGATTGTCGGCCATTCCCGCGCCGACATACTGAGCCGGGTCCGCAAGGGCCCGGCTTCTTCTCTTTTTGCGGCGAAGAATTTCTGCGATCAAAAATTCTTCTTCGTGCGATCAAAAAAATCGATCGTTGAACAGACGTATCGCCGGCTCTTTTGATCGCATTTTCTGCGGCGAACCGCTGCACGCTTCGCCGGAAAATGCGCTACGCCCAGAGCCGCTCGTTCTCCAATCCCTTGTAGAGATCGGCGACGAACTCGCCGTAGCCGTTGAACAGCAATGTCGGCCGGCGCTCGCCCAGCCCGATCAGCTCCTCGCTCGCCTGGCTCCAGCGCGGATGCGCGACTTCGGGATTCACATTGGCCCAGAAGCCGTACTCGGAGTCCTGCAGATCCTGCCAATAGCTCCGCGGCCGCTTGTCGGTGAACGACACGCGCACGATCGACTTGATGTGCTTGAAGCCGTACTTCCACGGCACCGCGAGGCGAATCGGCGCGCCGTGCTGCTTGGCGATCGGCTTGCCGTAGGCGCCGGTGGCGAGGAACGTGAGCTCGTTGGTGGCTTCCTTGATGGTGAGCCCTTCGACATAGGGCCACGGAAACCACGACTGCTTCTGGCCGGGCGCGATCGACTTGTCGAGGAAGGTTTCCATCCTGACGTAAGTCGCCGACGACAAGGGCTTGGCGAGCTCGACGAGCTTCGCCATCGGGAAGCCCGACCACGGCACCGCCATGCTCCAGGCCTCGACGCAGCGGTGGCGATAGAGCCGCTCCTCGATCGGAAACTTGCGCACCAGATCGTCGATGCCGATCTCGAACGGCTTCTCGACCATGCCGTCGATCTTGATGGTCCAAGGCCTGATCTTCAGCGCCTGGGCCTGCTTGGCCACCTGCTTGGACGAATTGAATTCGTAGAAGTTGTTGTAGTTGCCGTTGATCTTCTCGTCGGTGATCGGCCGGTCGAGCGTGAATTTCTCGTTGCGCTTGCCGGGATAGAGATCCATCGACGGATCGGGCTGATCGCTGATGCGCTGGGCGAGCGCTGCGCCGGGCACGAGGCCCGCGGCCGCGACGCCGGCGGCCGCGCCGAGCAGCGTGCGGCGGTTGAAGAACAGGTGCTCAGGGGTGGCTTGGCTTTCGGGCATTTCCCAGCCGCGCCGACGGATGATGTTCATGGGCCTAATCCCTCCGGATATCGGGCTACCGTCAGGAGTACGGATCGCACCGGTCACGCGCAAGTCACGGATCAGAGAGAATTCGATAGCTTTTGTGCATTGCCGGCCCGAAAGGCCTCACCGGATCGACCGATCCGCCGATGGCCAATGAGGCCTCCCTCGCCTATCATCCCGCAATGCAGAAATTTTTCGCGCCCGAGGCTGTTGCGGCCCCCCCCGTGGCCGCGCCCCGCTTCGAGGAGGATCTGCCCGCGATGGCAGCGCAGGCCTATGCGCTTTCGGACCGCCTTTGCGGGCATTGCCGGAACTTTCACGCGCTGTGGCCGTACCGGCGGCTGGCGCGCATGTGCAGCGCCGCCTCATCCGGCTCGCCGGTGATCGAGCGCACGATCCGGACGCTGCTGGCCTCAGGCGGACGCCGCGTCCTCGTCGCGGCCGCGGCCGACAGCGGCCTGCTCGCGACGGTCGTGCGCGCCGGTGCGGGCTTCGAGCCCGACATCACCGTGGTCGATCGCTGCGAGACGCCGCTCGAGCTCAACCGGCAATTTGCCGCGCAGTGGTCCGTACGTCTGCAAACGCAGCGGGTGGAATTGGCTGAGCTCGATCTCGCGAACTTTGACGTCATCTATGCCAACGAGTTGATCCAGTACTTCCCGCGGGACCGGCGCGTCGACATGCTGGCGCGCATGCGGCGCGCGCTGCGGCCGGGCGGGCACCTGGTGTGCGTGTTCCACACCGGCGATCGCATCACGGGTGCGGCCGTGCCCGAATACAAGGCCGCCTATGCGGGCTGGCTAGTGGCCGAGCTTGAACGTCTCGGCATTGCCTTGCCGGAATCCCGTGACCGGTTTCTGCAGCGTGCGAGCGATTGCGACTACGGCGGCGAGAGCCGCAAAGGCGAATTCGAAACGCCTGAGGCCGTTGACGCGACGATGCAAGAGGCCGGTTTTGCGGTCAGGCAACGCACGCAATTCGATGTGCCGCTGCTGCCGTCCTATCAGGATTATTTCGCAAAGCTCGGCAAGCGGCGGTTTCTGTCCATCGCGCAATCGCCCACACGGTGAGATGGTCCCGCTTCACCACCAATATCTGGAGATGGTGCGCAAGACCCAATGGTTCGCACCCGATGAGTTCCTGGCCTATCAGGCCCGCCTGATCGCGGGCATCGCCCAGCATGCCTTCGAGCACGTGCCGTTCTACCGACCGCGGCTGGCCCCGTTGTTCGCGAGCGGCAGCCTCGACCTCGCGGCCTGGCACGAGATCCCGATCCTGTCGCGCGCCGAGGTGCTACAGAACCTCGACAGCATCCGCGCGCTGGCGGTGCCTCTGGCGGCCGCGCGGGACAGCGAAGGCAGCACCTCGGGGACCAGCGGCACGCCGTTGCGCTTCGTGCAGTCCGAGGTCGCCGGCGTTGCGACGCGCTGCATGATCGAACGGATGTTCGAATCCCACAACATCGACAAGACCGCACATCTCGCACGCGTCCATCTGCCGCCGAAAGACGCCCCCGCGGACTATCCCGAGGGAGCCGAGGACCGCGACTGGAACCTGACGCATCCGGATGCGCGGCACTCCAAGCTCAGCATCCACTCGACCGTCGCCGAACAGGCCGAGTGGCTGGAACGCCGCGCGCCCGTGTATCTCGCGACCTATCCGTCCACCGCCGCGGCGCTGGGGCGACACTTCATATCCGGCGGACGAAACCTGCCGCTTGGCGCTGTCTTCACGGCGGGTGAAACCCTTGACGACCAGACGCGCGAGGAGGTTCGCACCGCTTTCGGCTGCGCGGTGATCGACCGCTACGCCACCAACGAGATCGGCCATATCGCGGCGCAGTGTCCGACCGAAGGCGGTTATCACGTCGGCGCGGAAGCCGTGCTGCTCGAATTGCTCGACGCCGACGGCAACGACGTCGCGCCCGGCGAACAGGGCCGCGTGGTGCTGACCTCGCTCTACAATTTTGCCATGCCGCTCATCCGATACGAGATCGGCGATTTCGCGGTCGCGGCGGAGGGCGCGTGCTCCTGCGGCAGCGTGCTGCCGCGACTTGCGGCGATCCTCGGACGCCACCGCAACGTCTTCACATTTTCGGATGGCTCCCAGCACTCGCCGTGGAAATGGCGGTCGGTGTTCCGCCCGCATCTTCGGGCGGCGCAGATGCAGATCGTGCAGATCGCGCTCGATCAGATCGAAATCCGATATGTGCCGCAGGACGGCGCCGAGGCCCCGGACGCGGCAACGATCATGGAGATCGGCCGCAAGGCCGTTCATCCCAGCGTCACGGTCACGCCGGTCGCCGTGGCGGCGATCGAACGGCACCCGTCCGGAAAGATCGAGGACTACGTGTCACTCGTCACGCCGCGCCGGCTATAGCGGCCGGCGCGCTGCGTCAGGCTCATTCAGTCGGCGGAGGCGGCGGTGGCGGCTGCGGCACCGCGGTCTGCGATTGCTGGTTGCTGATGGTCGCAAGCGACTCCGGCGTCCACTGCACCGGATCATCCTCGCGGTGACGCCGGATCAAGGTCTTGTCCTTCTGGCCGAGATAGACCTTCAGCCCGCCCCAGACGCCGGTGTACTCGCCGGCCCTGCCTTCGGCGAACAAGGACGCCATCGCGGCCGTGCCCGGAATCGGCGCGGCAACTTCGGCGCCGAATGCCGCGGCGTGCTTGCCGCCGAGGTATCGATGGCCGACGTAGAGCTGAACGTTGTCGACCGGGTAAACGCTGAAATTCACCTTGTCGAAGAAGCGCGTGCTGACATCGATCGTGTTGATCAGCCCGCTGATGGTGCCGGTCACGCTGTTGCCGAATTCGACGCCGGCGATCCCGTCCACCGAAAAGCGGCCCCAGTACCCGGCCGCTTCGGCCGCGACCTGCCCGACCCGCGACTGACCGAAGCCGGAGTCGTAGTTGGTGAACGAGCCGTACAGGCCGAGCAGTCCGACCGAAGGATTGCGCGTGAAGAAATGGCCGGCGACCACCTGATAGGGGCGGCTGTCGAACTTGCCGCCCGCAGCATCGACCTGAACCCCGAAGCTGTTGGCGAGCGGCGCGCTCCACGAGCCTCTGCCACCCCAGAACGACTTGTGATTCAGCTGACCGCCGAAGGCGTCATACTTGGCGTTAAGTCCGTCCACCGCCAGCCAGGATTCCGCGGTCGAAAGCGGCGGCGCTTTCGTCCACATATCGGCAGCTTGGGCAGACCAGACGGAAAGAAAAGCGGCTCCAATCGAGCCGGCAAGCATCGTGCTTGAGCGCCACTGCAGCGCCCGGCGTTTCGCCATGGAAGCGACCTCACAACCAGGTAGCTCCACATCCCGGCGCAACCTAGGTCATGCGACGATGCCGGCGCGTCGTCCGTTTGCTGGACGTCAGCCGGTTTTCCACCTCCGTTGCATTTATGCCAACGGGGTTGATTCTTCGTTGAATCAACCCCGTTGTTTCTTCGCGCTTTTCCTGACGGTGCCTCGTTACTCCGCGGCGCGCCGCGCCGCAACGATCTGATCGGCGGTCTTGCCGGTCAGTTCGGCCATGTGATCGAACTTGAACGTGAACGAGCCGGCGCCTGCGGTCGCCGAGCGCACCTCGATGATGAGGTCGCCGATCTCGGCCTCCGGCATCTTGGCGCGCACCACATCCCAGCCGTCCCAGCCTTCCCGCGTGTCGAAGCCGAGAATCTGGCCGCGGCGCCCGGCGAGGATCGCATTCATCTTTGCGGTGGCGTCCGTGGGACAGACGATCTCCACCAGATGAATAGGCTCGAGCAGCACCGGCTGGCACTGCGGCAGGCCTTCATTGATGCCGATGCGCGCCGCGGTCTGGAACGCCATGTCGGACGAGTCGACGGTGTGATACGAGCCGTCGATCAGCGCCACCTGCACGTCGACCACCGGGAAGCCGAGCGGCCCCTGCTTGAGCGCATTGACCGCACCCTCCTCGACCGACGGGATGTAGTTGCGCGGCACCACGCCGCCGGTGATCTTGTCCTCGAACTTGAAGCCCGTGCCGCGCGGCAACGGCTTGATGTCGAGCACCACGTCGCCGAACTGGCCGTGACCGCCGGACTGCTTCTTGTGGCGGCCGCGCTGGACGATGCTCTTGCGGATGGTCTCGGTGTAGCCGACGCTCGGCCGGCTGGTGACGATGCCCACACCGAAGCGATCGGCGAGACGCTCGGACGCGACGCGCAGATGCATCTCGCCCTGCCCCCACACCACCACCTCGTGGGTGTCGGCGTTGTGCACGACGCAGATCGAAGGATCCTCCTCGATCAGCTTGTGCAGCGCCTGGCCGAGCTTGACGTCGTCCTTGCGCTCTTTCGCCGACACCGAGATCGCCAGCACCGGCGCATAGGGCTGCACCTCGACCAAGGCCGGGTGGGCCTGCTTGCCGGCCGTCAGCGTGTCGCCGGTCTTGGCGTATTCGAGCTTGCCGAGCGCGACGGTCTCGCCGGCCCCGGCTGGTCCGCGTTTCTCGCTCGATGAGCCCACGAGCTTGAAGGTGCCGGACACCCGGCCGACCTCGCGCTCGGGCGACAACAGCGTGGTGCCGTCGCCGATCTGGCCGGAGAGCACGCGCCCGACCGACATCTTGCCGGCGTGGCTGGCGTTGAAGGTCTTCAGCACATAGGCGACCGGATCGCTGCCGCTGACGCCGAGCCGCTTGGCGGTGGCCTCCACACCCGGCGCCTCATGCCGCAGCGCCTTGAGGAGACGCAGCACGCCGTTGGTGCGCGTGGCGGCGCCCATCAGCACCGGCACGACCAGGCCGTCGCGCAGCTCCTTGGCGAGATCGTCGAACACCTTGTCGCGCGGCGGCGGGATGTCCTCGAGCAGCTGCTCCATCAGCTCGTCGTCGTGGTCGGCGAGCTTCTCCAGCATGGAGAAGCGGGCGGTTTTCTCGCGCTCCAGGCTCTCGCCTTCGAGCGGCACGACCTCGGACGCCGCGTGCTCCTTGTAGACATGGGCGCGTTCCAGCGCGAGATCGACAAAGCCGGAGATGATGTCGCCGTTCCAGATCGGAATCTGACGCAGCACCAAAGGCTTCCGCGAGGCCGGCTGCAGCAGTTGCAGCGCCTCCATCAGATTGGCTTCGGCCTTATCGATCTTGTTGAGGAACAGGAAGCGCGGAATGTTCTGCGCTTCGAGCTCGCGCAGGATGAGCTGAAGCTGCGGGATCTTCTTTTCGTCGGCCTCGCAGACCACGACCGCGGCGTCGACGGCGGGCAGCGCAGCGCGCATGTCGTGAGAGAATTCGACGGAGCCTGGGCAATCGATGAAGGTGTAGCTGTCGCCCATGAAGTTCGTGGTGGCGACGGTGAGCTCCACGCTCATCTTGTGATGGCGCGCCTCATGCGATGAATCGCCGACGGTGGTGCCGGCCTCGATAGAGCCCTGACGCTGGATCGCGTCGGTGCGGGCGAGGATTGCTTCGAGAAGAGTGGTTTTTCCAGCCTGGAAGGGGCCCACCAGCGCGATACACCGGGGACCCTGGGCTCTTGTGCCGCCATTGCCATTCGCAGCTGCCATCGACGCCTCCCTGTTGGCGCCGCACGGCCGGTTTTGTCCGGCCGCTCTCTGTGACGCCGGTATGTCATCGTCTCAGGGGATTGTGGCGATGGCAAGGGGCGATCGCTCGCCGCGGTGCATCAGGCGAAACTGGGTTCGTTGGAAACTGTCAGGCTTTCACTTGCGAAGCTTGGCGTAATGTCGCGGGCAAAGCGGCGCAGCTGCTGCGATCCGCCCAACGTCGTGAGCAGGATATAGGCGACACCGGCTTTACGAAGCGCATCAAGCTTTTCACAAATTCCTTCTGGCGTATCGTAAAGCGTGTGCGCTTCGGTCGCGCCCGGCGTATCGGCATACGACAGCACGTGGGAACCGGTCTTGCCGCCGGGCAAGCGCGAAACACCAACGGTGCGCTGGGTGTGACCCGCGGCGCGCTTGAGCGCCTGCTCAGCCTCGGCCTTGCTGTCAGCGACATGCATCTGGCGCGCGACGGCCACCTGCATCGGATCGAACGGCAGGTCCGCGGCCGCCCGCTCGGCGCGGAAGAGCGCGATGCGCTCGCCGAGCTGCCCGGGCGAGGCATATTGATCGAGGATCAGGTTGAAACCGCGGCGCGCCGCGCGCTTGATCGAGGCTTCGCTTGCGGCGGCGACCCAGAACGGCGGATGCGGCTTCTGCGACGGCGGCGGCTCGACCACGATATCGTCGAACTGCCAGAACTTGCCGCGGTGCGAGAAGCGCTCGCGCGAGACGAACGCCTTGGTCATCACCTCGACGCACTCCTCGAAGCGGACCTCGGCCTCCTCGATCGCAATGTGGAAGCCCGCGAACTCGTTGTGCCGGTAGCCCTTGCCGATGCCGAAATCGAAACGGCCGTTGGAGATCAGATCGAGCGTCGCGGCCTGCTCGGCGAGCAGCACCGGATTGTGCCAGGGCAACACGATCACGGCGGTGCCGAGCCGCAGCGCCGAAGTGCGCATGGCAAGCGCGGTCTGCAGCATCAACGTCGCCGAGACCTGGTTCCAGCCGGTGAAGTGGTGCTCGACCAGGAAACTCGAGCGATAGCCCAGCGCCTCGGCCTCCACCGCCATGTCGAGATAATCGCGGAAACCCTGCCCGGTTTCGGGGCCGAGATCGGCGGTGCTGGCCTGGGCGGAGCCGAAAATTCCGAATTGCATGGCGGCAGTGTAACCAAAAAACCGGATCAGCGTCTGCCCTTATCGCCGTCGTCCTGCGGCCGGGGTGCGCCGTCATTGACGTCGTAGGTGGTGCGCCGCTCGCTCCCTTGGACCCAAGCGTCGTCCGGATCGAAGTGGATGCCTTGGCCCACGCCCCAATGGCCGCCGCTCTCAAGCGGCATCCTTGGCGTGTCGGTCCGGACCAGCATGTAACAGCCGACGGCCAGGATCGCGAAGATCAAGATCACCGGATTGATCATGAAATACGCCCCCGCCGCCATGACGAGGACGATCAATGCGATCACGGCGAACAGGATCTTCATCGTGTGGCCCAAGCCGGGATTGCCATTCCACCCCGTTCGTCGTCCTGCCGCGCCGCCGGGTTCAACCGGCCCGGCTGCTGCCCCGGGGCGATTGCTGCCCTCTCGATCCGATGTCTTGTCTTGCCGCTTACGCCGGCACGTGCCGCTTCAGGAAACTGCGCGCACGGTTGATGGTGCGGGCCTTCAGCTCCGGCGGATCCTTCCAGGGAAACACCGTGATTTCGGCATTCGGCGCGAGCGAGGCGATGTCGATCGACACCTGAAGCGGATGCGCGACGACATCGTCGGGCAGCACCAGCATCGGCGTCTGGCAGGACTTCGCGAAGTCGCGCGACACGCTGTACACAAAGTCGGGACGCACGCGGTACAGATTGTGCAGATACTTCTCGATGGTTTCCACGGGAACGTCGGTCCGGCGCTCGCGCAGCTCCTTGGCCCAGACGTCGCGGCCGGAGTCGTACATATAGTCCGGCTTCTCCGGCCGGTGTCCGACCGGCTGGCTCAGCAACGCAGCCGCGATCCGTTGCGGCGCGCGCTCCATCAGCTTCATCGCGAACGGCCCGCCGATGCAGTTGCCGAAGAAAAAGAACCGGCGGATGCCGAGATGATCCATCACGCCGAGCTGGTCATCGGCGAACGCGCTCCAGGGATCATCGACCGGAACCGGTCCGGTGGACTCGCCGTTGCTGGCGTTGCGCTGGTCCATGGTGATGACGCGGAAGTCGTTCTTGAACTCGTCCGGGATGTTGATCACCGCGTTCGGCCAGTTGGCGATCCGCGAATTCAGACCGCCGCCCGGCGTTGCCAGCAGCGGAAAGCCTGTGCCGATCTCGGCGTAGCGGATGCGGACATTGCCCCTCTCATAGAATCCGACCTTGGCGCCGGCCGGCATTCCCTGCACTCCTCCTGCCTGCGGCGCTTGCGCGAAAACCTGGGATGCCGCTGTCGCAGCTGCAACGGCTGCGCCGGTCGTCAGAATGGTGCGTCGGTCCTTATCGATCATCCGCTCCTCCCCTTGTCGCAGCCGCTGTGTTGCCAGCGGTCGTTCGATCGTTGAAGCTGCCGATAACCCTTCGGAATGTAGCATAGCACGGGCTCGCGGTGACCAGATCATGACCACGCCGAACGAAGCGCTCCGCACGATCCTGCCGATCGCCGGCTGGGGCGACACGCAGGCCGCGGATGTCACGTTCACAGGCGGCGCCGATCCTGTGCTGCCGACGCCGTTCCGCATCGGCACCGCCAGCGCCGCAACGCTCGCCGCGGCCGGGCTCGCCGCCACAGAGCTGTGGCACGCTCGCACCGGACGGCGTCAGCAGATGACCGTCGATCTTCGCCAGGCGACGGCCGCGTTGCGCAGCAGCACCTACCTTCAGCTCGCCGACACGGAGGTCTCATCCGCACGAAACACCATCATGGGATTCTATCCAACCCGCGACGGGCGCTGGTCCTACCTGCACTGCAATTTTCCCAATCACCGTGCGGCGGCGCTCAGCGTGCTCGGCGTCGCGGAGGATCGCGAGGCCGTCGCGCGCGCCGTGGCCACGTGGAACGCGGCCGATCTCGAGGAGGCAATCATCGCGGCGAAGGGCGCCGGCGGCATGGCGCGAACGCAGGCCGAATGGGAGAGACATCCGCAAGGCGCCGCGGTCGCGGCGCTGCCGCTCATGGAGATCATCCGCATCGGCGATAGCGCCCCCGAGCCGCTTCCGGCCGGCGACCGGCCGCTCTCGGGCATCCGCGTCCTCGACCTGACCCGCGTGCTGGCCGGACCGACTTGCGCGCGCACGCTCGCCGAACATGGTGCTGACGTGCTCCGGATCACCGGCGCCCATCTGCCGAGCCTCGGGTACCAGGAATTGGACACCGGACACGGCAAGCTTGCGGCCCATCTCGATCTGCGCGATCCGGGCAATGTCGATACGTTGCGCGGGCTGGTGCGCAGGGCCGATGTGTTTTCGCAAGGATATCGTCCGGGCACCTTGGCCGGCCGCGGCTTGTCGCCGGAGGAACTGGCTCGAATCCGGCCGGGCCTCGTCTATGTTTCGCTCTGCGCCTTCGGCCACACCGGGCCCTGGGCGTCACGGCGCGGCTTCGACACGGTGATACAGACTGTCGGCGGCATCACCGTCCGTCAGGCGGAGTGCTTCCCCGGCAAATCTCCGGGACCGCAATTCTATCCGGTCTCGGCGATCGATTATTGCACGGGTTACCTGATGGCGTTTGGCGCGATGGTGGCATTGGCGCGCCGGGCGCGGGAAGGCGGCAGCTGGCTGGTGCGCATCTCGCTCGCCCAGGTCGGCAAATGGATCGTCGATCTCGGCGAAGTGCCGGCCGCGGCGCTCAAAGGTGTACCGGCCGAGTTCACCGCCGGCGAACTGGAACGCTGGTCGATGGTGAGCGAGACGCCGGCCGGGCGGCTCCGCCATCTCAAGCCGGCCCTGCAGCTGTCCGAAACGCAGCCGTACTGGGCACGGCCCACGGTTCCGCTCGGCTATCATCCCGCCGCGTGGCCGTGAGAGCAGCGGGAGCCTCGTCATGAACCTTCCTCGCCGGCGATTTCTTCATGTGGCAGCGGGCGCTTTTGCCGCGCCACTCGTTGCTCGCCGTGCGTTGGCCGGCGCCTATCCAAGCCGGCCAGTGCGCCTGATCTGCGGTTTCGCGGCTGCCGGCGGCAATGACATCATCGCGCGCCTGATGGGACAGTGGCTGACGGAGCGGCTCGGCCAGAGCTTCGTGATCGAGAACCGCCCAGGCGCTGGCACCAACATCGCGGCCGAGCTCGTGATCAATTCGCCGCCCGACGGCTACACGCTGTTCGTCACCAGTCTCTCGAACGCGGTCAATGGCGCGCTGTACGAGAAACTCAACTTCGACTTCGTGCACGACATGCTGCCGGTCGCCGGCATCGCCCAGGCGCCGTCGTCGTTCGCGATCAGCACGTCCGTTCCGGCCAGGACCGTCGCCGAGTTCATCGCTTACGCCAAGGCCAATCCGGGCCGGATCAACATGGGCTCGGCCGGCATCGGCAGCACCGGCCATCTCGCCGGCGAGCTGTTCAAGATGATGGCCGGCGTCGAGCTGATCCACGTGCCGTATCGCGGCAATGGGCCGGCGTTGACCGACCTGCTCGGGGGACAGATCGAGGTGCTGTTTCCCTCGCTGGGCGCTTCGATAGAATATGTGAAGTCCGGCAAGCTGCGCGCGCTTGCGGTGACGGGCGCGACCCGCTCCGACGCACTGCCGGACTTGCCGACCGTGGCCGAGACGGTTCCAGGTTATGAGGCCTTCTCGTTCTACGGGATCGGCGCGCCCCGCAACACGCCGGCAGAAATCGTCGGGGTGCTGAACAAGGCGGTCAACGCCGGGCTTGCCGATGCCAAGTTCAAGGCCCGTCTCGCCGACCTCGGCAGCGTGCCGATGCCGGGATCGCCGGCCACGTTCGGCAAGCTGATCGCTGATGAAGCCGAAAAATGGGGCAAGGTGATCAGGTTCGCCGGCATCAAGTCACAGTGACCGAACCGGATTGATGGTGTGCACCGTTTGGTGCTGTAGTTCTCCCCTCCAGGGGAGGACACACAATGGCCACCGCGGCGGAGGCGGACACGTTCGACTATATCGTCGTCGGCGCGGGCTCCGCCGGCTGCGTGCTCGCCAACCGCCTGACCGCGTCGGGCCAGCACAAGGTGCTGCTGCTCGAAGCCGGCGGCCATGACCGCAGGCTCTGGATTCACATCCCGCTCGGCTACGGCAAGCTGTTCGCCGACGCGCGCGTCAACTGGCTCTACAAGACGGAGCCGGAGCCCGAGCTGCACAACCGGCAGATCATCCAGCCGCGCGGCAAGGTGCTGGGCGGCTCGAGCTCGATCAACGGCCTGCTTTATCTACGCGGCCAGCCTGCGGATTACGACCACTGGCGGCAGCTCGGCAATGCCGGCTGGAGCTTCGACGATGTGCTGCCCTACTTCCGACGTTCGGAAGATCAGGAGCGTGGCGAGAACGACCTGCACGGCGTCGGCGGGCCACTCGCGGTCTCGAACGTGTGCGAGCCGCATCCGCTGTGCGAGGCGTTCATCGAGTCGGCGCAGCAGGCGGGATTTCCGCGCAACGACGATTTCAACGGGCCGACGCAGGAGGGCGCCGGCTATTTCCAGCTCACTGCGAAGCACGGCCGCCGCTGGTCCACTGCCGTGGGCTATCTGCGGCAGGCACGGCGGCGGCCCAATCTCAAGGTCGAGACCGATGCGCTCGCGAGCCGCATCCTGTTCGAAGGCCGGCGCGCGGTCGGCATCGAATACCGGCAGGGCGACACGACGCGCACGGCGCGGGCGAGCCGCGAGGTGATCCTGGCCGGCGGCGCGTTCAACTCGCCGCAGCTCCTGCAGCTCTCGGGCGTCGGTCCCGCGGCGCTCATTCGCCAGCACGGCATCGACGTGATCGCCGACATGGCCGGCGTCGGCTCGGACCTGCAGGACCATCTCCAGGTCCGGATGCAGTATCGCTGCACCCTGCCGATCACCATGAACGACGTGATCAACAGCTTCAGCCACCGCATGATCGCGGGCGCGCGGTACATGATGTTCCGCAAGGGCCTGCTCGCGATCGGCGCCGGCTATGCGGGCGGCTTTTTCCGGACCAGCCCCCAGGTCGCGACGCCGGACATGCAGGTGCACTTCATCATCTTCAGCGCCGACACTGCCGGGGCGGCGCTGCATCCGTTCCCGGGCTTCATCGCCTCGATCTGCCAGCTGCGGCCGGAGAGCCGCGGCTTCGTCCGCATCAAGTCGGCCGATCCGAGCGAGGCGCCGGCGATCCAGCCGCGCTACCTGACGAGCCAGCTCGACCGCGACACGGTGATCGCGTCGCTGAAGATGCTGCGCAGGATCATGGGACAGGACGCGATGCGGCGTTATATCGCCGAGGAGCGCGCGCCCGGCCCGCTGATCCAAAGCGACGCGGAGCTGCTCGATTTCGCGCGCCGCGCCGGGACCACCGTGTTCCACCCGACCAGCACCTGCCGCATGGGACCGGACGACACGGCCGTGGTCGACGAGCGGCTGCGGGTGCGCGGCATCGGCGGGCTGCGCGTGGTCGACGCCTCGATCATGCCGACGGTGGTGTCCGGCAACACCAACGCAGCCGTGGTGATGATCGGCGAAAAGGGGGCGGATATGATTTTGGAGGATGCGGCGGCGGCGATCGCGACGTCGAAGGCCGCGTGATCGTTCTGCATTCTAGCGCTGCTACAGCATCGGCGGTGCCATCCCTCCCCGCCAGGGGAGGGTGGCCTCGCGTCAGCGAGGTCGGGTGGGGAGATGCATCGACAACGGAGAGCGTTAGCGTGTGGAGACATTTCCCCACCCGACCGCTTCGCGGCCACCCTCCCCTGGCGGGGAGGGAAAGCCCGGTGCGCCACCGAACTCAATATCAAACGATCAGACTCTAAAACCTCGGGATGTCCGGAAACGGCAGCTTGCCGGCGTGGATGTGCAGGTGGCCGAGCTCGGCGCAGCGGTGCAGCTTCGGAAACACCTTGCCGGGATTGAGCAGACCCTGCGCGTCGAAGGCGCATTTCAGCCGCTGCTGCTGGTTGAGGTCTTCCTCCGAGAACATCGCCGGCATCAAGTCGCGCTTCTCGACGCCGACGCCGTGCTCGCCGGTCAAGACGCCGCCGACCTCGACGCAGAGCTTCAAAATCTCGCCGCCGAACTCCTCGGTCTTCTCCAATTCGCCGGGCTTGTTGGCGTCGTAGAGAATGAGCGGATGCAGGTTGCCGTCGCCGGCGTGGAACACGTTGGCGACGCGCAGGCCGTAGTGCTCCGACAGCTCGCGGATGCGGCGCAGCACCAGCGGCAGCTTGGCGCGCGGAATGGTGCCGTCCATGCAGTAGTAGTCGGGCGAGATGCGGCCGACCGCCGGGAACGCGGCCTTGCGGCCGGCCCAGAACAAGAGCCGCTCCTCTTCGGACGTCGAAACTTTGCAGCTCACCGCGTTGCAGCCGCGGGCGATGGTCTCGACCCGCTCGATCAGATGGTCGACCTCGGCCGCGGGACCATCGAGCTCGACGATCAGCAGCGCCTCGACGTCGAGCGGATAGCCGGCGTGGACGAATTCCTCGGTGGCGTGGATCGCCGGCTTGTCCATCATCTCCATGCCGCCCGGGATGATGCCCGCGCCGATGATGCGCGAGACGCATTCGCCGGAATCCTCGGCGCTCGGGAAACCGACCAGCACGGCGCGCGCGTTCTCGGGCTTCTTCAGGATGCGCACCGTCACCTCGGTGACGACGCCCAGAAGCCCCTCGGAGCCGGTGATGACGCCGATCAGGTCATAGCCGCCGGCATCGAGATGCCGGCCGCCCAGGCGCAAAATCTCGCCGGTCATCAGCACCATCTCGACGCCGAGGATGTTGTTGGTGGTCATGCCGTATTTCAGGCAGTGCACGCCCCCGGAGTTCTCGGCGACATTGCCGCCGATGGTGCAGGCGATCTGGGAGGACGGATCGGGCGCGTAGTAGAAACTTTCGTGCTCGACCGCCTTGCTGATGGCGAGGTTGGTGACGCCGGGCTCGACCACCGCCACACGGTTGGCAAAGTCGATCTCGCGGATCTGGTTGAACTTGCCCATGCCGAGCAGCACGCCGTCTTCGAGCGGCAGCGCACCGCCGGACAGCGAGGTGCCGGCCCCGCGCGGCACCACGCGGATGCCGTTGTCGTGGCAGTAGCGCAGCACCTTTGCGACCTGGTCGGTGGTCTCGGGCAGCACCACGACCATGGGAAGCTGCTTGTAGGCGGTCAGCCCGTCGGATTCGAAGGGCCGCATGGCGCGCTCGGCCGAGATCACCCCCTCGCCCGGCACGATGGCCGACAGCGCTGCAACGATCTCGTGTCTCCGGGCAAGCACGGCCTGGTCGGCGGCGGGCATGATTACGGACATGGCAGCAATCTCAAACCGTTCTAAAGCGTTGAAGTCCCCGTCGGGGTGATTGTACAACCGCACCGTCCAGACCGAAAATAGCGTCGGGGCGTCACAAGGAGAAACCCGTTATGAGATTGCTGGTATTGGGCGGCGCCCTGCTCGCCGCCACAGTGGGGATTGCGCACGCGCAGGATCTTGCCGCGGGCGAGCAGTCGTTCCGCAAGTGCGGACCGTGCCATTCGGTCGGCGAAGACGCCCGCAACAAGATCGGCCCGGTGCTGAACGGCCTCGACGGCCGCAAGTCCGGTACGGCGCCCGACTACAATTACAGCGACGCCAACAAGAAGGCGGAGATCACCTGGAACGAGGCCTCGTTCAAGGAATACATCCAGAATCCGATGCAGCGCGTGCCGGGCACCAAGATGGCCTTCGCCGGCATCAAGAACGATAAGGAAATTGCCGATCTCTGGGGCTATTTGAAACAATTCAAGGCCGACGGCAGCAAGTAACGCTCCAAATTGACGTTTTTTGCGACAACCGCGCGCCCCCTGGGGCGCGCGGAACGTTTTTGGAGGTCAGCCGTTTTAGCGGGGCTGGAGGACGCGCCGGATCGGCAACGCGTCGGGGGAACTTTTGTGCCGCTTAAAACTCGTAATTCAAGAACGCGTGTTCGCGCGCCCAAAAACCTGTTCGCACCAGGGCCTGCACATCGAGAAGCAACCGGAGTGAGCATGAAGGACAAATATACCTTTGGCATCGAGGAAGAGTATTTCCTGGTCAATGCCGAGACCAAGATGGCCACGCGCGCCATGCCGGAGGCATTCCTGCGCGCCGCCAAGGCCGCGACCAATGGCCAGGTCCATGGCGAATTTCTGCAGTCGCAGGTCGAGGTCATGACGCTGCCGCATCACGATATCCGTACCGCCCATGCGGAGCTGCGCCATCTGCGCCAGACGGTGGCCAAGATCGCGGCCGACCACGGCCTTGCGATTCTCGCGGCCGGCACGCATCCGACTGCCGACTGGGGCTGGTCGCAGCAGTCCGTGGGCGAGCGCTACGACACCGTGATGGACGACCTGCAGATGATCGGCCAGCGCAACATGCTGTGCGGCCTGCACGTGCATGTCGAGCTGCCCGATCCCGATGACCGGGTCGACGTGATGGTGCGGATGCTGCCCTATCTGCCGCTGTTCATCGCGCTGTCGACCTCGTCGCCGTTCTGGCGGGCGCGGCCGACCGGCCTGAAGGGCTACCGGCTCGCCGCCTACGACGAGCTGCCGCGCACCGGCCTGCCCGAGCTGTTCCGCAACAAGGAGGAGTTCGAGTCCTACGTGGACGCGCTGGTGAAGGCCGGCGTGATGGAGGATGCGAGCTACGTGTGGTGGTCGATCCGGCCTTCGCTGAAGCACCCGACGCTGGAGCTGCGCGCGCCGGACTGCCCGACGCGGGTCGACGATTCGATCGCGATCGCGGCGCTGTGGCGCTCGCTGGCGCTGCGGCTGACGCGCAATCCGTCGCTCAACCGCGACATCGATGCCGTGAAACGCGCGATCGTCCAGGAGAACAAATGGCGGGCACAGCGCTACGGCGTGCACGGCACGTTCGTGGGCACCGACGGCGCGATCTCGGTCGCCGACTTCGCCAACCAAGTGATCGAGGAGACTGCGGTGGATGCCGAGGCGCTCGGCTGCCGCACCGAGATGGAGCGCTGCGCCATCATCGTCGGCTCCGGCACCTCGGCGGACACGCAGATGGCGCTCTACGAGCAGCACGGCCCGGCCCGGGGCCGGGCCCAGGCGCTGAGCGTCGTGACGGATTGGATCGCCGAGGCGACGCTGCAATAGCCGTTCAGCAATAAGCGGTCAGTCGGCGTCGGCCGGAAGCTTGGCCTGCACGACGAGGCCGCGGGCGCGGGCGTCGACCACGCCGAGCCCGCGCAGAGCGAACAACAGCAGCGCCTGCACGGTGTCTCGGAGCTTGGCTGGGCTGGCGCTCTCAGGCGCCAGCGGTCCGATCAGGCCTTCGAGCATCGCACCGACCAATGCCGCCGCGGCAAGCCCCGCGTCCTGTTCCGGCAGATGCTTTCCCTCGATCGCGGCGCGGATGCGCGCCTCGATCTTCCCGGTCAGCACCTTGCGGTAGTTCTGCCGGAATTGATCGACCTCGGTGTCGACCGGCTCGGCGATCATCGCCCAGGCGAGCCGCCGCTGCCGCAGCGCACGCGTCGCGAAGGTCGCAACCGCAGCCACCAGCGCCGACAACGGGCCCGGCGCGGCGTCCGCAGCGCGCCGCACCGCCTCGATCTCGCGCTCGGCCACCGCTTCGACCAGCGCGCCGACCAGATCGATCTTGGCCGGGAAATAGCGGTAGACGGTGCCGGCCGCGACCCCCGCCCGCTCCGCCACCGGCACGATCTGGACGGCCGCCATGCCGCCTTCGGCCGCAGCGTCGCGGGCCGCTTCAATGATCGCATCGTGGCGTTCATTCAACCTGCGGACCACGTTAGCCGTCCGGCGATAGGCCATTGAGGATTCTACCCGATTCGAAAGACTGAACTATGGTTCACAGGAAACTCGAGCCAATGCAAGCGCCGGCTGGTTGCTCAGCCGTTCGGTCAACAGACACCCACTTGCTCGCATTTTGCCGGTGCACGGCGAGCATGCGGTGCTAGGCTTTCGCGAAATCAAACAGCGCCTCAGGCGCGGATCGATCCAGGGAGGCGTTCGTGCGTTCACTCAAATTCGCTCTGCCGTTTCTTGCCGCAACGCTCCTCGCCGGCGCGGCCCATGCCGCCGATCCGGTGAAGATCCGCTTGAGCTATGTGGTCGCGCCGTCGGACTGGGCGCCGCTGTTGCCCGAGAAGCCCGAGCTGCTGAAGCACAACGGCAAGTCCTATTCGCTCGAAGTCGTGCGCGTGAACGGCACGCCCGCTTTGGTGCAGGCGATGGCTGCGGGCGAGGTCGAGGTCGGCAACCACTCCTATTCGTCGCTTGGCATCGCGATCCAGAACGCCGGCATGGATGACCTTCGTATCATCTCCGATCAGTTCCAGGACGGCGTGCCCGGCCGGTCGACCACGCAGTACACCGTGCTGAAAGACAGCCCGATCCAGAAGGTCGAGGACCTCAAGGGCAAGGTGGTGTCGAGCAATGCCGCAGGCTCCGCGGTCGACATTGCGATGCGTGCGATGCTGAAGAAGCACGGCCTCGAGGACAAGCGCGACTACACTCACATCGAGGCGCCGCTGCCCGCGCAGAAGGCGATGCTGCTCGACAAGAAGACCGACCTGATCTCGAGCGTGGTGCCGTTCCAGTACGATCCGGAGCTGCGCGACAAGGGCCGCGTGCTGTTCACCCAGCGTGACGTGTTCGGCGTCACGCAGATGATCGTGTGGACCGCGCGCAAGAGCTTCATCGACAAGAACCGCGCCGCGATGGTCGACTTCATGGAGGACTCGTTGCGCGTGGTGCGCTGGTATCTCGACCCGGCCAATCACGACGCCGCGGTGCAGATCGCGTCGAAGCTCACAAAGATTCCGCCGGAGCGTTTCCCCTGGCTGTTCACCGCGCAGGACTATGCGCGCAACGGCAACCTGATGCCGGACATGACGGCGCTGCAGGCCAACGTGAATGCGACCCGCGATCTGGGCTTCATCCGCGCGCCGCTCGACGTCAACAAGTACGCCGACCTCAGCATCGTGCAGGAGGCCGCGGCGCGGTTGAAGTAGCGCCGTCGAACTACGCCTTCGCGGTCGCCAGCGACTTCGCCCGGATGCCCTCCAGCGTCATCCCCGGCGTCGAGGCGTTGGCATCGACCTTGAGGTGGATGATCGACGGCTTGCCGGATTTCTCGGCGGCGCGGAACGCCGCGGCGAAGTCCGCGGTCTTGTCGACCATGATGCCGAAACCGCCGAACACCTTGGCGTAGCCGGCGAAGTCCGGGTTCTTCAGATCGGTCGCGACCACGCGCGTCGGATATTCACGCTCCTGGTGCATGCGGATGGTGCCGTAGGTGCCGTTGTCGACCACCAGGATGATGAACGGGATGTCGTACTGCACGGCGGTCATGAACTCCTGGCCGTTCATCAGGAAATCGCCGTCGCCGGCGAAGCACACCACGGTGCGCTCCGGGAACGCGCGCTTGAGGCCGAGCGCCGACGGCACGCCATAGCCCATCGAGCCCGAGCACGGGCCGATGTGGGTGGCGAAGCGGCGAAAGCGATAGAAGCGGTGCACCCAGGCCGAGAAGTTGCCGGCGCCGGTGGTGATGAAGGAATCCGGCGGGAGGTTCTCGCGCAGCCAGACGACGATCTCGCCGAGATTGACGCCGCCGGGCTGCGGCGTGGCCTTCTCGGTCCATTCGAGATAGTCCGCATGTGCGGTCTTGGTCGCGGCGCGCCACGCGATCTCGTTCGGCGGCTGCAGGCCTTCGAGCGCCGCCGCAAAGCCGGTCGGCGCCGCGTTGATCGCGAGATGCGGATGATAGACCCGACCGAGCTCCTCGGCGCCGGGATGCACGTGCACCAAGGTCTGGCGCGGCCCCGGGATGTCGAGCAGCGAGTAGCTCTGCGACGGGATCTCGCTCAGGCGCCCACCGATCAAGACAATAAGGTCCGACGCCTTGATGCGCGCGAGCAGCTTCGGATTGATGCCGAGCCCGACGTCGCCCGCGTAGCTCGGATGCAGCGTGTCGATCAGGTGCGTCCGCCGGAACGTGGTCGCGACCGGCACGTCGAAGCGCTCGGCGAAACGCGCCAGCGACGCGGTCGCCTGCTCCGACCAGCGGCTGCCGCCGGCCAGCACGATCGGGGCCTTCGCGGCCCAGAGCAGCTTCTGCAGCTTGGCCATGTCGGCGAGCCCCGGCCAGGTCTCGACCGGCTCGAAGGCCGGCGCATCCGGCACCGCGACGCGCTCGACCAGCATGTCCTCCGGCAGCGCGATCACCACCGGACCGGGCCGGCCGTTGCAGGCCGTATAGAAGGCGCGCGACACGATCTCGGGGATGCGCGCCGGGTCGTCGATCTCGGTGGCCCACTTCGCCATGGTGCCGAACACCGCGCGGTAGTCGAGCTCCTGGAACGCCTCGCGCTCGCGCATCTCGCGCGCCACCTGGCCGACGAACACGATCAGCGGCGTGGAATCCTGCCGGGCGATGTGGATGCCGGGCGACGCATTCGTCGCGCCCGGGCCGCGGGTGACGAAGGCAATGCCCGGGCGGCCGGTGGCCTTGCCGATGGCTTCCGCCGCCATGGTCGCCCCGCCCTCCTGGCGGCAGACCGTGAGCTTGATGGGCCGATCATAAAATGCGTCGAGCGCCGCGAGGTAGCTCTCGCCCGGCACGCAGAACACATGTTGCACGCCATGGACCAGCAGTTGATCGACCAGGATTTCGCCGCCGGTGCGGGTGCCGTCATTGGCGCGCAGCATTTCGTCTCTCCCTCAACATTTGCGGCGTTATAGCACGGGCGAGCCCTGCGGAAGGGGCATAGGCCTGATCTTCCATTCGGGCCGCCTCGGCCGTTACGATGGCGGCAAACCAATCGGGAGGAGCGCAGATGGGGCGGCGTCATTGGACTGCACTTCTAGGCGTTGCGGCCTGTGCGGCCGTATGGCTCACGCCCGCACAGGCGCAGGAATCAGAGAAGGCCTTCTACGCCGGCAAGACCGTGCGCATGGTGGTCGGTTCCGGCGTCGGCGGCGGCTATGACGTGTTCTCGCGGCTGATCGCGCCCTATCTCGCGAAGACCCTCGGCACCACCGTGATCGTCGAGAACGTGCCGGGCGCGGGCGGGCTCGTGGCGCTGAACAAGCTCTACATCGCGCCGCCGGACGGCCTGCAGATCTCGCTCAGCCAGGGGACCATGGCCGGCATCGCACAGCTCACCGGCGATCAGGCCGCGCGCTTCGACCTCACCAAGTTCAGCTATCTGGCGACCGTCGGCGCACCGCCCGGCCTCTGGCTCGTAGCGCCCGAATCGCCGATCCGCGAGGTGCAGCAGGCCGTTGATACGAAAATGAAATGGCGCTGGGCCTCCGCGGGCGGCACCTCGGGGCTCGGCATTGGAGCGGCCTTCACCTGCGAGGCGCTCAAGCTCGATTGCCACATCGTGCAAGGCTACAAGAGCAGCGCAGATGCGGGACTTGCGGTGACGCGCGGCGAGATGGACGCGGTCTATGTGCCGGAGTCCTCCGCCAACCATTTCGTGAAGTCGAAGCAGAACTGGGCGCTGGCGACCATCTCGCGCACCAAGTCGCAGTTCTTCCAGGACCGGCCGACGATCTTCGAGGCCGCGAAGATCGCCCCCGACCGGATCTGGGCGATGGATTTCCTCGCCAACCTCGAAGGCCTCGGCCGCCTCTTGATGGCGCCGCCCGGCATCCCGCCGGCACGGCTCGCGTTCCTGCGCGCGGCCGTCAAGGAGACGCTGGCGAACCCGCAACTCATCGCCGAAGGCGAGAAGATGGAGCGGATCATCGAATACACCGATCCGGAGGCGACGCTGCGCACCGTCACATCGGTCGTGAGCGACGTGAAGCCCGAGCAGAAGGCCCGCGCGCTGAAGCTTCTGTCGGGCGAGAAATAGCGACTAGCGCGCCTCGTTGAGGCGCTCGCCGAAGGCGAGATAGAGCCGCGACGCCAGCACCACGGCCATCGTCAGCCAGAACACCATTCCGGCCCCGAACAGGACCACGAATACGACACGGCCGAACACCGGATTGAGGAGGGACGCGATCACCGCGCCGAGAACGACGGCGAGAATCGAGGGAATGAACGGCACCATGAACGCAAAGAAGATGTACCAGCCGTGGCCTCGCGTATCCTCGAAGGCATTGCGCGGGCTGACGGCGGGCGCATCGACCGCGATCGCCGGAAACAGGATGGCGGTTCGGGTGATGAAGACGCAGATGGCGACGCAGCCGACGAAGGCCAGCGACTGAAACATCCAATGCTTCGGCAGCGCAAGCATCAGCACGGGAAAGCGCGAGATCAGAAACACGACGAAAGCCCAGCCGAAGAACGCCTGAAACCGCGGGCTTGCGAAATCGAGCCGGTATTCGCGCGTGACGTCGCCGAGAATGATGAAACGGTGCACGGCGATCAGGAACGGCGTCATCAGAACGTAGTAGACGATCGCCGGGATGTTGCGGCCGAGCAGCGAATTGTGCGGGATGATAGAACTCGCGACGAGTTCCAGCACGACCTGCAGCACAAGCAGAGCCGCGACCGTCGCCGCGAGCTGCGGCATCGCGCGCAACGCGCGGAGCACGTCGCGGTGAGCCGCGATCGTCACTTCGGTAAACGAATGCCGCGCTGTTACCATTCATCAACCCTGGCAGGCGGGAGAGAATGGCAGCAGTCCGTTAAAGGAGCGTGCAATCCAGCCTCGAAAAATCCTCCATCACCTCAAGAAACGAGCATGACTCGACGGGACCCGCCTCAGCGCTTGCGCGCCTTGGCGGGCGCAACGTCGGTGGGAACCTATTTCATCGGCGCGAATTTGGTCGGGACCATCAGCGAGGTGCGCTGATCGACCAGCAGCTCCGACTCGGCGAGCTTCTTGAGATAAACCTGCCACTCCGGGTCGGCCATCATGGCGGCGCGGCGCCGGGCGCGATCGGCCGCATCCTCGTAGACCCACTGGTGCACCAGCGTGTTCATGTCGCCGGACTCGGCAAACATGTAGGCGTGCGGCTTGCCGAGATGGCGCGCCTGCGCCGCAAAGCCAAACTCCCCGTAGATGTCCAGGTGCTTCTGCATCCCGGTGGGCTTGATGCGATAGGTGCGGTGGTCGACGATCACTTTTAATCCTCCCGTGTGGGCGCCGGACGGCGCGTGGCGTGAGTGTTCGAAGCCCGGGCCGCGCGGTCAATAGGCTGCACGTCAGAGCCTCCCGCGCCGTGGGCTCTAGCCAAGCAGGCCCGCTCGGGCGATGGTCCAAAGGATGGTCCCAGGAATGTTCGCCGACCGACGCCGTATCGCGGTTGCCTTCTGCGCCATCGGCGCATTCCTGCACCTTTACGCGCCACAGTCGGTGCTGCCCATGATGGCGCAGGAGTTCGGCGTGGGCGCAGCCGACGCCAGCGCGGTCATCACCGCGGGCACGCTCGCGGTCGCGGCGACCGCGCCGTTCACAGGCGCCCTCTCCGACGTGCTCGGGCGGAAGCGCCTGATCGTCATCGCGCTGGCGCTGCTGCTGATCCCCGCGACCATGACGGCGCTGGCGCCGACACTGAACCAGATCATCTTCTGGCGCTTCGTCCATGGCCTTCTCCTGCCTCCGATCTTCGCCGTGACCATCGCCTATGTGGGCGGCGAGTTTCCGCCGAACGAAGCCAACAGTGTGTTCGGCATCTATGCGTCGGCGTCGGCGGTCGGCGGGTTCTTTGGCCGCTTCGTGCCCGGCATGCTGACGCAATATGTCGGCTGGCGCGGCGGCTTCCTGGCACTCGCCCTGGGCTCCGTGGTCTGCCTCATCATGGTGATGTGGCTGCTCACGCCGGAGAAGAAATTCGTCAGCGCCAGCAATCTCGGCACGTCGTTGCGCCAGATGGTCGCGCACCTGCGCAATCCGCTGCTGCTTTCGATCTATGCGGTCGGCTTCGGCGTGCTGTTCAACTTCATCGCCACCTTCACCTACCTCAGCTTCCATCTCGCCGGGCCGCCGTTCAACAAAACGCCGGCCTTCCTCGGCTCGATCTTCGTGGTCTATCTGTTCGGCTCGGTGGCCTCGCTCTGGCTCGGCCCCGCCATCGCCTGGCTCGGCCGCAGGAGCTTCGTGCTCATCGTCTTTGGCGTGTGGGCCGCGGGCATGCTGCTGAGCTTGATCCCATCAGTGCCGGCCATCGTGGTTTGCCTGATCATCGCCTCGACCTGCGGCATCCTCACGCAAGCCTCCTCGACGAGCTTCGTCGCCATCACGGCGAAGACCGGCACCTCGGCCGCGGTCGGGCTCTACGTGATGTCGTTCTATGTCGGCGGCACCTTCGGCGGATGGCTGCCCGGCCTTGCCTACGAGGCCGGCGGCTGGCCCTATTCGCTGGCGCTGGTGCTCGGCATGCTGGCTTTCATGACGACCATCGTGGCGCTGTTCTGGAAACGCTAGACTTCAAGGCCAAGAAAATGGCGTAAGGGTGGAAATGCAATGACGATGCGGGCCAGACAAAGGGACCGGCTCAACACCAATCCGGCGCTCAGCACGCGGCGGCTGAAGCTCGGCACGTTCCAGACCAATCTCGATTCCGGCTGCGTGATGAGCGACCTCGACGGCCGGCTCGACATCACCTGGCCGAACACCGTGAAGCTCGCCAAGCTTGCCGACGAAATGGAGTTCGAGGCGCTGGTGCCGGTGGCGCGCTGGATGGGCTGGGGCGGCAAGACCAATCCGCAGGGGCCGGGCTTCGAGACCTACACCTGGGCGGCCGGCATCTCGGCCTCGACCGCAAAGTCCGGCGTGGTCTCGACCTCGCACATCACCATCAACCATCCGATCATTGCGGCCAAGCAATCGGCGGCGATCGACCACATCTCCGACGGCCGCTACATCCTCAACGTCGTCACCGGCTGGGTGCAGCCGGAGATCGAGATGTTCAACCAGCCGTTCCTGTCCCACGAGGACCGCTACGCCTGCGCCGAGGAATGGCTCGGCATCATCAAGCGGCTGTGGACCGAGGATGAGTCCTTCGACCACGAGGGCCGCTTCTTCAAGATCAACAAGGGCTATCTGGCGCCGAAGCCGGTCCAGTACCCCTACCCCGCAATCATGAATGCCGGCGCGTCCGATCTCGGCCGGCACTATGCGGTGAAGCACTGCGACCTGGTGTTCACCGTGATCCGCACCGGCGGCTTCGACGAATGCCGCGCCCATGTGCAGGCCTATCACACGCTCGCCCGCGAGCAGTATGGCCGCGACATCAAGGTCTGGACGCTGGTCAACATCGTGCAGGGCGAGACGGAAGCCGAGGCGCGCGCGTTCTACGACGACTATGTCCACAAGCGCGGCGACTGGGACGCCGCCAGGAACATGGTCGAGATCTTTTCGCTCGAAACCAACAAGCGCAACGTCCCGCCGGAGCGGATCAAGCCGCTGCAGGAGGCCTTCATCCAGGGCTGGGGCGGACTGCCGGTGGTCGGCACGCGCGAGCAGGTGGTGGAGCGGCTTGCGATGCTGTCCAAGGCCGGCCTCGACGGCGTGCTGGTGGCGTTTCCGCGCTATGAGGAAGGGCTGCGCGACTTCCGCAACAAGACTTATCCGCTGCTCAAGCAGGCGGGATTGAGGGATTTTGTGTAACACTCTCCACGGTCATTCCGGGGCGCGCCGACAGGCGCGAACCCGGAATCCAGACGCGGAGAGAATCCTTGCGGTACTGGATTCCGGGTTCGCGAGCTTCGCTCGCGCCCCGGAATGACAGCGGAGAAAAATGAGGGGAAACACCATGCCGACCGTGACACCAGCCCAGTTCGAATTCCTGCGCTCGATCGACACGCCGACCGTCTGCAACCTTTTAGAGATCGTAGCTCCTGAGCGCCGCGGTTTCGGCTACACGGTGCGGCACCTGCATTGCCCGTTCCCGGACCTGCCGCCGATGGTCGGCTTCGCCAAGACCGTCACCATGCGGGCGCAGGATCGCGTGCCGCTCGGCGAGGCCGGCTACATGAACAAGCGGCTGGACTACCTCGATTACATCGCGGCGCAGCCGCAGCCCGGCATCGCGGTGATCCAGGATATCGACGAGATCGTGGGCTTTGGCGCGTTCTGGGGCGAGGTGCAGACCAACGTGCACAAGGCACTGGGCTGCCTCGGCACCATCACCAACGGCTCGATCCGTGACATCCCCCAGGTCGCACCCGGCTTCCAGATGCTGGCCGGCTCAATCTCGCCGTCGCATGCCTTCGTGCATGTGGTGGATTTCGGGCTCAGTGTGAACATCCACGGCATGGCGGTGCGAAGCGGCGACCTGATCCACGCCGACCAGCATGGGGCGGTCGTCGTGCCGATCGAAACCATCGATCCGATGAAGACCGCGGCGCCCGGGCTCGCCGCCAAGGAAGCCAAGATCATCGAGGCCGCGAAAGCCGGCAAAGGGCTCGAGGCGATCAAGGCGGCGATGAAGGGCTGAGCGCCCCGACAGCATTGAGACGACCGGCATGGCGTTTTCAGGCGGACGCGGCAGGTATTTCGAGATTCCGCATCTCGCGGTCTACCTGCTGGCCGCAGCGAACATCGCCGCGTTCGGCCTTTGCCTGACCCAGTCGGACGGGCCCGCGATCCCGTCCGAGGTGCTGTTTCGCTACGGCGCCATGTATTCGCTGGCCCTCGAACGGCACGAATACTGGCGGCTGATCGCCTCGGGCTTTCTCCACACCGGCCTCATTCACCTCGCGACCAACATGCTGTGCCTCGTGCTCTGGGGCGGGCTGCTCGAGAGGCGGATCGGGGCGTCCTATTTCCTCCTGATCTATGTCTGTGCGGTGATTGCCGGAGGCGTGGTCAGCAACGCGACGCACTCCGGGCCCTATCTCAGCGTCGGCGCCTCGGGCGGCATTTCCGGCATCCTCGGCGCGCTGCTGTGCCTCTGGATCCTCGGCAAGATCGACCTGACGGCCGGGTTCTTCGTCGCCAACATCGGATTGAACATCGCGCTCGGCGCCACCGCAGCCCGCATCGATTGGGGCGCACACCTTGGCGGCTTCGCCGCCGGCCTGATCGCCTGCGCGCTGCTCGATCTCGTCGAAAAGCTCGCGCCGTCTGTTCTGCGATGCAAGTTCCCGGAGTTCGTGAAGATCAACGCGCTGATCGGCGCCGGCGTCCTGGCAGCTCTCCTGTGGGACGGCGGCCGGATCGATCAACTGACATTGCTGATCTGGGCCGGCGTGTGTCTCGTCTTTGTCAAAGCGATCGATCTTTTGCTTTCGATCAAGAAAGGCCTTGCCGTCGTTGTTGCTGCCCTTGCGGCAGCCAACGCGGCGCTGGCCTGGTTCGCCGTGGATTGGCTCGTCGCGCTCATCGCCCAACACTGCCTGCAATTTCCAATAGCCTGCGCCAATCCTGGGCTGCTCCGTCTGATCGTAACGGCGGGCGCAGCCTGCCTCACGATGGCGATTCTTCTTCAGGAGTTTTATCGAGGTATCAACGACGTGGGTTTTGTCGGTGCCACATTCCGCGCCGAGCGCAATCGCCGCCACGGAATCTAAGACGCGCTCGGATGCCAATGCGGCTCGTAGCCGGCCTTGAGCACGCCGAGCATCGCGGGCGGCGTCAGGACACCGACGATCACATCATGCGGCCGCCGCTTGCGCGCGTCATAGCCTGCAGGCGTCCAATGCAAGAGTGAGCCGCCACGCACCGCGAAGGGCTCCCCTTCCAGCATGATGAAAGCACCATCCGGAAGCTCGTCGATCTTGCGCCGGTGTGTTCGCTTGGCGCGGCCGTCGAGGCGCTCGGCGTGCAGCCGCTCGTCCATCTCCGGCGCGTAAGGCCGTGACGGCAGCCGGAACGCCTGCCGCCATTTTTCGGCAAACAGCTCGGCCTCCTTGCGGCGGCATTCGAAGCACGGCCGGTGACCCGCCGCGAGCGCGGTCGGCTCGTCGAGGAAGAACAGCTCGGTGTAGTAGCGGCCCCAGACGTCGCGCTGGCGGTTCTTGAACTTGAGCACGCAGCAGATCCACTGCCGCGACGCCCAGCGCCGCCGGGTCAACGTCTTGCCGTCGGTGTGGATGCGGCCGCCGCGGTTGCCGAAGAACAGCCCGCGCGCGGGTGTGACGATGAGCTCGCCAGACGGATCGACTCTGTTCTGCAGCGGCATCGCGCACTCCCGGCGTTCTGGCCTCCCCGCATTCAGCGCGGCAGGAACAGCACGTTCCTCGTCTCGATCTCGGTGCCCCAGCTGGTGTTCTTGCCCAGCGCCGCGATGGTCGGCAGCCCCGGCAGCTTCCGGCCGTGCTGCACCACGAAGGCGTCGTAGCCGAAGCTCTCGCAGATGTCTTTCGCGTAGCTTCCCGGGTCGGCATGGGTGCCGGAGAGAAGCTCCAGCAGAAGCCCCGGCCGGTCGCGGGCGATGATCGCCTTCGCGCCGTCCAGCACCTCGCGCTCGCTACCCTCCACGTCGACCTTGATGAAGCGCACGTTCTCGATCGCGAAGCTGTCCAGCGTGCGAAGCTCCACGTCGTAGGTCTTCTGGTTCTTGAACTGCGAATGGGTCTGCTTCAGGTTGCCGGCGAAGTGCAGCACCATGCCGTCGTCGGACAACGGCACGTAGAACGTCGCGCGGCCCGGCCGGTCCGAGATCGCGACCTCGTGCACCTCGGCGCGGCCGCGCAGCATCCACCTCGCAAAGCGCGCATAGTCCGGATTGGCCTCGAACGACACCACGCGGTCGGCCACCTCGGACAGCGCGAAGGCGAAGAAGCCCTGATTGGCGCCGACATCGATGGCGGTGCCGCCGGCCGGCATCAACTCGCGCAGGACGGCAAGCTCCGGCTCGCCGGTGCGGATCTCGTTCTCGATGCGACGCCGATAGTAGATCGACGGCGGGATCAGCATCAGAAGCTTTTCGTTGAACGGGAGTGTCATGGCGGCTGAGGCGATTGGCGCAGTACTGGGTCCCCGCTTCCGCGGGGACGAACGGCTGATGATCCGGCGAGTTCTCTCCCGTTCGTCCCCGCGGAAGCGGGGACCCAGGGCCACGAATTCCGAAGCTCCGGTTGAGCGAGGCAGAATCTGGGACGCGCAGTATTGTCGAGCCGCCCGAAAACAACAACGCCCGCCTTGCGGCGGGCGCGGCTGTCGGCCGGGTGGTGCGGCCTTAAGATTGCGGCTGCGGCTCCATCGGGCCGGCCTCGGGGCCCGGCCGCGGACGGCTCTTGCCGGTCGGCGGCACCGCCGAGGAGCGCGGCGCCTGCGGCTCGATCACGCTCTCGCGCGTCGGCCGCTTGCCGGCGAGCAGATCCTTGATCTCGTCGCCCGACAGGGTCTCGAACTCGAGCAGGCCCTTGGCCAGGATTTCGAGGTCGGCGCGCTTCTCTTCGAGCACGCGGCGCGCCTCGGTGTGGCCCTGCTCGACGAGCCGCCGCACCTCGCCATCGATCTTGCGCGACGTCTCCTCGGAGACGTTCTGCTGGCGCGCCACCGACATGCCGAGGAACACCTCGTCCTGGTTCTCGCCATAGGCCACGGTGCCGAGCTCGGGCGAGAAGCCCCAGCGCGTCACCATCATGCGGGCAAGCCGCGTGGCCTGCTCGATGTCGGACTGCGCGCCGGACGTCACCTTGTCGGAGCCGAACACCATTTCCTCGGCGACGCGGCCGCCCATCATGATCGCAAGCCGCGAGGTCATCTGCTCGAAGCTCATCGACAGCTTGTCGCGCTCCGGCAGCTGCATGACCATGCCGAGCGCGCGGCCGCGCGGAATGATGGTCGCCTTGTGCACCGGATCGGTCGCCTTGACGTTCAGCGCCAGGATGGCGTGGCCGCCCTCGTGATAGGCGGTGAGGAGCTTCTCCTCCTCGGTCATCACGAGCGACTTGCGCTCGGCGCCCATCATCACCTTGTCCTTGGCGTCCTCGAACTCGCCCTGCGTGACCATGCGCTTGTTGCGACGCGCCGCCATCAGGGCGGCCTCGTTGACGAGGTTGGCCAGGTCAGCGCCGGAGAAGCCCGGCGTGCCACGCGCGATGGTCTTGAGGTTCACGTCCGGCGCCAGCGGCACCTTGCGGACATGCACCTTCAGGATCTGCTCGCGGCCGACGATGTCCGGATTGGGCACGATCACCTGGCGGTCGAAGCGGCCGGGGCGCAGCAGCGCCGGGTCGAGCACGTCCGGCCGGTTGGTGGCCGCGATCAGGATGATGCCTTCGTTCGCCTCGAAGCCGTCCATCTCGACGAGCAGCTGGTTGAGCGTCTGCTCGCGCTCGTCGTTGCCGCCGCCGAGGCCGGCGCCGCGATGGCGGCCGACCGCGTCGATTTCGTCGATGAAGATGATGCAGGGCGCGTTCTTCTTGGCCTGCTCGAACATGTCGCGGACGCGCGAGGCGCCGACGCCGACGAACATCTCGACGAAGTCGGAGCCCGAAATCGTGAAGAACGGCACGTTGGCTTCGCCCGCGACCGCACGCGCGATCAGCGTCTTGCCGGTGCCGGGCGGGCCGACCAGCAGCACGCCGCGCGGGATGCGGCCGCCGAGCCGCTGGAACTTGGAGGGGTCACGCAGGAATTCGACGATCTCCTGCAGGTCCTGCTTGGCCTCGTCGACGCCGGCCACGTCCTCGAACGTGACGCGGCCATGGGCCTCGGTGAGAAGCTTGGCGCGGCTCTTGCCGAAGCCGAGCGCCTTGCCGCCGGCGCCTTGCATCTGGCGCGACAGGAAGATCCAGACGCCGATCAGCGCGATGAAGGGCAGCCACGACACCAGCAGCGACACGAACCACGGCACGCTGTCGCCCTGCGGCCGGGCCGTGATCGCCACGTTCTTGTCGTAGAGGCGCTTGATGAGCGTCGGATCGCTCGGCGCGTAGGTCTGGAACGGGCGGCCGTCGGTGAAGGTGCCGTGAATTTCCGGCCCCTGGATCAAAACGTCGCGGACCTTGCCGGCGTCGACCTCGGTGAGGAGCTGGGAGAACGAGATATCGGTCGAGGAGGCGCGCTGCCCCGGGTTCTGGAACAACGTGAAGAGCGCAAGCAGCAGCAGAACGATGATCACCCAGAGGGCGAAATTGCGAAGATTGGCGTTCATCCCGATACGTCTTTCCTGCCGAAGCGCCCTGCCCTGATCTGCTGGCTGGTCTGTGTCCCGTTGCGCCGGGTCGCCGGCGGCGCATACGACCGATATGGTCCCAAAGCTTAACCAATGTAGGTCCGCGAGCGCCGACTGCCAAGGGAACGCAAGCACGGCGGCATCCGCGAATCCGCGGGTATTCTAACCCGATCCGGGCCGATCTGACGAACCTGCAGTGTCGAGCTTTGCGGTTGGTTAAGGCCGTTTGAGGGCGGTTTTGGCGTTTCGGCGCGCCGGCGCCCGTTCGACGGTGATCTCGCCCTTGTCCAGCGTGACCACCGCCCCGGCCAAGGTACGACGAAACCGCCCATCATCGATCGCGTCGCGCAGCGCTTCATGCAGGGTTTCCAGCTTGCCGAGCTCGGCCGGCCCCTCGTTTCCCACCCAGTTGATGATGCGCTCGAGCATCCGCAGCTGGATTTCCGGCGACAGGTCGTCGAAATCGCCAGTCTTGACGGCCACCGGCCCCTGCTCCGGCCAAGGCCCTGGCGCGAATTTCATCAACGCGTCGTTCAAATCTTCATAAAGGGTCCATTCGACCCGGGCGACCCGCGATGCGAGCCGGGCCAGCCGCTCGGCCGTGAGCCCTTCGGCCGCAAGCTGCGGCATCAATTCGCGGAGCCGCGGCCGTGCAAAGCGCGGATCGCGATTGGTGGGGTCATCAGCATAGGGAATTTTCGCGGCTTTCAGCGTGGCGATGAGCCGCGACTTGGGAACCCCGAGCAGCGGGCGAAACAGTTCGATCTTCTGGTCCTCGCAGCCCGGCAGCGGGCTGCCGGCCCGCATGCCGGCGAGGCCTGCGATCCCGCTGCCGCGCATCATCCGGAACAGCACGGTCTCGGCCTGGTCGTCCAGTGTGTGCGCGGTCAACACCTTCACACCCCTTGCCTTCCACACCGCCACGCCCTTCGCCTTGCATGCTGCCTGAGCGACCTGGCCCAACAGGCGATAGCGCGCCTCGCGCGCCGCCTCCTGAATCCCGGTTTTCGGCTTGCGCCCCGTCCAGCGCAGCGTCCTGTGCTCGATGCGCAGCGAACGCGCGAGCTTCTTCACCGCCAGCGCTTCGCGCTTCGCCTCCGGCCGCAGACCGTGATCGACAGTGACGGCGATGAGCTTCACCCGATGCTTGAGCGTCTTGCGCCAGCGCGCGACCAGCACCATCAGCGCAGTGGAGTCGGGACCGCCCGAAACCGCGAGGATCAGGGTGTGGTATTGCTGGAGATAGGCGAGATGATCGAAAAGCGAAGCGACCTCGGCGTCGGAGACCGGCGCGCCGTGGTCAGCACTGGACACGCTTCTGCTCGCGCTCCACGCCCTGCTTCACGCTGGTGGCAGCCTTCGGATACTTGCGCCCAATCTCGGCGAAGGTCGCGCAAGCCATTTCCTTCTGCTTGAGCGCGGCGAGCGACTGGCCGAGCCGCAGCAGCGCATCGGGCGCCTTCGAATACGTGCTGAACTTGGTCGAGAGGTCGAGGAACGATTGCGCCGCGGCGTCATAGCGCTGCCGCTGGAACAGGCTCTCGCCGAGCCAGAACTGCGCATCGGCGGCGCGGCGATCATTCGGATATTTCTTCAGGAAGGCGTCGAAGGTCTGCTCGGCCAGCGCGTAGTCCTTGCGCAGCACATAGCCGTAGCCGAGATCGTAATAGTCCTTCGGCTGGTCGGTAGGCGGCGCGACGGACGCGACCGCACCGGTGGCGTTGACGTTGCGCGACGGCGGCGCCGGCAGCGCGCCTTGCTGCTGCGGCGGATAACCTTGCTGATAGCCAGGCTCGGCGCCGCGGCCTGGGCCGGTCGCCATGGTCGAGAGATCGAGCGGCGCGCCTGCGCCGCGGCCGCCGGGAGCGCCGACCGGCGCATCGGCCTCGATCACGGCCGGCGGTTCGGCACCGCCATTGGATGACAGGCTGCCCAGCGTGTGCGGCGCGCCGGGCGCGTTGGGATTCTGCGACGGATCGAACACGTCGGAGCGGCGGGCCGGACCGGCCGCAGGCGGCGCAACAGGCGGCAGCGGCTGCGCGGGACCGGCCTGCATCGGGCGCGACTGCTGCAGCGGCGGCAGCGGCTGGCCGCCCATCTGCGCAGTCGGTTGTTGCTGCTGTGGCGGCAACGGGGCTTGCGCGCCGGGACCTTGAGCGCCGGGAGCCTGACCACCGGGAGTGCCGCCCATGGCGCGGATCTGCGCCTCGAGCTGCCGGTTGCGGTACTCCAGCTGCTCGACCTGGCCGGTCATCTGGCGGAGCTGCTGTTCGAGCCGCTCGATCCGTAGAACCTGATCGGGCGCCGGCTCCTCTTGGCCGGTGGTCTGCTGGCCGCGCCATTGCTGGCCCGAGCCCTGCTGGCCCTGCGGCTGGCCGCCCTGCGGCACTGGCGCCTGCGGGCGCTGGAACAGCCGGTCGAATCCCCATGGCGGCCCGCCGCTCTCTTGCGCGGCGACAGCCGTGGAAAAGCAAAGTGCAGCGGCGAGCGCTGCCATCGAGAGCCCGCGATTAACGGTGGTCATGGCGAGACGTTTTGTTGCCCGGCAAGTCTGTACCATAGCGGCGTGATCAGGACCAAAGTGTGACTGCGGTCCCTGTTTGAGCACAATCCCCGCTGGAAACCACGCAATCTTTCGAAAATTTCGCGTTGGCTTCCATGCATAAAGCAAACCGGCGCCCTCGCGGGCGCCGGCGTTGGTCCGATCGGTGGACACCGTTGTTAGGACGTGGCGCCGAGCACCGTGACGGCGCGGCGGTTCTGCGACCAGCACGAGATGTCGTTACACACCGCGACCGGGCGCTCCTTGCCGTAGGACACGGTGCGCATGCGGTTCGGCTGGATGCCCTGCGCCGCGAGATAATCCCGCACCGTCTGGGCGCGCCGCGCGCCGAGCGCGATGTTGTACTCGCGCGTGCCGCGCTCGTCGGCGTGGCCTTCGATGGTGAAGGTGTAGTTGCCGTACTGCTGCAGCCACTGCGCCTGCTTGTCGAGCGTGGCGCGAGCCTGCGGCGTGAGATCCGTCTGGTCGGTCTCAAAGAACACGCGGTCGCCGACATTGACCACGAAGTCCTGCTGGCTGCCCGGCGTAGCAACGCCGTTAGCTGCGAGCGAGCCATCCACGGCTTGATTCTTGGCGCAGGCGCCGAGCGCCAACCCCGCGACCAGCAGGGCCATGATTCCTGCACGGTGGACGATACGCGACATAGTTTTCATCCCGGTGCCTCCGTTTCGAATTTTGCCGGACCTAAGTCCGCCATCTAGCAGGACGTTGGTTAAACGAACGTTCCGTCAACCTTGACGAGGTGTTGCCGAGGTCTGGAAAAAAGCACATTTCCCCGAAACCCACTGTCATGGTTAATGCGGCGTTAACGTGTCCCTCCTGTGATCGCCGGGTTCCCCCGGCGCTCAAATTACGACAGAAGCGGCGACCAGGCCGGATCGGACGCAAACCCCGGGGTCGGGACCCGCTGCTCGTTCCGGCCGCTGATATCGATGGTGTAGAGCGAAGGCCCGGCGCTGCCGCCCGGATCGCGGAAGAACATCAGAACGCGGCCGTTCGGCGCGAACGTGGGTCCTTCGTTGTGGAAGCCCTCGGTGAGGATGCGCTCGCCCTGGCCGTCCGGCTTGATGATCCCGATCGCGAAGTTGCCGCCGCCCTGCTTGGTGAAGGCGATGTAGTCGCCGCGTGGCGACCACACCGGCGTCGAATAGCGGCCTTCGCCGAAGCTGATGCGCTGCGCCGGCCCGCCGTTCGCCGCCATGATGTAGATCTGCTGCGAGCCGCCGCGATCGCTCTCGAAGCAGATGCGGCTCGAGTCCGGCGAGTAGGACGGCGCGGTGTCGATCGCAGGGGTCTCGGTCAGCCGCGTCATCGCCTTGGAGCGCAGGTCGAGCACGTACAGGTTGGAGTTGCTGCCCTGCTGCAAGCTCATGATGACGCGCTGGCCGTCCGGCGAGAAGCGCGGCGAGAAGCTCATGTTCGGAAAATTGCCGACCACCTCGCGCTGCAGGGTCTCGATGTTGAGCAGGAACACCCGCGGCTCGCGGCCGCCGAACGACATGTAGGTGATCTCCTGCGTCGACGGCGAGAACCGCGGCGTCAGCACGAGGTCGTCGCCGCGCGTGAGATAGCGCACGTTGGCGCCGTCCTGGTCCATGATGGCGAGCCGCTTGATGCGCTGCGACTTCGGCCCGGACTCATCGACGAACACCACGCGGGTGTCGAAGTAGCCGGACTCGCCGGTGAGGCGCTGATAGATCGCGTCCGAGATGATGTGCGCGACGCGACGCCAGTTCTCCGACGACGTGAAGTATTGCTGGCCGATCAGCTGCTCGCTCGAGGCCACGTCCCACAGCCGGAACTCGCTGAGCAGCCGGCCGTCCTGTTGCCGCGTCAGGCGGCCGGTCACCAACGCCTGCGCGTTGATGGCGCGCCAGTCGGGGAAGCGCGGCATCGCGGCGAAGCTCGGATTCTTCTCGATGAAGGCGGCCGGATCGATCGGCGCGAACAGGCCGGAGCGTTTGAAGTTCGCGGTGATCACCTGCGTGACGTTGCGCGCCACCTCGTTGTCGCTCGGCGTACCGCCGGCGAAGTCCGGCAGCGCAATCGGGATCGGCTTGAAGGTGCCGGACGGGACGTCGAGGCGGGTCTGCGCGGAGGCGCGGCGTGGCTGCCACAGCGCCGCGGCGGCGGCACCGGCCAGCATCGTACGGCGCGTCAGAGGGAGCGCCCGGGCAAAGACCGGCGCCCGGTCAGGCAAATCTTTAACAGTCATCGAATCCAATTCCCGACAATCGATCAGCCCCCGAACATGTCCTTCGGGTCGAAGGTGATCTCGATATCTTTCCAGAGGTCATAGGTTTCAGGACGAAGCATCTTGAACGGCTGACAGGTCATGATCGCGCGCTTGGCGCTCTCCGCCATCGCCGGACCGAACGACGACGCCGTGCCGGCGACCAGCTGCGGCGGCGCCGCCACCATGCCGTCCTGCTTGAAGAACACCCGCATGACGACTTTCAGATTGCTCGCGTTCATCGCGCCCACCGGCGGATTCCAGCACTCCTGCAGCCGTTTGCGCAGCGCATCGAGCTCGCTCTGCGAAAGCACCGCGGCATTGCCGCTGGACTTTCCGATTCCGGGATTGTGGTTGAGCTGCTCACCGGCCGCGGCTTGCCGCGTCGGGTCGCGCTTGTCGAGCAGCGCCGCGATCTTGCTCGGATCGTAGGCCTCGGCCTGCTTCTTTTCCCGTTCGAGCTTTTCGGCCTTGGCCTTGGCGGCGCGCTCCTCGGCGGCCTTCTTTTTCGCCTGTTCGCGCTCTTCGGCTTTCTTCTTCGCTTCTTCCTTCTTCAGGGTCTCGGCGATCGGATCGATCGTCTGCTCCGGCTTCTTCTCGGGCTTCGCCTCGGCAGGTTTTGCTTCCGCGGGCTTGGTCTCAACGGGCTTGGCCTCGGCGGGCTTCGCTTCCGCCGGTTTGGGCTTTTGCTCGGGCTCCGGCGGAGGCGGCGGCTTCTGCGCGTCGGTCCTGGCCGCCTGGATTTCCTTCTTCGGAGTCACCTTGCCCGAGGAGTCATCGACCGGCTTCGGCGTGTCGATCTTCTCGACCAGCGGCGCGGGCTTGGCGGTCTTCGGCGCGTTCTTCACGCCCTTGGTCAGTTCGGAGAACTGCTTGTCCGAGATGATGTCGATCGGCAGCGCGTCGTTCGGCTTCGCTTCCAGCGGCTTGGCCGAAAACGAGATAATGCCCCACAGCAGCAGGGCCAGATGCACCACAGCCGAAATCGCGAGGCCGGTTCTCATCTCGGGCAGCTTCAGTTTCACGAGCCTTGCTCCACCTCCGTGACCAGGGCGACCTTGCGGAAGCCTGCGGCTGAGAGCCGGCCCATGACCTTCATGACGGTACCATAATTCACGGTCTTATCGCCGCGAACATAGATGCGTTCGTCGCCGCCGGTGCCCCGGGCTTCGGCAATCGCCTTCAGCTTGGGCACCAGCTCGTCGATCTGGATCTCGGAATTCTGCAGGAACACCTTGCCCTCGGTGTTGACCGAAATGGCGAGCGGCTCCTTGTCGGCCGCGTCGAGGCCGGCGGCCTGGGTCTGCGGCAGGTCGATCGGCACGCCGACAGTGAGCAGCGGGGCCGACACCATGAAGATGATCAGCAACACCAGCATGACGTCGACCATCGGCGTCACGTTGATTTCGGCCATGACCGGGCTGCGGCGATGCCGCCGCTTGCCGAACACGCCGGAATGCGCGCCGCCGCTCATTCCCATGGCAGGAAGGTCCCCGACAATCGCGTCGAAATCATCAGCGGTCCCCCGCGCATGAACTCGTCCGAAAACCGCTTCGCACTTTTCGGGCTCATGCGCCGCCTCTCTCGTCGATCTGCCGCGACAGGATCGCCGAGAACTCGTCGGCGAAGCCCTCCAGGCGCTGGGCCTGGCGGTTCACCTCAGAGATGAACTTGTTATAGAAAATCGTCGCCGGGATGGCGGCGATGAGGCCGATTGCGGTCGCAAACAGCGCTTCGGCGATGCCCGGCGCCACAACCGCTAACGAAGTGTTTTTCGAGGCCGCGATCGACTGGAAGCTCGTCATGATGCCCCAGACCGTGCCGAACAGGCCCACGAAAGGCCCGGCCGAGCCGACCGTCGCCAGCACCAGAAGCCGCCGCTCCAGCCGCTCGATCTCGCGGGCAATGGTCACGTCCATCACCTTCTCGATCCGGGTCTGCAGTCCGGCGAACGAACGAGCCTGGCCCTCGAAGCTGCGCTTCCATTCGCGCATCGCCGCGACGAACAGCGCCGACATCGAATGCACCGGCCGCTGCGACAGCGTCTTGTAGAGTTCCTCCAGCGACTGCCCCGACCAGAACGCCTCCTCGAAGCGGTCCATGGCCTTTTTGGTCCGGGTGTAGAGCAGGAATTTGTCGATCACGATCGCCCAAACCCACACCGAGGCGGCGAGCAGGCCGAACATCACGCACTTCACCAGCCAGTGCGCGTGCCAGAACATGGCAAACAGCGACAGGTCGGAGGAGGTCAGCGGCAGCGCTGCTTGCGCCACGTCCCCAGGATTCATCCGTTATGTCCCTCTCCGATAAACCGATGCGGTCATGGCTGCACTCCGCCGCCCAACCGCGCACGCGTTCGAGAACCGGGACGATGCTCCGCTTGACCCCAATGGCCGTCGTCTCGAATCGCTTTGCGACTCGCAGGCGAAACCGAATTTCGCGTGAGCTTTGGCCGTCCACCACCGCCGGGGAGGCAGAAAGTCCCGCGAAATTGACCAAACTAGGGCACCGGACCGGTCATTCCCCGCCTAGGCAGCGTTATTTGGGTTAATGCCGGGTTACCAATCCCGCGATGCGGCAATAGGACTCTGGCAACAAACAATAAAAAAGCCCGCCGCGTCGGGGAACGCGGCGGGCCGATTGCGCAGAAACCGGGCTCAGTTCTGCGGGGGAGACTCTGGGTTCTGTGGATTCGGGCGGTTGCGCCGCTCGGACATGAACTGGTCGAACTCGGCCTTGTCCTTCGCCTGCCGCAGCCGGCCCAGGAAATCGTGGAATTCCTTCTGCTCGTCCTCAAGCCGGCGCAGCGTTTCAGCGCGGTACTCGTCGAAGGCGTGGTTGCCGCTGGAAGGCGCCCTTCTCCAGGGGTTGCCGCCCCATGGACTTCCGCCGCCGGTGTTTCGGCTCATCCAGGACTGCGCCAAGTCCATCTTCCGCTGCATCTTTTCCATCTTGTACTGCCAACGGGCAGGGTCGTTGTGCCAGCAAGCCATGCGTCCGCTCCCGAACAGGAACACGAGACTTGCGAGGCCCAATGGCCACCACACGATGAAGCCGAGGATCATCAACGCGATCCAGGCGGGTCTTCCGAGTTCATCAAGCTTGGCAACAATAGGCATCGCACACCTCGCGCGTGTGAATGTTAATAACATTTACATACGTAGATCGGAGTGGTCGGACTGTCAAGAGAGGTCCAAAAATTCAGATGCGGCCTGCGGTCTCAGGGCTTCGGCCCAAGGGTTCAGCCTGGGATTTTGTTACCCCTCCGGCAGGCCGAGCCCGCGCAGATATAGGAGCACGCCGGCCTCCAGCAACTCCTCCGGCGTCATCGGCAGCTTGCGGCTTGCCGCGTCGCCGCGGCCGAACAGCGAGGCGATGCCGTGCGACAGCGCCCAGATGTGCAGCGCCATCATCATCACCGGCGGACGATTCTTCGCAGGCATCATCGCGACCATCACCTCGGTCGCCTGGCGCAGCACATTGAAGGCGCGCTCGCCGGCCTCGCGCAGCTCGGGATTGGAGTCGGGTGGAATCCCGGCCTCGAACATCGCCGAGTAGTAAGCGGGCTCGGTGCGGGCGAATTCCAGATAGGCCCTGCCGAGCCGATCGAATGCTTCCGACGGCTTGGGCTTGCCGTCGTTCCAGGCCCGCGTCAGCGCCTGCGCGAACTGATCGAAGCCCTGCTTGGCGACATCCGACAGCAACTCGTCACGGTCGCGATAATGCCGATACGGCGCGGCCGGGCTGACGCCGGCCCAGCGCGCCGCCTCGGCAAAGGTGAAGCCCGCCGGGCCCTTCTGCGCGATCAGCTCGAGCGCCGCGCGGATCAGGGCTTCCTTCAGGTTCCCGTGGTGATAGCCGCGGGACTTGCCGCCGCCGTCCTTGGACCAGCTCATGTGAAGAGCATTTACATCACACGCGGCGGCGCGTCGATGGCAGCGAAATTCCGTTAACCACCGCCGGCCGCGTCCTGATCGGCCTTCATGGCGATCCGCAGCGCCTTCGGGATGCGCTGCGCGCGGCCGCCCGACACGAACGCCACCTGCACGCTCGCCTCGACCAGCAGGTCCACGCCGCGCATGACGCGCTGGTGCAGCACGATCGAGGCGCCCTTCACCTCCTGCGGCGTGGTGACCACCTCGAGCAGATCGTCCATCCGCGCGGGCTTGCGAAAATCGAGCTGCATCGCCCGCACCGCGAAGGCGAAGCCCGGCGCCTCTTTCGCCACCTCCTCGAACAGCGCGCGCTGATCGGCGCCGAGGAGCCGCAGATAGTTGGTGCGGCCGCGCTCCATGAAGCGCAGATAGCTCGCATGATAGACCACGCCGGAGAAGTCGGTGTCCTCGTAATAGACCCGCACCGGCTGGACATGCCGGCCGTCACGGATCTCGCCGTCGAGTGGAGACGTGCTCATCGCCAGCTCGCGCCTCCGATCGCGCTGTCCCAGTTCCGGCCGTCGAACGGCTTCGGCGACAGCGACGCAATGTCGACGCCGTCGAGGCAGCGCACGTTCACATCGATCTTGTCCGGGTCTGAGCGCGGCACATAGAACGGATGCACGCCGCACACGCGGCAGAAGGTGTGCTTGGCGACTTTGGTGCCGAATTGATAGGTCGAAAGGCCGCCCTCGCCGCTCAGGCATTGGAATTGTTCTAACGGCACGATGAGATGCAGAAAGCCCTTCATGCCGCAGAGCGAGCAGTTGCAGTACACCGTGTCGCCGAGATCGCCGGTGACGCGGAAACGGACCCGGCCGCAATGGCACCCGCCCTCATAGCTCGTCAGCATCGGCTTGCTCTCGACATCCAGCACGATTACCCGATAGCCGTATGACCTGCCAACCTGCCCTAGCGACGAGCGATACGCCGTGGACCTGAATCTTATTTGGACCTGCGCCTGCTGCGGCAAGCAGTACGACAAGCTGCCGATGGCCTATGCGCTCGACGAGCCGGACCTCTGGCGCTCGCTGGAAGAGGAGGATCGTCCCCATCGCGGCGTGCTCGGCACCGACTCCTGCGTGATCGACGACAAGCACTATTTCATTCGCGGCCGTATCGTCATTCCGGTGATCGACTGCAACGAGCCGTTCATCTGGGGGAGCTGGGCGTCCGTATCCAAGGAAAGCTTCGTACGGTTCGGCCAGCTCTGGGACATCGCGGTTCGCGAAAACGAGCCGCCGCTGCCCGGCCGCTACGCCAGCGACTTGCCGATCTATCCGGCGACCACCGGGTTGCCGTGCCGGATCGTGATGAAGAATGCGCGCCGGCGTCCGTCCTTCGAGATCGAAGCGCCGGAGCATCCGCTCGCGATCGAGCAGCGCAACGGCATCACGCTGGACCGCGTGAAGGAGATCGCGGCGCTGGTGCAGCGGCATTCCCGCTGAACGCAGCGCGCAGGCCAGCCTTTCATAGGGGTTGCACGGCAAGCACCTTGATGGCGTGAAGCGTTGGCACGGGCCCCAAAGGCTCCACAATCTCCTTCAGGGCGAGTTCAAGGTACCGCCGAAAGACCGCCTCGCAGTCATTGGGCGAATCCAGCAGACCGAACTCGTTGAGCAGCGGCGCTTCCCGGAGAAAATGCTCGGGATGAAGGTAGAGGCCTTCCGTCAGCAGGCACCATTCTCCCAGGTGGCCTTCCCCCAGGGACCAGCAATCGTAGGCTGACCACAACACGCGTCCGTCGTAGTCAAAGTCGCCTTTGATTTCGGACAGCTGTGGCGACCAGAGCGCGATGATTTCTGTTGTCTCGCTGTACGCCTGCCAGACAGCAGTGGCAGCGGCGTGATCGCGAAGCACGTCGAGGCCCGTAAAGTCCCGGTTCTCGTTTTTGATAGTCTCGATGAACCTTGCCAACGCTGGAGAAAGCGTCCCCGCGTAGTGCTCCACCGCCAGATCTTCCCATGGCAGACGCTCGATGCCTCGGTAGATCGTTTCACCGAGCCGGTAGGATTGAGGTTGGAACGCGCCAGTGGCGTGTTCGGGCTTGCGAACCACCATGAAGCCGCAGATTTTTTCCGACACGGTGATTGAGTCCTTGGCTCGGTTCTGGCTGGCAGCCGTGCTTCCGATCAAGCCGTACTGCCCAGGCTGACAAGCACGATTTCCGGCGGCACGCCGAACCGGACCGGCACGATCGAACAGCCCAGGCCGCCGGAGACGATGAGATCGCATTTTTCGCGCACGTGGCCATAGGCAAAGCGATTGCCGTAATCCGAAGGCACGATCGGCGACCAGCCGAACAGCCGGAACTGTCCGCCGTGGGTGTGGCCGCTGAGCGTCAACGCGACCCGCTCGGGCACCCGCACCGCGATGTCGGGCTCATGTGCCAGCAGGATCACCGGACTGTCGTCCGTCACCTTGGCGAGCGAACCATCGAGATCGTCGACGCCCATCCGGCGCGCCGGATGCGTGCGCAGCGACGGCAGAAATGCCAGCTGGTCGCCCAGCCCGACGAGCCAGAACGGCGCGCCGGCCTTGTCCAATCGCACGGCGCGGTTTTCCAGCACCGGAATTCCGACGCTCTCGAGCGCCACGCGGCCTGCGATGGGCCCGGCGCCGGTCCGCTGGGCGGGTTTGTCGCCCCACCAGTCATGATTGCCGAGGATCGCATGCACGCCGAGCGGCGCGCGCAGCGCCGCAAGCTCCCTCGACCACTCGTCCGGATGAACGCGCTCGGTGACAAAGCGATGGCCCGCGTCATAGTCGCCGAGCAGAACGATCAGGTCGGCGCCGAGGTTGTTCGTCGTCGCAACGATCGAGCGGAGGCGCTCGGGCGGCATCCACTGATGGCAGGCATGGATATCCGCCAGAACCGCGATCTTGAGATTGAAGCCGGCAGGCCAGCGCCGCGGCGTCACGCTGTAGCGCGTGATCCTCGGCGTCGACATCGGCTCGAAAAAGAAGCCGTAAGCTGCGGCCGCAGCGCCGACGACTCCAAGCGAAGCGATCCAGCGCAGAAATTGCCGGCGCGTGATCATGCCAAAGGCTGCGGTTGACGGTGAGGTGACAAAGAAGGTTCGGGATGAAGTGCGATATCGATCAATCCATGATCTCAACTGTCGCCATCATCCGATGCAAACAGGCCAAACTGTGACGCATCGCGCTTGGGCTCGGTCAGGCCGAGATGCTTGAAGGCGTGGCCGGTGATCAGCCGGCCACGCGGCGTGCGCTGCAGGAAGCCTTTCTGGATCAGGAACGGCTCGATGATCTCCTCGATGGCGTCGCGCGGCTCCGACAGCGCCGCGGCGAGCGTCTCGACACCCACGGGTCCGCCGCCGTAGTGCTCGGCGATGGTCGTGAGATAGCGGCGGTCCATCACGTCCAGACCCGCGGCGTCGACCTCGAGCTCCAGCAGCGCCTTGTTGGCGAGCTTGCGATCGACTTTGTCGACCTTGCCGACATGGGCGAAGTCGCGCACGCGCCGCAGGAGACGTCCGGCGATCCGCGGCGTGCCGCGCGAGCGGCGCGCGATCTCGTTGGCGCCATCTTCCGACATGCCAAGACCCAGCACACGGGCGCCGCGTGTGACGATCAGCTCGAGCTCTGCCTCGGTGTAGAAGTTGAGCCGAACCGGGATGCCAAAACGGTCGCGCAGCGGATTGGTGAGCATGCCGGCGCGCGTGGTCGCGCCGACCAGCGTGAACTTGGCGAGATCGATCTTCACCGAGCGCGCCGCCGGTCCCTCGCCGATGATGAGGTCGAGCTGGAAGTCCTCCATCGCGGGATAAAGGACTTCTTCGACCGCCGGATTGAGCCGGTGGATCTCGTCGATGAACAGCACGTCGCGCTCTTCGAGATTGGTCAGCAGCGCCGCGAGATCGCCGGCCTTGGCGATGACGGGCCCAGACGTCGCGCGGAAGTTGACGCCCAGCTCGCGCGACACGATCTGCGCCAGCGTGGTCTTGCCGAGCCCCGGCGGGCCGACCAGCAGCACGTGATCAAGTGCTTCGTTGCGCGCCCGCGCGGCTTCGATGAACACAGAGAGATTGGCGCGCGCCTGCTGCTGGCCGATGAACTCGGCAAGCCGCTGCGGCCGCAGCTTCAGCTCCGCGATATCCTCTTCGCGGCGCTCAGGGGTCACGAGGCGCTTGGGCTCAATCGCCACGCTTAATTCCCTTTTTCGCGGCTGTATTTGTTCGGCAGCAATTCGCCGATGCCCACGGCCACCGGCCCGCCCGGCCCCGGCACGATGACGCGGGCATTGCGGTCGTAGTCCCAGATCAGCTCGCGGCAGGCGCCGCAGGGCGACACCACCGTGATCGGCAGGTCCTCGTCCTCCGGCGGCGGATGCCGCACCGCGACGATGCAGTCGATGCTGAACTCGCCCGCGACCGTGATGGCCTGGCCGAGCGCGACCGCCTCGGCGCAGATCGCCATGCGGCCGAGATAGGCATCGAGGCTCACGCCGGTGAATATCTTTCCGGAGCGCAGCCGGAGCGCCGCGCCGACCTCCTGCCAGTCGTAGCGGTAGCGCTTGCGGATGGCATCGCAGGCGGCTTCGATCAGGTCGCGGTCGGCCTTCGACAATTTCGGCTGCGCGGGCGCCTTCAGCGACGCGGGTGCCTTCGCCGTCGGTTTTCTCGGTCCGGTGGTCACTTCGACAGCTCCTTCAAGCCCTGCCTGATCAGCGTTGCGGTGTCGGCCCCCTCGCCCGCGTTGCGGCTCGCCGCCGAGATCGCAGCCGCGGCCTGCGGCTGGCCATAGCCCAGATTCACCAGCGCCGACACCGCGTCGAGGATCGGCTGCGGCGCGCGCTTCTCGGCGACCGAGCCGGAGAGCTGGATCACCGCGGGATCAAGGTTCGAATAGGCCGGCGCCTTGTCCTTCAATTCGATCACCAGCCGTTCGGCGACCTTGGGGCCCACGCCCGGCGCCCGCTTGATCGACGCCTTGTCGCCCATCGCGATCGCCGAGGCGAGTTCGCTCGGCTTGAAGGTGCTCAGCACCGACAGCGCCACCTTGGCTCCGACGCCCTGCACGGTCTGCAGCAGGCGAAACCATTCGCGTTCGGCGTCGCTCTGGAAACCGAACAAGCGGATTTGATCCTCGCGCACGTAGGTCTCGATGGCGAGCGTCGTGGCCTCCCCGGGCGCCGGCAGCGCCTGCAGCGTGCGCGCCGAGCAGTGCACGAGGTAGCCCACGCCATGGACGTCGAGGATGATGAAATCCTCGCCATAGCTGTCGATGACGCCTTTCAGCTTGCCGATCATGAGGGCTTGTTACCACGAATCGCCGGATCGAATTCACGACCTATGCATTGTATCCCCGGTTTGAAACGGGATAGCGGCGGAACGTGGTCACGAAATCCAAGGACTTGCGGACCGGCCGCTCCGTCTGGGAGGCGACCCGCGCCCCGCCGGTGCCGCACCGGCGGCTCGCCCGCGATATCGAGACCGATGTGCTGGTCATCGGCGCCGGCATCACCGGCGCCATGGTGGCCGATGCGCTGTCTGCCGAAGGTTTCAGGGTCGTGGTCGTCGACCGGCGCGGCCCCGCCAAGGGCTCGACCACGGCCAGCACCGCGCTGGTGCAATACGAGGTCGACACGCCGCTGACGCAACTCGCGCTGCGGATCGGCAAGCGTGACGCCATCCGCGCCTGGCGGCGTTCGCGCCTCGCGGTCGATGCGATCGCCGTCCGGCTCAGCGAGATCGGAGTCCCGAATCTCGAGCGGCGCGACACGCTTTATCTCGCCGGCAATGTGCTCGACGCCGACGGGCTTGCACAGGAACGAGAGGCAAGGCTTGCCGCAGGCCTTCCGTGCCGCCTTCTGAGCCGAAGCGAGCTTGGCGCAAATTTCGGCGTCCGGGCCCAGGCGGCGATCATGGCCTACGGCGATTTCACGATTGATCCGCGCGAAACGACCTGCGCGCTGTTGCGGGCGGCGTGCAACGCAGGGACCAAAATCTATACGCCGGTCGACATTGCCGGCATCGATGCCAAAAAATCCCGTGTGCTGGCGACGACGACAAATGGCTGGACAATCCGGGCACAAAATCTGGTGTTTGCGACCGGCTACGAATTTCCGAAGCAGGTGCCGCAAGGGGGCCACAGGATTTCATCGAGCTGGGCCATCGCGACCGCGCCGCAGCCGCGCAGGCTGTGGCCGACACGATGCATGATCTGGCAGGCGGCCGATCCGTATCTCTATCTGCGCACGACCTCCGACGGCCGCGTGATCTGCGGCGGCGAAGACGAGGAGTTTTTCGACGAAGAGAAGCGCAACGCGTTCGTCGGGCGCAAGACCAGGACGCTGGAGCGCAAGCTCAAGCGTCTCATACCCGGCATCGACAGCCGCGCCGAATTCGCCTGGGCCGGCTCGTTCGGCCAGACCGCGACCGGACTGCCGATGATCGGACCCATTCCGGGCATGCCGAACTGCTGGGCCGCGCTCGGCTACGGCGGCAACGGCACCACCTACTCGCGGATCGCGGCCGACATTATCTGCGGCGCGCTCGTGGGCCGGCCCGACGTCGACGCGAACCTCTACGACTTTGGCCGCGCCAAACGCTAGTCTCGCGCTTGGGCACCGTCATTCCGGGGCGCGCCGAAGGCGCGAACCCGGAATCCAGTCACGGAAAAAGTCTCTGCTTGTCTGGATTCCGGGTTCACGCGCTGCGCGCGTGCCCCGGAATGACAGAGGAGTTTGATGTTACTGAAGTGGGAGAACGGTCTAGTGGGTCGGCCTCACGTGAAGCATCTCATCTGAACGCTGGCTTCGGACGGTCCTGCGCTCCTGCCCCGCCACCGAACGGCGTCATGCCGGGCCGCGCGCCCCTCTTGTCGTCGATCTTCTTCTTGGTGGCCGGAAGCAGTCCCTCGCGCTGGGCTTTCTTGCGCGCGAGCTTGCGTGCGCGGCGGATCGCCTCGGACTTTTCCCGGTTCTTGCGCTCGGAGGGCTTCTCGTAGGACCGCCGCTGCTTCATTTCGCGAAACACGCCTTCGCGCTGCATCTTTTTCTTCAACACGCGGAGCGCTTGATCGATGTTGTTGTCGCGAACGAGTACCTGCAATGGACGTCCTTCTCTTTGGTTTGAGGAAAGGCTTCGGCGCAGCCTGCATCGGCTTCGCTATTGCCAGATGCTTTGGAGCGAGCGCTTCCGACCCGCGGCGCCGTGTCCGGATGCGCGGTTCGCCGAACTATTCGCAAGCGTGTCAGCGTAGGTGCGGACGCGACATTTCGCGTCGAGACCCGGCGACGTTAGGTGTCAGGCGGAGGCAAGTCCAGGGAAATCGGCAGAATGAGCCGCGCCGCGGCTCATGAATGCTTCGATCTCGAGCGGAAACAGCTCAACCTGGATGCCGAAATAACGGGACATGCCGTCTCGGACACTGCTATGGGTACGGATGGGTCCGACATTTCTCGTCGCCACATTTCTTGGCGCCATATCGCTGGGCGCCACATCAACAGGCGCCACAGAGATCGCGGACCAGAAGCCCGCTCAAATCGGGCCGCCGCAACCGGTCGTCACGCCGGACAGCATCAGAGCCGACCGCGAGAAGTTCGAGCGGGAGTACAAGCTGAACACCAAGCGCCCATGGGACGACATGTACTCGACGCGCCCGGCGGTGCCTGAGACCGCACCATTGCCCAAGCCCAAGGAGAGGTAGCTGGGCTGTTACGACGAACGTTCAGGACCACGCATGAGCAGCTTCGACTACAACGCGCCAGCCGATCTGTTTCCCGCCCGCAGCAGGTCCGGACATCGCCCCGTCGGCTATCGCCGGTTCAATACCGCCGCCGAAGCCATCCGATTTGCCATCGAGCAGATGCCCTCGGAATTCCTGGACGGAACCGTGCTGGAATCGGGAGATGAGCGGGCCGACGGTTTCCGCATCAAATCTCTCTACGACAGCAAGGATTATCCGCTGCACCGGAAATAACCCGAGGAACGGCAACGAACTCTAGTCGAGTATCGTCTGATTGCCTTCCTGGGAGTCGTAGATCGAGACTTGAACGATCGGATGGGCCTTCTTGATGTCTCGCCCGGCCTTCTCGGCATCGGCCATCTCGGTGAACGTGGCCTTGATCTGACGATCGACCTGCAACCGGAACCGATTGAGCGGCACGCGGGACTGATTGACCGGCGCAGCGACCGCTTCGCCAGACTCCTTTTTAGGCATGTTCATGGTGGCCAAGAGAAGGCTCCTGTTGCGCGTAACTTGAGAAGTCGCGCCAGCGATTGGACAGGCACCGCACGCGATGTACGCCGCTCGCGCGAAGGCAGATACAACAACATATGGGTATTGAATTAGTGACCGCCACTTCGCCGCAACGGCCGCATCGGCGAATACTCTTCTTCCGGGGCTTTCGCCTCGCTGAGGTCGCATTCCAGCACGTTGCGCTCGAATCCTTCCTGCTCGCTCTTGATGCGGTATCGGCGATCGATGGCGCGGTGCTCTTCGGGCATTTGTCGCATCACCTTGAAAAGCCCAACCTTGGCGCCGACCGGCTTGTATTCGACCGCTTGGCCAACGGCGAACTTGAAGGACATGTGAGAGCCTTTCTCTCGATGGCTGATGGACTTCTGCCGGGAACTGTCAGGCGGCGATCTGACCGGTGCCGAACATTGCCGAGGCCGGCCGTGTGCCTATGATTCACGTTAATTCTTACTCCGTGTCCGGCGGCGGCGCCATCGCAATCGTCTGGCGCGATTTTTCGGCCATGCCCCCAATTTGGCGCCTTGCTCGTGATATGTTGATGCAAATCAGGGCGCGCCTTCATGAAAGAACAGAAAACCAAGCTGCAACTGGAGACACTGATCCTGGAACGCGCGCAAACCACCATGTACGTCGACGGGGTCACCGTGTTCGGCGCCGGCAGCCAATGGCAGGCCACGTTCTCGGCCAAGCCACATCTGATGATGCCCTATGGCGCGCTGTTTCGCGCTATCGTGGCCGAGATGCACGAGCTCTACGACCTGCATCGCGTTGCCTAGGCCGGCAGCAACGCCCGACTATTTACCGCTTGGGGCGGGTCAGCTTGTAACTTCTGACACAAACACCTATATGTAGCGCTATCGATATTGGCCGGACAACCTGGGCCGCTTGTTCCGTCACTGACGGGCCGCACGTTTCAGACTCGCTCAAATCGACAATCCGGGAAGGTTGGCCACACCCATGTGCGCCAAATCCCACGTGCACGCCTACAGCGAAAGGAACACCTCCATGACTCCAGGCACCGTGAAGTTCTACAACGATCAAAAAGGCTTCGGCTTCATTCAGCCCGACGACGGGCAGAAGGACGTCTTCGTTCATGCCACCGCGCTGGAGCGCGCCGGCATCCAAAGCCTGCGTGAAGGCCAGAAGGTCAAGTTCGACACGCGCAGCGATCCGCGCACCGGCAAGGTCGGGGTCGGCTCGATCGAACTCGCCTGACGCGGCAAACAATGCGAAGCCGCCGCTTTCACAAGCGGCGGTTTCTCATATCCAGAGGACGTCTCATGCGCCTTTTCATGTTCAAGTCCGAGAGCAATCGCGAGCTTCATGCGCTCGCAGGCGATCCCGGCGGCCGAGATTTGCCGACGCGGCATGGCCCTTGGACTGCGGTCGGCGTTGTCCGCGAGGACACGGCGCCGCCGCACAAGATGAGCCGTGAGACCATCGAAAAGAGCATCTCCGACCAGGGCTTTCAGCTTTACAAAAAACGCATCCCCGCCGCTGAATAGCATCGCGGTTCGGAAGCGCCGAAAAGCGGACCGACACATTTGACAAGCCGGCATCCTGACCTGGATTCAACTGACAGCGCCTGGACGAAAACTCTCAACGGGTACCGGGAGCCCAGCCATTTTCGCAGCATCATCGAGCTGTCGATCACGATAGTGCCGCTTGCCGCGCTCTGGACGGCGGCCTGGTTCATTTATTGGCTCGGATATTGGTGGGTTTCCCTGCTGATCACCATTCCGGCTGCGGGATTTCTGGTCAGGCTTTTCATGATTCAGCATGACTGCGGTCACGGCGCGTTCTTCCGTCGCCGCTGGGCCAATGACTGGGTCGGCCGCATCATCGGCGTTCTCACGATGACGCCGTATGACCATTGGCGCGGCACTCATGCGGTTCATCATGCGACCAACGGCGATCTCGGACGTCGCGGCATAGGCGACGTCGACACCCTCACGGTGCGCGAATACTTCGCGCTGCCGCGCCGGAGCCGATTGAAATACCGGCTGTATCGCAATCCGATCGTGTTGTTCGGTGTTGGACCGACCTATCTGTTCCTGCTGCGGCACCGTTTGCCGATCGGGCAATTGCGCGGCGGCTGGCAGCCATGGATCAGCACGCAAGCGACCAACGCGGCGATTGCCCTGATCGCTGTAGCGCTCATCTCGCTGATCGGGGTCAAGGCGTTTCTGCTTGTCCATCTGCCCACGATGATCGCCGCTGCGACGGTGGGCGTGTGGCTGTTCTACGTTCAGCACCAGTTCGAAACCACCGTATGGAGCGAAAGCCGGGACTGGGACCATCATCATGCGGCCCTGCGCGGCTCCTCGCACTACGATCTACCGTTGGTGCTGCGCTGGTTCTCGGCCAATATCGGCATGCATCACGTTCACCACCTTTGCAGCCGCATTCCGTTCTACCGGTTGCCGCGCGTGCTGAGCGATCATCCCCAGCTGCGGGCCGTCAGCCGGCTCACTCTTCTGCAGAGTTTTCGATGCGTGCCTCTGGCGCTGTGGGATGAAGCGGCGCAGCGGCTGGTCACCTTCCGCGATGCTCGTGTCGCAAAGGTCATGTCCGACACGCGCTGCCCCGGCGGTCAAAGCGAGTCGTAGCGGCAGGCGCTGGAGGCCATCAAGCCGATAGAGCCTTGGGACCGGGTGTGCGGCATGTCGCATGTTGCGACGATCAAAAGCCCCGCTCACCTGGGCACTCACCTGGGCACGATGGCCTTCGCATTGTCATCTGAAAAAACTGCCGGCACGTCGAACTTGCCGGTCTGCAGGTCATATCGACAGCGCCAGCCGTTCACCACGCCAGTCTGCTCCCGTTTGCGACCTTTGACGTCGGCATCTGCCGACAGGGTGATCACCAGATAGCGGTTCGCAGGCCAATCGACGCCGAGCCCGCGATAATTCTCCTCGAGCCCCTCCGCCAGATGTGCCGAGATGTGATACTCCGGCGCCTTCACGAGCTTTCGCCACTCGGGCCGCGTCTTCATGTAGCCCCACGCCAGATCGCTGAGCGGCTTCTTGTTTGCGCGCACATAGCCTTGCGGCGTGAGGCGGTACAGATGGAGATCGGACTCGCCCGAGCCGGTCTTTTGCTCGCGAAGGATCCATTTCAGATCGTTGGTAAAGATAAAACCCGCTGGATAGCCGGCCGGCTTCGGATCAAGCCGCGTGAATGCGCCCTGCCGGCGCACCCAAAACTGCCATCTCCAGTCGTCCGTATCCTGGTTCACGTATTGCTCGATCACGACCGAGCCGTCCGGCGATTTCCGGGTGAACTTCTCTTCGATCTTGTAACTCGCGGGAGGGGCCTCCGGCTGCGCGGCGGCCGCCTCGCCACAGATGCCGATACTGCAGGCTACGAACAGGCCGATCCAAGATGTCCTGCCCTTCATCCGCTGGCTCCATTGATCCGGTCACGCGATTTGGTCGCGCATGTCCCGATCGAGTTCATCGCGGGTGCGCGTTGACGGTCAAATCCGCCAGCGGGTTGCCCATTCGGTCGTTGACGTTAAGCCGTCTCGCTGGGCGAGACCACGGCCGGTGAAGCTCAGGCGGCTAGCCCGCGGCCGAGCGGAGCTTGGCGGTCAGCGCCGCGCTTTGCCGGTGGTGGGCGTGGCACACCGCGATGGCGAGCGCGTCGGCCGCGTCGTGGGTCGGCGGGTCGGCCTTGGGCAGCAGCACCCGGAGCATCACCCGGATCTGCTCCTTCTCGCAGTGGCCGGCGCCGACGATGGTCTTCTTCACCAGGTTCGGCGCGTATTCGGCGACCGGGATGCCCGAGCGCGCCGGAATGAGCAGCGCCACGCCGCGGGCCTGGCCGAGCTTCAAGGTGGCGTTGGCGTCCTTGTTGACGAAGGTCGCCTCCACGGCCGCCTCGTCCGGCGTGTACTCGTCGACCACCTTGGACAGCCCGTCGTGGATCGTGACCAGCCGCTCGGCGAGGCTCGCCTTGTCGTTGGTCGCGACCGAGCCGCAGGCGGTGAACATCAGCCGGTTGCCCTCGACCTCGATGACCCCCCAGCCGGTGCGGCGGAGGCCCGGATCGATGCCGAGGATGCGAATCAGGCGGGTCATGCTGCTTCGTTGATAGCGGGCCGGGCGACAAGCGGCAAAGCATCTGCATGGCCGCTCCCCGCTCTCCCCAATCGCAAGCCGCGGTTGGGCCTGCTAGACAGGAAGCGCCGGGACGTCATTGTGATCGAACTTCCAGACAGCGCCACCTTTGCGGCCGCGCTCGCCGAGCCGCGCATCTATGCCGCGATGGCGGTCGCGGCGCTGTCCGGCGTCACGCGCGGCTTCTCCGGTTTCGGCGGCGCGATGATCTACATGCCGCTGATCGCGGCGATCTACGATCCGCGCATCGCCGCCGTCACCGTCCTGCTGGTCGATCTGGCGTCTGCAACGCCGTTCGCCATCCCTGAGATGCGCCGCTGCACCTGGCGCGAGGTGGCGCCGCTGTCGATCGCGATGGCCGCAGGCTTGCCGGTCGGCGTGTGGCTTCTGATCGCGCTCGACCCGACCGTGCTGCGCTGGTGCATCGCCATCGTGGTCCTGAGCCTCGTCCCGGTGCTCGCGTCGGGCTGGCGCTATCACGGCACCCCGCGCCTGCCGATCACGCTCGGTGTCGGACTGGTCGCCGGCGTTTCCGGAGGCGCGGTGCTGATCGCAGGCCCGCCGGTCATTCTCTACTGGCTCGGCGCCGGCAGCAGCCCGAAAACGCTGCGCGCCAACCTCATGGTGTTTTTCATGATCTGCGACGTGCTGCTGGTCGCGATCTTCGGCCACCAGGGGCTGTTCGAGGCGCGGCCGCTGGCGCTGTCGGTGCTGCTCGGGATTCCTTACCTCGTGGGCATGGGAGTGGGCTCGCGCTTCTTCCACGGCGCGTCGGAACGGCTCTACCGCACCATTGCATATGCGATCATCACTCTTGCAGCTCTCGTCAGCCTTCCGGTGCTCGACTCGCTGCTGCGCTGAAGGTTAGCATCCGCGCCGCCATGCCGGGTTCCAATTCATCGCCAGCGCGCAAGCGCCGCGCCGTCATCATTGGCGGCTCCATGTCGGGTCTCTTCACCGCAGCCTTCCTGCGCCAGATCGGCTGGGAGTGCGACGTCTACGAACGCTCCGGGGTCGAGCTGGTCGGCCGCGGCGCGGGCATCACCACGCATCCGGAGCTGCTCGCAGCCCTCGAAGCGAGCGGTGCGGGCACTCGCGACCTCGGCATCGAGGTGCGAAAGCGCATCGCGCTCGATCGCAACGGCCGCATCACCGGCGAGCGGCCGCTGCGGCAGATCCTCACGTCATGGGACCGGCTGCAAAGGTTGCTGCGCGAGACCATCGACCCGGCGCATTACCATCTCGGCTGGGCGTTCGAGCGCGTCGAGCAGGACGGCCACGGCGTGCGCGTGCACTTCAACGGCGGCCGGGTCGAGAGTGCCGACATTCTGGTGGGCGGCGACGGCATTCGCTCCTCGGTGCGCGGCCAGGTCGCGCCGGAGCTGCAGCCGGGTTACGCGGGTTATTACATCTGGCGCGGCGCGCCGAACGAGGCCGATCTCGCGCCGAAGACGCTGAAGGAGATCTTCCCGTATTTCTGCTTCTACCTGCCGCCGCGGCAGGAGGTCATCACCTACCCGATTTCGGGCTTCAACAACGACCTGCGTCCCGGCCGTCGCCGCTACAACTTCATCTGGTATCGCGTGGCCGACGCCGCCAAGCTCCGCGAGATGAACATCGACGAGAACGGCCATCAGCACGAATTCTCGGTGCCGCCGCCGCTGATCCGCAAGGATCTGATCGAAGAGATGTACGCCGACGCGCGCGACCTCATGCCGGACGTGATGCTCGATTGCGTGATGACGATGAAGCAGCCTTTCATCACGCCGATCTACGACTTCACCGCGCCGAGCATCGTGTTCGGCCGCGTCGCGATGGTCGGCGACGCCGCCGCGAACGCGCGGCCGCACATGGGTTTCGGCGTCGCCAAGGCGGGCGGCGATGCCCACGCGCTGGCGAATGCGCTGCGCGACCACGACGACATCGACACCGCGCTGAAGGCCTACAACGCCGAGCGCCAGCCGATCGGCAACACCATCGTCAAGCACAGCCGCAAGCTCGGCACGCACATGGGCGTCGATCTCAAGACCGACGAGGACCGTCGCATGCACGAGCTCTTGCAGGACGACGGCGCGATGATGGAGTGGATCGCGGTGCCGAATTTCCTCGACGCTTATAAGTGAACCTTTCGCAAGTGAGCTTTGGCGCAATGAGCCGCACATGAGCGATCTGCCAAAACCCGATTTCGCGCGCAACATGCGGATCGTCAGCCACTCCGACCAAGGCGGACGGCCCGACGGCGTGCAGGTGATGGTGCATCGCGGCCACGCCTACATCGGCCACATGTTCTCCAAAGGATTTTCCATCGTCGACGTTCGCGATCCGAAGAATCCCAAGCCCGCGAACTATCTCGCAGCACCCCAAGGCACCTGGAACATCCATCTCCAGGCGCACGACGACCTGCTGCTGGTGATCCACGCCAAGGACATGTTCGCCGCCGCCGAATTCGCCGACGAGAAGGCTTATTACAAGGGCCAGCTCGGCCAGGTGGTCGGCACGGCACAAGTGGTCGGCACCGCAGAGGCCAAGCCGCAAGCCGCGCGCGACTGGTCGGCCGGGCTCGCGGTCTACGACATCTCGAAGCCCGCCGAGCCGCGCCGGATCGGCTTCATGCCGGTCGACGGCGGCGGCATCCATCGTGTCTGGTACACCGGCGGACGCTGGGCCTACGCGTCGGCGCTGATCGATGGGTTCACCGACTACATCTTCATCACCATCGACATGAGCGATCCGGCGAAGCCGCGCGAAGCCGGCCGCTGGTGGATTCCCGGCATGAACCAGGCGGCCGGCGAGACGCCGTCATGGCCGCAGGCGAGCCGCTTCGGCCTGCATCACGCCATCATCCACGGCGACACCGCTTACGCAGCGTGGCGCGACGCCGGCATGGTGGTGATCGACGTCAGTGATCGCACGAGGCCTGCGCTGATCGCGCATCGCGACGGCGCGCCGCCGTTCGGCGGCGGCACGCACAACTGCCTGCCGCTTCCCGACCGCGAGTTGCTGATCGTGCTGGACGAGGCCGTGCTCGATCATCAGGAGGACGGCGTCAAGAACATCTGGGTGCTCGACAACAAGGCGAAGTCCAACCCCACGATCATCGCGACGTTTCCGCAGCCCGGCGAAGCCGACTACCGCCGCAAAGGCGGACATTTCGGGCCGCACAACATCCATGAGAACCGGCCGGGCACGTTCGTCAGCTCCGAGCTGATCTTCGCGACCTACCAGAACGCCGGCGTGCGCGTGTTCGACATCCGCGACGAACGCGCGCCCGTGGAAGTCGGAGCGTGGGTTCCGCCAGCGCCGATCCGAATGATGGATCACCGACCGAACCGGACGCGCGTCATCCAGTCGGCCGACGTGTTCGTCGATGCCGCGGGTCTGATCTACGCGACCGACTACAACGCCGGACTGTTCATCCTGGAATTCAACGGACGATGACGCCCAACAGATGACACGTATTCGATGACGCCCGGCATCGGTCTCGCGCTGCTCGCAATGGTGTGCTTCGGCGCTGGCGACCTCATCTACAAGCGCGCCGCGGCCGCCGGCATCGAAGCGCGGCACTTCATCATGCTGCAGGCGTGGTTTTTCTGCCCGCTGGTGACGGTCTATGCGCTGGTGCGGCAACAGCTCGTGCTCGCGCCTGCGGCACTTTGGGGCTCGCTTGCCGGCCTCGTGATGTTCTTCGCGTTCTACAATTTCTCGCGGAGCCTGCGCACCGGATCGATCAGCACCAATGCGCCGATCTTTCGCCTGAGCTTCACGCTCACCGCGGCGCTCGCGATCGGCTTTCTGCACGAGCCGCTGACGCTGATGAAGCTCGCAGGCCTCGGCCTCGCCTTGATCGCAGTCGTGGCGCTCGCCGGCGAAACCAACAAGCAACGGCGCGCCGCATCGAGCATCGGCTCGCTCACCCGCGTGCTGCTCGCGACCGTCGCGGCCGGCATCGGCAACCTGCTCTACAAGATCGGGTTGCTCGCGGGCTCGACGCCGGAGACGCTGCTTTCGACGCAGGCCTGGGTGTTCTGCTCGCTCGCCACCCTGTTCGTGTGGTTCACGGACGGGCGAGTGAAACCACCGCGTTCCGGATTTCCTTACGGCGCGATGGTCGGCGTGACGCTGCTTGGCGGATTCATCGCCCTGCTCAATGGTCTAGCGGTCGGACCTGCGAGCGTGCTCATTCCAATCGCACAGCTCGGATTCGTGTTCACGGCCGTGCTCGGCCGCGTGCTGTTTGCCGAGCCGCTGTCGTGGCGCAAACGCGGCGGGCTCGCTGTCGCCGCCGCCGCGATGGTGACACTCGCTTTCAGCTAAGCGCTCGCCTTGGCGAGCAGCGCGTCCGACATCTCGAAGTTGGCGTAGACGTTCTGCACGTCGTCGTGCTCGTTCAGTGTCTCGAGCAGGTTGAGGAGCTTCTCGCCCTTCTCGTCGTCGACCGCCATGGTGTTCTTCGGCTTCCAGACCAGCGCGGCCTTGCGCGGCTCGCCGAACTTCGCCTCCAGCGCCTTGGCGACCTCGCCGAGCGAGTCGAGCGCCGTGTAGATCTCGTGGCCGTTCTCGCTCGACACCACGTCGTCGGCGCCGGCGTCGATCGCGGCCTCCAGCATCTGGTCCGCACTGGCGACCTTGGCGTCGAACTCGACCAGGCCGACGTGATCGAACATGAACGACACCGCGCCGGTCTCGGCCATGTTGCCGCCGCTCTTGGTGAAGGCCGCGCGCACGTCGCCCGCGGTGCGGTTGCGGTTGTCGGTCAGCACCTCGACGATCACCGCCACGCCGCCCGGGCCGTAGCCCTCGTAGCGCGTGTCCTCGTAGTTCTCGGTGTCGTTGCCTTGCGACTTCTTGATGGCGCGCTCGATGCCGTCCTTCGGCATGTTCTCGGCGCGGGCCGCGATGATCGCGGCGCGGAGCCGCGCATTCATCGAGGGGTCCGGCAGGCCGAGCTTGGCCGCGGTGGTGATTTCGCGGGCGAGCTTGGAAAACAGCTTGGAGCGCACCTTATCCTGGCGCCCCTTGCGGTGCATGATGTTCTTGAATTGCGAATGTCCGGCCATGGTCCATCTGTCCGACACGGTGTCGCGCCCGCGTAAGCTGATCGCGATCCCGAAATGATGAGATGGGCGGCGTTATAGAACGCGCAAGCGGCAAAATCCAGGACTCGGACAGAAAGTCGAACCCGCTAGCAGGCTGCTGAAAAACGCGCATTTTCTTTTGCTCGGGCCTTTGGGCGTGATTTGGTCCGAGCGGGAGATTTTGAACTCGGGCGGCGCATGATCATGCAGCCGC
>Ga0102590_1000710_pt1 | contig 64458 bp, 49 predicted proteins | sample AraplaMF_Col_mMF_FD_76859 | JGI IMG/M metagenome (GOLD analysis project Ga0102590, IMG submission 76859) | Arabidopsis root microbial communities from the University of North Carolina, USA - plate scrape MF_Col_mMF | ecosystem: Host-associated > Plants > Roots > Endosphere | place: USA...
TCTTGCCGCAGGGATTGGCGCAGTCGAACACCGGATAGTGCTCGGCCTTGAGGTGCGGGGCACCTTCCACCGTCATCGCGCCGCAGATGTGGACGTTGGCCGCCTCGATCTCGCGCTTGGTGAAGCCCACGGCCTGGAGCAGGTCGAAGCCGGGGGCTGCGATCGCCTCGGCACCGATGCCGAGCTGGTCGCGGATGAAGTCTTCGCCGAAGGTCCACTTGTTGAAGGCGAACTTGATGTCGAAGGCGGTCGGCAGGGCCTTCTCGACCTTGGCGATGGCTTCATCGGTGAAGCCCTTGGCCTTCAGGGTCGAGGCGTTGATGCCGGGCGCGTTGGAGAGCGAGCCGTGGCCGACGGCGTAGGCCTCGATCTCCGCGATCTCGCTCTCGCGATAGCCGAGCGCACGAAGCGCCGAAGGCACCGCACGGTTGATGATCTTGAAGTAGCCGCCGCCGGCCAGCTTCTTGAACTTCACCAGCGCGAAGTCCGGTTCGATGCCCGTCGTATCGCAGTCCATCACAAGGCCGATCGTGCCGGTCGGCGCGATCACCGTGGTCTGGGCGTTGCGATAGCCGTGCTGCTCGCCGAGCGCGAGCGCCGCATCCCAGGCCAGCCTGGCACGCTCGACGATGTCGGCCTGCGGGCAGGAGGCGTGGTCGAGCGGCACCGGGTTGACGCTGAGCGCCTCGTAGCCGCCGGCCTCGCCGTGCGCGGCACGGCGGTGGTTGCGGATGACGCGCAGCATGTGCGCGGCGTTCTTCTTGTAGCCGGGGAAGGTGCCGAGCTCGGCGGCCATCTCCGCCGAGGTCTTGTAGGTGATGCCGGTCATGACCGCGGTCAGCGCGCCGCAGAGCGCACGGCCTTCCTTGCTGTCATAGGACAGACCCATGGTCATCAGGAGGCCGCCGATATTGGCGTAGCCGAGGCCCAGCGTGCGGAACTCGTAGGAGAGCTCGGCAATCGCGCGGGACGGGAACTGCGCCATCATCACGGAGATTTCGAGCACGATGGTCCAGAGCTGGCAGAGGTGCTCGTAGCCGGCGACGTCGAACTGCTTCGTGGTCGTGTTGTAGAAGGTGAGCAGGTTCGCGGACGCGAGGTTACACGCGGTGTCGTCCAGGAACATGTACTCGGAGCACGGGTTCGACGCGCGGATGTCGCCGGACGCCTTGCAGGTGTGCCAGTCGTTCATGGTGGTGTTGAAGTGCAGGCCCGGGTCGGCCGACGCCCAGGCGGCGTAGCCGATCTTTTCCCAGAGGTCGCGCGCCTTCAGCGTCTTCGTCACCTTCTTGGAGGTGCGGGCGTTCAGGTTCCAGTCGCCATCCGTTTCCACGGCGCGCAGGAAGTCGTCCTTGAGCGAGACCGAGTTGTTGGAGTTCTGGCCGGAGACCGTGAGGTAGGCTTCGCTGTCCCAGTCGGTGTCGTAAGTGTCGAACTGGATGTCCTTGTAGCCTTGCTTGGCAAACTGGATCACGCGCTTGATGTAGTTGTCAGGCACGAGGCTGCGGCGCGCGAGCTTGATCTCGCGGCGGAGCGCCGGGTTCTTCTCGGGGTCGAAGCAATCGTCGCCCGAGCCTTCGCAGTTGACGCAGGCCTTCAGCACCGCCTTGAGGTGCTTCTGGTTGATCTTGGAGCCGGTGACCAGCGCAGCAACCTTCTGCTCCTCCTTCACCTTCCAGTCGATATAGGTTTCGATGTCGGGGTGATCGACGTCGACCACGACCATCTTGGCCGCGCGGCGCGTGGTGCCGCCCGACTTGATCGCGCCGGCGGCGCGGTCGCCGATCTTGAGGAAGCTCATCAGGCCGCTCGAGCGGCCGCCGCCGGACAGCTTTTCGCCTTCGCCGCGCAGGCGCGAGAAGTTGGAGCCGGTGCCGGAGCCATACTTGAACAGGCGGGCTTCGCGGACCCAGAGGTCCATGATGCCGCCCTCGTTGACGAGGTCGTCACCGACGCCCTGGATGAAGCAGGCGTGCGGCTGCGGATGCTCGTAGGCCGACTTGGACTTGGTCAGCTTGCCGGTGAAGGGGTCGACGTAATAATGGCCCTGGCCGGGGCCGTCGATGCCATAGGCCCAGTGCAGGCCGGTGTTGAACCATTGCGGCGAGTTCGGCGCGACCATCTGCATGGTCAGCATGTAGCGGAGCTCGTCGTAGAAGGTCTGGGCATCCGCGTCGGAGGTGAAGTAGCCGCCCTTCCAGCCCCAATAGGTCCAGCAGCCGGCGAGGCGGTCGAACACCTGCTTGGCGCTGAGCTCGCTGACATAGCGCTCCTTCTCGGGGAGAGCAGCGAGCGCATCGGTGTCGGGCACGGAGCGCCACAGGAAGGAGGGGACGGATTCCTCCTCGACCTTCTTCAGGCGCGCGGCAACGCCCGCTTTACGGAAATACTTCTGGGCCAGCACGTCGGAGGCGACCTGCGACCACGCGGTCGGCACCTCGACGTTCTCCAGCTTGAACACGACCGAGCCGTCGGGATTCCTGATCTCCGACGTGGTGTGCCGGAATTCGATCCCGGCGTAAGGTGACTGTCCTACCGTGGTGTGGCGCCGCTCAATCCGCATCTTATTGCCCCGTCCTTATTTTTAACCGGCGCGCCTCCGCTGGGGCGACCGGGTCGATATTTCGGTTCGCGAGTCCTCCAGCGGCCGTGCCGGCCCAGAGGCTTCGCAGTTCAGCCGGTGGTTCCGGCCCAGTTTCTCCCGGCGCGATGGGTCGGTGCGTGCACCTTTCATCGGCCGGCCTGCCCACACCCATCCGCCCCCAAGGGGATGCGCGTGACATGCGTTCAACGCCCCACAACATCACAACGTCTACCGTGCCATTCGAGCCTGTTGCCGGCCCGTTCTGGCGCCCGAAAAGTCCGCTTCGCCGGGCAGACAAGCCCTTATCCCGCGGCCTTTGGCTGGCTTGGCGGAGTGGCGATTTGCGAGACCCTTTGGGGGAGTGCCGGCGGGACGCAAACTCACTCGCGCCGAACGGTTCGAAAGCTAGGACTCTCCGTTGCGCCCGTCAAGAACTAGTGCGAGTTCCTGAATCAAATACTAAATATGGTGGATTGTGGGGGATAACAGGGGGCAAGCCCGCGCCTGATGTGGAAGCAAGTATCAGTGAGTCCTCAGGGATTCCCAACCGAAAAAATTTCCATCCCGTGGTGTTCCCAGCGCTTCCTCCCGCTCTTCACAGGGCAGGTATATTTTTGGCGGACGGGGTTGCGCAGGGGGGACTCACGTAGGGCTACGGACGGTGAGGGCAGGCATGCCCGCGGAGGTGGTGGTGGAGCCGGCGAATCCGCGCCAAGCTGGCCTCGTTTTCCGCCGGGGTCCCCACATGCTTGATTCGACTCGCCGGGATGCGCGACCGCGCATCGCCCCGGCCGGACTGATGTTCCTCGCCATCACCTCGATCGGCTGGGGCTTCAACTGGCCGGTGACGAAGTTCCTGCTCTCGGAGCTGCCGCCGCTGACCCTGCGCGGGGTCACCGGCGTGCTCGGCGCGTTGCTGCTGGCCGCGCTCGCTCTGGTCCGCGGCGACAGCCTCAGGGTTGCGCGCGAGATCTGGCCGCGGCTGGTGCTTGCCGGGCTGCTCAACGTCACCGGCTGGATGGTGCTGATGGGGCTGGCGCTGCTCTGGCTGCCGGCGAGCGAGGCGGCGCTGATCGCCTACACCATGCCGGTCTGGGCCTCGATCATCGCCTGGCCGGTGCTGGGCGAGCGGCCGACCCTGCTGCGCACGCTGTCGCTGGTGATGGCCTTTGTCGGGCTCGCCTCGATCATGGGCGGCAACGGCATTGCCGCCAGCGCGGCGAAGCTGCCCGGCATCATCATGGCGCTGTGCGGGGCGGCGGGCTTTGCGCTCGGCACGGTGCTGCTGAAGAAATACCCGATCCGCCTGCCGCCGGTGACGGCGGCGGCCTGGCAGATCGGGCTCGGCTGCTTTCCGATCGCGATCGTCGGCCTCGCTTTCGAGACCTCGCATCTGGAGCTGGTGACGCCGGTCGGCTGGTGGCTGCTGGTCTATTCGACCGTGGTGCAGTTCTGCATCGCCTATGTTAGCTGGTTCGCCGCGCTGTCTCGCCTGCCGGCCTCGGTGGCGGCGATCGGCACCATGGCGGTGCCGGTGATCGGCGTCGCGGCCTCCGCGATCGCGCTGCACGAGCCGCTCGGGCCCGGGCAGATCGCGGCGCTGATGTTCACGCTGGCGGCCGTGGTGCTGGCGACGCGCTAGGATGCGCCCCGAGCGCTCAATCTTGAAGGCCGACCAGAGCGGGACGGATCGAAATCCGGCGACAATCGAAGGTCGTGGTGCTATGTTTTTACTCCTCTGTGTCAGGTAACGGGGCTCTCATGACGACACTGGACGCGACCCCATCGAGGCCGGCTTCGGGCGCGCTCGATGCCTTCAACGTGAATCTGATTGCGCTGCTCGTGGCGCTTGTACTCACTGGAGTGGGAGTGAAGCTGAGCTCGTTTCTCCCTTCCAAATACTATTTCAGTTTTTCCAAGTTCGTGAACACCGAAAATTCCACCTCGCCATTTCTCATCAGCACGCCGCCGTACCTGGCCGAAGACGACATCTGCAAGGCCCTCGAACGCAATCCGGGCCTGAGCCAGATAAGCTGCAACAAGCAAGGTGCCAAAGAGGGCGAGGACGAGGCTGGCCGTGATGATGAAGCCTATGCAAAGGAGATCAAGCTTGCCGACCGCGCCATCCGCGAGCAGGCGCAGGCGCAGGACTCCCTGAGCAACATCATCGGATTTGCGATCCGTCTGCTGATTCCCGCCTTGGCCGGATTCATCGTGGTGCGCACGTTCGGCCCGTCCCACGAACTCGCAGCCTCCGCCGGCGCCGCAGCAGCGGCGATCATGCTGTGCTGGCCCGTCGTCGTGCTTTGGAAGCTGGTCGTGACGGACGACTTCCAGGACATGTTCGGCCAGTTCCTGCTGCTCTATATACTGGGCGCTGTGTCCTTCTTCTACATGGCAAAGATCGGGGCGGTATTCGGCCGGATTCTCGCCGACGCCCGGATATTCGACCTCAGAAAGGTCATTCAGGAATCCAGCGCCAAGATCATCGAGCCTGCACTAGTCGCGATTATCACTTCGGTGGGGGGCAAGGTGCTGGAAAATCTGGTTCTCAAATCGTGAGAAACGCGGGTGCCATCGCGCGGCTCTGCGCCGTGGCAACCGCCGCGACTCTGATCATGCTGCTAGGTGGCCTTTACCGGAGCGATGTCGCTGCTCCTTCCGTCCGGCTGGATGCGGCCATCGTCCGATCCGACGCGGCCCTCGATGCCTGCAATTCGGTGGTCCGCCCGGAGGCCAGGCAGGCGCTGCGGACCTATCTCGCGATCGAGGCGTTCTTCCGCCCGACTTACCTGCGCGCCGCGGAGTTCATCGGCGAGCGGATCGGAGCATGGGCCGGAGTGGAGGTCGTGGGCACACTCGGCATCGCACAAATCTCCCGCAAGACCTTTCTCTCAGTCGCCGGCGACGCCTGGTTCGCTAACGGCGGAGAGCAGGAGTGGTCGACCCGCCTTCGAGATGATTGCATAAACATCGCGGTGCTCCAATCCTATGCGGACAACAACGGCGTGTCTTGCAACGGAAGCCCAATACAATGCACGGTGCTGCTGGCGTGTTTCTGGCACACCGGGCGACCGGACGGTTGTGCCGCACGTAAAGGCGATCTCAGTTATCTGGCGAATCTGCTGACAACCAGCGAACGGATCGATCTGCTCGATCTGAGATCGGCCCAGTCGTCGCAAGGCTTGCATCCGTCGCGCGATCACGGACGGCAGCTTCGATCAGCAACCTGGCGACCGGGGCAAATGCAGCAGCGTTGACATTACCAAAGGTGTGGCGATCGTCTGGAGCCTTGATAAGGACGAGCCATGAATAGGGGCGGTCTCGCACGTCCAGGCCGCCGACGATCCACATCAGGCGGGTTTCACCACGGGCGGCGTAGGTCCCGGTCTTGCCCCAGAGGAATTCAATTCCCAGCTCCGACAGCTTCAGGGAGGAGAGTGCCTGGAGCGTCCCCGCATGGATAGGCGCGCTCAAGACTTGCCGCAGATAGTTGACGGCTCTGGAAGTAAGGACCGAGCGATAAGTTTCCGGCGTGAGCGCCGGCATCGAAACCGGAATCCGATCGAGATGGCCGTCGGCCGTATCGCGAGTCTCGATCACGTCGATGACCGACGGCATACGCGCGGTGTCGTTGTGTCCGGTCAGGGCCAGAGTCACAGCGTGCACGGCTCGGTGCATCTCGCGCGGCGAGGCCGCGACCTGTCCGAGGATTGCCGCCTCGCGCAGCGAGGCGTAACCGTCCGGAACGATTCCGAGTCGAACGAAGATCCGTTTGAGTTCGTGATCCGTCAACACCTGCCGTGCCCGCCACAACAATGGCCCGGGCATCGATCGCGCGAACGCTGTTCCGGCACCAACGGAACGGTTGCCGAGCGGGCACGACGACGAACGTTCGGCGTCCGCCGTGATCCAGCTCGTGACTCGCTTCGGCACGCAATATCGCGTCTGCGCGGTGTCATGCTCGCCGAGGCCGATTCCGACGAAGATCTTCGCGGTTGATGCCAGCGGAATCCGCGCCGATTCGAAATATGCTTCCGCGACGTTGCTGTAGATGACCCGGATTTGCCCATCGCCGTCGGCGAGCGCGGCCGTGATCTGCACGTCCGACGGCCACGCACGGCCGCTGACGGCGGGCAGCGTCCTGCTCAGCCGCGTCAGCAGCGGCTCCAACTCGACGGAAAACCATGCATTGACCTTGCCGTTGATCGTCGCGCGGCCTGACACCGTATTGTCGGGAAGCGCGAACTCTGCCGGCAGCAGCGGCCGCAACGCCCCTCGTGCCACGGTTTCGGTGACACGCAAGGAATCCTGCAGCAGGCGGCTATCAAGTCCTGCCGCCGTCCGACGCGGCTGTGGTATGGCCTGACACGACAGGCCAAGCAGCACCGCAAAAACGGCAATCGCGCCATACCGCCGGAGGCGGCTGCGAGGCGCCGGCTCCATCGCATTTCTCCGCAAGGAGGGTTCCATCGCTGGAATCGATGACTACGAGAAGCCGGTGAAGCTGGCGATCTTGCTTACGATCAAGGCGAGCAAGAAAACGAGACAGATCATCCCGCCGCCAACCAGGACGACGTTCAAGCCGCTGCTGCCCGCCGACGAGGCGGCGGGGGCGGGAGCCGGCATCAGAGTGGCGGCCACGGCGCCTGCTGCGGCCGCAGGCGCGTCGACGTGCTGCGGGGGCGGGGCGATGTCCGCTGTGACAGGGGCCGTCTCCTGAACTGCATTGGCGACGGGTGCGGTGCCAGCGCCCGCTTCGGTTGCCGGAGGCGCTGGTGATACTCGCCTGAGCCGGAAGACCAACCATAGGACGCAGGCCGCGGCCAATGCCGCGAGGGTCCAATAGCTGACGTTCGGGCCGGGGGGATCAGATTTCGTCGGTGTGCTGGGCCGAAAGGTCGGCTTCGAAACAGGATCGGCGTTTGCCTGAGGCTGTTGCTTTGCGGGACCATCCGTTTTCTGGGGCGACGCCGATTTGGGGCCGGCATCATTGGTCTTGGAGGCGAGCTGCTGTTCGAGCTGACGCTGTTTGGCTTCCAACTCGTTGATCTTCCTTTGGAGCGCCAGCGTCGTCGCGTCGTTCGCCGATGGCTGTGCAGGTGTGGCGGCGGGCGGTTGGCCTTGCTGGGGGGCAGGTGCGGTGCCCGACAGAACGGCCGGCTGGAGTTGGCCGATGTCGGCGAGCACCGGGATCTGGTCCCTCCCGGGCGACGCAGCGAAGGGTTGCATCGTCAGCGACATCACTGTCACCGCGGCCACGTAAGGTCCCGTCGTCTCGCGCGGCAGCGACTTGTCGTGCACCGAGAAGAACCCGGCAATGACATCAGAGCCCGCTGCGTAGCGCAAATAGTACTTCCGGCTCTCGCTCTCGCCGGCCAGCACGAACCAGTTACTGCGTCCGACGGAATAGGACGTTGTTGACGATGTCTCGAGGTGGCTCTTGAGCTCGCTGAAGAGCGCGGTGGCGTCCTTGTTGGTGCGAAAGACCCGCAGTCCGATCTGCATTCGGCTGTCGGGCGACATATAGTCGCCGCCGCCGGCAACGCCCTTGGACTGAGGGGTGAATCCGAGCGGCAATCCGCTGCGAATTCCGGATCGGGCGTCCAGCACGGATCGGTAGCCGGTCAGTTGGACATTCGTTTGAGCGCGTTGCGCGAGCGTTGCAGCTTGCGCCTCGTCGAGCGATCCCGTCTCGGGTTTCCCGATATCGCGTTGGAAACGCTTGATGGCGCTCTGGGTGCCGGCGCCGGCGCTGCCGTCGACAGGCCCTTCATAGTACCCGGTCCAGACCAAGGCCTCTTGAATGCGCAGGATCGTGGGATCTGCAACAGCGCCAGTCTGGGCAAGCTGGACCGACTGTGCGGTCGCCGCGCGGATCATCATGACGGAACTGTGCGTGACGACCTGCCCCGCAACGATGATGGACGCGAAAATTCCAAACCTGCCGGTTGCAAACATCAACTTGCCCTCGCGAACCAGGACCCGTCGAATGGGCGGCGCTATTCTGGGGTGAGTTGAATGTGAAAAGCAATCAATTATCGAGTCGGGCGCCGACAAAGTCGCGGACTTCGCTTGAGGCCGCTAACCCGCCATCCCGCCCCCGCCCAGCGCCTTCCGGATCATCTCGGCGAGCTGGTTGCGGCGATAGGGTTTGGTCAGCAGCAGCACGCCGTCGTCGAGCTTGCCGTGGTGGACGATGGCGTTGTCGGTGTAGCCGGAGGTGTAGAGCACCTTGACGCCCGGCCTCAGCCTGGCGACCTCGTCGGCGAGCTCGCGCCCGCTCATGCCGCCGGGGATGACGACGTCGGTGAAGAGGAGATCGAAGGCCTGGCCGGCCTCGATCAGTTGCAGCGCGGCGCGGCCGTCGGCGGCGGCGACCGTCTTGTAGCCGAGGCTCTGCAACTGAACGGTGACGAAGTTGCGTACCATCGGGTCGTCCTCGACCACGAAGATGGTCTCGGCGCCGCCTTCGGCCGGCGGCGTCGTCGGGGCGGCGGCTTCGACCATGCCTTCGCCCGGCGGCAGATAGAGCTTGATCGTGGTGCCGTGGCCTTGCTCGCTGTAGATCTTGATGTGGCCGCCGGACTGCTTGACGAAGCCGTAGACCATGGACAGGCCGAGGCCGCTTCCCTTGCCGACCTCCTTGGTGGTGAAGAACGGCTCGAATGCCTTCTGCTGGATGTCCGCCGACATGCCGGTGCCGGTGTCGCTGACCGCGAGCATCACGTAGGGGCCCGGCCGCACCTCCGCGTTCGCCTGCGCATAGGCCTCATCCAGCACGACGCGGTGGGTCTCCAGCAGCAGCTTGCCACCGTTCGGCATGGCGTCGCGGGCGTTGATCGCCATGTTGAGCACGGCATTGGTCAGCCGCGACGGATCGATATGCGCCGTCATCGGGCCCGGTTCCAGCACGGTCTCGATCTGGATCTGCTCGCCGAGGGTGGGGCGCAGCAGTCTTGCGATGTCGGCGATCGCACTGTTGATCTCGACATTGCGCGGCTGCAGCGGCTGCCGGCGTGCGAAGGCGAGCAGGTGCTGGATCAGCTCGGCGCAGCGCTCGGCCGCATCGTCGATCAGCCGCGCCACGCGCTGCAGCTCGGGCTGCTGCTTCAGGCTCGCGACCAGCGTCTCGGTGTTGCCGGAGATCACGGTCAGCATGTTGTTGAAGTCGTGCGCGACGCCGCCGGTCAGCTTGCCGATCGCATCGAGCTTCTGCGATTGATGCAGTTGCCGCTCGATCTCGCGCGAGGTCGTCGCATCGTGATAGACCAGCACGGCGCCTGTGACCTTGCCTTGCCCGTCACGCATCGGACGGCCGCTGATCATGAGATGGCGCACGCCATTGCCGCTGTGCGGGCGGACGATCATCTCCAGCTCTTCGAATTGCTCGCCGCGGAGCACGCGTGCCGACGGCAGTTCGTCGGGCTTGAGCGGCGTGACGCCGTCGCCATGGAAGACGTCCGACATCGCGCGCAAACTGCCGAGGCCCATGCCGGTGCGATGCAGCAGCATGCGCTCCGCCGCCGGATTGGACAGCAGGATGGTGCTATCGGCGTCGATCACCAGCACCGCCTCCGCCATGCTGTGGAACGTGCTCTGCAGCACGTTGACCGACAGGCGCAGCTCGTCATGTGCGGTGACGAGGTGCGCGGTCCGCTCGGCGACCGCCGCCTCGAGCGCCTCCTTGGCGGCCTGCGTCGCGTGCAGCGAGCTCTGGAGCTTATCCGTCGTACGCCGGCTCTCGCGCAGCAGCATGACGACGAGCAGCAGGATCACCAGCGCGCCGATGACGTCGATCCCGAGCAGCACGATGCCGGTCCGGCGGGAGTCGGCCTCGCGGTCGGCAAGCAGCTTCTCCTCGCCTGCGGCCAGCCGTTCCAGATTTGCTGTCAGCGTTTCCATCAGGCCGCGGCCCTCGGCGCGGTCTCTCAGCGCATTGAAGCCGTTGGCATCGCCATTTGTGCGCAGCCTCAGCGCCTCGGCCGCGACCTCGATGCGGCGGAGGATGAGGGGCTCGGTGGCCTCGAACAGCGTCACCTGATCGGAATTGTCGCTGACCGCGCGCTTGAGGTCGCCGAGCGCCGGTGCGATCCGGCTTCGGGCAGCCTGGAATTCCTCGGCGAAGCCTGCGGTGCGGTAGATCTCGTAGCCGCGCACCGCGCTCTCGGCGCGGCGAACCCAGAGGTGCACATCCGAGATCTTCTTCAACACCTCGACGGTGTGGTTGACGCGGGCCGCGTCCGACCGCGACTTGACGTCGAGGCCGATCGAGGCGGCGGTGATGATCAGGAGGATGGCAAGTCCAGCACCGAGAATGACACGCTGCGAGGGGATCAAGGTGCTTCTTTCTTGTCCTTCGGCAGTGCGGCCTCGCCGGAGCCGCCGAGGCATTCCCGGATCGTGGTCAGCAGCGCGTCCGGTGTGAACGGCTTGCGCAGGCAGCGCGCAGCCCCGAGCTCCAGCGCCATGCGGAGGAAGTCGGGAGAGGGCGAGGCGGATGATGCGAACGCGTAGCCTGACATCGCGATCAGCGGAATTGCGGGCGCGCGTTCGTGAAAGATGCGGATGGATTCGAAGCCGCGCATATGCGGCATGAAAATATCGATCAGCATCACATCAAACGTCTGCGCTTCGAGCGCAGCCAGCCCCGTTTCTCCGCCGTCGGCCAGCGTGACGTCGAAGCCCTGACGTTGAAGCAGGACCTCGATGGTCGCGCCGACCATCGGATCGTCATCTACCACGAGGATACGCGGCATGACATTTCCCAGTAGATCGAAGTCGCCATACCTGTCGGTGATATAGGCGAATCAAGCAGTGGGTCAATTTGGGATTGGATCATTGTAGATATGCACGGTGTGGTGAATACAGGTCCATCGGCGATAAAAATTTACAGAACATCGCAAGGATGATGCGCGCGCTGCGCGCGTAACGGGCTATGTGCGCGCGCCAAACGAAAGAGGCGCCGCTTCAATGCGACGCCTCTTCCTCTAGAGATGGTCGATGCGCTTACGGGCAGGGATGGCGCAGGCCGTCATAGCCGAGATACGTGCCCGAGGCCGGGTCGTAGGATTTGAAGCGCTGCGCGCAATAGGCCGACGAATCTCCGCCAGTGTCCGGGACCACCGCGACTGACGGCTCGTCATAGTAACTGTCATCGCCGTAGTAGTAGGGGTCGCTGTAATAACCGCCGCCGCCGTAATAGGCGTACGAGCCGATGCCGCCGATCGCCGCACCCGCCACGACGCCGGGCCAGAAGCCGCCGCCGCCATGGCGACGCCAGCCGCCGCCATGATGCCAGTTACCGCCGCCGCCATGCCAATTGTTGCCCGCGGTCGCTACGGGGCGGCCACCGCCACCGAAGCCGGGTCCAGCGCTCGGACGCATCGCTGGGCCGGCCGCGAAATTGCCGCCGCCACCGATCCGCGGACCGCCACCGAAGCTGCCGCCGCCCATGCGCGGGCCGGCGCCGCCGCCGCCGCCGAAGCGGGCGCCACCGCCGCCACCGCCGAAGTGAGCGCCACCACCACCGCCGCCGAAATGAGCGCCGCCACCACCGCCACCGCCACGGCCGGGGCCCTGAGCGAAGCTCGGCGTCGCCAACGGAAGAACCAGCGCCAGCGCTGCAGCGGCGCTTAAAACCTTCAGACTGTTCATGTTCAAACTCCTTTTCCCGGAAGCAAACCCATCGAGTGGGCTAGAGTTCCTGGGTTCACGCGGCTGTGCGCGTGTGAAGGGGAGATTTTCACGCCGTCGCTGTACCCGGCATGAACGGATCGCGTCCGATTTGGGGCGGGGCACGCGTTTGCGTGGGGCAAGTCCGCTCCGGCCGAACTGGACATTTCGCCGCCCGGATGGCATCAGGGCCAGACGAAGCAGGGCCCTTGCCGCATGAAACAGTTCTTTCTCAAGTTCTTCACCTGGTGGAGTGGCCAGACGTTCGGCACCCAGCTCTGGACCAAGCGGTACGGAGAGCTGGTCGGCCAGGACGAGCAGGGCAACCTCTACTATCGCACCCGCGGCGGGGTGATCGATCCGACGCTCGGCTTCGAGCGGCGCTGGGTGATCTATAACGGTTACGCCGAAGCGAGCCGAATCCCGCCGTCCTGGCACGGCTGGATGCATCATACCGTCGACGTTCCGCCGACCGAGGACAACTATCGGCCGCGCGAGTGGGAAAAGCCGCACCAGCCGAATCTCACCGGCACCGCCAACGCCTACCGCCCCTCGGGCTCGACGCTCGCCAGCGGCAAGCGTCCGAAGGCGACCGGCGACTATCAGCCCTGGATCCCCGGCTAGGCTGCCGGTCTCCCGAATCTTCACCGTCCGACTGGATGCACCAGCATCCGCCTCACATCGCTGTGGACAACGGGAACAGCGGGGATGGCGCCTGCGCGCCCATTGCCGCCCGGCAGGCGATGCGGCTCAATGGTCCCATCTTACGGAGATGGGAGACCATCGCGTTCGGTTCGGGCAACAGTTCGCGACTGTCCCGAGATGCAGCGGCCGCCGACCAGGACTCGATCGGGAGATAGGCCCCCGGTCTGGAAGCTCCGAAATCGCCCGATGAAATGTGCAGCCGCCGTAAGACAGGAAAGGCCGCTCGGGAAACCGGGTGGCCTTTTTCTGTCGTGTCATTGCGAGCGCAGCGAAGCAATCCAGAGTCTTTCCGCGGTGGCAGTCTGGATTGCTTCGCTGCGCTCGCAATGACGATGCTGATGCAGGCAGTGCCTACTTCACCCGCTCGGCCGCGCGCTTCACCGCCTCGAGGCGGTGCGCCTGGTTTTGGGCGCCGCGTTCCCTGAGCAGCGCCAGCACCTCGGCCGGCGCCGTGTCGGGCGAGCCGGAATTGAACGGCGGTGCGGGGTTGTATTCGATCTGGAGCTGGATCGCTTCCGCCGTGGTGCGGTCGACCAGGATCGACACCAGCGTCAGTGCGAAATCGATTCCCGCAGTGACGCCGCCGCCGGTGATGCGGTTGCGGTCGACGCAGACGCGCGTCTTGGTCGGTGTCGCGCCGAATTGGCTCAGCATCTCCATCGCGCTCCAATGGGTCGCGGCGCGGTAGCCTTTCAACAGGCCGGCTGCGCCGAGCGCCAGCGATCCCGTGCAGACCGAGGTGACGTACTTGGCGCCCTCGGCCTGCCTGCGCAGGAAATCCAGCACCTCCTCGTCATTGAGCAGATCGTTGGTGCCGCCGCCGCCGGGCACGCAGATCACGTCGAGCTGCGGGCAGTCGGCGAACGTCGTGGTCGGCGTCAGCGTCATCACGGAATCGCTCGGCACCGGTTCGATCCGTTTCCAGATCAGATGCAGCTTTGCGCCCGGGACCATCGCGAAGACCTGCAACGGCCCGGTGAAGTCGAGCTGGGTGACGCGCGGAAACACCAAAAGTCCGATCTGGAGCGGTGACGACATGAGAGCCTCCAACTATGAGCTTGACGGGTGCAGCCTGTCATGATGCCCTTCTGTCCAAAATGGCGTAATTCCCTCACTTTCGGACATCACCATGATTGGCATCCTGATCTTCCCCGATTTCCAGTTGCTCGACGCGGCAGGTCCCGTCTCGGTGTTCGAGGTCGCGGCGCGCTGTCTCGGCAAGGCAACGACCGGGATCAAGGTGCTGGCACTGAACGCGGGACTGGTGCGCAGCTCGTCCGGCGTCGAGATGATGGCGCGGGACTTCAAGTCGGCGAATGCGATCACGACACTCGTCATCGCGGGCGGCGCGGGCGTGGCGGATGCAGCCCGCTGCGAGGTCACGCGCGCCTTCGTGCAGCGGCTGGCGAAGCGCGGCGTGCGCGTCGCCAGCGTCTGTTCGGGCGCCTATGTGCTGGCCGAAGCGGGCCTGCTCGATGGCCGCCGCGCCACCACGCATTGGGGACGCACGCGCGATTTCGTCGCGCGCTACCCGAAGGTGAAGTTCGAGCCGGACCAGATCTTCACGCACGACGGCAATGTCTGGACGTCGGCGGGCATCACCGCCGGCATCGACCTCGCGCTGGCGATGGTCACCGAGGATCATGGCGAGGAGATCGCGCAGCAGGCCGCGCGGCATCTCGTGCTGTACCACCGCCGCAGCGGGGGGCAGTCGCAATTCTCCTCGCTGCTGGAGTTGAAGACGCCGAACGGCCGCTTTGGCGCGCTGCTGTCCTGGGCGCGCGAGAATCTGGATGCCCGATTGACGGTCGAAGACCTCGCCGATCGCGCCGGCATGAGCGCGCGGCATTTCGCCCGCGCCTTTGCCGCAGAGACCGGTACGACGCCGTCAAAAGCGATCGAGCGCTTGCGCATCGAGGTCGCGCGCGAGCGCGTGCAGTCCTCGCGCGAGGCGATCGAGCTCGTTGCAGAAGCGACCGGCTTCGGCGACCCCGAGCGCATGCGCCGCGCCTTCATCCGTGCCTTCGGCCAGCCGCCGCAGGCGCTGCGGCGCGCGGCGCGGGCGGGGTAGGGCGTGTACTACATACGCCGTGCGCGGGCGGGACGGTGTCACCAAGGCGAAGACCGCGCGTTTCGGCCGGCATGGCGCTCCGCCATGTATCTGCCCGGAGAGGTGCCGAGCGTCTTGCGGAACATGGTGACGAAACTCGGCACACTTTCATAACCAAGGTCGGCGGCCACCTGCTGGATCGAGGCGCCACCGGCCAGCCACTGCACCGCGAGCATGACGCCGAGCTGCTGGCGCCAGCGCCCGAAGCTCATCCCGGTCTCCCGGCTGATCAGCCGCCCAAGCGTCCGCTCGCTCATGCCGGCGCGCTCTGCCCACCCCTCCAGCGAACCACGTTCGGAGGGTGAGGCCATCATGAGGTCGGCCAAAGCGCGCAGCCGCGGATCGACCGGCATCGGCAAATGCAGGTCCTCGACCTTGGCGGCCGCGATCTCATCGAGCAACACCGCGATCAAACGCGAATTCACTCCGTCCTCGTCGTACAACAACGGCAGGCTGGCGGCACGGAACAGCAGTTCACGCAGCAGGGGCGTCACGGAGACGGTGCTGCAGCGTTGCGGCAGCCCCGCATCGATGCCGGCGGCGACGAACGCGCTATAACCTTCGAGCGTGCCCGTCGCCTTGATGGCGTGCAGCGCGCCACCCGGTATCCAGACGGCGCTGCGCGGCGGGACGATCCACAGTCCGCCCTCCACCCGGCAACTCAGCGCGCCGCGCTGCACGAGCATGATCTGCCCCTTGGCGTGGCAGTGCATATCGAGCTCGAACGAACCGACCATCTTCGACGCCATGCCATAGGCGACGACCGGGCGCGCGACCTCGTCGGGCTCGATCCAGTCGGACGCAACGGAGCTGTCTGTGAGAATGGGCATCGCCCGATCTACCATACCGCTTGGCGCAATTGGATAATAATTTGTCCAGGCTTCGTAATGACGCCAGCGGGACCTCCCTTTACTCACGCGGGCAGTCGAGGCCGGAACGGTCTCGCCATCACCGAAAGGGGACTTTCATGACACTGCTGAGCAGCAAGCGCGTCGCAGAGACGCTCGACAAACTCCACGCCGATGCCGACGCCGCGGATCGCGACCTGATGGCCAAGATGATGGCGCAGGTCGAGACATCAGGCGAAACGCTGAAGGATCTGGCCGCCAGGTTTGTCGACGAGGAACGGATGAACTATCGGGCGACGTATCGGGGGCACACCGATCATTTCCTGGCGATTTCTCCGGCCTATGGCCGCTTCCTTTACGCGGTCGTGCGCGCCCGCAGGGCGACCCGGATCGTCGAGTTCGGCACGTCGATGGGGGTCTCAACGATTTATCTCGCGGCCGCGCTTCGCGACAATGGCGGGGGCCAGCTGATCGGCTCCGAGCTCGAACCCACGAAAGTGACGCGGGCGCGGGCTCACCTCGAAGCGGCGGGGCTTGCCGATCTGGTGGAGATCCGTGAGGGCGATGCGCTCGACACGCTCAAGGACGTCGGCGGCGAGGTTGATGTTCTATCGATCGATGGCGCGTTTTCGCTATACCTGCCGGTGCTCAAATTGATCGAGCCACGGTTGGCGCCCGGCGCCGTGATCTTCGGGGAGAACGCCTTTGCGCAGGACTATCTTGACTACGTCCGCACTCCCGCCAATGGCTATTTCTCCCGGTCGCTCGACATCGACGAAGGCCGCGGCAACGAATTCACCGTGCGGGTCGGGTGACGCCCGCCAGCAGAGCTGGCTCCCCTGGCAAGGGTAAATTTGGGACGAGAGAAGCGACATCCGGAATGTCCCGTTTGGAGCATTCCCGTTATCGCTTCAGAGCACATGCCCAGGCTTGCTGCTCACCGGCGCGGTGCCGGAAGTCACCGCCCGCGCTGTGAAGCGCCGCGCGATCGGCATCAGCATGTATGGCGCCAGATGAATCGGAAACTGCGTCATCGCGAAATAGAGCCAGGTGGTGGGCGGCAGCGCGCCGGCGGTCGCGGCCAGCATCAGGCCGAGATTGCGCTGTGACACCATCAGCCCGAGCGCCAGGGCGCGCTCGTAGCCGATGCGGCGGAACAGCAGCGTGGTCATGGCGAGCAGCGTGAAATAGATCGCGAAGGACAGCGCCGCGAGACCGATCGTGAACAGTGGCTGAGCCACGAGCTCGCTTGCGACATCGCCCATGATCGCGGCCGCGAAGGCCAGGAGGATGATGATGTTGAAGCCGTCGATCGGCTTCTTGTGACGCTGGATCGCGTCCGCGCCGAAGGTCCATCGGATCAAGGTTGCGGCCAGCAGCGATGCCGCGAGGATGCCTGATAGCTTCAGGCCCAGCGCCGGCGGCGAGATGCTGAGCATGTCGCCGAGGAAGAGGCCTGCGAACAGCGAGGCCGTGAACGGCACCAGCGCGGTTGAAGCCACCAGCGTGACCAGCACGAGCGTGGCATCGAGGCCCATCAGCGCGGCCAGCGCTGGCGCTGCCATCATCGGCGAGGCCATGCCCTGCAGCATCAGCGCGAGGAAGAGACCGGGCGAGCGGCTGGTAAGCCCGGTGACATGCGCGATCAGCCCCACGATCAGCGGCACGCCGATCGTGGTCCAGACCGTAGCGGTCGCCACCAGCGCCGGCCGGCGCAGATGGTGGTGGAGCGCGGCCAGATCGACCCGCATGAAGGAGATGCAGAGCAGAACGAAGATGGCTTCGGTGATGTAGGGCCGCAGCAGCACGCCCAGCGGCGGAACCGCCATGGCGACGAACACGACGGCGGCGACCGCGCGCGTGCCCTGGCCGCCGAGCCAGGTAAGTGCGCGCAGGGGGAGGGCGCGCAAAACAGCAGAGTGCATTTTGAAGTGTCCGGGGATGGCAATTCGAGGGACGAGGCTGGCTACTTGCCTTCAAATGGATTGACGATGCGGACTCCCGCCGGCTTGAAATCCGACACATTGCGCGTCACGACGGTCAGCCCGTGCTCCAGCGCCGTGGCGGCGATCATGAGGTCGGCGCTTTCATTGCCGAGCGCGGCACTGAGAGTCCCCCAGCGACGTGCGGTCTGCAGATCAAACGGCAGGATTTGTGTGCCGTAGAGAGCGAGAAGGCGATCCAGCCAGCCGGCGAGCGCATCTGCAAAGCTCGGATCTGCAGCGCGTTGACGCGCGATTCCGCGTTCGATTTCGCCGATGCTGACGACGCTGAGGAAAAGATCGGCCGTTCGCTGCCGCTCCATCCAGGCGACCACGGACGGGTTGCGTCTGGTCCGACGCAGTTCGGACAGCGTGACGGTGTCGAGCAGAAACATCAGAGGCCGACGTCACGAATTGCAATGCGCGCGCGCGTAAATTCCTCGTCGTCTTGCGGCATTTCAAGAAGCAGATCGGAAAGAGAGGGCGCCCGCGCGCGTTGCAGCTCCTGCAGGCGTTCAAACTCCGCGGCATTCAGGATCACCACAGCGGGTTTGCCATGCCGCGTCACGGTCTGTGGCGCGCGTTGCGCCGCAATGACCACCTCGCTGAAGCGGTTCTTTGCGTCCTGCACCGACCAGACTCGCTTGGACATGTTCAGTCTTTCCAGTTCCGTTATTCTAGCCAGAATTTCTGGCCAGAATATGCGGCCGCTGATGGCCTTCGTCAAGGGAACGCTTGCGGATCGTCACGCGTCAGCCCAATCCCTTAAGCCACGCGCCGATCTCGCTGACGGCGACATTGGCCTGCTGGAGCAATTTGCCCATCGTGAAGAAGCCGTGGAACTGGCCAGGATAGTGCTTGTACGTGACGGGCACGCCGGCCTGCTTGAGGCGCGCGGCGTATTCGTCGCCTTCGTCGCGCAGGGGATCGGCGCCGGCGGTCAGCACATAGGCCGGCGGCAGGCCGGCAAGGTTTGTCGCGCGTGCCGGCGAGGCGCGCCAATCGTGGATGTCGGCGGCGCCGTTGAGGTAGTGATCGCGGAACCAGCGGATCACCGAATGCGTCAGCAGCACGCTGGTCTCGGGCTCGCTGTGCGAGCCGTGCGTCATAGCGAAATCGGTCGCCGGGTAGATCAGGACCTGGCCTGCGATTTTCGGACCGTCGCCGTCACGCGCCGCGAGCGCGACCACGGCCGCAAGGTTGCCGCCGGCGCTGTCGCCGCCGATCGAGAGGCGCGCGGCGTCGATGCCGAGCTCGCGCGCGTTGGCGGCGATCCATTTGGTGGCGGCGATCGCGTCATCGGCGGCGGCGGGAAATTTGTGCTCGGGCGCGAGGCGATAGTCGATCGATATGACGACCAACGCGCCAGCGTCGGCAAGCTGGCGGCAGACGACATCGTGGGAGTCGAGATCGCCGATCACCCAGCCGCCGCCGTGGAAGAACACCAGAGCGGGCGACAGGCCATGCTGCAGACGTGGCTGCTTCGGAACATAGATGCGTGCCGGGATCGTGCCGTGCGGAGCCGGGATCGCAAGCGGCGCGACGCGCGCCAGCTCCGGGGCGTCAGGATTGGTGGCAAAGCGGGCCTGCGCGTAATAGGCGCGCGCTTCGTCCGCGGTCAGGCTCTCGTAGGCGGGCCGGCCGGCCTCCTGGAAGGCCTTGTAGACGGCGGCGGCATCGGGATCGAGCACGACGGGCATGGGGAGGGACCCTTGAGGTTCTGGCTATCGTTGGACGCAATTTTCGGGGGCGATGCCCGCCTCGGCCCCGGGGAGGAGCTTGCCGACTATCCCATTCGGCCGCCGCTCTGGCCAGATGGCACCGGACAGGGCAGGAATGCCGCCCTTTCCCCGCCGTATTCGCCGTGTTAACCCGATGGCCTGCGAGCGGCGGTATCCCCTGTAGAATGTCCAGCAAGCCCGATTCGCTGTTGAAGCCGCGCGAGACAATGGTTCGAACCTTTACCCTGACAAGTCTTGCGGCGCTTCTGGCCGCCACCGCATTGACGGTTGCGACGCCCGCGCAGGCGCAGATCGGCACGATCTTCTCCGATCCGCCGCCGCGGCCGCCCGGCGCGATTCCGCGTGGTCAGCCGCAGCCGCAGATGCCCGACGAGGACGACGAGGAGGTCCCCGCGCTGCCGCCGCAGGGCCGCGTGCTGCCGTCGCGTCCGATGCCGCCGCCTCAGGGACGGCAGGGCAACGTGATGCCGGGGCCGGTCGAGTCGCAGCCGCTGGCGCCGCCGCCGGGCTCCGCCGCCGCGCCGCCGAACCAGGTGCCGCCCGTCGCGGTCGCGCCGCCGCAGGGCGCCCCGGGTGCGCCCGGTCAGCGCCAGCCCCAGCAGAAGGGCGGGCCGGTGCCGCAGACGCCGGCGAGCCTGCAGCCGGGCGACGAGGTCGTGACCGAGCCGCCGGCCCAGAAGATCGTGAACAAGAAGGCGACCTTCTCCGGCCTCGACAAGATCACCGGACGCATCATCAATTTCGACGAGGATATCGGCGAGACGGTCCAGTTCGGTGCGCTCAGGGTCAAGACCGATGCCTGCTACACGCGGCCGGCGACGGAAGCCGCCAATACCGACGCCTTCGTCGAGGTCGACGAGATCACCTTGCAGGGCGAGGTGAAGCGCATCTTCTCGGGCTGGATGTATGCGGCGAGCCCCGGCCTGCACGGCGTCGAGCACCCGATCTACGACATCTGGCTGACCGACTGCAAAGAGCCGCAGCAGACCATCGCGACCGCAGCGCCAGATCCAGCGAACAAGCCGGCCACGGCACCGCCGCCGCCCGCGCAGAAGAAGGCCGCGCCCAAGCAGGCCGTGCAGCAGCGTCCGCCGCAGCCCTTGCCGCCGATCCAGCAGCAGCAACCGGCGCCGCCTCCGCCCCCGCCGCCGGAGCAGCGTCCGGGTCTGTTCGGTATTCCGGGGTTTGGCCGCTAGGCCAAATCTCCCGGGTTCGGCCGCGAGGCTCTCAGACTTATTGCCGGGAAGCGATGATCTCGAGCGCGCGTGCGCCCGGGATCGCGGCGCCTCCTGCGAGCCTGAGGAAATCGCCGGGCTCGCCGGCGAGGGCCTTGTCGAGCAGCGCCGTGTAGCGCCGCCGCGGAATCTCGACCGCGCCAAAACTCTTCAAATGCTCGGTGACGTATTGCGTGTCGAGCAGCTCGAAGCCGCCATGAATGAGCCGCGCGACCAAGTGCACCAGCGCGACCTTCGAGGCATCGCGTGCGGTGTGAAACATGCTCTCACCGAAGAAGGCGCGTCCGAGGCTGACGCCGTAGAGCCCGCCGACGAGATCGTCGCCCTGCCAGGCCTCGACGCTGTGGCAATGGCCGAGGTCGTAGAGGCCGCCATAGAGGTCACGGATGCGCTTGTTGATCCAGGTGTCCTCGCGTCCGGGCTGCGGCGCGGCGCAGCCGGCGATGGTCGCCTTGAAGGCGGTGTTGACGGTCACGCGAAACAGATCCGAACGCACGGTGCGCGCGAGCCGCGAGGCGACGCGAAATCCCGCGAGCGGGATCACGCCGCGCAATTCCGGCTCGACCCAGAACAGGGTCGGATCGTCGGCGCTTTCGGCCATCGGGAAGATGCCGCAGGCATAGGCCCGCAGCAGCACGGCCGGCGTGATTTCAGACGAAGCGGAGTCGCGCGAAGTCATGGTTCGCAACAATAGCAGGATCGCGGTGGGGTTGCGATGGTGAGGAACCCCGTGCAATCGCGGGTCAGCTCGCCGCGGCGCTGCTCGCCCGGTGGGGCGTCGTTGGCACGCGGCGGAACTTGAGGAGAATGCGGGTGCCGGAATGGGCGGGGTCGCGCTCGACGGTGGCATCCAGCTTGGTGGCCATCGCCGCGACGATGCGCTGGCCCATGCCGGTGGAGCGCGGATCGGCCTTGACCTTGTCGCCGACGCCGTCGTCCGTGATCGACAGCAGCAGGTCGTCGCCCTCCGAGGTCAGCTCGACATGGATGGGGCCGGCGCCGTCGGGATAGGCGTATTTCACCGCGTTCATCACCAGCTCGTTGACGATGATGCCGACGGCGACGGCGCGGTCCGGATCGATCTCGATCGCCTCGGCCTTCACCGTCAGGCGCGACATCCGGTTGCCTTCGGCCGAGCGCCGCAAATCCTCGAGCAGGGAGTCCAGATATTGATTGAGGACGACGCTCTTCAGATCCTGCGAGGTGTAGAGGCGGCGATGCACCTGCGCCACCGCGGCGACGCGCCCCATCGCGTTGGTGAGCGCCGCCTTGACCTCGTCCTGGCCGGCGGAGCTTGCCTGCAGATGCAGCAGCGAGGCGATGATCTGGAGCGAGTTGCCGACGCGGTGGTTGACCTCGCGCAGCAAGAGCTCGCGTTCGGCGGCGAGCGCCGCGTAGCGGTCGCGTGAGGCGTGGATCTCGGCTTCGGCTTCCTCGCGCGCCTTCTGCAATTCGGCCTGGCGCAGCGCGCCGTCGGCGGCGACGTGGAGCAGCGGGATGAAGTCGCCCCTGACGTCCTTGACGAGATAGTCGGACGCGCCCGCCTTCAGGGCGGTGACCGCGATGCTGGAATCCTGCGAGGCGGTGACGAACACCACGGGCGGTGCACCCGCGATCGCCATGATCTGCTCGAGCGTCTCCAGCCCGTCGAGGCCGGGCATGTACTGGTCGAGCGCCACGACATCGATGCCGCCCTCGATCTGCGCGCGGCGGATCTGCTCGAGGCCTTCCTCGCCGCTGGCGGCATGGACCACCTTGTAGCCGCGTCGCGTCAGGCCGCGATCGACCAGGCGTGCCAGCGCCGCGTCGTCGTCGATGTAGAGCAATGTGGGCGTGCGCTGGTTCATGAGGCGGCGGGCGGGACCTGGATGACCGAGAAGAACAGACCCAGCTGCCGGATGGCGTTGGCGAAATTCTCGTAATTGACCGGCTTGGTGATGTAGACGTTGCAGCCGAGCTCGTAGCAGCGCTTGATTTCCTGGGAATCGTCGGTGGTGGTCAGCACCACCACGGGCGAGGCCTTCAGATATTTGTTTTCCTTGATCTGCTTCAGGATATCGATCCCGGTCATGTCCGGAAGATTGAGGTCGAGCAGGATCAGCAGCGCGTTGCCCTTCTGCGCGAGCCCGGTGCCGTCGGCGCCGAACAGGTGCTTCATCGCATCGGTGCCGTTGGTGAAGGGGATGATCTCGTTGTTGACGCCGGAGCGGCGGATGTTGCGCTCGATCAGCCGCGCATGTCCCTCGTCGTCCTCGATCATGATAATGCTGACAGGCAGAGTCATTGGTCCGAGTTCCGGTTGCTGGCGTTCCAGTTGATCGGCAGCGTAACGATGAAGGTGCTGCCCGTATTCAGTTCCGACGATACCGACATGGTGCCCCCGAGGCGGCGCACAAGTGCACGCACATGCGCAAGACCGATGCCCTGACCGGGTTTGTCCTGGGTTCCCGCACGCCGGAACAGGTCGAAGATCCGCTGATGATCCTTCGGGTCGATGCCGCGGCCGTTATCGCTGATCTCGAAGATAGCGTATCCGAGCTTGGTGCGCCCCCGGATTCTGATCTCGCCGGGAACGCCGTTCTTGAGATATTTAATCCCGTTGTCGATCAGATTGGAGAAAATCTGCTCCAGCGCAAGGCGGTCGCTGACGATATTCGGCAGCGGTTCGACGTGGATCTCGGCCTGGGCCTCGGAGGCCTGATGCGCCAGCGTCGACACGATCGCCTCGATCAGCTCGTGCGTATCGATCTTCACCGGCTCGAATTCGCGCCGGCCCTCGCGGGTGAGATTGAGAATCGCCGAAATCAGGCGGTCCATCTTGGCGATCGACGACTTGATGAAGCCGAGCGCTTCGGAGAAGTCAGCCGAAAGCTGCTTGTCGGGGCCTTCGAGCGCGATCTCGCCGGCAGCCGGCGGCAGCCCGCCGGTTGCGGCCTGGGTGAGCCCGCCGATGCGGCGGAAGATGTCACCGCTGAGCTCCTCGAGTTCGCTGGTAAAGCCCATGATGTTGACCAGAGGCGAGCGCAGATCGTGGCTGACGATATAGGCAAAGCGCTGGATCTCGTTGTTGGCTTCGCGCAGGTCCGCCGTGCGCTCGTCGACGATGGCCTCCAGGTTGAGATTGGCGTCGCGCAGCCGCGTCTCGGCCTCGTCGCGGGCCTTCGCGGAGCGCCGGACCAGCCAGGTCGAAATCAGCGCCAGCAGTACGACGAGGGCGGAGCCGATGGCCGTCATCGATGCGGCGAAGGTCTGGCTACGGTCGGCGTTCATCGAGCGAAGGCGGAACAGTCGCTCCTCTTCCTCGATCATTGCGCCCGCGGTGCGGCTGATTGCGGACGTGGTGTCCGCAGCGGCGGCCTCGCGGACGAGCGCCGTAGCCCGGTCGGGCTGTCCCTGCCGAATGAAGTCCATTTCCTGTGCGAATTGGCCGAGACGGCTATCGATGGCCGTGTGCAGCTTCTCCATGCTGTCACGTTGCAGCGGATTGTCGCTGGTCAGGCGCGTGACCCGGTCGAGGACAGGACGGATGGCCGCGACGGCCTTCTCGTGGTCGGTCTTGAAAGTCTCCCCCTGGGTCAACAGAAAGCCGCGAGCGCCGCTTTCGGCCCGGCGGATTTCAAGCAGCAGAGTGTTGAGCTGGTTCTCCACCTCGATGGTGTGAAGGACCCACTTGTTGTCGTCTCTTGCCTTGTTGACGAGATAGACCGAGCCGGCGCTGATCACGGCCAACACCAAAAGCCCCGCTGTCACCAGCAGGACGTGCCAAACCGCGCGCCGCCGCTGCGCCTCAGCCGTCACGACGGTCTCGCCCTGTTACGCTCGTGAAGTTCAATACGCCCCCTTGGAACCGTCCCAACCGATCCAGAACGCGGTTCAGGCCACCGAGTTCCATGGGTCGCTGAAGTTATTTCGCGGCGGGGGCAGCCTTGCCGGCGAGGTACTGCTCCAGCCAGTGGATGTGGTAGTCACCGTTGATGATGTCGTCCTCGCGAACCAGGTCGCGGAACAGCGGCAGCGTCGTCTCGATGCCCTCGACCACCATCTCGTCCAGCGCCCTGCGCAGCCGCATCAGGCATTCGGCGCGGGTCTTGCCGTGCACGATCAGCTTGCCGACCAGGGAATCGTAATAGGGCGGGATGGTGTAGCCCTGATAGACCGCGGAATCGATGCGGACACCGAGCCCGCCCGGCGGGTGGTATTGCGTGATGCGGCCCGGCGAAGGCCGGAAGGTCTGCGGATTCTCGGCGTTGATGCGGCACTCGATCGCGTGGCCGATGATCTGGATCTCGTTCTGCTTGGCCGGCAGATCGCCGCCGGCGGCGATGCGGATCTGCTCCAGCACGAGGTCGATGTCGGTGATGCTCTCGGTGACGGGATGCTCGACCTGGATGCGGGTGTTCATTTCGATGAAGTAGAACTCGCCGTCCTCGAACAGGAATTCGATGGTGCCGACGCCGAGATATTTCATCTCGCGCATCGCCTTGGCGCAGGTCTCGCCGATCTTCGCGCGCGCCGCCGCGGCCAGCACGGGCGAGGGGCCTTCCTCCCAGACCTTCTGGTGACGGCGCTGCAGCGAGCAATCGCGCTCGCCGAGATGGATCGCGCCGCCGCGGCCGTCGCCGAGGATCTGGATTTCGATGTGGCGCGGCTTCTGGAGATATTTCTCGAGATAGACCGAGGCGTCCCCGAACGCCGACTTCGCTTCGTTCGCCGCCGTCGACAAAGCCACCAGAAGGTCCGCCTCGCTCTGCGCGACCTTCATGCCGCGCCCGCCGCCGCCGGCTGCGGCCTTCACCAGCACGGGAAAGCCGATCTTCCTGGCGATCGCCATCGCGTCGTCCTCGGGGCCGACCGCGCCGTCGGAGCCGGGCACCACGGGGATGCCGAGCTTCCTGGCGGTCTTCTTGGCCTCGATCTTGTCGCCCATCAGGCGGATATGCTCGGCCTTGGGGCCGATGAAATGCAGATTGTGCTCGCCGAGGATTTCGGCGAAGCGCGCGTTCTCGGACAGGAAGCCGTAACCGGGATGCACGGCATCCGCGCCGGTGATCTCGCAGGCCGCAAGCAGCGCGGGCACGTTGAGATAGCTGTCCTTGGACGGCGGCGGTCCGATGCACACGCTTTCGTCCGACAGGCGCACATGCATGGCGTCAGCGTCGGCGGTCGAGTGCACGGCGACGGTCGCGATCCCGAGCTCCTTGCAGGCGCGCAGGATGCGAAGGGCGATCTCGCCGCGATTGGCTATGAGGATCTTGTCGAACATTTTGCCTCAGGGGGCGATGGGGAACAGCGAATGGCGAATGGGGCTGAGCAGCTATTCGCTACTCGCACTTCGCCACTCCCTCACTCAATAATAACGAGCGGCTCGCCGTACTCGACCGGCTGGCCGTCCTCGACCAGGATCTGCGTCACCGTGCCGGCGCGCGGCGAGGGGATCTGGTTCATCGTCTTCATGGCTTCGATGATGAGCAGCGTCTGGCCCACCGAGACCTTGCTGCCGACCTCGATGAACGGTTTTGCGCCGGGCTCCGGCGCCCAATAGGCGGTGCCGACCATCGGGGATGTCACGGCACCCGGATGCTTCGACAGGTCGGGCGCGGTCGCCGCAGGGGCGGCGGCTGCAGCGATCGCCACGGGCGCTGCGTGCGCCATCGGCGCCGGCATCGTCGCGGCGACGCTGATGTTGCGGGCGACGCGCAGGCGCAGGCCGGCGCGTTCGATCTCGATCTCGGTGAGGCTGGTCTCGTCGAGCAGGAGTGCGAGCTCGCGGACGAGCGCGGAATCCTCGCTGGAAAACTTTGCGGCTGCTTTGTCGTCTGGCTGGCGCGCCATGTTCTTTATCCGAATGTTCTGTGTGAGGAGGGAGCGTCAGGCTTTGGGCTTGATGCCAAGCTTGGCGGCAAGGCCCTGAATGGCGAGGCGGTAGCCCTCGATGCCGAAACCGCAGAGCGAGGCGAACGCCGCGCGTGCGGTGTAGGAGTGGTGGCGGAAACTTTCGCGGGCATGGATATTGGTCACGTGCACTTCGACGGTTGGGATCTGCACCGCGAGCAGCGCGTCGTGCAGCGCGATCGAGGTGTGTGAATAGCCGCCGGCATTGATGATGATGCCCTTCATCCTGCGGGCGTGCGCCTCGTGGATAAAGTCGATCAGCTCACCCTCGCGGTTGGACTGCCGGCAATCGGCCTTGAGGCCGAATGAAGCTGCCGTCTCGCGGCACAGCGTCTCGACGTCGGCCAGCGTGGCATGGCCGTACTTCTCGGGCTCGCGCGTCCCCAACATGTTGAGGTTCGGCCCGTTGAGAACGAGGATCGTGTCGGTCGCAGGTTCAGCCATTCAAATCCCGGCGGAGGTGCTTCGGCGTGGCCGGGTTATAGGTAACAAAGCGCGTCAGGGGAAGCCTTGAAGGGCCTCGCGGAGGCCTTCAGGCACCTCATCCGGGGTGCAAAAACCTGTGCGGAAGTCTCGGAAATTGCTTGTTAACCAGTCCGAGCCATGGCTGCCCGGGCGCGCGAGGCCGCCCAAGACGCCAAAAGCCCCTGCCGATCTCTCGGCAAGGGCTCCTTGGTGCGTCAGCGAGGCTGCTTAGCCTTCGATGATGTACACGATCTCGCGGGTCTGCGGGCGAACGATGATGTACTGGCCGCGGACGTAAATCACGTCATAGCCGCGCCACTCCGGATAGATTTCGACGATCCGGGGCGGGAGCGGGTGGAAGCGAACGGACGCCGGGATCGCGGCACCCACCGAGATGTTGAAGTTGACGTTGGTGGTCTCTTCGATCTTCGTCGACTTGATCGCAGAGGTGATCTCGGTCCGCTTCTCGGGCGGAGGAGCGGAAGCGGTCGCCGAGGCGGTGCCGGTCGTGGTCTGGGACTTGGCGTCGCCAGCCTTGGTGTCGGCAGCAGCCTTGCTGTCAGCGCCCTTGGTCTGGGCGTTCATGTTGCCGCTCTTGGTGTCGGTCTCAGTGCTCTTGGACTTGTCCATCTGGGACTTGTCCATCGTGCTCTTCGACTTGTCCTGCATGGACTTGTCCTGCGCGCCCTGGGCGTGCTCACCCTTCGCCGCGCCGGCCTTGTCGTCGGCCGCGTTCTTGTTCATCGGGCCGGACTTTTCCATCCCGCCTGATTTCTCCATCGCGCCAGACGACTTCTCCTCGGCAGCTCCGCCGGGCTTCATGGCGCCGCCGGCCTGGCCGACAGTGCCCTTCTCGGGAGCGGCTTCCTTGCCCATCGCGCCGCGCTCAGCCGCGCCGCTTGAAGGCTGCGAGTGCTGCATCTGCGCGCCACCGGCGCCACCACCGCTGTCGCGGTTCATGGTGCCCTGAGCGTTGGCAAGGCCGGTGCCCGCGAACAGCGCAAGCGTGGCCACCGAGATCATAAAGCGGTTCGACATTGAAATTCTCCTCACGTGTTCATTTGCGTCATTGCCCGCGCCAACAACGAAAGGAGATATCAGTAGTTCCGGAACATCTGCGGTTCCGCGGCATTTGTTTGTTGAACGCCAGATGAATGCGTGCGCGGGCTTTGCGACACGATTGCGCCGGCCGGCTCGCAAAAAGAAAAGGCCGGCTCTTCAGCCGGCCTTTGACGCGTGATGTCTTGAAGACGACCAGCAGGTCGCCTTGTCAGCAAGTCGCCTTGCCGCAGCGGGCGACGCCGATCTTTTCCTTGAGGCCCTCGAGGCCGACGGCGCCGATCACGATCTGCTTGCCGATCACGTAGCTCGGCGTGCCGTTCATGCCCATTGCTTCGGCGAGCTTGAAATTCTCCTCGATGGTGGCGCGCACCTCGGGACTGCCGAGGTCCTTCTCGATCTTGGCGGTGTCGAGGCCGGCTTCCTTGGCCGCCTGAAGCGCGCGCGCCTTGTCGGCGGCGCCGCGGCCGCCGAGCAGCTTCTGGTGGAAGTCGAGATATTTCTTGCCGGAGGGATCCTGCATGCGGACGGCGACGGCGACCTGCGCCGCTTCGACCGAGCCTTGGCTCAACACCGGAAACTCCTTCAGCACGACCTTCAGCTTGGGATCGCCCTTCATGAGGTTGAGCATGTCGTCCATCGCGCGCTTGCAGTAGCCGCAATTGTAATCGAAGAACTCGACGAAGGTGACGTCGCCGTCCTTGTTGCCGAGCACGACCTGGTGCGGCGAGTTGAAGATCGCGTCGGCGTTCTGCGCGATGCTGGCCTCGTGCTTCTGCGTCTCGGCCGCGGCCTGGCGCTTGGTGAGCTCGGCCATCGCTTCCTCGAGCACCTCGGGATGGGTGACGAGGTAGTTCTTGACGATCGCCTCGATGTCGGTGCGCTGGGTATCGGAGAAGCTGTCGGCCGACGCGGGCACGGTCGCGCCGAACATGGCGAGCGCAAACAGCGCGGGAGCAAGCAGGCGCAGCGAAGGCATAGGCAAATCCTCTTATCCAAAGCAGGTTTCGGAAAACGTCCCGGCGGACTTAGGCTTGGGTCGTGACGTCGTGGTTTCAGGCGTCGTGGTGTCAGGCGTCGTTCGGGTCGAGCTAGTTTCGGGACGGCTTGGCCGCCACGATGTCGTCGGCCTTGACCCATCCGGGCGTGCCGACGGCGAAACGGGTCTTTGCGCGCGTGGCAAGTTCGCGGGCGGTCTTGTTGTCGCCGCGCAGGTAAGCGGCCTGCGCGGACGCCAGATCGGCCTCGGCATAGTCGCCCTTGCGGCCATAGGCCATCGCGAGCTGGGTATAGCCGAGCACGGCCTCGGGCTCCCGTGCCACCGCGGCGCGGAGAATCCGAACGGCGTCGTCCGTGTAGGCCTTATTATCGGTTCCAACCAGAGCCTGCCCAAGTAACATCTCGATGAGGGGCGAATTGTTCGACAATTGCACCGCCTTGCGCAGGGCAGGGATCGCCTCGGCAGGCTTGCCGCTCTCCAGCAGGGCCTGGCCGCGCACTTCGTAGAAGTACGGGTTGTTGGGCTGGACCTGGATCAGCGCGTCGATCTGGGCGAGCGCGCTGCGCAGATCGCCGTGCAGATAGGTGCTGATGGCACGGGCATAGCGTGCGGGCATGCTGTCGTTGGTCTGCGGATAGCGGCGATACACCGTCTCCGGCCGTTCCATGAAGGCCGAGATCTTGGCGCGCACCATGTCGTGGCGCAGCTGCAATGCCGGGTCGTCCTTCTTGTCCCAATAGGGGCTCGAACTGGCGAGCTCCTGAAGCGAGGCGACGCGCTCGGCGGGCATCGGGTGCGACTGCAGATAAGGATCGGCGCCGCGCGCGGCGAACAGGCTCTCGCTGGTGAAGCGCTTGAAGGTCTCGTACATGCCCTTCGGCGACTGCTGGGTCGCGGTCAGGAATTTGACTCCGGCGCGGTCGGCGTTCTCTTCCTGCTGGCGCTGGTAGGACAGCAGCGTCCGGCGGATCATCTCCTGAGGTCCCGCGATCGCAGCGGCGCCGGCATTGGCAAGCCCGTTGTTGCCCGAGCTGCTGCCACGTGTGGTGCCAGCGACCATCGCGCCGGCGCCGAGCAGCATCGCGATGATCATCTGGGTCTGGGCGGTGGCGAGTTGTTCGCGCAGCTTGGACAGATGACCGCCGGCCAGATGCCCGGTCTCGTGCGCGAGCACGCCGATGATCTGGTTCGGCGTCTCCGACTGCAGGATCGCGCCGTAATTGACGAAGATGCGGCGACCGTCGGCAACGAAGGCGTTGAACGACCCCTCGTTGACGATCACCATCTGGATGTTCTGCTTCTCCAGGCCAGCGGCGCGCAGGATCGGTCGGGTATATTCGCGCAGCAGCTGCTCGGTCTCGGTGTCGCGCAGGACCGGTGGGCCCTTGCCCTGCGCCTGCGCCGCCGGCATCGGCAACAGCGCGATCGCCGCCGCGGTGACGAGGGCGGTGAGGGCGGTGGCCTTCTTGCGCAAAGCGATCTGGAGCAACATCAGGCGGTCTGGGTCAACAAGGGGCTTGGTCAAACGGTCTTGATTGGTTTTGGCGATTGGCGGCGGACAGGATACGCGATATGCCCTTCCAAGCCCTATCCCTTATGAGCCGTACAATGCGGCCAGTCTGGGGCGCAAGCGCTCCGTTACCCGGACCGGAACCGACCGGTTCGCCAGCGAAATAGCAGAATTCGATGCACGATGCGACATTGAGGAACCGGTTGGGGCAGTGGCTCGAGCCCTCCCGCCGCAGCGACGTCCCCCCGTTCATGGTGATGGACGTGATGGCCGCGGCAGCCCGAATCGAGGCGGCCGGAGGCCATGTCATTCACATGGAGGTCGGCCAGCCCGCGACGGGTGCTCCGAAGACCGCGATTGCGGCCGCCCATGCGGCGCTCGAGGCGGGGCGGATCGATTATACCTCTGCGCTCGGCATCCCCAGCCTGCGCGCGCGCATCGCGCGGCATTATCGCGATGCCTATGGCTGCGATGTCAGCCCCGAGCGGATCGTGGTGACCACGGGCTCGTCCGGCGGGTTCATCCTCGCCTTCCTGTCGATGTTCGAGCCCGGCGATCGCGTCGCCGTGACGGTGCCGGGCTATCCGCCTTACCGTCATATCCTGACCGCGCTCGGCTGCGAGCCGGTGCTGATCGAGACCACCAACGAGACGCGCCACGCGCTGACCGGCGAGGCGCTGCTGGCGGCCCATCGGAAAGCGCCACTGAAGGGCGTGCTGGTCGGAAGCCCGGCCAACCCGACGGGTACGATGATGTCCCGCGAGGCGCTCGCCGGCCTGATCGCGGCGTCAGAGGACGCCGGCATCCGCTTCATCTCCGACGAGATCTATCACGGGCTCGACTACGCGCTTCCGGCGGTGACGGCGGCCTCGCTGTCCGAGCACGCACTCGTGATCAACTCGTTCTCGAAGTATTTCTGCATGACGGGCTGGCGCGTCGGCTGGATGGTCGTGCCTGACGTGCTGGTGCGGCCGATCGAACGGCTCCAGCAGAACCTGTCGATCTCGGTGCCGTCACTGTCGCAGATCGCGGCCGAAGCCGCCTTCGACGGTGCTGCCGAGATGGAGGAGATCAAGCACGGCTATCAGGAAAACCGGCGGATTCTGATCGAGGGACTGCCCAAGGCGGGCCTCAGCAAGTTCCTGCCTGCCGACGGTGCCTTCTATCTCTATGCCGACGTCTCCGATTTCACCTCGGACAGTTTCGAGTTCGCCAAGCAGATGCTGGAGCAGGCCCATGTTGCGGCAACGCCGGGGCTCGATTTCGATCCCATCCATGGCCGCTCGTTCATAAGACTGTCCTATGCACGCTCCGCTGATGAGATGCGCGAGGCGGTTGACCGGATCGCCCACTGGCTTAAATAGCCGCCAGTTTCGATAGCCTTCCGGAGTGCATCTTGTCCGACCGTTCCGCGCCCACCGCCGCCGCACATTCTTCTCTCGCCGCCTTGATGTGGCCGACCCGTCCGGGCGAAGCCGTAGGCGCCTTGCGAGCCGTGTTGCTGATCGCGCTCGGCACCGCCTTGATGACGCTGTCGGCCAAGGTGAACCTGCCGCTGCCCTATGTGCCCATGACATTGCAGACGCTGGTGGTGCTGATGATCGGCGCCGCCTATGGCTGGCGCCTCGGCAGCGCGACCATGATCGCCTACCTCGCCGAGGGCGCGGTGGGGCTGCCGGTGTTCGCCGGCCCGATCGGTGGAATTGCACCGCTGGTCGGCCCGACCGCCGGCTACCTGTTCGGCTTCATCGGCGCTGCCTTCGTCACCGGCTGGCTCGCCGAGCGCGGCTGGGATCGCAGCGTCGTGCGGTTGTTTGCGGCGATGGCCGTCGGCCACGTCGTCATTCTGGCCGCGGGCTTCGGCTGGCTGGCCTTTGGTCTCGGTCTTGGCGTTGCCAAGGCCTGGCAGGTCGGCTTGCTGCCGTTCATCGCCGGCTCGCTGGTCAAGAACGCGCTTGGCGCGACGCTGATGCCGGCGGCGCGCCGGATCGTCGATCGCCGGTAAGGCGTCGATTCCGACCAGTTCCAATTGACAGGGCCGGCCAAGTTGATCTTGGCTGGCCTCTGAGTTTGAGGGGGAGTGAGACGATGACGACGACAACGATGACGGCGGGAACGCCGGTCGCGCCAAGCGCGGCCAAGCCGTGGTACAAAGTCCTCTATGTCCAGGTGCTGATCGCCATCGTGCTCGGCGCCATCGTCGGCTGGCTCTGGCCCTCGGTCGCCACCAACGAGTGGATCAAGGCGCTCGGCGACGGCTTCATCAAGCTGATAAAGATGGTGATCGCCCCGATCATCTTCTGCACCGTGGTCTCGGGCATCGCCCACATCCAGGACGCCAAGAAGGTCGGACGCATCGGCGTCAAGGCGCTGGTCTATTTCGAGGTCGTCTCGACATTCGCCCTGGTGATCGGACTCATCATCGGCAATCTGGTGAAGCCGGGCGCAGGCTTCGGCAATGCGGCGGCCAACGAGGCGGCGGTTGCAAATTACGCCAAGCAGGCCGCCGGTCAGAAGTCCGTCGACTTCGTGCTGCACATCATTCCGGACACCGTGGTCGGCGCCTTCGCGCAGGGCGAGATCCTGCAGGTGCTGCTGTTCTCGGTGCTGTTCGGTTTCGCGATCATGAGCCTCGGCGAGCGCGGCCATACGATCCGCAGCTTCATCGACGACGCCGCCCATGCAGTGTTCGGCGTCATCTCCATCGTGATGCGTGCGGCGCCGATCGGTGCGTTCGGCGCGATGGCCTACACGATCGGCAAGTTCGGCACCGGCGCGATCCTCAACCTGATCGGGCTGATCGCCACGTTCTACGTCACCGCCGCGCTGTTCGTCTTCGTCGTGCTTGGCATCATCGCGCGGTTCGCCGGATTCTCGATCTTCAAGTTCCTGGCCTACATCAAGGACGAGCTGCTGATCGTGCTCGGCACCTCGTCGTCGGAAAGTGCGCTGCCGTCGCTGATGGAAAAGCTCGAGCGGCTCGGCTGCTCCAAGTCGGTGGTCGGCCTCGTGGTGCCCACGGGTTATTCGTTCAACCTGGACGGCACCAACATCTACATGACGCTGGCGACGCTCTTCATCGCGCAGGCACTTGGTTTCGACCTCTCCTTCGCCCAGCAGCTCACCATCCTGGTCGTGGCGATGCTGACCTCGAAGGGCGCTTCCGGCATCACCGGCGCCGGCTTCATCACGCTCGCCGCCACGCTGGCCGTGGTCGATCCGCGGCTCGTGCCGGGCATGGCGATCGTGCTCGGCATCGACAAGTTCATGAGCGAGTGCCGCGCGCTGACCAACCTGTGCGGCAACGGCGTGGCCTGCGTGATCGTCGCCTGGTGGGAGGGCGAGCTCGATCGCGACAAGCTCAATGCTGCCCTCGCCAGGCAGATCGATCCGACTGACATGGAAACCGCGATCACGACGGACTGATCTTGTTCGATCCGTCATCCTCAGGCGCGAGCGGAGCGGGCCTTGAAGGATGCACGGCCGAGATGCAGCCGGGCCGTCGCCCTTCGAGGGCCGCTGGCGCGGCCACCTCAGGGTGACGGGATGTCTGCCGTCTTTGGCCGCGCCGTGCGCCGTCAGACCTTGAAGTAGCAGGGCTGGTCGAGATCCTCGATCAGCCCTTTTTCTTTGGGCTCCCAGCCGAGCAGGGCACGTGTCTTCGCGCTCGAGGTCGGAACGTCGATGGATGCGAACCGCGCGAACCAGCCGAAATGCGCCTCGGCTTCATCGTCGGACTTTGAGACCACCGGCACGCCGAGCCGCCGGCCGATCACTTCCGCAATCGCCTTGAACGGCACGCCTTCCTCGGCGATCGCATGATAGTGCTTCGCGGTGGCGCCCTGCTCCAGCGCGAGGCGGTAGACGCGCGCGGCATCGATGCGATGCGCGGCCGGCCAGCGGTTGCCGCCGTCGCCGATATAGGCGGCCACGCCTTTCTCGCGCGCGAGATTGATGAGGATCGGAACGAAGCCGTGATCGCCCTCGCCATGCGTGGACGGCGGAAGCCGAACCGCGGCGGCGCGCACGCCGGCGAGCGACAGCGCCGCCGATTCCGAAACACGCGGGAAATGTTTGGCGGCCTCGTCGTCCTCGGTCGCGAGCCGTCCGGGCGCGAGTAGCGCAACGCCTGAGGTGACGATGAGCGGCCGTTCGGAGCCCCTCAGCTCCTCGCCGAGCGCCAGGATGGCGCGACGGTCCAGCTCGCAATTGTCGAGGAATTTCGAGAAGTCATGATTGAAGCCGAGGTGCAGGACACCGTCGGACGCGGCCGCGCCGCTGCGCAGCGAGGCGTGGTCCTCCAGCGAGCCACGATGGACCTCGGCGCCCATGGCCGTGAGCGTCGCGGCGCCCGCGTCCGAGCGGGCAAGGCCTGTAACCCGATGGCCGGCGGCGATCAGGTCCCGCACGACGGCGGAGCCGACGAAGCCGGTGGCACCGGTGACGAATACACGCATGAGTGAATCTCCAAAGGGTTGGTGGCGGCAACCATCTGCGCTACGATTATCCGGGTAAAGTAGTGACTTTATCAGGGTATAATAGCTAACAGGATGAGCGAACCCACGACCGCTGAAAACTTGCTCGGAACCTACCTGAAGGACCGACGCACCCGGCTCGATGCCGCCGCGTTCGGCCTCGGTGGCAGCCGGAGGCGCACGCCCGGGCTGCGCCGCGAGGAGGTGGCCCAGCGCGCCAATATCAGCGCGACCTGGTACACGTGGCTGGAGCAGGGCCGTGGCGGGGCGCCGTCGGCCGACGTGCTCGATCGCATCGCCCGCGCGCTGATGCTGACCGACGTCGAGCGCGAGCACCTGTTCCTGATTGGCCTCGGCCGCCCGCCCGAGGTGCGTTACCAGGCGACGGAGGGCGTCTCGCCGCGGCTGCAGCGCGTGCTCGATGCGCTCGCCTTCAGCCCGGCGCTGGTGCGGACCGCGACCTGGGACGTCGTCGCCTGGAACCGGGCCGCGAGCGTGGTGCTGACGGACTATGGCGCGATCCCGCCGGGACAGCGCAACATCCTGCGCTTCATCTTCTGCGATCCGCGCGTGCGCGCCGCACAATATGACTGGGACAGTGTCGCCCGCTTCGTGGTGGCGGCGTTTCGGGCCGACGCCGCCCGTGCGGGCGCCGTCTCGCATGTCGCCGACTTCGTCGACGAGCTCTGCCGCACCAGCCCGGAATTCGCGGCGCTCTGGCGCGACAACGAGGTGCGCCATCATGGCGACGGCACCAAGCGGCTGAAGCACCCCGTTCACGGCACCATGTCGTTCGAATATTCGAGCTTCAACGTCGAGGGCCGCTCCGACCTCAGCATGATCGTCTACAACCCGGCGACGCCTGAGGACGCCGAGCGGATCAAAAAGCTGCTGGCCGAGCGCGCCGACTGACGGATTTTGCCAGCTCGCGCGTTTAACCCGCATCTGACCTCGAAGGGGCGAGCGGCGTGGTGGGCAAGGCGACGGTTGATCAGATTGTGCTGCAGGCGGCGGAGCATTTTTCGGCGGGGCGGCCGGAGGAGGCCGACGCGCTCTGCGCCGAAGTGTTGAAGGGCGAGCCGGATCATCTGCCGGCGCTGCATCTTGCGGCCGTGGCCGCTTTCGTCACCGACCGTGCGGCCGATGGCGCCGCGCTGCTCGGCCGCATCTTCACCGTCGATCCCGGGCACGCGCCGGCACTCGTCACGCTCGGCGATGCGCTTGCGGTGAAGGGCGAGCAGGAGGGCGCGGTGGCCACATTCCGGCGCGCGCTGGTCAGGCGACCGGACGATGCGAGTCTGCACAACAAGCTCGGCGTGGCGCTCGGTGAGCTCGCCCGTTTCGACGAGGCCGAAGCCGCCTATCGCCGCGCGCTTGCGCTCGACGCGCACCTGACGCGCGCCTGCTTCAATCTCGCCGTCGTGCTTGCGGAGCAGGGGCGGCTGACCGAAGCGGAGGAGGCCTATCGCGTGGTGATCGCGCGGGAGCCGGCCTATCGCGGCGTCTGGCTCAATCTCGGCAATCTCCTGATGGACCAGACGAGGCTCGACGAGGCCGCAACTGCCTTTCGTTGCGCGATCGAGGCCGATCCCGATGATCCCGGGCTGCCCGCCAATCTCGGCGCGGCGCTTTATCGGCAAGGATTGCTTGACGACGCCATCATCCAGTACCGGCGCGCCGTTGCCCTCCAGCCGGACAACGCTCCGGCGCTGCGTCTGCTCGGGTTGGTGCTGCATGAGGCCGGTCACCTGCCGGAAGCGGCCGAAATGTACAGGCAGTCCTTCGCGCTCGATCCGGCGGATCATTTGATCGCAAGCAATCTCGGCGCCTGCCTGTCGGAGCTCGGCACGCTGGCCGAGGCGATCGCCGCTTGCGAGCAAGCACTGCTACTGAAGCCCGATCACGCGCCGGCCTGGACCAATCTCGGCATCATCTTCGAGAAGCAGGAGCGCGCCGCCGATGCCGTCGCAGCGCACCGATGCGCGGTCGTGGCCGATCCGGAATATGCCAAGGGCCACGCCAATCTCGCGGTGGCCCTGCGCAACGCCGGCGAGATCGACGAGGCGCTGGCCGTCTCGCATTGCGCGGTCGCGCTCGATCCGGAGCAGCCGCTGGCGCAGTACAATCACGCACACTTCCTGCTGATGAACGGCGACTTCGTGAAAGGATTCGAGGCTTATCGCTGGCGGCGACAATGCAAGACGCTGTCGGATGGCGATCCCTCGTTCACCGAGCCGGAATGGCAGGGCGAGCCGCTCAACGGCCGCACATTGCTGCTGTTTGCCGAATACGGCCTCGGCGATGCGCTGCATTTCGTGCGCTACGTGCCGATGGTGGCTGCGCGCGGCGGAAGGATTATCCTGCAGGTTCAGCCCGCGCTGGCCTCGCTGCTGCGGCAGCTTCCCGGTATCACCGTCATCGCGCGCGGTGAGACGCTGCCGCCGTTCGACCTGCAACTGCCGCTGATGAGTCTGCCGCGGATTTTTGGCACTACGCTCGACAGCATTCCCGCCGAGATTCCGTATCTGCACGCCGATCCCGGAAGACTGTCGCGCTGGCGTGCTGCGCTTGCCGATGTGACAGCCCTGAAGGTTGGCGTGGCCTGGGCCGGCAATCCCAGGCACAAGGGCGACCGGCAACGCTCGCTGCCTGCCGCAGCCGTGCTGCCGCGCCTCGTGATTCCGGGTGTGCAGCTCTACAGCCTGCAAAAGGAACCGCGGCCCGAGGATGGCGAGGTGCTGGCAGCGCTCGGCGACGACGTCGTCGATCTTGCGCCGGCGCTCGGTGATTTCGCCGATACGGCGGCTGCGGTCGCGGCGCTCGATCTCGTCATCGCCGTCGATACGTCGGTCGCTCATCTCGCCGGCGCGCTCGGACGTCCGGTGTGGATGCTGACGCCCTATGCGCTCGACTGGCGCTGGCTGCGCGATCGCGAGGACAGTCCATGGTATCCGACCATGCGGTTGTTCCGACAGCGCAGGCCCCGCGAATGGGACGATCCGTTGCTGCGCATCTCGGCCGCGCTCGCGGTGCTCGCAGCGAAGACCGAAATCTAGAACCGCTCCGGCCGGTATGGCGCCGGATCGATCGCTGGCGTCTCGCCGTTCATCATCTCCGCGAGCAGGCGTCCCGTTGCCGGCCCGAGCGTAAAGCCCTGGTGGCCGTGGCCAAAATTCATCCAGAGGCCGGGGTGACGCGGGGCGGGGCCGAGCACGGGGAGCATGTCGGGCGTGCAGGGCCTCGTGCCGAACCACGGATCCGGCTCGACGCGCTTGCCGAGGTCGATCAGCTCGCGTGCAGAGGCCTCGGCGCTGGCGAGCTGCACCGGCGTTGCGAGCGCGTCGGGGGCGGTCAGCTCGGCACCGGTGGTGATGCGGATGCCCTTGGCCATCGGACCCATGGCATAGCCGTTGCTCTTGTCGACCATGGGCAGGTCGAGCGACGCGCCGCCGCTGTAATGCATGTGGTAGCCGCGCTTGCGCACCAGCGGAATGCGATAGCCGAATTTCTGCAGAAGATCGGGCGACCACGGCCCGAGCGTGACGACGGCGTTGGCGGCGTCGATGCTGCCCTTGTCGGTGTCGACGGACCAGCCGGTTGCGGTCTGCCGCAGCGACTGTGCATCGCCGAGCACGATGGCGCCACCGAGACGCTCGAACAGCTCCGCATAGGCCGTGACCAGCGCGCCGGGATCGGAGACGGTCCAGGTGTCGAGCCAGTGGATCGCGCCCGGCAGATCGTCGCGCAGGATCGGCTCGGCCTTGGCGAGCTCGCTGCCGGAGAGCACGCGAAACTTCACACCGAATTCGCGCTGGTCCTCTTCCGCGTCCTTGACCGAGTGCTCCAGGGCGGCAGCGTCGCGATACACCGCGCGGTAGCCGGCGCGGCGGATGAGATTGTCGGCATGGGCTTCGCGAATGAGAACGTCGTGCTCGCCGGTCGCATAGCCGATCAGGCGTGCCCACGCCTCGATCGCTTCGCGATGCCGCTTCGGCGCCGAATGCCACCAATAGCGGAGCAGGGGCTCGATATGGAGGTGAAGCGAGGACAGGCTGTAGCGCACGTCGTTGGTGCGGCCGGTCGCGATCTTCAGGAGTGTGGCGAGGTCGCGCGGCATCGGATAGGGCCGCACGGCTTCCGCCTGGATCATGCCGGCATTGCCGTAGCTGGTCTCGCGGCCCGGCTCCCTGCGATCGACCAGTGTTACGGACCAGCCGCGCCGTTGCAAATGGAGCGCGGCGCCCACGCCAACCATACCACCGCCGAGAACGATCGCACTTTTCATTCCAATGACCTCGCCAAATCAAAACCGCCCGGCTTGGCCGGGCGGTTTCGTCTGGATTCCCTTTTTATTCGCCGCCGCCGAACCGGCGGGACCACCAGCCGGCGCGACGCGGTGCGGTCGACGTTTCAGTCGCCGCTGCCGGTGCAGGTGCGGGTTCGGGTGCAGGCGGAGCAGCCGGCTCCGGCGCCGATGCAACCGGCGCTGCGGGTTCGCTCGGGCTGCTCGACAGGAAGCTCACCTTTTCCCGGACCGTGGAGCGGCGCCGCGCGGCCTTGTCGTCGGCGGGCTCTTCCTCTGCAACCGCGGGCTGGGGCTGGGCCGGCGCTTCGGCTTGCGGCTCGACGCGTGGCTCAGGCTGAGCGACCTGCGGCTCGACAATGTCGACGTGCTCGGAATGCGCGATCGAGGGCGCAGCCTCGCCGCTCGACCCGTCGAAATCTGCAACGGCCTCGGTTGCTTCCGGTGGCGCATTGCCGCCGAGTTCGTCGCCGATGGAGCCGGCGAGACCTTCCTCGTTGCCACCGCGCCGACGGCGTCCGCCACGGCGACCGCGCCGGCGGCGGCGATCGCCGCTGCCCTGCTGGTCGCCACGGGCCGCCTGCTCCTCGCCGTCCTCGCCGCCATCCTGCTCGGATTCGGTGTCCTCCTCGCCTTCGCCGGCCGCGAGTGCCGGTTCGGGAAGGGTGGCCGGGCTGTCTTCGCGAAGCTCACCATCGCGCGGGCCACGGCCGCGGCGGCGGCGGCGGCGCTTGCGGCGCTGGCCGTCCTGCTCGGTCGCGGCGTCGCCGGCGGCCTGCTCCTCGGTGAGACCTTCGGTCTCCTCGGTCTCGACCTCGGATTCAGTCTCCAGATCGAACTCCTCGTCGTCATAGGGCTCTTCAACGAGAGGCGGCGGGCTTGCGGCCGCCTGCGCTGCGAGCAGTGCCTTGGCGGCCTCGAGCGTGTGAACCTGCTCGCCGCGGTCGATGATATAGGCCTGCGGGCCGGTGACGCTGGGGTCGGCGATGACCGCCAGGGAGACCTTGAAGCCGTTTTCGAGATCGCGCAGATGACCGCGCTTGTGGTTCAGCACGTAGAGCGCGACGTCGGTGCGGGTACGGACCACCAGATTGTGGGTCGCGCCCTTCATCAGGATCTCTTCGAGGCCGCGCAGCAGCTGGAGCGCCACCGAGGACACCGAGCGGACATGGCCGGTGCCGCCGCAATGCGGGCAGGGATCGGTCGAAGATTCCAGCACGCTGGCGCGGATGCGCTGGCGCGACATCTCGAGCAGGCCGAAATGCGAGATGCGGCCGACCTGGATGCGCGCGCGATCCTGCCTGAGGCAATCGGACAGCTTGCGCTCGACGGCGCGGTTGTTGCGCTTCTCGTCCATGTCGATGAAGTCGATGACGATGAGGCCGGCGAGGTCGCGCAGGCGAAGCTGGCGGGCGACCTCTTCGGACGCCTCCAGATTGGTCTTGAGCGCGGTGTCCTCGATGTGATGCTCGCGGGTCGATCGGCCGGAGTTGACGTCGATCGAGACCAGCGCCTCGGTCTGGTTGATCACGATATAGCCGCCGGAGCGCAACTGCACCGTCGGAGAGAACATCGCGTCCAGCTGACTCTCGACGCCCATCCGCGAGAACAGCGGCTGGCCGTCGCGATACTGCTTCACCGCGCTGACATTGGCGGGCATCAGCATCTTCATGAAGTCGCGCGCCTCGCGGTAGCCGGATTCGCCGGCAACCGAGATCTCGTCGATTTCCTTGTTATAGAGATCGCGGAGCGACCGCTTGATCAGCGAGCCTTCCTCGTAGACGAGGGTCGGGGCCTGTGACTTCAGCGTCAGGTCGCGCACCGTCTCCCACATCCGGATCAGATATTCGAAGTCGCGCTTGATCTCGGGCTTGGTGCGGGCGGCGCCCGCGGTGCGCAGGATGATTCCCATGCCCTCGGGCACGTCGAGGTCCTGCACCACTTCCTTCAGGCGGGAACGATCCTGCGCGCTGGTGATCTTGCGGCTGATGCCGCCGCCGCGCGCGGTGTTGGGCATCAACACGGCATAGCGGCCGGCGAGCGAGAGATAGGTCGTCAGCGCCGCGCCCTTGTTGCCGCGCTCTTCCTTCACGACCTGCACCAGCATCACCTGGCGGCGCTTGATGACTTCCTGGATCTTGTACTGGCGGCGCGGGCGGAAGGTACGTACAGGCACCTCTTCCAGCACGTCGTCACCGCCGACGGATTCGACGACTTCCTCTTCGGCGTCCTCGTCATCCTCGTCCTCGTCGTCCTCCTCGTCGGAGTCGTGATGATGGGCCTCATTGCTCTCGCCGGCGGCGTACACCGCATCGGCCGGTTCAGCCGAGGCGGTCACGGCTTCGGCCAGGGCCTCGGCGTGTGCCTCGGAGGCGGCAGCTTCGTGCGGCTCGGCGGCGGCCTCGGTCGCAACCACAGGCTCGGCATCAAAGGCTGCGACGGGCGCAGGGGTCTCGTCGGCATGATCATGGTCGTGATGATCGTGCTCGCCGTCATGACCATGATCATCATGCTCGTGGGCGTGATGGTGATCGTCATCATGGGCATGATGATCATCGTGGTGATCATGTTCGCCATGGTCGTGGTCGTGATGATCGTGTCCTTCGTGCTCGCCATGAAGCTCCGCATCGGCGTGCAGATGCTCGCCTTCGTGCGAAACGCCCTCGGCGTGCTCCGGCCGTGCCTCGCCCTCGACCGGCTGGGCCGCCAGATCGGAGCCTTCGACGATGTCGCTGCGGACGCGTTCGCCCTGGCTGCGACGGCGAGAGTTGCGGTGGCGTGAGCGGCGGCGGCCGTGGGAGCGGTTCTCGCTCTCTTCCTCGGCTTCGCGATGGGCCTGTTCTTCGGCCTCGATCAGCGCCTGCCGGTCGGCGACCGGGATCTGGTAATAGTCGGGATGGATTTCGCTGAAGGCGAGGAAGCCGTGGCGGTTGCCGCCATATTCGACGAAGGCGGCCTGCAGCGAGGGTTCGACCCGCGTGACCTTGGCGAGGTAAATGTTCCCGCGCAGTTGCTTGCGTTGCGCGGTCTCGAAATCAAACTCTTCGACGCGATTGCCGCGGACCACGACGACCCGGGTCTCTTCCGGGTGGGTGGCATCGATCAACATCTTGTTGGGCATGTCTTAGCTCTTGGCGGCGGCGGGCGCGATTCACCGTGGGCGCCATGATTTGCGCTGCCGGGTGACGCGACGGTCCACCTGATTCGGGGGTGAGGGGAAGGCCGAAACGCCGTCTCTCGCGCCTTGCCGGACCGGAAGCCGAAGGGCCGAAGCGGCGCGCGGGATTGTCTCTCCGCAGCGTCGCGAATGGTCCTTCAGAATTCGTCGGCACAGTCTGGCGCATCAAGCGTCGGCCCGTATGAAACACTGGGCGGCGAGGCCGCCCTTCAATCAGTTGCTGCTGGCCAGGCATGGCGCGAGCGCGCTCGCCTTGGGATTACGAACCGCTCCCTTGGGATTAAGGGACCGGGTAACGGGTTACGCCGCTGTCAGAACCGTCCCGGACACATAGTGGTAACCGGGGACCGTCCACCGCCGGTACTTGCCCCGCTCCATCTCGCTGCCGCGCACCGCGCTGGTCTTTGAGAGAAACGGAAAACGCTGGAATTCCCAAACCTTGAGAGTTCCGGCGCTGCACCGGGAGGCTGAATGCGACACAACCGGAAATATCGGCCGTCAGCACTCCGTACATACGTGGAATGGACCATCCGTGCAAGGAGCGTCGCACGTCGGTCACAGTCAGCAAATTTCGCGCCTCTGTCATTAAGGATCGTTTAACCCTGTAGTTCTATTGCCTTAAAAGGGCTGCTCGGAGGCACGGAATCGGTGGCGAGCCGCGCAAATCAAAGGGTTTTGCTGGGATGCGCGCTTCTCTGCGCCGCAGCATTGCCGTGTGCCGATTCTTCGCGCCTGAAGGCAGCGGAAAGTCAGACGCAACCCTCTGTTGCGGCAGCCAAGTTTCCCGTCGCCTCGGCCGCCCGGCTGGCCGGCGACGGCAAGCAGACCCGCTTCATCCTCGACATCGATCAGGCCGTCACGTTCCGCGCGGTGATGCTCGCCGACCCTTACCGCGTGGTGGTCGACGTTCCCCAGGTCAATTTTCAGCTGCCCGCCGGTACCGGGGGCGGGGGGCGGGGGCTGGTCAAGGCCTTCCGCTACGGGCTCGTCATGCCCGGCGGATCGCGAATCGTGTTCGACCTGACGGGGCCGGCCAAGATCGCCAATTCCTACGTGCTGGAGGCGGCCAACGGCCAGCCGGCCCGGCTCGTGCTCGAGCTGGAAGAGGTCGATCGCGCCGCCTTCGTGCAGTCGGTGCCGCCGGAAAGCCGCCCCGAGCTGAGGCCCGCCATCGCGGACGCGCCGCCCGCGACGGTTCCCGCCGCGCCCGCCGAGGCGGCGCAGCAGAAAGCCGATGGCCGCCCCGTCGTCGTGATCGATCCCGGTCATGGCGGCATCGATAACGGCACCCAGTCGAGCGGCGAGAGCGAGAAGAACCTGGTTCTGGCCTTCGCCCTGGCGCTCCGCGACAAGCTGGAGAAAGCCGGCAAATACCGTGTGGTGATGACGCGGGACGACGACACCTTCATCCCCCTCAGCGACCGGACCAAGGTCGCCCGTAACCTCAAGGCCGCGCTGTTCGTCTCCATTCACGCCGACGCGCTGCCGCGCGCGGAAGGTGATGCGCAGGGCGCCACGATCTACACGCTGTCCGACAAGGCCTCCGACGCCGAGGCCCAGCGTCTGGCAGATGCGGAAAACCGGGCGGACGCGATCGCGGGTTTCAACCTCGCGGAAGAGCCGACCGATGTCGCCGACATCCTGATCGACCTCACCCAACGGGAAACCCGCACCTTTTCAAACCGTTTCGCTCGCCTTTTGATGGGTGAAATGAAGTCGACCGTGCGGATGCACAAGCATCCCCTGAAGTCGGCCGGCTTCCGGGTGCTCAAGGCGCCCGACGTGCCGTCGGTGCTGGTCGAGATCGGTTACGTCTCCAACAAGGGCGATCTCGAGCACCTGGTGTCCGATGGCTGGCGGTCGAAAGCCGTGGGCTCGATGGCGCAGGCGATCGACGGGTTCCTGACCAAGCGGATGGCGACGGCCGGACCGTCGAACTGACGGCCCTGAGATCGTCGAACTGAGCAAGGGATTCTGAGAAGGGTTTTTCCGTCCCGGCGCAAAAGCCCTAGTTTGGCCACAGCGGACACCCTATAGAACCCGCGCAGGGGCTGGAACGGACACCAAGCCGTTCGGCAAGCGGTCTCCAGTCGGCTCTGATTGCGTCGCGCAGGCCAGTGATTTGATAAAGTGGGAATGCGCCCGGCCAGGGCGCCTTGGGCTGGACAGATAATCGGACACAGATAATCGGACAATGCGCTTGCTGGTGCGGTTCTTCGGGTTCCTGTTCACTGCTGGGACGGTCGTCTTTTTGGTCGCCGTCGGCGTCGCCGCAGGCCTGATCTGGCATTTCTCCAGGGACTTGCCGGACTATTCTCAGCTTCAGGATTACGAGCCGCCTGTCGTGACTCGCATGCACGCGGTCGACGGCTCACTGCTTGGTGAATACGCCAAGGAACGTCGGCTGTATCTACCGATCCAGGCGATGCCCAAGCTCGTCATCAACGCCTTTCTGGCCGCCGAGGACAAGAATTTCTACGAGCATGGCGGCATCGACTATACCGGCATGGCACGGGCCGGCCTGCTGCTGATCCAGAACTTCGGGTCTAATCGCCGTCCACAGGGCGCATCCACCATCACCCAGCAGGTTGCCAAGAATTTCCTTCTGACCAACGAAGTCTCGTTCGCCCGCAAGATCAAGGAAGCCTTGCTGGCGATGCGCATCGAGAAGGCCTATTCCAAGGACAGGATCCTCGAACTGTATCTGAACGATATCTATCTCGGCCTAGGCGCCTACGGGATCGCAGCCGCCTCGCTGGTCTATTTCGACAAGTCGGTCAACGAACTCACCGTTGCCGAAGCTTCCTACCTGGCGGCGCTGCCGAAGGCGCCCGCGCAGCTGCATCCGGTGAAGAACCGGGATCGCGCCATCGAGCGGCGCAACTACGTGATTGACCGTCTGCTCGAGAACGGCTGGATCAACCAGGCCGAAGCGGATTCGCAGCGAAAGGAGCCGCTCGTCGTCGCCAACCGCGCGAACAGCGCCCACACTTTCGCTGGTGAATATTTCGCCGAGGAAGTCCGCCGCGACATTCTCGAACGCTATGGCGAGAAGAAGCTCTACGAGGGCGGATTGTCAGTCCGCACCACCCTGGATCCGAAGATCCAGGTCATGGCGCGCAAGGCGATGGTCGCCGGCCTCGTGAACTATGACGAGCAGCAGGGCTATCGCGGCGCCATCAGCAAGCTCGATATTTCCGGCGATTGGGGCGTGAATCTCACCGAGATCAAGTCGCTCTCGGACATCTCGCCATGGCGCATGGCGGTTGTGCTGGAGACCAGCGACCAGTCCGCACGCATCGGTTTCCAGCCCGGACGCGAACTCGGCGGCGCCGTCAGCAGGCAGCGCACGACAGGTCTCGTTCCGCTCGACGGGGTGAAATGGGCGAGGGCCGTCGCCGGTTCGACCAGGGGCAAGGCGCCGACGGCCGTGTCGCAAGTGCTCCAACCCGGTGACGTGATCTACGCGGATCCACTCTACAAGGACGGCAACCCTGTGGAGGGGCAATATCGGCTGCGCCAGGTCCCGGAGATATCCGGCGCGATGGTCGCGATGGATCCTTCGACGGGCCGCGTGGTTGCGATGGTTGGCGGCTTCTCGTTCGACCAGAGCCAGTTCAACCGCGCCACACAGGCCTACCGGCAACCCGGCTCGACGATCAAGCCGATCGTCTACTCGGCCGCGCTCGACAACGGCTATACACCATCCAGCGTCCTCGTCGACGGGCCGATCGAGATCGACCAGGGGCAGGCCGGCGTCTGGCGGCCGGACAATTTCTCGGTGGGCAAATATCTCGGACCGACCACGCTGCGCAACGCGCTGCGGCTGTCGCTCAACACCGTGACGGTGCGTCTGGCGCAGGATATCGGCATGCCCCTGATCGGGGAATACTCCAAGCGATACGGCGTCTATGACGAACTGCCCAACTATCTCTCCTATGCGCTCGGCACCGGTGAGACGACGGTGATCCGGATGGCAACGGCCTATTCGATGATCGCCAACGGCGGCCGCCGGGTGAAGCCGACCTTGATCGACCGCATCCAGGACCGATACGGTCACACCATCTTCAGGCACGACCAGCGCGAATGCCGCGGCTGCGACGCGCCGGGTGGTTGGAAGAGCCAGGCCGAGCCGCAACTGATCGACCGTCGCGAGCAGGTGCTGGACGTGCTGACGGCATACCAGATCACGTCGATGATGGAAGGGGTGGTTCAGGGCGGGACCGCGGGGGCTCTGCGCGAGGTCGGTAAGCCGATTGCCGGCAAGACGGGCACGACCAGCGACGCGAAGGATCTGTGGTTCGTCGGCTTTTCGTCCGATCTCGTGGTTGGCCTCTATGTCGGCTACGACAAGCCTCGCAGCCTGGGGCGAAGTGCCCAGGCCGGCCACACGGCCGCGCCGATTGCGCGGGATTTCATGAAGATGGCGCTCGCGGACAAGCCGGCGACGCCGTTCCGGATTCCCGCCGGTATCAAGCTGGTCCGGGTCGATCCGAAGACCGGCCTGCGCGCCGGACCGGGCGATTCCGGTCGGACGATGCTGGAGGCCTTCAAGCCGGGCACGGCGCCTTCGGACAATTATTCCGTAATCGGTCTGACCGATGACGAGGGGCGCTCGCAACAGGCGCCGCCGCCCGAGACCGGCTTCATCATGCGTCCAGGCACCGGCGGGCTCTGGTAGCTCGCCGGCACCCCCGCGGCTCGTGGGGGCGTGACCCGCTGAAAGCCCTAGTTTGGCCACAGCGGACGCTTTATAAACAGGCGGAATCAACGAAAATTATCTTGGCCGCCAAGCTGGGCGCGGCGTCAATCTAGGCTGCCCGATCGCTGAAATGGTCTTGTGGAGCGCGCCTGTTCGTCGGCGCCAGGTTTGAACGGAAAAACACAGAATGCGCTTGCTGGTGCGGTTCATGGGCTTCCTGTTCGCCGCGGGAACGGTGGTGTTCCTTGTCGGTGTCGGGGCCGTGGCAGGCCTGATCTGGCATTTCTCCAAGGACTTGCCGGACTACTCTCAGCTTCAGGATTACGAGCCGCCGGTGATGACCCGCGTGCACGCGGTCGACGGCTCGCTGCTCGGCGAATACGCCAAGGAGCGGCGGCTGTATCTGCCGATCCAGGCGGTGCCGAAGCTCGTGATCAACGCGTTCCTCGCGGCCGAGGACAAGAATTTCTATGAACATGGCGGCATCGACTACACCGGCATGGCGCGCGCCGGCGTGGCCTATATCCAGAACTACGGCTCGAACCGCCGTCCGCAGGGCGCCTCCACCATCACCCAGCAGGTCGCCAAGAACTTCCTGCTCACCAACGAGGTCTCCTTCGCCCGCAAGATCAAGGAAGCCTTGCTGGCGATGCGGATCGAGAAGACCTACTCGAAGGACAAGATCCTCGAGCTGTATCTGAACGAGATCTATCTCGGCCTCGGCGCCTATGGCATCGCGGCCGCTTCGCTGGTCTATTTCGACAAGTCGGTGAACGAACTGACCGTCGCCGAAGCGTCCTATCTGGCCGCGCTGCCGAAGATGCCCGCGACGCTGCATCCGGTCCGCAACCGCGACCGCGCCATCGAGCGCCGCAATTACGTGATCGATCGTCTGGTGGAGAACGGCTGGATCAAGCAGGCCGACGCCGACAAGGCCCGCAAGGAGCCGCTGGCCGTCACCAGCCGCTCCAACGGTGCCCACACCTTCGCCGGCGAGTATTTCGCCGAGGAAGTCCGCCGCGATATCTTCGAACGCTACGGCGAGAAGAAGCTCTACGAGGGCGGGCTTTCCGTCCGCACCACGCTCGATCCGAAGATCCAGGTCATGGCGCGCAAGGCCATGGTCGCCGGCCTCGTGAACTATGACGAGCAGCAGGGCTATCGCGGCGCCATGAGCAAGCTCGATACGTCGGGCGACTGGGGCGTGAAGCTCGCCGAGATCAAGTCACTCTCCGACATCTCGCCATGGCGCATGGCGGTGGTGCTGGAGACCAGCGACCAGTCGGCGCGGATCGGTTTCCAGCCGAGCCGTGAGCTCGGCGGCGCCGTCAGCAAGCAGCGCGAGACCGGCCTCATCACGGCCGATGGCGTGCGCTGGGCGAGGGCGGCCCAGGGCAACGCCAAGGGCAAGACCCCGACGTCGGTGGCGCAGGTGTTGCAGCCCGGCGACGTGATCTATGCCGATCCGCTCTATACCAAGGAGGGACAGCCGGTCGAAGGCCAGTACCGGCTGCGCCAGATTCCCGAAGTGTCCGGTGCGATGGTGGCGATGGACCCATGGACCGGGCGCGTGCTCGCGATGGTCGGCGGCTTCTCGTTCGACCAGAGCCAGTTCAACCGCGCCACGCAGGCCTACCGGCAGCCGGGCTCGTCGTTCAAGCCGATCGTCTATTCGGCCGCGCTCGACAACGGCTATACGCCCTCGACCGTCGTGCTCGACGCGCCGATCGAAATCGACCAGGGCCAGGGCGCCGGCGTGTGGCGGCCCGAAAACTTCTCCTCCGGAAAGTTCCAGGGACCGGTGACGCTGCGCAACGCGCTGCGGCAGTCGCTCAACACCGTGACCGTGCGCCTCGCGCAGGACATCGGCATGCCCCTGATTGGCGAATATGCCCGCCGCTTCGGCGTCTATGACGAACTGCCGAACTATCTCTCCTACGCGCTCGGCGCCGGCGAGACCACGGCGATGCGCATGGTCACGGCCTATTCGATGCTCGCCAATGGCGGCCGCCGGGTGAAGCCGACCTTGATCGACCGTATCCAGGACCGCTACGGCCACACCATCTTCAAGCACGACCAGCGCGAATGCCGCGGCTGCGACGCGCCGGGCGGCTGGAAGAACCAGGCCGAGCCGCAGTTGATCGACCGCCGCGAGCAGGTGCTGGATTCCATGACCGCCTATCAGATCACCGAGCTGATGGAAGGCGTCGTGCAGGCCGGTACCGCGACCGTAGTCAAGGAGGTCGGCAAGCCGATCGCCGGCAAGACCGGTACGACCAATGAGGCAAAGGACGCCTGGTTCGTCGGCTTCTCGCCCGACGTCGCCGTTGCCATCTATATGGGCTACGACAAGCCGCGTCCGCTCGGCAAAGGCAACGCCGCGACCGGCGGCCATCTGGCCGCTCCGATCGCACGCGATTTCCTCAAGCTCGCGCTCGCCGACAAGCCTGCGGTTCCGTTCAAGGTGCCGGCCGGCATCAAGCTGGTCCGCGTCGTCGCCAAGACCGGCATGCGCGCCGGCCCCGGCGAGACCGGCGGAACCATCCTCGAAGCGTTCAAGCCGGGCACGGCGCCGCCGGATAATTACTCGGTTATCGGCGTTGCCGATGCCGACGGCCGCGGCGGCGGCATGCCGGCCTCGCAGCAGCAGCAGCCAGATTCCGGCTTCTTCATGCGGCCGGGCACCGGCGGGCTGTACTAGCGTATAAGGCCGACGATCGCGGCTGCGGCGGTTGCGCTTTGCGGCCGCCGCCGCTACACCGCGATCTCAATTGCACGCGGAAACAATTCCGCGAGATCAGAGAACCACATGCGCGCCGAAATCGAACGGTTGGTAGAAGAGATCAAGCAGTCAGTCGGGCTGCTGAGGAGGCATCTTTGACGTCGAGAAATCGACGGCACGCCTCGCTGAGCTGAACAAGCTCGCAGAAGATCCCAACCTCTGGAACGATCCCCAGAAAGCCCAGAAACTGATGCAGGAGCGCACCTCGCTCGAGGATTCGCTGTCCGGCATCGGCAAGGTCGAGCAGGAACTCGAAGACGACATCGGCATGATCGAGCTCGGCGAGGCCGAGGGCGATACCGGCGTCGTGGTTGAAGCTGAAGCTGCGCTGAAAGCCCTCAAGAAGGAAGTCGCCCGGCGCGAGCTCGAGGCGCTGCTGTCGGGCGAGGCCGATCGCTTCGATTCCTATCTCGAAGTCCATGCCGGCGCCGGCGGCACCGAGAGCCAGGATTGGGCGCAGATGCTCTTGCGCATGTACACGCGCTGGGCCGAGACGCACGGCTTCAAGGTCGAGTTCCTCGAAGAGTCCGAGGGCGAAGAAGCGGGCATCAAGTCGGCGACGATCCAGGTCTCCGGCCACAACGCCTATGGCTGGCTGAAGACCGAGGCAGGCGTGCACCGCCTGGTGCGCATTTCGCCGTTCGATTCCAACGCGCGCCGGCACACCTCGTTCTCGAGCGTGCAGGTGTTCCCGGTCATCGACGACAGCATCAAGATCGACATCAAGGAATCCGACGTCCGCGTCGACACCATGCGTTCGGGCGGCGCCGGCGGCCAGCACGTCAACAAGACCGAATCCGCGGTGCGCCTGACGCACATTCCGACCGGCGTTGCGGTGGTCTGTCAGGCCGGCCGCTCGCAGCACAAGAACAAGGCGCAGGCTTGGGACATGCTGCGCGCGCGCCTTTACGAAATCGAGCTGAAGAAGCGCGAGGAGAAGGCTGCCGCCGACCAGGCTGCCAAGACCGATATCGGCTGGGGTCACCAGATCCGCTCCTACGTGCTGCAGCCCTACCAGATGGTGAAGGATCTGCGCACGGGCGTGCAGACCTCCGACACCGCGGGCGTGCTCAACGGCGAGCTCGACGACTTCATGGCCGCGACCTTGGCGCAGCGCGCCTTCGGCACCCCCGGCGCCGACATCGAGGACGTGGACTGATCATGACACGTGTCGCCTTTATCGGGCTTGGACGGATGGGCCACGGCATGGCCGGCCGCTATCTCGATGCCGGCTTCACGGTGACGCTGTGGAATCGCAGCAAGGCCAAGGCGGAGGACCTGATCGCGCGCGGCGCAAAGTGGGCGACCTCGCCGGAGGATGCCGCGATCGATGCCGACGCGGTCGTGACTATGGTCGCCGACGACGAAGCCTCGCGCGCGGTCTGGCTTGGGCCCAAGGGCGCGGCCAAGACGGCGAAGGCTGGTACCATCGCGATCGAATGCTCCACCGTTTCCTATGACCACGCCCGCGAGATGGGCCGCGAACTCAACGCGCGCAGTCTCATCTATCTCGATTGTCCTGTGACGGGTTTGCCGGACGCGGCGGCGGGCGGGAAACTGACGCTGCTGGTCGGCGCCAACGCGGCTGACCTCGATCGCGCGCGACCCTATCTCGATCCCATCGGCTCGACCATCCGCCATTTTGGACCGGTCGGCTCCGGCACGGTGTACAAGCTCATCAACAATCTGATGGGCGCGATCCAGATCGCCGGGCTCGCCGAAGGCCTCGCGATTGCCGAGCAGGCCGGGCTCGACATGAACCTGGTGCTGGAATCGATCCAGGCGGGCGTGGCCGCAAGCCCCCAGGTGCAGCGCCACTCCAGGCGCATGGTCGCCCGCGATTTCAGCGGCGCGACGTTCACGGCGGCACTGCGGCACAAGGATGCCGCCTATGCCGTCAAGCTCGCGGAGAGTCTTCTCGCTGACAAGCCGCTGGTCGCGCGCGCCGCGGTCGAGTCCTACGCGCAGGCGAAGGCCGCGATGCCCGACGATGATGAGGGCAAGATGATCGAGCTGGTGTCGCGGCCAAAGAAGCCGTCTTAGTCGGTACATCCACATGGGGCAGCCTCGCTCGGAACGCGGTCTCGGCATTGCCCTCGTCATCGCCGCCGCGGTTGCCTGGAGCACGGCGCCGTTCTTCACCCGGCTGCTGCCGTTCGATCCCTGGACCATCCTATTCTGGCGCGGCGTGTTCGCCGGCAGCATGATCTCGGCGCTTCTCGTCCTAATGCAGGGACCAGGCGCGTTGCGGCAATTGATTTTCCCGGGATGCGGCGGCTTGCTCGTCGCCTCGTTGTCGACCATCGGCATGGTCTCGTTCATCCCCGCGCTTCAGATGACCAAGGTGATGAACGTCGCAGTGCTGATCGCGACCCAGCCCTTCGTCGCGGCTGCACTGGCGTGGCTGTGGCTCGGTGAAGCCGCGACATGGCGCACACTGATTGCAAGTCTGATGGCTTTTGCCGGGGTGGTGATCACAGTCGGCGGCGTGCGGGCTGGCGCCGATATCGGCGGCCTGGCCCTGAGCTGCCTGATGGTGCTCGCGATCTCCGCCATGACGGTGGTGATCCGGCGCCATCGCGAGACATCGATGGTGGCGGCGGCCGCGCTGTCGAACTTTTTGGGAAGCCTCGTCAGCCTTCCATTCGCCCACGACATCGCTCATGTTGGCGGCAACAGCCTTGCGATCCTCGCGATGTTCGGCTGCCTTCAGGTCGCGCTCGGGCTGACCTTCTACATGCTGGGTTCACGCTTGCTGCCATCAGGACAGGCGTCCCTGATCGCGACGCTGGAAACGCCGCTGATGCCGTTCTGGATCTGGGTGGCCTTCCGCGAGATACCCGCCGTTCATGCGCTCATCGGCGGCGCTCTGGTGATCGGGGCGGTGGTCGCCGACGTCGCCGGAGATGCGCGGACGCGCGATGAGGGCCAGTACCGGGGCCCTTAGGCCGCCCGTCCCGGAAATCGGGTGGCGAGGTCCGCCGCGCCGTCCTAAGCGGCGGGGCCGGCCGCTAACGTGAGACGCCATGCCCCCGAACGACAACCGGATCGACACGCGAGACTGGTCGCTGCTCGCTGTGCTCTCCATCCTCTGGGGCGGCTCGTTCTTCTTCAATGGCGCGGCGCTGCGGGAGTTGCCGCCGTTGACGCTGGTGTTGCTGCGCGTCGCGCTCGGCGCGACCATCCTGCTGCCGCTCATGCGCATGCGGGGGATCGCTTTTCCGAGGGGGCTGATGGGTTGGACACCATTCGTCACGATGGGGCTGCTCAACAACGCCATTCCGTTCTCGCTGATCGTGATCGGCCAGACCTTCATCTCCAGTGGTCTGGCGTCGATCCTGAATGCGACCACGCCGTTGTTTACGGTGATGGTGATGGCCGCAGCAGGCGAAGAAGCCTTGCAGATGCGGCGCGTGGCCGGCGTGGCGCTCGGCCTTCTCGGCGTGATCATCCTTCGCGGGTGGGGCATCGAGACGAAAGCAGGGCAGGGGCTCGGCATTTTGTTCTGCCTTGGCGGCGCGTGCAGCTATGGCTTTGCAGCGCTCGCCGCGCGGCGGCTGTTGAAGGACTCCGCCCCGCTCGGCACGGCGACATTTCAGCTGATGGCGTCCACGGTGATGATGGCCGTCGTTGCCGGCGTGGTCGAGCAGCCTTGGCGTCTGCCGATCCCCGGCCTCGCGACCTGGCTCGCCGTGCTTGGCCTTGCCGGCCTGTCGACGGCGCTCGCTTATATCGTCTTCTTTCAGATCATACGGCGCTCCGGCGCGAGCAACGTCATGCTGGTGACGCTGCTCATTCCCGTCACCGCCATTCTTCTGGGGTCGCTGGCGCTGGGTGAGCCGATCTCCATGCGCGAGATCGCGGGCGCCATCGTCATCGGCAGCGCGTTGCTCGTGATCGACGGACGCGTTCTGAATCTGCTGCGGCGCACGGTGTAAGTTCCAAATCGTCGTTTCACGTCGCGGAAAATCGCCACGCTTGCCAGCAGCACGCCGCCTTGCGACACTCGCGGCAAAACAAGACTACAAAACACAGGGGAGAGAACGATGCCGGGTCGTCGCAAAAGCCTTGCTGCCCTCGCCATGCTTGCTGTCGGCGTGCTCGTCACGGCACCGGCCTCGGCGCAGAAGAAATACGATCCCGGCGCCACCGACACCGAAGTGAAGATCGGCAACATCATGCCCTATAGCGGGCCGGCCTCGTCCTATGGCGTGATCGGCAAGACCGAGGCTGCCTTCTTCAGGATGATCAACGACCAGGGTGGCATCAACGGGCGCAAGATCAATTTCATCAGCTATGACGACGCCTACTCGCCGCCGAAGGCGATCGAGCAGGCGCGCAAGCTGGTCGAGAGCGACGAGGTTCTGCTGATCTTCCAGCCGCTCGGTACGCCCTCGAATTCCGCGATCATGAAATACATGAACGCCAAGAAGGTGCCGCAGCTCTTCGTCGCCTCCGGCGGCACCAAATTCGGCGATCCCAAGAACTTCCCGTGGACGATGGGCTTTCAGCCGAACTACCAGAGCGAGGGGCGGATCTACGCGAAATATATCCGTGACAAGTTTCCGAACAGCAAGATCGCGGTGCTCTGGCAGAATGACGACGCGGGCAAGGACCAGTTCAAGGGCCTGAAGGACGGCCTCGGCGACAAGGCCGGCATGATCATTGCCGACAAGTCCTACGAGGTCAGCGATCCCTCGATCGACTCACAGATCGTCGCCCTGCACGATTCCGGTGCGGACATCTTCTTTTCGTGGGCCGCGCCAAAGGGTTCGGCGCAGGCGATCCGCAAGGTCGGCGAGCTCGGCTGGAAACCGAAATTCTTCCTCGCCAACACGGCCACCTCCATCGCGTCGGTGCTGAAGCCCGCCGGGCTCGACTATGCCAGGGACATCATCTCGACCGCGTATCTGAAGGACCCGACCGATCCGACCTGGGACAAGGACCCGGCCGTGGTGAAGTGGCGCGAATTCATGGACAAATATTACCCCGATGGCGACAAGACCAATGCCAACAACCTCTATGGCTATGTGCAGGCCGAGGCGATGGCGCAGGTGCTGAAGCAGTGCGGCGACAACCTCACGCGCGAGAACGCGATGAAGCAGGCCACCAGCCTGAAGAATTTCCACACTGACCTGATGCTGCCCGGCATCATGGTCAACACGTCGGCAGATGATTACTTCCCGATCGAGCAGATGCAGTTGATGCGCTTCAACGGGCAAGCCTGGGAGCTGTTCGGCGACGTCATCACCGGCGAGGTCGGCCACGAGCGCAGCCAGTAGTCAGGGCCGGCTGCGCTTCAGCACCATGCCGCCGGCGACGCCGACGCCGAGCACATACATCCATCCCTCGTGGAAATCGAACAGGTGCGAGTTCAGCAGCGAGCTCGCGATGTTCTGAACGACGGCGACAAGGCCGATCCAGGCGGCAAGACCCTGGCCCGGTAAACCTCCGCCCAGGAACAGGCGAAGGTGGGCGATCCACATCGCGTAGAGAAGGACTACGCCGAGCAGGCCCCATTGCATGGCGACGTTGAGGGTCTGGTTGTGGGGATTGCTGACGATCTCCGCTTCGAGGCTGCTTGTGCTGGTGGCGGCGCGCTCGAACTGCCGCTTGATCGAGCCGGTGCCATGGCCGATCAGGGGCGCCTCGGTGAAGGCGTGAAGCGCCTTGCGCCAATAGGTCAGCCGTTGCGCGGTCGAGGCGCGGCTGAGGTCCTCATGGCCACGGTGATATTCGACGGCGATGTCGGTGATGCGTTGGCGCAGATAGGGCGACGTCGTCCAGGCCAGCGCGCTCGCGGCGACAGCGCCCGCGAGCAGGAGCAGTGCCGCCCGCCGGCTGAGGTGCTTCCAGGCAAACAGGGCGAGCAGCACGGCGATGCAGAACAGCGCCGTGCGGGCGGATGCGACGAACACCATGTTGGTGACGAACAGCAGGATCAGCGCCAGGCATGCGCCCGTGGCGACCACGCGTCTGTCGCGCCAGAAAATCAGCGCGGTCAGCGCAAGTGCAAAGGCGCAGAGGGTGAATTCCTGGCTCTGGTCGATGTAGTTCTTGACGGGAACGCCCGCCGACGCCGTCGTGGTGATCTTCCAGGCGGGATCGAGCAACACGATCCAGGAATAGACCGCAAGCAGCACGCAGGAGCCAAGAAAGGCGAGGCAGACCCAAGAGCCGCGCTCCGACCGGCTGAAATAGTAGAGCAGCGCCGGAATCAGCACGAGCTTGGCGACCGGCTTGATCGCGTGCAGCCGGTCCGCCCACGCAGCGTCGGACCATAGCGTCCAGACGAGGGCGAGCAGCAGGAAGGCAAAGGGCAGCGCGAACGCAGGCCGGGCGAGCTGCCGCCCATAGTCGCGCCAATCGATCGTCGGCGTCACCGCCAGCAGCCAGAGGCCGACGAGGATCGACGGCGCCGTGGTCGACCAGGGCAGCGAGGCCGCGATCAGGACGGCGAGCCCATCGGTGGTTCCCGTCAGCGCGGCCGAATGGCCGAGGGCGGGCCTGCGGCCATGTCCGCATTCGGCGTTCATCCGTACGATGCCAGCTGTGCGGCGGCGAGGCTTGCGCCGGGCGCCTCACGTCCGAGGAAATCGCGGGCCTGGGTCTCATAGCCGAAGCGCTCGGCGAGCTCGCTGCGTCGCGCCTTGATCCTGCCGCGCCATTCCTCCTGCCGCGTCATAACACGGGTAACGGACGCCGCGATCGAGTCGGTCGAGAACGGGTCGAAGTAGTCCGCGAGGTCGCCCGCGACCTCGCGGAACACCGCGATATCAGAACACAGCACCGGCGTGTTCGCGGCGAGCGCCTCGATGATCGGCACGCCAAAGCCTTCGGCGAAGCTCGGCATGATCAGCCCGTGGGCCTCGGCAATGAGGGTGGCCTTCTCATGCTCGTCGACATAGCCGGCGAAGCGAACGTTCGGCGGCACATTGCGCATCCGGTTGATCTCGCCGGCATAGCCGATCACCACGAGATCGGCCTGCGGCACGCCACGGAAAGCGCGGATGACGGTGGCGACGTTCTTGCGCGGCTCGTTCGAGACGATGACGACGAAGCTCGGCCGCCCCGGACGACCTGACGGGGCTGGCAGGTGCAGGACATCCGGGGCGTCGAACCGGGTGCGGGGATACACGACCCGCGCCGGCAGGTGCGCAAATTGCGGCAACAGATCCCTGAACCGCATCATGCTGTAGTTTGAAACGAAGGCGAGCTCGTCGGCCTGCCGCAGGCTGGTCAGCAGTCGCGACAGGAACAGCCTCGTCGCGACGTCGCTGAGCTTGAGGTCGGTGAGCGGCAGCAGGTCATGGACCACGCAGATCACCTTGGCGCCCGGCTTGCGCCGGATCGCGACCCGCGTCGGCGTGTCCACCACGATGACGTCGTAGTCGCGCGCGTCGACCCGCGGCGGCGGCAGCAGGAAGAAAGCAGAGGAATCCTGGTAGCTGTAGAAGCCGGGCTCGAGCTGGAACTCGCCGAACAGCTCGAGGTGGCGCAGGTCGGGCGGGACGTATTCGATCGCTGCGGTCTTGTTCTCGATGCGCCGGGCATTCAGTCCGCGCAGGCCGATGGCGCGCAGGAAGCAGAGGACATAGTCGAGCGACACCGACATGGCCGCCTTGTGGCGGAGCCAGTCGAGCGTTCGGCGCAGGCCGTTGCGCGCCAGCGGCTCGGCCATGTTGATTTCGTCGAGGAAGCGATAGAGCGCAAGCAGCTCGATGTTGCGCGCCTCCGACGGAAACAGCTTCGTGCGCCGCCCGCGCCCGCGCAGCTTGCGATAACGCCGGGAGGTCTCGACCAGCAGTGTCAGCTCGTGGCCCTCGGCCGCGAGCGAGCGCATCAGCTCGCGCGTGAAGTGGAAGATGCCGCGCTTGTGGTTGGGCTCGCCCAGCGCCTCGGAGACGACAAGGATGGTCTGTTTCATGCGCGTTTCTCGCGGAGCTCGAAGGTCTGCGTGGCCGGCGGCTCGACCGTCATGGTCGAGGCGATGCGGCCATGGTCGAGGTTGATGATGCTGGTGCAGGTGCGCCGCAGCAGCGGCTGGTCGTGCGAGGCGATGATCACGATCGCCGCCTGCGAGACGAGGTTTTGCAGCCGTCGCTCGGCTTTCTCCGCAAAATGCTCATCGACGACGCTGAGCCATTCGTCGAGCAGGAGGATGTCGGCCGGGAAGGCGGTGGCTGTGGCGAACAGCACGCGCATCAGCATTCCCGAGGAGAACATCCGCAAGGGCAGCCGCTGCATCCGCGTCTCGAGCTCGGTGAAGGCCCAGATCTCGTCGATCACGCTGCGGGTCGGTTTGCGGCCGCCGATCCGTAGCAGCAGTGCGATGTTGTCCTCCGCCACGAAATCCAGGTTGACGCCGGCGTTCAGGCCGAGCAGGGGCACGATGTTGCCCCTGACCTCAAGGTGGCCGCTGCTCGGCGGGTATACGCCGGCGATGAGGCGCAGCAGCGTCGACTTGCCGGAGCCGTTGGGGCCGGCAAGCCCGATGCGGGCGCCGGGTTCGGCCTCGATCGTGACATCGTCGACGGCGCGGATGGTCCGCATCTCGCCCGGCTCGCGGATGAGGTGACTGAGCAGCCGCCGCTTCAGCGAGAAGTCGTAGGCGCCGTAGAGCGGATAGTCGAGACAGACGTTGCGCAGGCTGATTGAGACCATGGTCAGATCCAGAATGCGGCTTTGCGCAGGTGAACCAGCGTCAGCATGCTCGCAAAGATCAGCAGCCCCAGGGTGACGAGGACGTAGACGAGACTGGTCGGGTCGACATGGCCGCCTGCGAGCGGCTCGCGCCACACCGCGAACAGGTGCGTCAGCGGATTGAGCCGCATCACCGTCGCGCGGTGGTTGATCATTTCGGCCGACCAGATCACGGGCGAAGCGAGGAAGGCGAGCATCAGCGTGGATTCGATGATCGGCTTGAGGTCGCGATAGCGCGTTGCCATCGCGCCAAGGACGAGGCCCAGGGCGAAGGTGCAGGCCACGAACAGCAGCAGGCCGGGCAGCGCCGGCAGCGCGTGAGAGAGGTCGTGGTGCGACAGGACGAGCCACAGCAGCAGCGGCACGCAGGCATTATGTAACGCGAACAGTCCCTGGCGGAACGTGCATTGCAGCAGGAAGATCACCGGCGGCAAGGCTCGGTCGCGGATCAGGCTCGCAGAGTTCTGCAGCGCTGTGGTCGCATCGAGCACCACGCTGTTGAGGAAGGTCCAGGCCGTCATCGACAGCGCCAGCATTGGGAGCCGCGACAGGATGTCGGCGTTCGACATCTGGCCGATGACCGAACCCAGCACCACGACCACGATCGCCATCTGCAGCGACATCCAGAACGGTCCGAGCAGCGAACGGACGTAACGGTGCCGCATGTCGGACCAGGCTAGGGCGGCCGCGATCCGGACGCTGTCCGGCCAGCTCGTCGCCTGCGGTGGTTCAGCTGCGGTGGCCGATTCCCTGCAGGGCGCGGTGACGGCGTTGCGGTAGACGGTTTCCATGCCTTCCCGGAAGGCCGTGGCGGAATAGCGGGTGAGGGCGCGGGTGCGGGCCGACAATCCCATGCGCCGGCGGCGCTCGGGATCGCCGATCAGGGCGTCGATGGCCTCGCCGAGCTTTTCGGCATCGCCCGGCGGCACAGTGATCGCCTCCATGCCGTGGCGTGCGACGCGCGGCACGGCGGTATCGAGCGCCGTGTTCACGACGGGGCGACCGGCGGCCATGGCTTCGAGCTGGACCAGACCGAAGGTCTCGGCGTTGGTCACCGACGGCATCACGAAGACGTCGGACAGGCACATCAGCTTGATGCGTTCGCTGTCGCTGACCGAGCCCAGCAGGCGGACGCGGTCGGTCAGGCCGAGCTCGCGGATCATCTGCTCGAGCCGGGGCCGCTCGGTGCCTTCGCCGATGATCCAGACCTCGAACTTGCGGTTGACCGCGGCGCGGATCAGGACGTCGAACCCCTTGTACGGAACGAGCCGGCCGCAGGCGAGCACAAGCCGACCGCGATCGTTGACATGGTGCGGCTCGATCTTCGGCCAGTCATATCCCGACGTATCAATGCCGAACGGCACGACGTGGCATTTGTCGTCGAATTCGCGCAGCAGCGGCGTGGTCTCGACCAGGACGTGGTCCGACACGATGATCGCCTTGGCGCGGCGCAGAGTTCGCCGCATCAACGGCTCGATGAACCAGCGCAGGCCGGCGTGGGTGACGATGTCGGCGTGCCAGTGCACCACCAGCGGCCGTTTGGCGCCGAATCCCAGTGCGAAGACGAGATCGGCGAGCGGGAAGGGAGCATGGAGCGCGAGCAGATCGTGCTCGGCGATTTTGCGCCACAGCCGCCATGGATAGGTCGGGGCGGCCGGAAGCGACAGGAGATTGCCGAACGAGCGGACGCGCTCGACCGGCACGTCGTTGACGACGAGTTCGCGCGGCTTGGCCGATTGCGAGCAGACCAGCACGGCGGAGGCAAAAGCATCCTTCAGACCGGCGCAGATGTCGCGGATCACTGTCAGCGTGCCGCCGAACAGGTCGGGATAATAGATCTTGAAGATGTGGAGCACCGACGGGCGGTGCGGGATTTCGTGCAAGGTTTCTTGCAAGGTTTCCTGGCTGTGATGCATGGCGGGTCAGCCTGCGAGAAGTGCTGCGACGAAAGGTGCGGCCAGCACCGACATGAAGATCACGCCGCGCAGCAGCGCCGGCAGGATCGGCTCTATTGTGCCGTGTCCCCGGTCGGGAGCCGGCACGGCACGCAGTGAGCTGGAATTGCGGACCAAGCGGTCAGGCATGGGTGTTGTGTCCCTTTACGTCGCGCCCTCAGTGGCGTCTCGTATATGTGGGAAATTTTACCACGTCAATGCAAAACGGGAAAATGTGGGATTGTGTCCCACGTGTGACGCAGGTACAATTCAGACATGAATGCCAAGCCCGGGTCCAAAGCGGCGGCTCCGCAGCCGAATGCCGCCGCGAAGCTGCACGCGCCGCTGGCGCGGCTGCTGCGCCCGCTCGTGCGGCTCTGCATCCGCAGCGGCATGACCTTTCCGGCCCTAGCGCAACTGCTTCGCGAGCTGTTCGTCAACGTCGCCGAGCATGATTTCGCGCTGGAAGGCAAGGAGCAGACCGACAGCCGCGTCAGCCTGCTCACCGGCATCCATCGCAAGGAGGTGGCGCGGCTGCGCGGCGCCGGCACGCCCGTGAACGAGACGCCGGCGGCGGTGTCGCTGACGAGCGCCGTGATCGCGCGCTGGCTCGCCGCGCCCGAGTTCACCGATGCGAAGGGCGAGCCGCTGGCCCTGCCGCGCACGGCCGAGGGCGATGCGCCGTCGTTCGAGCAGCTCGTCGCCTCCGTCACCAAGGACGTGCGACCGCGCGCGGTGCTCGACGAATGGGTCGACCGCAAGCTCGTCACCATCAACGCGGCCGACGAGATCGAGCTGGTCGAGGCCGCCTTCGTCCCGTCAGGCGAGGACGACAGCAAGTGGCACTATCTCGGCCGCAATCTGCACGACCATATCGCGGCGGCCGAACGCAACGTCTCGGGCACAGCGCCGCGCTTCCTCGAGCGCGCGGTGCACTACAACAACATCTCGCCGAAGCTTGCACGCCGCCTCGAAGCGCGCTCGCGCGAGCTTGCCATGGACGCGCTGAAGACGGCCAACCGCGAGGCCAACCGCGCGCTCGCCAAGGACAAGGGCGGTGACGCCCGCTGGAATTTCGGCATCTACATCTACAGCGAAGATGCCGACGAAGAGGGCGAGGCCAAGTCAGGCGGCAAGGAAGGTGGTTCCTCATGAGCCGGCCGCCGCTCATTTCCCGCCGTCTGCTGCTGACGGGATTCTGGCTCGCCGGCACGGCCGTGGCGCGGGCGCAGGTCGGGCGCGGCACCGACCAGGGAATCGGCGGCACCGGGCTCACGCGTGGTGACGACCACGGCATCGGCGGCACCGGCATTGTCGGCGTGATCCAGCGCTTCGGCAGCATCTACGTCAACGGCGAGCGCATCACCTATGCCAGCGATGTCCCCGTCCGGATCGACGGCGAAGCGGCGAGCCCCAAAGCGCTGCGGGTCGGGCAGCTCGCACGCGTGGTCGCGACCCGCCGGGCCGACGGCACGCTCGTCACGCGCAACATCGCGATTGCGAGCGAGGTCGCAGGTCCGATCGAATCTGTGAAAGGCAACGAGCTGGCCGTGCTCGGTCAGAAGATCGTCGTGAGCGACAAGGAGAGCAAGCTCCGTACCGGCACGCAGGTTGCGGTCTACGGTCTGCGCCGCACCGACGGCGTGATCGTCGCAAGCCTGGTCGAGCCGCGACGCGGGGCAACCGAGCGTGTCACGGGGCTCGTCGAGCGCGGGCCCGACGGACTGCGCATCGGCGGGTTGAGGCTGAGCGGCGTCGATCCCTTGTTGGTCGGCCAGCGCGTCCAGATCGAGGGCAGTGCGAGCCAGGGCGCGATGCAGGCCGCGCGCACGCGGATCGACGATTTCTCGGATCTGGTCGGCGCAAGCCGCCTGTCGATCGAGGCTTATGTGCAGCGGGCGGGGTCGAACCTCCAGCTCGGCTCCGGCTTCGTCGCCCGCGACGGGTCGCGCTTCGGACCGGCGGCCGGCGAAGCGCGCATGGTGGTCAACGGTGTGTTCGACCGCTCGCGCGGCTTCCAGGTGGATTCGGCACAGGCCATCGGCCACGGGCCGGGGGCACCTCCGTCCGGCGGTGGCGCTCCCAACCGGTCGCCCGGCGGCTCCATCCTGCATCCGAATCGTACCGCGCCAAACCCGAGCGGTGGTCAGCCCGGTGCACCGGGCGCGCCTGCGCCCGGATCCAGCCCAAGTGCAAGCCCCGGCCCGGCGCCGGGCCCGAGCGGCCCGTCAGGTCCGGGCGGCATGGGCTCGCCCGGCGGACCGATGGGGCCCGGCGGCGGCATGGGTGGTGGCGGCTTCGGAGCTCCCGGCGGCGGGATGGGCGGCGGCGGCCGACGTTGAGCAGAGCCGAGGCGCACGATGAGCGCGCCTGGGCCTTGCTTGCTCAGGGCATCTTGACGTGAGGCTCGCGCTCCCAGACCCGCAATTTGGCGAGGCTGTCGACGAACGACTTGGCCTCTTTCGCGCTTGCGATCGAGATGCAGCCTTCATCGAAATCGTCGGAGGCAATGCCCGCTTTTTCGAACAGCGGCAACGCCGCACCGACGTAGCCGATGAACTTGCAATGCGCGAACGCGTCGGCGAGGAAATCGCGTGCCGAGGATTCCAGCAGCAGATCGTCCATCGCATCCGCAGCTGGCAGCAGCGCGACCGCGTCGTAGAGAACGGACGGTCCTCCGTCGATCATTTGATCGGCGTCGATCCAGCTGCCGTCACTGGCTTTGGCGCCTGTCACCTTCGGCGCGATGATCTCGAAGGTCGCCCCGGCCTTGTCGAGGGCGGCCTTGAGAGCCTTAAGGAGGCCTGCGTCCGAACCGTCGGTGACGAGGATACCGAGCTTGCGCCCCTCGAAGCGCTCCGGACCGTTCTCCACGATGCTCAGGGCGGGGGAAGGATCGAGATCCTGACGCGTTGGCAGGGCTGCATCGGCAGGCTTCGGCATCTTCTGCAGGCCGAGCTTGTCTGCGACCTTGCTCGCCAGCGTCTCGTCGATGTTGAGGAGATGCGAGACCATGCGCTCCCGGATCGCCGGAATTTTTACCTTGCTGAGCTCGAACGTCAGGGCTGCGGCAATGTGCGACTGCTCGCCTGCAGTCTGACTGATGAAGAACTGACGGGCCTGGCTGTAGTGGTCCGCGAAGCTTTCAGCACGCAGACGGCGCTTTTCGCCTTCCACCACCTCGGGGAACGGCGTGAAGCCGCGCTGTGGCGACTCTCTCGGTCCTTCGCCGAAGGAATTCGGCTGGTAATTAACGCGACCGATCGGATTGCGCATCGCCATGTGTCCGTCCTGCTGAAAATGAGCGAACGGGCATTTGGGCGCATTGATCGGGATGTGAGTAAAATTGGGGCTACCCAGCCGTTTCAGCTGCGTGTCGAGGTACGAGAAATTGCGCCCCTGGAGCAGGGGATCGTTGGAGAAGTCGATTCCCGGCGGAACATTCTGGGTCATGAAAGCGACCTGTTCGGTCTCCGCAAAGAAATTATCCGGCATCCGATCGAGCACCAACCGACCGACCGGAACGGGAGGCAGAATTTCTTCGGGAATGATCTTGGTCGGATCGAGCACGTCG